>Ga0224495_10000970_pt1 | contig 21362 bp, 17 predicted proteins | sample SF_Jul11_sed_USG_FD_168128 | JGI IMG/M metagenome (GOLD analysis project Ga0224495, IMG submission 168128) | Sediment microbial communities from San Francisco Bay, California, United States - SF_Jul11_sed_USGS_4_1 | ecosystem: Environmental > Aquatic > Marine > Sediment | place: USA: California...
TTCTTTTTTTCTCCTGACTTCTTTACCCGTCCCCCTTTTTGTTGGCTCAGAGCGTTTCCTTCTCCCCCCAGGTCCGAGCGTCGCCCGTTTCTTCCCTTATATTGGTCCGCTCCATCCTCTGGGCTTGCCGGCAATCTCCACCGGTTGATCTTTTCCTCTTCGGCCCTGATGGCCTGTTCCAGACGGTGGACATCGGTTCGGCCCTTGGCTTTGAACTCGTTGATCAGCCCCCTGAGGTCTTCTTTAGCTTGCCGGACCAAGGTTTGGGCTTCTTCGCGGGTGCTGGTCAGAATATTTTCTGTCTCCTTTTCGGTGCGCTGTCGGACAGCTTCAGCCTCTTCCCGGGCAGCCTCCGCTTCCTGCTGCCGGCGATCCCACTCCTGTCTTTTTATGTCCATCTCTCTCTGGGTCTGTTCCAAACTCTGGAGCAGCTGGATTATCTGGCGATCTCCTTCGCCAAGATAACCTTTTGCTTTTCTGACCAACTCGGGAGGGAAGCCCCATTTTTCTGCCATGGGAAGAGCATAACTCTCACCCGGTCGGCCATAAATCAACCGGTAAGTAGGGCGGAGCGTCCCGACGTCAAACTCCACCGAAACGTTCATCAAGTCGGGGTGGTGCGCGCCGTAGGCTTTAAGCAAATGGAGATGCGTGGTGACCACGGTTTTCGCTCCCCGCTCGCGCAGCGTATCGATTAATGCCATGGTTAACGCTGCCCCCTCTCCTGGATCCGTCCCTCCCCCCACTTCGTCTAAAAGGATGAGGGAAGATTTATCCGCCGCCTTAACGATCCTGGCGGCGGTTTGCACCCAAGCTGAAAAAGTACTCAAGTTTTCCTGCAGGCTTTGTTCGTCGCCAATATCGGCAAAGATATTGCGAAACACAGCCACTTCACTTCCTTCGGCTGCAGGAATGGGGATTCCACATTGAGCCATTAGGGTCAAGAGTCCCAACGTCTTCAGGGCTACGGTTTTCCCTCCTGTATTGGCTCCGGTGATCACGAGAGTACTCTTGCCGTTATCCAGATGGAGATCGATGGGCACAACTGCTTGGGGTTCAATCAGGGGATGGCGGGCGTGGGTTAAGCGCCAATATCCCTGCTCGTTGAGCAGAGGAATCGTTCCTTTCATGGCTCGGGCATATTTGGCCTTGGCCATAACCAGGTCCAGGCGGCCAAGAATTTCTACAGCTCGGATGATCTCGCCCGCTCGCTCCCGGACTAAGACTGTCAGGCGGAAGAGAACGCGCCGTTCTTCTTCCTTTTCATCTTTCAAGAGCAAATTTAATTCATTGTTTTCCTCTACCGTAGAAAAAGGTTCGATGAAATAGGTGGCCCGGGATTGGGACTGATCGTGAATAATTCCCGGCAGGATGTTTTTAAACTCCGATTTTATGGTAACTACATAGCGTTCATTGCGCAGGGTGACGATTTGATCTTGGAAGATCTTGCGGAGATTCTCCTGTTCCCATAGCGCTTCCAGGGCGTTACGGATCCGGTTACGAACCCGGGAGATCTCTTTGCGGAGGCGCTGGAGTTCTGGGCTAGCTGCATCCAATATTTCCCCCCGGGGACCAAGGGCGGATTGCAGTTCCGCATACAGGTTCTTAAATTCAGGGATTTCCTCCATCCATTGCTGCAACTGCGGATGATGAACACGGGTGTTGCTCACAAACTGTTTAATCCTGCCAGCAGCACCCAGAGTACTCCTCAAAGACAGGAATTCTGCCGGAAGGAGGCAGGTCCCCTCAGGGTGAATTCTCGCGAACAGGGGCCGCACTTCATGGACCCCTTCCATGGGGATGTCGCCCTCTTCTTGCAGAATGGCGGAAGCTTCCGCCGCCTGCCGCAGGAGGGTTTCCACCTCACCCTGCTCCCTGGACGGGCCCAGGGTGAGACAGAGGTTTTGCCCTACCTCCGAGGAGGCATAATCCTTTAAAGTTTGCACGAACCGATGAAATTCTAAAACGCGGAGCGCACGCTCCTCCATGAACTTGCCTCAGGCTTCCGGCGCAAATCTTCCCCCGGCCTTCTCGACCTTAATGAGATGGACCCGAGGTTGATTTCCCGTAGCAGTGGGGTCCAGAGTAAACGGCGAAATATGATCGATGATCGTGGAGTGAGGGATGGAAAACGTGTGTTTGACCCCCTGCTCGTCGCGGCCGAAAAAAAAACGGGCGCTGCGACCAAAGGAGTTGGTTTCTCGCTAACGAGAAAAAAAGTTAAAACCCTCTCCCTGCATCCACTCTTGCCAAACGACCGCAGGGTACTGGGATAAGAAGATGATCGGTCAAAGGGGAATTCTTAACTCGCCAGTTTAGATAATTTTTGTTTGACGATCTCACTGACAGTTTTTCCTTCAGCCCGACCAGAAATTTTGGCCATAACCGCTTTCATGACCTTGCCCTGATCTTTTATCCCGGTGGCTTGGGTTTCCAGTAGGACTTGGTCGATGAGTACCTCGATTTCGGACTGGGAAAGGGGCTGAGGGAGATAAGCCTGGAGGAATTGGAGTTCTGCTTCTTCCTTCTCCACCAAATCTTGCCGTTGGCCTTCTCGAAAAAGTCGAATGGATTCACGCCTTTGTTTGACCAGAGTGGCGATCGCCTCCATCACCTCGGCGTCTGACAGTTCCTTCTTCTGACCGCTGACCTCCCGCTTCTTGATCTCGGTGCGAAGAAGCCGTAGCGCCGAAAGTCTTCTTTCCGCCCGGGCTTTTAGTGCCTCGTTGAAATCTTTCGAGATTTGTTCTTTGAGCATCATGCTTGATTACTCGTCATAAATCCGCATGCGCTTCATGGCCCGCTTGCGCGCGGCCAGGGCTTTTTTCTTCCTCTTCACGCTGGGCTTTTCGTAATGCTCCCGCTTGCGGATTTCCGAAAGAATCCCGGCCTTCTCGCACTGCTTTTTAAACCTTTTTAGGGCATTTTCGAAGGATTCACCCTCTTTAACTTTGACCCCCGGCATTCATTTCTCCCTCCCTCCCAAACCGCTGTTTATTTTTACTGAGTCGTTTTTAGATGCTGGGTGTACCTTTTTATATCATGGCGCGTGAAAAATTTTTTAAAAACCCATAAAATCAACCCCCCGCCAATCAATGGACTATGTAAGAGTCAAATTTTTATGCTAATCTTTATTATCAAGAAAGTCAATTATTTTTTTTAGTTTTTAACCTATCCTGACTGGAAGACTACTCATCTTCAGGTATTCTTTTGCTTCCTTAATGGTATGCTTCCTGTAATGGAAAATTGATGCCGCCAGAACGGCGTCGGCTTTTCCATACACCAGGGCATCCCGAAGGTGTTCAAGTGTTCCCGCCCCTCCCGAAGCAATGACCGGAACGCTTAAGGAATCGGAAAATACCCGATTCAGCGGAAGGTCGTACCCTATATTGGTCCCATCTCGGTCCATACTCGTAAGTAAAATTTCACCTGCTCCGTTCCGTTCTACCTTTTTAGCCCATTCCAGAGCGTTGATCCCTGTCGGAGTCCGACCTCCATGGATGTAAACTTCCCAAAAAAAATTTTTACTGAGGTCATCCAACTCATCGCCGTTATCTTTTCTGGCTATTTCGTCCGCCTCGGCCCATAAAGGATCTTCGGCCCGGACCCTTTTGGCGTCGATGGCTACCACAATACACTGACTTCCGAACTTCTCGGAAGCTTCCCGAACAAGGGTGGGATTCTGCACGGCCGCCGTGTTGATGGAAACCTTGTCCGCCCCTGCCCGCAGCAACTCCCGGATATCTTCCAAACTCCTTATTCCCCCCCCAACGGTCAACGGCATGAAAACCTCTTCGGCGGTCCGGCGGACTACCTCGAGGATAATCTGGCGGCGTTCGGAGGAGGCGGTGATGTCTAAAAAAGTGAGTTCATCGGCACCTTGTTCATCGTAAACCCGGGCGTTTTCCACCGGGTCGCCAGCATCCCGCAGGTGGATAAAGTTGGTGCCTTTAACGACCCGTCCATCTTTTACATCCAGGCAGGGAATAATTCGTTTGGCCAGCACCTTCAACCTCCTTCTTCGCCTGCTCGGGCGATGGCTTCGGGAAGCTTTAAAGTTCCGGCATAGAGCGCCCTTCCCACGATTACGGCGCCAACCCCTTCCTTCTCTAAGGGCAGCAGGGCTTCGATGTCAGCGATCGTGGCAATACCCCCCGAGGCGATGAGGGGAATTTTCAAGGCCCGGGCTACCTCGCGCGTTGCTGGGAGATTCACACCTTCTTGCGTTCCATCCCGGAGAATATCGGTGTAGATGATCGCGGATGCTCCCAGGCCTTCACACTTTCTGGCCAGGTCCACAGCCGCCACATCGGTCTCTTGCACCCATCCGGAGATTACCGCCCGGCCTTTTTTGGCGGCGATGTCCACCGCCACATGCCCCGGCCACTGGAGGCAGGCATCGCGTAGGAAATGAGGGTTCACGAAGGCGGCTGTCCCTAAAATCACCCGGTGGATTCCGAGAGAGAGATAACTTTCGACGTTGACGAGGTCCCTGATTCCCCCACCGACTTGTACCGGAACGGAGCACTTGCTCACGATCGCCTCGATCGTTTTCCGGTTTTTAGGAAGGCCTTCCCGGGCACCATCCAGGTCAACCACGTGGAGGAATTCAGCCCCCTCCCCGATCCACTTTTCCGCCATGGCCACTGGATCTTCGCCATACACAGTCTCTCTCTCATAATCCCCCTGAAAAAGCCGTACGCATTTTCCCCCCCGAATATCAATAGCCGGAATGATCAACATAAAATTGAGTCCCTGAAGTGCGCTAAAATGCCTAAAGTTAAATAGGACGCAGATTGGCGCAGAAAAAGCGGATAAAGAATTCCATTGTTTGAAGGCCTAAAATTAAAAATTAGAATTATAAATATTCTTTCCATCCTTTCTTCCTCAACTCTTCTAATACCCGCCTAACCTCTTGCGATCTTTCTTTAGGGCAGACCAGGAGGGCATTCCCGGCTTCAACAACAATAAGGTCTTGCAGACCGATCACGGCAATCAATTTTTCCTCTCCGCGAATCAGACAGCCTGAGCTGTCGATCAGCAAAATTTTTTTATTCTCTTTATTCAGAGCATTGCCCTTTTTGTCCCGCTGCCAAAGTTTCCCCAAAGCTCCCCAACTCCCAACGTCATTCCAGGAAAATTGAGCCTCCATTACGGCGACGTTATCCGCTCTTTCCATGATTCCGTAATCTACGGAGATGGGCTGAATGCCGGAATATACCCTTTCCAATACTCTCCTTTCCCGGCCAGTTCCCAGGGAGGGCTGGAAAGTCATCATGGCTTGGTAAACTGCGGGGAGGAACTTTTTCATGGCCTCCCAAAAAACGGTTACTCTCCAGATAAATATACCACTGTTCCAGAAGTAATCCCCCCTGCGCAAATAAGCTACGGCCTTTTTCTGCGCGGGCTTCTCGCGGAAGGCTTTTGCTTTAAAAATCTGAATTCCCCCATCCTTGCCCAGGAGTGTTCCTTCTTGAATATATCCAAACCCTGTCTCCGGTTCGGTCGGCCGGACGCCCAAGGTAATTAGAAAATCTTGATCTGCGGCGAACCGGGCCCCGGCGTTCAGAGTTCGCAAAAATCCTCGCTGGTTTCCAATAAAATGATCGGCCGGAAGAGCTACCATGACGGCTTCGGGATCACGCTTCTGGATATGCACGGCGGCCAGGCAAAGACACGGAGCTGTGTTCTTTCCTTGGGGCTCCATTAGAATATTGCCCGGCGGAATTTGCGGAACCTGGCGGTGCAATTCCTTGGCCTGGGATCTGGCGGTGACGATAAATATTTTTTCTGCAGGAGCAAAGGGGCGAACTCGTTCCACCGTTTCCCAGATCATCGGGCGGTCGGAAAGGATGGGCAGGATCTGTTTGGGCCTTTTTTCCCGACTCCAAGGCCAGAAACGCGTACCTCCCCCCCCGGCCATGATCACGATATATACTTTCTCGGTTTTACCCATCCCGAATCTTCTCTCGCTGGCCATCCCCAATGCGGATTGGGAATTTTTTATTGGGATACTTCCTGAATCCTATTTTCGACCAATTGGCGAATTTCTTTCAGGCGTTCTGGCGTCCTGGCTTCGAAGCGCAAGACGATAACCGGTTGAGTATTGGAGGCCCGGACAAGACCCCAGCCGTCGGGAAAGAGGACGCGGACTCCATCCACGTCCACAATGGGGTATTCTTTACGGAAAGACTCTCTCACTTTTTCCACCAGTGCGAATTTTTCCTCGTCGGGACAGGGTACACGAATCTCGGGGGTGGAGAATGTTTTCGGCAAATCACTTAAAAGTTCCGGGATGGTCTTTTCCGTCCGGGAAAGAATTTCCAGCAAACGGCAAGAGGCGTATATGGCGTCATCGTACCCGAAATACCGGTCCGCAAAGAAAATGTGCCCGCTCATCTCTCCGCCCAAGAGGGCCTTCTCTTCTTTCATTTTGCTCTTCAGCAAGGAATGCCCGGCCTTCCACATGATCCCGCGCCCCCCATGCCGGGCAATGTCCTCGTAAAGATTTTGGGAGCATTTCACCTCGGATACAATGGTGGCCCCCGGATGGTTTCGTAAAACTTCCCGGGCAAAGAGAATCAACAATTGGTCCCCCCAAATGATGTTGCCGAGATGGTCAACGACCCCGATTCGGTCTGCATCCCCGTCGTAACCGATCCCCACCTCTGCTCCAATTTCTTGCACCTTGGCAATTAAATCTTTCATGTTCTCGGGGACGGTCGGGTCTGGATGGTGATTGGGAAACCGCCCGTCCACCTCGGAATACAGGTCTTCCATCCGGCAGTCCAGATCCCGAAAAATTTTAGGGGCCACAGCGCCGGCAGTTCCGTTGCCGCTGTCCACAACCAATTTGATTCTCCTGCCGAGGTGAATATTTTGCAGGATAAATTTTTGGTAATCCGGAATAACCTCTTGGAAAGAGACCGAGCCCTTACCTTCAGCAAATTTTCCGGCCTCGATGATCTTCCGCAAATTCTGGATCTCTTCCCCGAAGAGTGTATCTTTGCCCACGCAAACCTTGAAACCGTTGAACTCGGGTGGGTTATGACTGCCGGTGATCATCACCCCGCCTTCCCGGTCGAGGTGGAAAAGGGAAAAATAAAAAACCGGGGTAGGGCAAACCCCGATATCTATGATCTCCAAACCGCCAGAAACCATTCCCTTCATCAGAGGCGCAAGAAACCGCGGTGAACTCAACCTTCCGTCTCTTCCTACCGCGACCCGTCTTTTTCCTTGTCGCGACATATAGGTAGCGAAGGCCTGTCCTAAAAGGCGCACGACCTCGTCGGTCAAGTCCTGATCCACGATCCCCCGGATGTCATACTCCCGAAAAATTCTCGGATTCATGGCCCTCCTTTTCATAAAAAAATTATAGGTTACAATAGTTTAGCATACCTCTGAGAGAATGGTCAATTGGAAAAGAATCCAGGTAAATTCATCAACCTATTGAAAAGTGAAGGGGGTCAAAATTTGCAGGGACCAAAATTTGCGGTTGACAGAAGGATTTTGGCAAAGATATGATGCAAGTCTCATTTTTTATAAATATTTGCATCCACGCGGAGGATTAGCTATGCGTAGCGATTTAATGAAGAAGGGATTGGAGAAAGCCCCCCACCGTTCTCTCTTTAAGGCCATGGGCTTTACCGATGAAGAAATCCGCCGACCGATGGTCGGCATTGCCAATTCAGCCAATGAGATCATTCCCGGCCATATCCATTTGGATAAAATCGTCGAGGCCGTGAAAGCTGGGGTGCGCATGGCTGGAGGGACACCCATAGAATTCTGCACGATCGGTGTTTGTGACGGGATCGCCATGAACCATGAAGGGATGAAATATTCTCTGGCCAGCCGGGAGCTGATCGCCGACTCGGTTGAAGTTATGGCTACCGCCCATCCCTTCGATGCCTTGGTCCTTGTTCCCAACTGCGACAAGATTGTCCCCGGAATGCTTATGGCCGCCATGCGGTTAAACCTTCCTTCCCTTGTGATCAGCGGTGGGCCTATGCTAGCGGGTAAATTTGAAGAAAGAGAAGTAGATTTGATCGGGGTCTTCGAAGGTGTGGGCCGGGTAGCCCGCGGTGAATGGACAGAAGCCCAATTGAAAGACCTGGAAGAATGCGCTTGCCCGGGTTGCGGCTCCTGTGCGGGCATGTTTACGGCCAACTCGATGAACTGTTTGTCGGAAGCTCTGGGTTTGGCTCTTCCGGGGAACGGGACAATTCCCGCCGTGATGGCCGCTCGCATTCGGCTGGCCAAAATGGCCGGAACAAAAATTATGGAACTTTGGAAAAAGAATATCCGCACGCGGGACATTGCCACCCTCCATGCTTTTAAAAATGCCATGGCTGTGGACATGGCGCTGGGATGTTCCACCAACACAGTTTTGCATCTGCCGGCCATTGCCCATGAAGCGAAAATTGACTTGAATTTGGACTTATTCAATACCATGAGCAACAAGACTCCGCACCTGTGCTTTCTCAGCCCTGCGGGTCCTCACCACCTGCAGGACCTTGATGCCGCCGGAGGCGTCCCAGCGGTGATCGCTGAATTGGCCAAGATAGGAGAGATCGATAAGACGGTAATGACCGCCACCGGCAAAAATTTGGGCCAGAATTTAAAAGGAGTTAAAGTCAAGGACTACGGAGTGATCCGGTCCATTCACGACCCTTATCACAAAGAAGGAGGCCTGGCTATCCTGCGGGGAAATTTGGCTCCAGACGGAGCAGTGGTGAAACAATCCGCTGTAGCACCCGAGATGATGGTGAATGAAGGCACAGCCATTGTCTTTGAGTCCGAAGAAGAAACCATGGAAGCCATCCTGAAAGGAAAGGTGAAGCCCGGCCATATTGTGGTGGTTCGATACGAGGGCCCTAAAGGCGGGCCGGGGATGCGGGAAATGCTTTCTCCCACTTCCGCGATTGTCGGTATGGGGCTGGATAAAGATGTAGCCTTGATCACCGACGGGAGGTTCAGTGGCGGCTCCCGGGGTGCAGCCATCGGGCATGTCTCACCGGAAGCTGCCGAAGGAGGGTTGATTGCGCTGGTAAAGAATGGGGACCGGATATCGATCAATATTCCGAAAAAAAAGCTAATTCTCCTGGTTAGTGAGGAGGAAATCAAAAAAAGGAAAAAAAATTGGAAGCCGCCAAAGCCGAAGATAAAATTCGGCTATGCAGCCCGGTATGCCCAGATGGTGACGTCAGCAGGTACGGGAGCGGTTTTTAAAGATTTTTTTTAGCCTAAACCGACAATAAAACAGGAGCCAGAATAGAGAATAATCCCGCTTTTTGGGAAAATCTGGCTCCTGTTTTATTAATTCTTCCTTCGCAATTCATTGATAAACATCTTTTTTTTAAAAAAACCTTCATTTTTTTCTTGACAAGGTTTTTTTTATGACATAATCTGTAGAAAAATAGATTTATATTTATTTATAGATTTAAACTTATAACTATTTGCCTACTTCAAAAAGATAAGGATCCTCTGGAGAAAACCCATGAGGACTTCAGATATATTAAAAAAATTAAATATTCCAAGGCATAAGCTTTATTATTTAGAGCAGAAAGGGTATGTCAAGCCGAAACGGATCCCCATGGGGGAACTTGAAACCAGGGAATACAGTGAAGAAGATTTTAAAAAGCTCGAACTAATTTGGAAATATTTACAAAACGGCTTCAAACATAAAATTGCTTACCAAAAGGCTTTGGAAGAACTGCAAAGTCCAAAACTTGATCTTGAGAGGGGACCATGAGCGTTGCAGGCAGTACCGTGCTCCCGAAGGAGCCTATTAAAACGGTTAGTCGGGCAGAGGCCACGGTCTCTGCAGAGGAGGAACACCAACGCAACCCGTGGAAAGATGCCACCGAGGAAGAATGGGAAGACTGGCGGTGGCAACTGAAACATCGTGTCACCAGCGCGGAGCAGCTCAAACTAATCTTAAACCTTAGCCAGGAAGAAATCGCCGCCATCGAAGCCTCGAAAGGAAGGATGGCTACCGCCATCACCCCCTACTTTGCCAAATTGATGGACCGTAATGATCCCAACTGCCCCATTCGCCGCCAGGCCATTCCAACCCTGGAAGAATTTCACTTCTCTCCTCATGACCTTTTTGACCCTTGTGCCGAAGATGAAAATTCTCCCGTCCATGGCCTGGTCCACCGCTATCCCGATCGCGTACTTCTTTTAGTCACGGATAAGTGCGCCGTTTACTGCCGCTATTGCACGCGCCGCCGGGTGGTGGGCTCGAGTGAAAAGTGCATTACCGAGGAAAAACTGGATGAAGCTGTGGCCTACATCCAGTCTACGAAAAAGGTTCGGGACGTTTTGATTTCAGGCGGCGATCCTCTGCTTTTTGAGGACGACCACTTGGAAGGGATCATTGCCAAAGTAAGGAAGATTCCCCATGTAGAGATTATCCGCATCGGAACGCGGGTTCCGGTAACTCTTCCCCAGCGGATCAATCCAACGCTAACCTCGATGTTGAAGAAATATCACCCCCTTTGGATGAGTATCCACTTCAGCCACCCCAAGGAGATCACGAAGGAAGTGCGCCGGGCCTGCGCCATGCTGGCGGATTCCGGCATCCCTCTGGGAAGCCAGACCGTTCTGCTGCGGAAAATTAACGACCGCCCCGTAGTGATGAAGCGTCTCATGCACGAGCTCTTGAAAATCCGCGTCCGCCCCTACTACATCTATCAATGTGACCTGGCCATGGGCACAGAGCACTTTCGCACCCCTGTTGCCGTGGGGATTAATATCATCGAAAAACTGCGGGGACACACCACGGGTTACGCCGTTCCCAGCTTTGTCATTGACGCTCCCGGCGGTGGAGGAAAGATTCCCGTAGGACCTACCTATCTGATCTCCCAGGATAAAGGAAAAATGGTCTTGAGGAACTATCAGGGGAAAGTGTTTGAGTATCAAGAACCCCAAAGCCAGGGTTCCTGATCATCCTGTGAATCTGGAAAAATCGAGCCCTCTTGCTTAAACGGAAAGAGGGCTTTTTTATTTTTTAGGCTTCTTTTTCAGGGCCAACTGGATTACTTCGTCCATACGCTGTACGAAGTGGAATTTCATGTCCTTTTTCACCTGCTCGGGAACCTCTTCCAAATCTTTTTCGTTCTTCTTGGGCAGAATGACCGTGGTGATGCCGGCACGCCTGGCTGCCAACACCTTTTCTTTAATTCCACCCACAGGAAGAACCAGCCCCCGGAGAGTAATCTCTCCGGTCATGGCCACATCGTTGCGTACCGGCTTTCCGGTAAGTAAAGAGGTCAGGGCGGTAAGCATCGTTACGCCTGCGGAAGGCCCATCTTTGGGAATGGCCCCGGCAGGTACATGGATATGGATGTCGCTGTTGTCGTAGAAGTTTTCGGGAACCTTCAATGCCTTGGCTTTGGAGCGCACATAACTCAAAGCGGCCTGAGCGGATTCCTTCATGACCTCCCCCAATTGCCCCGTAAGGGAGAATCCTTTGCGCCCTTTCATGCGCGTGGCTTCAATGAAAAGGATATCTCCTCCGGTGGGAGTCCAGGCCAACCCAGTGGCTACCCCCGGCTCAGAAGTGCGTTCCGCCACTTCCGAGAAAAATTTAATTGGGCCCAAATAAGCAGGCACATTTTCGGCATCAATGCTCGTTAGGGTTTCCTGCCCCTCAGCCACGCGTTTCGCCACTCCCCGGCATACATTGGCAATCTCCCGCTCCAAATTGCGCACTCCCGCTTCCCGGGTGTATTCGAGAGCGATGCGGCGCAGGGCTCCATCCTCAAATTTTATATTCTTTTCCCCCAGGCCATGGGCCTCAACCTGCCTGGGAACCAAATAATCTCTGGCAATCCTCAACTTCTCTTCTTCGGTATAGCCCGGAAGATCCAAAACTTCCATCCGGTCCCGCAAGGCCGGTGGAATCGGATCTAAAATATTGGCCGTAGTAATGAACATGACTCTGCTGAGGTCAAAGGGTACGTCGATATAATGATCGGAAAAGGAATTATTCTGTTCCGGATCCAGGACTTCCAATAAAGCCGCCGAGGGATCGCCGCGAAAATCCATCCCTAACTTATCGATTTCATCGAGCATGAAGAGGGGATTATTGGAGCCGGCCTTACGGATCCCCTGAATAATCCGGCCGGGGAGAGCGCCGACATACGTACGGCGATGGCCGCGAATTTCCGCTTCATCACGCACTCCGCCTAAGGACATGCGGATAAACTTACGCCCTAACGCTTTGGCGATGGACTTCCCCACCGAGGTTTTCCCTGTACCCGGAGGCCCGACAAAACAAAGAATCGGACCCTTCATATCCGTCTTGAGCTTGCGGACCGACAAATATTCCAAGATGCGTTTTTTCACTTTCTCCAGATCATAGTGATCTTCATCCAGGACTTTCTGAGCCTGGGGGATATCCAAATTGTCCGCAGTGGCAACGGCCCAGGGAAGTTCGATGAGCCATTCGAGGTAGGTTCGGGAGACCGTGTATTCTGCAGCCGCCGGAGGCATCTTGGCCAGGCGTTCAAGTTCCCGTTCTCCTTCTTTCATCGCCTCCGGTGGGAGTTTGGCTTGAACCAAGCGTTGCCGCAGTTCCTCAATTTCTACCGTCCGCTCGTCTCTTTCTCCCAACTCCCTCTGGATGGCCTTGAGTTGCTCGCGCAGGAAATATTCTCGTTGCGATTTGTCAATCCCTTCCCGGACCTGAGTTTGAATCTTGGAGCTTAGTTCCAGAACGCTGAGCTCCTTGGTGAGCAGTAGATTGGCCTTGTCCAGGCGGTCTTTAACGTTAAGCGTCTCCAGGATGGCTTGCTTATCTGCCAGGGGAACATTCAGGGAGGAAGCGACGAGGTCGGCCAAAGCCCCGGGTTCATCGAGGTTCATGGCCACGATAGCCAATTCAGGCGGGAGATTGGGGGCCAATTCCACCACCTTCTGGAAGATGCCTTTCACCCCCACCATCAAGGCTTGCGTATCCCCTTTCGCCTCCACTGTATCTTGCAGGGGAATAACCCTGGCCCGGAGGAAGGGTTCCCGTTGGGTAAACTCCTTGAGGCGGATGCGTCCAGTTCCCTGGATAAGCAGGCGGATGCTGCTGTTGGGAACTTTGATCATTTTGAGAATGTAAGCCGCGCAGCCGATTTCGAACAAATCTTCCGCTTTAACCTGCTGCTCCATCTCTCTACTTTTTATGGCCACAATGCCGACTACTTTATTGGAGATTAGAGCGGCGTCGATCAGCTTGATCAGCGGTTCCTGGCTGACCATCAAAGGCAGGATCATTTTGGGATAAAGCGTTGTCTCACGGATGGGGATGATGGGCAGTTCATCGGGGATCTCTATTTCCTTAGGCCCCTCCCCTTCCCCGGCTATTTGACCCGCGGGAGAGTTCTCCAAGATCATCTTAGATTCATCAGGAATCAAAATCTGATTGGCGTTCATAGGATTTTCACCTCCACGGCCCTGGAGACGGATTCTTTCTTTTTGGGGACAGTGACCATAAGAAATCCTTCGCGGTAGGAGGCCTTGATCTCATCCACATTGAGGAGAAAGGGAACACGCAGGGTCCGTTCGAAATATCCGTAGTCAATTTCCATTTGATGGAGCTGGGTCTTGGGGGAAGGGCTGAATTCGGTTCTCGTTCCGGAAATGGCCAGGAGGCCCTTTTCGAAAAGGACCTGAATATCTTCGCCTCTCACCCCGGCGATCTCCATAACAACGACCAGGTTGTCTTCGGTTTCATAAATGTCCATCGGCGGGTGAAAGGACCGCTTGGGCTGGTAACCCAAAGGCTTCACCTCTTTGAAAAACTCTCCCATAAGTCGATGGATTCGGCTTCTCATTTGGTCAAAGTCATCGATCGGCATAGTCCCCTCCCCATTTCCCGTTCTGATTTCTATAAAAACTTTATCAGAAACCCCTCCGGAGTCAATAGCGATTTCACATTGCCCCCTTTCACTTTTTCATCGTCCTTTCCTTGAAGATGACCTTTTTTTCTGGTAGTATCTTTATGACTCAATTTTCTCAAATTCTTGGATAATTCATTATCGCAGGAGAGTGGCGCATGGCGGAGATCAAGAGTGCCATCGAGTTGGCCATGGAAAAGACCAAAGACCTTCACCTCTCGCGAGCGGAAATACAGAAGCTCAAAGAAGAGGAGATGAAATCCAAGGCTCAAGGCCTGGTGCATCGCTTCTTGGAAGTTGATTTTCACCTCAAGGAAGTGGCCAAGGAATTAATGAAATTTACCCCCGATGAGCGCAAACCATTAGAAAAGCTCATGTGTCAATATTTATCCGAGGCCATCCGCTTGGATCGGGATAATGACCTGATCTTCCAGGGGATCGAAACCCTCCGGGAAGAGAGTAAACCCCTTAACCGCCAAATCCAGCAGTTGCTTAAAAAATATCGCGAACAGAAAGAAAAAGCTTACGGGGAGGCCGAAAAAAATCTACTAACCCATTGGGAGAAGCAGGGCATTTCTGGCTCGGCGGTTCAGGCCAAGGTTGAAGGAAGCCAGGAGTGGGAGAAAGCCTTATCCCGATTTAAACCGGCCTTCGAGAAACAGCTTCGAGTCCTACAAGAAGAATTGAAAAAATGAAGACCCCTTTTTAGGTTGAGCATCAAGGAGGGTCCAGAAAATTATGCCCCGCGTCGTCATCCCCGATGATTTTCCGTCTATTTTATCGGGTACAGAAGCCCTGAATCGGCTTAGCCGGTCGGCCGAAGTGCAGATCTACACCGAGAAGGCATCCTCCCCGGAAGAGCTCCAGCAAAGGCTCCGGGGGGCCGAAGTCGCCATTAACATCCGGGCCTACTCTAAATTTACTGAACCTTTACTCCAGGCCTGTCCCGATTTGAAATTGATCTCTGTTTTGGGCATAGGCACGGATAACATCGATCTCCCCGCAGCTTCCCGGCTGGGGATCAAGGTGTGTAATACTCCCGGCTTCTCAGCCGTCTCCGTAGCTGAGCATACCCTAACCTTGATGCTGGCGGCGGCGCGAAAAATACCGGCCCATGATCAGGAGCTTCGCGCCGGCCGCTGGACAAGGCTGCCCATGATCCAGCTTCACGGAAAAACTCTGGGCATCGTGGGCTTTGGCAATATCGGCCGGCAACTCGCCTCCTTGGCTAAAGGAATCGGCATGCAAGTCTGGGCCTGGACCCTCAACCCCAGCCCGCAAAGAGCCGCCGAAGCCGGCATCCAGTTCGTGGAATTCGACCGGCTGCTCTCCCAATCGGACGTGATTTCCATCACCATTCAGGCTTCCGAAAAAACCCGCGGTCTTATCTCGCGAGAGGCTCTGGCCAAGGTAAAACCCTCCGGTATCCTGGTGAATACAGCACGGGCCAGTATCGTTGATACGTCCGCTCTGATCGAATTCTTGCGGACGGGAAAAATTGCGGCGGCGGCCCTCGATGTCTATGATCAAGAGCCTTTGCCCCCCACAGATCCTCTTTTATCTCTGGCCAATGTGGTCCTCTCTCCGCACAACGCCGGTATGACCCCTGAGGCCATCGAGAAAGGAAATCAGATGGTCGTGGATAACGTAATCGCTTTCTTCCAGGGCCGGCTGATCAACCTGGTCAATGAATAAAATACTTGCACCACAGAGGGCACAGAGGTCACAGAGAATGATTTAAAATTTACACAAGGAGCTTTATTCTTCATAATTTTTTTAAACCTCTGTGTTCTCTGGGCACTCTGTGGCCAATAATAAATTGAATGATCCTTCCTTTAGAGTCTTTCAAAGATCGTGGCTAATCCCTGCCCTCCACCAATGCACAACGAAGCGATGCCGTACCTGCCGCCGCTCCTCTGCAGCTCGTTGATGGTAAACATGGCCAGGCGGGTTCCACTCATACCGTTGGGATGGCCAAAAGCAATGGCTCCTCCGTTGGGGTTAAGTTTTTCCATAGGGATAGGGCTTCCCTGGGCTTCCAATTCCTTCACGCAGGCCAGAACCTGGGCGGCAAAAGCTTCGTTAATCTCAATTACGTTCATGTCAGACATTTTTAACCCCGCCCGCTGCAAAGCTTTGGGCATGGCCAAGGCCGGTCCAATACCCATAATTTTAGGATCTACGCCCGCCACCGCGCAGGTGACCCATCGGGCCAAAGGTTGGTAACCCAACGCTTTGGCTTTCTCTGCGGTCATCATCAAGACGGCTGCTGCTCCATCGTTACGGCCGGAGGAGGTTCCAGCGGTTACGGTGCCGTTCTTTTTAAAGACCGGCGTCAGCGATGCCAGTTTCTCTATGGAGGTCTCCCGGGGGTGCTCGTCCGTGTCAAAAATAACCTGTCCCTTTTTCTGAGAGATGATCAGGGGAATAATTTCATCTTTAAAATAACCCGCCCGGATGGCTTGAAAAGCCCGCTCCTGGCTTTTTAAGCCAAAGGCATCCTGCTCTTCTCGAGAAATTTTATACTTTTCTACCAGATTTTCGGCCGTAACGCCCATGACCAGGCTGTCTTCTACCGTAGGGGCAGTCTCCCGGCGGAGGATCTGCGGGGGGTTGAAGGAATACGCCTCCTCGGCCCTGGGAATCATCCAGGGACATTGGCTCCAGCTCTCCATTCCTCCGGCAATGTAGATGTCACCCAGGCCTGATAGAATCTGGGTAGCCGCATAATTGATCGCCTGCAGGCCGGAAGAACATTGCCTTTCCACGGTGGCACCGGGAAGACTATAGGGAAGGCCTGCCTTAAGAACGGCCCACCGCGCTGGGTTGTAGGCCGCATGCCAGGAATTGGAAAGTCCCATGATCACGTCTTCGATCCCATTGGGGTCAATCCCGGTTTTATCTACGATGCCCCGGAGGGTAAAGGCTCCTAACTCTTCAGCCCGGTAGCGCGCAATCGTTCCGCCCATGCGCCCGATCGCTGTTCTGACTCCTCCTACGATCACCACTTCTCTCATATGAATACTCCTTTCTTTTTTTCCTTGTCCGAAAATATTTCTTGATGCCGGTAAGAATATTAGGGGAGAATAAAGCCTGTGTCAACGTTTTCTCTCTTAGAAAATTTTTCTCTTTCTGGGGAATTCAAGTTATAATGCCGAGCAGATGGAATTTTGATCTGGAAGCAGATGATCGCCGGTGATCACAAAATTTTTTCTTTATCCAACCCTCTTCTGGATTCTGAATTCCATCTTCTATGTTCGAATATTTAAGACTGGCCATCTGCGTCCCCAATATATATAAAAAACATAGGTGGTAACGAAACGAATGGAAGCGGAAAAGAGAGCAATTTTTGATAAAATTTTTTCCCCGGAGAGTTTAGCTATCGTGGGCATATCCCGTACCTACAGCGGCCTCGGCGGCCAATTTTTCTTGAAAAATTTGCAAAGGGCAGGTTATCCCGGCCGGATTTATCTGATTCATCCCACCGCTCATGAGATCAACGGCTTGCCCGTTTATCCCAACCTTGCCGCCCTTCCGGAAGTCGTAGACCTGGCCGTCGTTTGCGTTCCCGCCAAACTCGTTCCATCGGTGATGGAAGAAGGCAGTAGGAAAGGGATCCACAACCTTCACATCCTAACTTCTGGATTCAATGAGCTGGGAACGCTGGAAGGTTCCCATTTGGAAAGGGAGCTCCAGCGGGTCGCCTTAAAAGGCCAACTCAACATCATCGGCCCCAATTGTATGGGGCCTTACGTGCCCGCTTCCCGCTTGATGCTCTGGGGTCAAATACCTGCCAATCCTGGCTTTATGGCCTTTTTGTCTCAGAGCGGGACTCTCACCCAGCGAGTTACCGAACACGCCCATTTCACAGGCATGGGCATCAGCAAGGCTGTCAGTTTCGGAAATGCTGCGGTCCTGGACAGTACGGATTATCTGGAATACCTGGCCGAGGACCCGGGAACAAAAGTTATCGGCCTCTACTTGGAGAGCATCCGTGATGGGCGGCGGTTTTTGAACCTGGCCCGGCGCATCAATGCCGAGAAGCCCCTGGTGCTTTGGAAAGGGGGTGAAACTCCCTCCGGAGCAGGAGCTGTGGCTTCGCACACCGGAACGCTTGCGGGAGAGGACAAAATTTGGGAAAACGCCCTGCGGCAAGCGGGGATTACCCGGGCTCGTTCCTTGGAAGAGGTCGTGGGTACAGCGATGGCTTTTCTCTACCTGCCGCCCGCCAAAGGACGGCGGTTGTTTATCCTGGGCGGGGGCGGAGGCAACAGTGTTTATTACGCCGACATTTGCATCCGCACCGGCCTGCAGGTACCGCCTTTGATGGGGGAAACTCGGGAAAAATTGACCGCCTTAGTTCCTGCTGTCGGCTCCTTTGCCCGCAATCCCGTGGACGCCTGGCGCGCTTTTTACGACCCGGATTTCATGGCGAAAATCCTGGAGGTGGTTTTTGCCGACCCCAGCCTCGATATGATTATCCTGGACCGGCTGATTCCGCGGATGACCTATGCAACGGGAGAGAAGGATCATACCCCGGCAGTCACCGAGTACCTCAAAAAAAATCGCTTGCCCAAACCTCTGGTGGTCGTAGTGGATGGAAGCGGGGAAGACACTTTCCTGGCAACCGAAGCCGCAAGAATACGCCAATACTTCTGCCAGGCTGGCGTTCCGGCCTATCCTTCTCTGCCATTAGCCGCGCAGGCGTTAGCCCACTTGGTAGCCTACCATGAGAAGAAATAAGCGGGCAGCCGCCAGCCCTCAGCTTTTCCTCTCTTTATTTCTTTTCCGATTCCAGGACGCCGGCAATCGCATAGTTGTTCTTGGCCATGTCATGCAGGATGATGCGCACGGCTTCCGGTTTGACCGCCAAGGAATTTACCACCGCCTCGGTCATGGCACCGACCAGCTTTTTCTTGAGATCTAAACCCCTTCCTTCCAGCAGGTGAACGTGAATGATAGGCATCGGCTCCTCCTTTGTTATCTCGACAGAACGAAAGGTCGAGAAATAATAAAATGGTAACGAGGCTTATTATAAAAGAATTGGGGAAAGATTAAAAGGGATCATTTATTGGTTGGTGCCACATCCTATGGGACTCCGAATATTTTTCCAAAAAGGACGTGAATTTGTTAAAATAATTTTTTCTAATCCTTTTGAGGTGAATCATTTATCGTTGAGATAAAAGAAATCGAAAAATCTTACGGAGAAAAAATTCTCTTTACGGGGTGTTCTTTGCGTCTGGGGGCGCGGGATCGCCTGGGCCTGGTGGGCCCGAATGGGTCAGGGAAGACTACTCTTTTCCGGATGATCGTCGGCGAGGAACGCCCCGACAGGGGAGAGATCTTCATCCGTCGGAGGGTGCATATCGGATATCTTTCCCAGGAACCAATACCGGCCAAAGACCAATCCCTGCTCGAAGAAGTTCAGAACGGAGTAAAAGATTTAACAGCCCTGGAAGATAAAATGCGCCTGCTGGCTGAAGAGATTGCCGAGGAGCAGGATACCCAAATTCAGGAAGCTCTGGCTAAAGCCTATGGCCAAATGGAAGAACGGTACTCCCAGCAAGGAGGATATGCTTTGGAATCCCAGGCCAAAGCCATCCTTCTGGGCTTGGGTTTTCGAGAAGCGGATTTCCAGCGCTCCACGGAAGAACTCAGCGGAGGATGGCTGATGCGCTTGGTCCTGGCCAAAATTCTCCTGGCCAATCCCGACTTGCTCCTCCTGGACGAACCTACCAACCACTTAGACCTGGAGTCGCTCATCTGGCTGGAAAATTTTTTGGGCGAATATATGGGCACCATCGTGGTGGTCTCCCACGACCGCGATTTCTTGAATCGAGTCGCAACCAAGATCTTGGCCATAGAAGAGAAAAAAATTACCCCCTATCCTGGAAATTATGATACGTATGTCCAGGCTAAGGAAAAAAAGAAAGCCATCCAGGAAGCGGCTCAGGAAAACCAGCGTAAAAAAATCGAACAGACCGAGAAATTTATCGAGCGCTTCCGTTACAAAGCCACCAAGGCCCGACAGGTGCAGAGCCGGGTAAAAATGCTGGAAAAAATGGAACGGATGGAAACCGCTGACGTCCAGAAGACCATTCGTTTCCACTTTCCCCAGCCCATCCGCAGCGGGAGGGTGGTGGCTGCGTTAAAAGGAGTTCACAAGGCCTATGGTCCTGTACAAGTTTACTCCGGCGTTGATCTGACCCTTCTGCGGGAGGAAAAGGCGGCCCTCGTGGGGCCCAACGGAGCCGGCAAATCGACCCTCCTTAAGCTTTTAGCCGGAATTCTGGAGCCGGATGCGGGAGCAATTGCCTGGGGGCACAATGTTTCTTCGGCCTATTTCGCCCAGCATCAATTGGAACTCCTGGACCCATCTAAAACAGTCTGGGAAGAGATTTTTTCCAAGGCCAAGGATGAACCCATAAGCTTTCTTCGGGGCCTGCTGGGGGCGTTTCTTTTCTCCGGCGATGAGGTGGAAAAAAGGGTTTCGGTCCTAAGCGGGGGGGAAAAAAGCAGGCTGGTGCTGGCCAAAATGCTGATGCGTCCGGCTAACTTCTTGCTCCTGGATGAACCCACCAATCACTTGGACATTGCCGCCCGGGATGTATTGGAACTGGCGCTCCGGGAATTCAAGGGTGCGCTTTGCTTTATCACCCATGACCGTCACCTCATCAACGCTGTGGCCAATAAAGTTGTTGAAGTAAAAGATGGTTCCTTGACAATTTACCCCGGGAATTATGAGGACTACCAATACAAAAAGGAACAAGAAAAAAAGGAACTCGCCATGGAGAATTTCCAACCATGCTCCGAGGAGAATCTTGAAGCCAAGGAACGCACGGCCCGCAGGACCAAGGAGCAGAAACGATTGGAAGCCGAGGCTCGCAACCGATTTTACCGGGAGACCCAGGGACTGCGCCAGAAGATTCAGGAGGTTGAATTAAATCTGGAACAAGCTACGAAGGACATGGAATATATGGCCACCCGTTTGGCGGACCCCGAAATTTACCGCCAGGGGGAAAACATCCCCGAGCTTTTGAAATCTCATGCTGAAGCCAAGAGACGCGTTGATACCTTGACCACCGCATGGGAGACTCTTGCCCAGCAGCTGGAGGGATTGGAACAAGCCCGGCTTTCTTTGAGCCCCCCAGAGGAATCGGAATAGTATTAAGTCCACTTAGGCCGTTGGGGTTGTTCAGAACGTGAACGGACTAAACTGAAATAAAAAAACCAACGCTTGAAACTAATCCAAACGTCTTAAATGAAGTTACATTACCCCCACCTTAACCCTCCCTCCTTGAGGGGGAGGGAGGGGGGGTAAAATAATTTATTTCGTTTGTATTATTTTTCATTTAAATCTTTTTCAGCGTATATCGGCGAAAATCTGCGTCCCAATTAATTGATCTTAAAAACCTAATGAGGAGGAAAACCATGAAAGATTTGTTTCATTTGCAGGGCAAAGTTGCCATA
>Ga0224495_10000971_pt1 | contig 21361 bp, 15 predicted proteins | sample SF_Jul11_sed_USG_FD_168128 | JGI IMG/M metagenome (GOLD analysis project Ga0224495, IMG submission 168128) | Sediment microbial communities from San Francisco Bay, California, United States - SF_Jul11_sed_USGS_4_1 | ecosystem: Environmental > Aquatic > Marine > Sediment | place: USA: California...
CCCGACTTTGTCCGTCACCTTTGTCTCCGTGACAAACCGAGCAATAGTTATGATAAATAGTTGCACCAGAGCGTGTGACATTTGGAGATTTCGGGTCATGTTGACCTGCCAACAGAGTATCAGCGCCAGTAAGCAGTATAGATACAAATAGCCATCCAGACAATGACGCCAACTTGTTAATTGATTGATTATAATGCATGTTTTGCTTGGACCCCGTGAAATGAAATATTGATTAGTGGAACCGTTTAAATCCAAAAATTTAAACATTACATGAGCACAGATTTACTATGTTCATAAGATGACATAATTATACGAACTCACGGCTCGTAAGAGTGAAGCTACATTTGAACTTTATGGACGCGGAAATTGCAATACGGATACCTGCGACCATCTTAATCAACAATGCTCAGCCAAATTTACATGCGCATTATACGCGTAGAGTTTCAAGAGCTGTCTTCACAACTTTATTTTAAAGTTGCGGAAAATGGTATCACGCAGATAGTTATCGTGGCAAACAAGTGCTGTTGATGAGGCCATGATTGAATCACGGCTGTAGATGAAGGGCAATCCCTTATTTTCTTGAAGCGAGGCAGGAGGGGAGATGCGGCTGGTAAATAGCCAAGTTTGAAAGTAGGCTTTTGATGGCGCTCTGCATCTAACGAAATATACACATTATGTAAAGCCACCCAAGTTCAGAAAAATGACAAATTGTGGTTGAATAATAATTATGGCAGATATAGTTGTCTTGTTGGTTGCGCGCAAGTCACGCTTCATGCTATGCGAATGGCATTCAATGGCAGGTGCTTGCATGGATTTGAACTTTGAGTGTATCCTCAGCACATAAATGTACCATTTCAATTTTGCTTGGGATTTAGAATGAATATACTACCTATGAAAATCAGTAAGGCGTTTCAAATAGTCTCTTTTCTTGTTGCAGCCACTGTTCTGAGTGGTTGCATGATGGGCGCTTCAGGGGGTAAACCGAAAGACCAGGTTATTTATCAGTACGTGTATCCCGAGCCTCCCGATGACCCGCGTTTTTTCTTTGAAAGGACAATAACGTCCAGTGCGGATGTTGAAACTTTTTCGGAGATGGACAAACTCAGGATGTCGCTTACTGGAGAGAAGCGCACAGGTGAGGGAATGGCCAAGCCTTACGGTGTTGCGGTACATCATGGGCGGGTTTTTGTGGGGGACACCGTACGTCAAATGGTGATGGTGTTCGATATTCCAAAGAAGAAGTTTTTCATGATTGGTCGGGAAGAGGAGGATGGCGTAGGCAAGCTACATAGGCCTATGGGCTTGGAGGTGGATGACGCAGGAAACCTTTATGTTCTCGACGCGAACGCAAAACACATCGTAATTTATGACAGGAATGGAAAGTTTTTGCGTAATGTGGGCAATCCCAATGACATCAGCAGGCCTGCAGGATTGGGTGTTACCGGAGATGGAACCCGTCTTTACGCGGTGGACATTGGCGGAAGCTCAACCGATAACCACAGAGTGCTGGTATATGACGCGTTGAGTGGCGAACGCCTGCCTGACATTGGCAAGCGAGGGAAAGAAAACGGTGAATTTAACTTGCCTCGAGATGCGGTGGTCGCTCCTGATGGCTCACTGTATGTGGTTGATGGCGGTAATTTTCGTGTCCAAAAGTTTAGTGGTGATGGGAAGTTTATCAGCACGTGGGGATCCATTGGGCGCCAAAGGGGGCAATTTTCCCGTCCCAAGGAGGCCGCTGTGGACAATGAAGGCAACATATACGTGGTAGATGCAGCGTTTGGTAATATTCAAATCTTCAACTCCGAGGGGGCTTTGCTAATGTCTATCGGAGAACGCGCTAATATTGGCGGTCCAGGGCGATATTCGCTACCTTCGGGTGTTGCGGTGGACGATGATGGTAGGCTTTATGTTGTGGATCAATTTTTCCGCAAAGTTGATGTTTACCGCCCCGCCACTATTGAAGAGAAAGAAGGTTATTCATTAGGAAGTGAAGCTGGTAATATTGACGAGGAGTCAGTGCCTTCGGCAACAAGCATTATTGATCAGGGCTCGCCAGCTACTGAAGTTGAGTAAAATATTATAAGGGTGCTGCGGTGTTTGGTTTATTTCCCACTGAGACTAATTGAGTTAAATATTCAGCACTTAGTGGGATGGTTATTTTCTGTCAAGGCTCGGTGTGTCAGATGGGGTTGTAACGTGAGCAAGTCGGCGTGGCATATCATAGTCAATCGTAACTTCTTTGTTTTTGATGTTCCTGTAAGCTGTTTATGGAATCGCAGGCAGTGAAAATCCGCGATGAGAAGTGTGTTCGCCGCCTTTAAAATATATCGTTTAGTTGCAATATTACTGCTGACAGTCGTTGCGGTATATGCAGGATCGCTTTCAGCGCAGTTTCTTTTTGATGACTTTGCTTTTTTTTCAACGCCTGGAAACATATCAAGATATAGCCACCTCCACTTAGCGCCGCGAACATTTTCCTACGCCACATTGAGCTGGACTATAGGCCTGTTTGGATTTGATGCGTTTTGGCTCAGGTTGGGCAATGTGCTGTTGCATGCAGCCAATGCAGTCGCTCTGTTTTTTCTGTTGCGGCGACTTTTTCAAGTGACGCTGTCTGATGATACTGGCGCGGGTAATAGTCAACCTGCATTGACACGATTCGCTTTCTTGGGCGCTCTTATCTTTGCGCTGCATCCAGTTGCTGCTTACGGCGTGGTCTATCTGATTCAGCGTTCAACCCTGATGGCGACGCTGTTTGTCCTGTTGATGCTGCTCTTATATCTAGAAGGCATCATGCGCGGCGGATGGTATTGGATGCTTGCAGCGGTGCTGTGTTATTTTGCCGCTGTATTCTCCAAGGAGCATAGCGCCATGGCACCTGGCATCGCGCTGGCTCTGACGTTTTTGATACGCAAACCCACGATCGTCCTGCTTAAGCAGGCCGCCCCTTTTTACACCACGATTCTGATGGTATCAATTGCTGCACTGGTGGTGCTGAGTAACAGAGGGTTCCTTGGACAGACTTTCGAGCCTCGCGCACTAGTAATGCTCGAGTTATTTGCGAAAATGCATGGATTGACGGGTCTGGCAGATCTGCCGGACATCTACTTGCTGAGCATCCTCACTCAGGCGACCCTGTTCTTCAAATACCTTGGGCTATGGCTATTGCCGAATCCCGGCTGGATGTCGGTAGATATGCGTGAGCCGTTTGCCCTTTCGTATTTTAGCTGGCCTCACACGTTTGGGTGGGTTGCATTCGTAGGATATTTTGGCGTCGCAGTTTGGTTGCTGCTCAAACGGAGAAAAGTAGGGCTGCTGGGATTTGCGCTGTTGTTTCCCTGGGTCATGTTTCTCACCGAATTTTCCACGGTGCGTATTCAAGAGCCATTCGTGCTATATCGCAGCTACCTGTGGATGCCAGGACTGTTCGCCGCACTTCCGTTTGCGTTCGGACGGCTGAAACCCGCCAGAGCTTTTACTGTGCTGGGTATATTTGGCCTGCTGCTGATGCCGTTGACGTTGAACCGCTTAAATACCTTCTCTTCGCCATTGATGCTATGGGACGATGCCGAGAAACTGGTGCGGGACAAGCCATATGCGATTGGTGTAGAGCGGATATATATCAACAGGGGGAACAAGTTATTTCAACTTAAGCGGTATGACGAAGCTATTGCAGATTTTAACAAGGCTATAGAGGCATCTCCGCTGAATGATGAGCTGATATACGGTAGTCGGGCTAAAGCAAAGTATTTCACCGGAAGATATCAGGAAGCGCTACTGGATTTTGAAATCGCCATTGCTTTCAAACCGGACAGCAAAAGATTGTATTATGACCGTGCCTTGGCATATCGTGCGCTGGGAGATTTTGCGGCGGAGCAGGAAGATATAAAAAGGAGTTGTGCGCTGGGAGGTGTGTGTCCATGATGAGCGGCTGTCTCACATATCGAGCCATTAGATTGAGGTGTATTTATGTTGCCACAATCTGACGCAGAAAACATGGGGATGAAAGTGGAATTATTCCAGCTTTACGGCATGACCGTAATATTGTTGCTGGTGGTCATTGCGGTTTACGCAGGATCATTTTCTCTACCATTCGTTTTTGACGATACCAATTTTTTTTCAACGCCTGAAAACATATCAAGATATAGCCACCTCCACTTAGCGCCGCGAACATTTTCCTACGCCACATTGAGCTGGACTATAGGCCTGTTTGGATTTGATGCGTTTTGGCTCAGGTTGGGCAATGTGCTGTTGCATGCAGCCAATGCAGTCGCTCTGTTTTTTCTGTTGCGGCGACTTTTTCAAGTGACGCTGTCTGATGATACTGGCGCGGGTAATAGTCAACCTGCATTGACACGATTCGCTTTCTTGGGCGCTCTTATCTTTGCGCTGCATCCAGTTGCTGCTTACGGCGTGGTCTATCTGATTCAGCGTTCAACCCTGATGGCGACGCTGTTTGTCCTGTTGATGCTGCTCTTATATCTAGAAGGCATCATGCGCGGCGGATGGTATTGGATGCTTGCAGCGGTGCTGTGTTATTTTGCCGCTGTATTCTCCAAGGAGCATAGCGCCATGGCACCTGGCATCGCGCTGGCTCTGACGTTTTTGATACGCAAACCCACGATCGTCCTGCTTAAGCAGGCCGCCCCTTTTTACACCACGATTCTGATGGTATCAATTGCTGCACTGGTGGTGCTGAGTAACAGAGGGTTCCTTGGACAGACTTTCGAGCCTCGCGCACTAGTAATGCTCGAGTTATTTGCGAAAATGCATGGATTGACGGGTCTGGCAGATCTGCCGGACATCTACTTGCTGAGCATCCTCACTCAGGCGACCCTGTTCTTCAAATACCTTGGGCTATGGCTATTGCCGAATCCCGGCTGGATGTCGGTAGATATGCGTGAGCCGTTTGCCCTTTCGTATTTTAGCTGGCCTCACACGTTTGGGTGGGTTGCATTCGTAGGATATTTTGGCGTCGCAGTTTGGTTGCTGCTCAAACGGAGAAAAGTAGGGCTGCTGGGATTTGCGCTGTTGTTTCCCTGGGTCATGTTTCTCACCGAATTTTCCACGGTGCGTATTCAAGAGCCATTCGTGCTATATCGCAGCTACCTGTGGATGCCAGGACTGTTCGCCGCACTTCCGTTTGCGTTCGGACGGCTGAAACCCGCCAGAGCTTTTACTGTGCTGGGTATATTTGGCCTGCTGCTGATGCCGTTGACGTTGAACCGCTTAAATACCTTCTCTTCGCCATTGATGCTATGGGACGATGCCGAGAAACTGGTGCGGGACAAGCCATATGCGATTGGTGTAGAGCGGATATATTATAATCGGGGCACGGAACTTGGAAACCTCGATCGGTATGAAGATGCCATTTCTGATTTTAACAGGGGTATCGCAGCTCACCCTTTCGATTATCTTTATTACAATCGCGCTACCGCTCACTTTTATTTGGGAAGATATTGGGAGGCGCTAGACGATTACGATCATGCCATTGAGACTAGATCAGACATTCCAGAATTTTACATGGGACGCGCCTTGACACATCGCGCGCTTGGCAATTTTTCAATTGCGCAGAGGGACTTCATTAAAGCCTGCGAGCTTGGATTATGTCAGCAGGGGCAATAATCTTTGCTTGAAATTATCAATCTTGTGATGATGGTAGCGAGAGTTCTGGTTCGGTGCCGCAACTAGCCTCCTTTCTCTTATAATTGAGAACGGGCGGTGAATGTATTCTCATACTGGGGATTCTGCCAGCATTTAATCATACAACTACAATGTGTTAAGTGCTGGCACGTAATATGCCAAGGTTGTGATTGGGTCTGACTAGATATACTAACGTGAGCAAGCAAGGGGATGTGACCGCAGAAATTTTGGTAGAATTCACAACGCATGTGGTTTACAGGTTTTGCTGTCGACGTTGCCGTTTGACTGTTGCCCGTCTTGCGCAGCGAGGTTCACGTTACATATACGAGGTTGTGGTTTGAGCTAATTGCGCTTTGAGCTAATTGCGCTTTGAGCTAATTGCGCTTTGAGCCGGGTATTGTTGCGCAAGTACCGGGAACTTTGTTCATTTCTGCTGTCGTATGCTGCTTGAGTGTGGGTGTGCTATCGAGAAGGGCATAGATACTGTACGAATTTTAAGGGATCGAGTTGGAGTGTGCCGTGCGCGCGAAATTGGCAGCCCAGCGTTTTTTGGAAGGTATTATGGCATTAATGCGCAGGACAATAAGGGCGACAATAATGCTTGCCTGGCTGTTTTCAGTCTGTGCTTGGGCGGGTGACGGCTATGTGCACGAAGCCGTTGGTGAGGTGTTGGTTGCGGTTGGGAAAGCCGCATCTCGTCCTGTGGTGAAAAACAGTGCGATTACGTCCGATACAATCGTCACCACGGGCGAGAAAAGTCATTCCATTTTGAAGTTTGAAGACGGTCAGATTGTGGCCATGCAGGCCGATACCACTTTTAATGTCCGCGAATATCGCTTTGAGCCGAAAGGAATTGATAAAAGCAACATCGTTTTTTCCGCCATCAGGGGTGGGTTACTTTTTGTTACCGGATTGATAGGCAAGAGCAACAAACAGTCGTTTCGGCTTACCACGCCGAATGCGACTATCGGTGTTCGCGGAACCGAATTCATGGTCGTTATGGTTGATGGCGTACTCTACGGTAAGGTGGCCTCGGGCAGCATCGGCCTTTCAAATAAAGCCGGGGAGGCTATTTTTGAAGCTGGTCAAGCTATTCTGGTGTCATCGCCTGAAGCGATGCCGGTCAGCATTTCGGCAGAGGCTCTTCCGGCAGGAATATTCAGCCAGCTTGAAGCAATTCAGTTGCACATGGCCGATCCGAGCCCGTTGCAAGCGCCTGAAAGTGGCGGGCTGGTTTTGGCCGAACCCCCAGACGTTATTGTTGCAGGCAGCACCTTGCTGAGCTCTGCCTCAATGATTGCCGGCGGTTTTTTGCCTACGCCAGTGGCGGGGGGCGGGCCTGGTTTGCTGGCGGGGGCTTCCGTCGGCACATTGTTGGCATCGAGTGTGGTTCCAGTATCGTCGGTCAGCATATTTCCCGGCAAGTCAGAACAATCTGATTTGTCGGGTGCGGTCGCTACTAATAAAAGTTCAGATATATCGGCAGGAATGGCGGGTGAGGCAACGCTGCCTTCCACTGTTGATATGGCCGCATCAACCGATATCACTTCAGGGCAGCTTGTCACTTCCGTTGTATCGAGTGCAGTGATTGTAGACAAGGCACCCCCCGCTTTCGTCATATCGCCCTCCAGATGGTATGACGATAAACTGCCCCCGCTCAAGACTGGTTCCGTTTCTGCCTTGCCGTCAGGCGGAGCCGGTAAAGACGGGGAGGGTGATGCCAGATTATTTGGCAAGCACAATTTCACTCCAGACAGGGTTGGCACTGGTGAGATATGCGTATTCTGTCATACTCCCCAAGGATCAGAGGAGCAAGTCGCTACACCCTTGTGGAATCGGACAAGTTCTCAGTTGAGCGAGTACAAGGCTTACTCGAGCATTGGCAGCGCCACAGCGGCGGCGACCGGTTCCATATCTATGGCGTGTCTGTCCTGTCATGATGGAACTCAGGCCCCTAACATCGTAATTAATTCACCGCCGGACATTCAAAATGCGAACCCGGAAGATCCGAATGAGGTCGCCACAAAAAATTATTTAAAGGATCATCATCCGGTAAGCATGTTGTATGCCGGTGGTGGGCAAAGTGACAAGTTGCCCGATGCGCCAGTCGATGCGCTGGCAACATTCAACAGCGTGAACTACGATGTTATGGCGGTCAGGGAACTTACTTCGCCTGCGGGGCCCGCTGGCATCAGGGAGCCGGGGCAGCCGCTGAGATATTCACGCGTTGCGGATATACTACCCACTAAAAGCAGATCCGGGATGTTTAATAAACAGGATTTTAACCAGCCGGAGCATAGTGGGAGTGGCAGCGGTACGATATGGTGGTTGGAGAGTCGCGATACCGGAAAGGGGCGGCAGAAAAAAGATTTTTACTTGTATACGCGTACCGACATGGTTGACGGCCGTACCATGAATCGCCCGTATGTAGAGTGTGCGAGCTGTCATGATCCTCACAGCACCAACCCGACGTTTTTGCGGATTAGTAATGGTGCCAGCGCTGTTTGCCTCACCTGCCACGCCAAATGACGCATATCTCGTTGCTGGTGTGGACATTTCATGGGCAAAGCTTCGCTTTGGAGTGAGTTAGAGGATTTAATTCCCTGGCAGCGGGTCGCTGCATGCGGGAATAATATGATCTTCAGCCATACTATGAAATTGGCGGTAAGTTGTAAATTAAGTGGATAGTCATCCCGTTGGACAACTTGCGAATTCAATAGATTACGATCCTTTAAAACTGCTGAGTTCCATCAGAAATTTAGCAGTCGATGAAGTAAAATTATGCGTGCTTTATCTAGGCGCTTCCCATTGCGCCAGAAGAAATCTCTAAAGTGAGAATTGATGGCTGAATTTCCTCCTAATTATGGGAGTATTTTAACCCCTGCTAAATATTATTATTAATAATCAATATATTGTATTTTGGCACGATACCTGCTTACATAATTAGCGCCAGTTGTATTGCCAGCTGGTTTTGAAAAAGTAAATACTAGTATTTATGATTCTTTGAAAAACAACACGAGGATATTTTTAATATGAAAACATCAATGACTAAAGTATCGACCGCACTGGCGCTCATGGCACTGAGCGGCGTTGCAATGGGTGCAAGCATCGCCAGCACCAAGCATAATCTGGGTGGATCTTTCAACGGTGGCGGTTCTAACGGCACGACAAAGGGTTTCAACTTCACAACATCAACGACTGAAATCTGCGTGTTCTGTCATACACCCCACGGATCTGACAGTTCAGCTCCTGCACCATTGTGGAACCGTACGCTTGGCACCTCAGCTAGCTATCAGACATATAGCTCACTCGGCACGACAACGATGGATGCAACATCGGCTGGTATCGGCTCAGTGTCTTTGGCTTGCTTGTCTTGCCATGACGGTACGCAGGCTATGAATGCTGTAATTAACTCTCCAGGTGGCGGTTCATCTGGCGACGTTAACAAGAATGGAACTAGCTTCATCAGCACTCTGTCCGCTGTTGATTGTACCGATACAACCGGTGCTTGCGGTGGCTTCTTCGAGTTCAACTACATGAGCCAAGTTTCTGCTGAGATGATCTATCTGTCTACAGATCTGCAGAACGATCACCCAATCAGTATCCAGTTCGCTGGTGCAATCACAGGTGGTACGGCAGCACGTGCTGCTTTGGATACGGACTTCAAAACTGCTGTTATGACGACTGCAGCTGGCGTATCCGTATGGTATATCGACAATGATGCTAGCGGAACTAAGACTAAGTCTGACTTCCCGCTGTATAACCGTCCAACCGGTGCATTGGCTGGTGAGCCACTTGTTGAGTGTGCAACTTGCCATGATCCGCATACCAAAAATACCACGTTCCTGCGTCATACTAGCGGTAACGACGGTAGCGCAACCTGCTTGTCTTGCCATTCTAAGTAAGCAGCAAGTAACATAGCGCCGCAAGGCGGAGCCAGACGGAAACGTCTGGCTTTTTTTTTGAATTTTCCGTGTTTGAGATGTCATAATGTATACTCACACTTGCATTACGATAGAAACTTTTATGGTTGGGGGTGGTCGTATAGCCTCTATTTAGAATAGAAAGGTGTTTAACTGTGAATTTGAAATTTGTTTATGTCACCGGCATGGCGATAATCGCCTTATTTATGGGTGCGTTCCACGATGCTCTTGCTGCTAATGATGGTGCAACAAGCGGTAAACCAAGCTTGAGCAATGTGCCTATCTTCGCGCGGGTAGGGAATCGGGTCGTCACCGTGCGTGAATTTGATGCCGCCATTGGTGACGCGCAACGTACAAAGTTTTATCACGGGAAACCACCCGAGGCTGAGGAGGAGGCGTTGAGGCGGGAAGTTGGTCAAAAGTTGATTGACAGAGCAATGTTGTTGATTGAGGCGAAAAGGTTAAAATTGAAGCCGGATGCAAAACTTATCAATCAACAAATTGAGGCATATGAGAGTGCTAATGCCACGAATAAAACATGGAAGATTATCCGGAAAAACGGACTGCCAATTTTAAAAATGACCTTTGAGGACGATGATATGCGCAGGCAGTTGGAAGAAAGAGCGCGCAAGGTAAAAGCGCCAAATAGTAAGCAATTGCGCGCGTATTACGACGCAAATTTGGACAAGTTTACCGAGCCAGAGCGGGTGAGGGTCTCGGTTATTCTGATTAGAGTAGACCCTTCATCGCCTGACTTTGATGCGTCGCGCAAGAAATCGGAAGAGTTAATCAAGCAGTTGAAAGAGGGTGCTGATTTTGCCGAATTGGCGGCACTGCATTCCGGTGATATCGAGTCAGCCGACCAGGGGGGTGACATGGGATATTTACATGGCGGGATGTTGGGAGGGTTGGCATCGGAGGTAGTAAGCAAATTAAAACCGGGGGAGTTGTCAGAGCCAACCGGAATGATGGAGGGTTTTGCTATATTTAAGTTGACAGACCGCCAGCAGGGCACGACGAAGAGTTTTGAGGAAGTCAAGGAACGTACCAGAGACTTGTATTTAAAAGACGATAGTGATCGCGCATGGGAATTGCTGATTGCCAGACTTAGAAAAAATACTCCGGTAAAGGTAGATGAGTCAGTATATGCGGTATCAGAGAATGCTGCCGGAGCTATGGGTGCGGATACATCAGTCACGGCAAAGTGATTGAACGTGGCGGTATGGCACAATTGTTGCGTTCTTTCAAGCTGCGGGGGGAAAATCAAGGGAGGCACAGATTTTGCCTTGTCTGATTTCATGCGATGGATAAAGTGGATGCAAGGGAACTGGATTATTTACGAACCCTGCACCGCTGATTTTGTGCGACTGCAGCCACATGTAGAAGGCGTCAATTTTGACGCAATCAATGCCACCCGGAAAGTTCCCCGTTAGGTGAAACGGCATGTTGATCTTTGTATTAGCATTTACTAGAAATAGCTAACGCAGGTGTAGCCGTTATTTTTTATCAGCAAGCATTTCGGTCGTATACGACAAATGAAATTGCTTTCGGAGCAATAGCTCATACACATAAAACAGCGATACGAAATGCAAAGAGCCAAACAGGTCAACACTCAAAAAGTTGCAATCGGCCCATTCTGTGTGTTGATGGCGATGTGGGTGGCTTTATACTCGAGTGAGAGAGCTTCGGCTGCGGAGCCGACTTGGCGGCCTGCGCCTGTGCTAATAGGCATTAACAGTTTCGGGTATGTTGATTATCGTCTGGGGTACAGAAAGACGCAAAGTACACATTATGCCAACCAAGGAACATCTTTGGTTGTTGGAGTAAATGTCAGGGCCACATCATTTTTTTGGCAACCTTGGTTTGCACGGATTGAAACCGGAGTGAAAGCTGCAATAGGATATGGCATATATGATGGCGGGAGAGAGGTTTGGAGGATGCATCGCACAGCCAATTCACTGAACCGCACAGTTTCAGGAAGTGTCGGATTGAACTTAGTCCCTCGCAGCCGTTTTCCATTCAGAATCAGTTTTGAAAGGTTGGACATGCGTTCTGAATTTGGGTCGAATGGTCCAGGGGGGGATGCGGGGTCTGTAACGGATACCTTCAATGTAGCGCAGCAATATGGTTCGCGATCAGGGGAATTCACTTGGACTGCCAATTATGGCACTAGCCAGTCAGAATTTCGCGGCGTGAGGGTGAACGACAGCCGGTTTGCAAACTTGGATGTTTCGTTGCATCCTTCTGCGAAGCAAACGCTGATAATCAATGTTAATAAGAATCTCGTTCAACGAAATCGCGAAAATAATTGGAATAATAGAATGGTATCTCGCCATACGTATTCGCCAGATAGCGCACTGTCTGTGGCAACGCTGGCAAGCAAGATTAAAATCGAAAATATTATAGTAGGGAGGGATACAAGCCATGAAGTAGTGCAGTTTAATAGTTCTGGCACTCTGCGTCCTTCTGATACCCGCTTGACTGCGGTGGGCGGGTTGTACTCATACGATTCGACTCAAAAGTCGAGTGGTTTCAATTATTTTGATACAAGTAATAGTACGAGCTACACGGGAGCGAATTTGGGAGCAAACTTTGCGTGGAATCAGTGGATTCGCTTGTACGGCAGCGCCAGCGTTTTCGACCAGACAGGTGTTCAGAGCGTAACCTCTACTTCTTTGAGCAATTTGAGCATAGCGCTGGCGCTGAGACACGGTGCAAAACCCGTCAAGCTGGGAATTTTCAAATATACTAGATCGGCTGCCTTAACTTTATCGAATTCAGCAAGTAACCAAAGTGCAGTGAATCAATCAAACAGCTCCAGCACGAGCGGCAGCGCTCAAAGTATTTCGTCACAACTGAACCAAGGGTTGAACTACGCCACCCCTCTAGGCGCTGGTAACGTAAGTTTAAATATCAGTCAATGGTTGACATCGTCTTCGTCCCGCAGTTCAAGCAACCCTGAAATCAGCACGCCCACTCTGCAAGCAAATCAAACAGCATCGCTGGCTTGGACAAAAAATAGGAGTTCGGTTCGTTTATATGGATCGACCTTGCGGAACATGCGTGGAGAAAAACCCTACTTTCAGAGCCTCAATCTACAATCTAGTCAATCGGAAGGCATGGGCCAAAACTCCTCGATCTCAGGAAATCTGACCGTTAACGCATCGCGTCAGGGATATGAAGCGGCTGAGTTGCCGAGTCCCGAGGTCGACTCGGTGACATCGTCGGCTAGTTTGAACTATTACAATATGAGAGCATTTAATGTGCGGGATATGAAATTGATATCTACTTTGCAGCTTATAAGCCCAGAGCTGCTCAGGCGGGAGCAGCAAGCGTGGAATCAAGGTAAATACAAGTGGGACACCACCTTGACTAAAATAATTGCAAAATTAACTGCGGAGTTAAGGCTGACTTTAGAAGATGTCCAATCATCAAAGCAATTGTGGCTCTTCTTTAATGCAAGAAGAGAGTTCTAGTCAAGGGTGATTTGGCGTGTAGAATTCAAAGATGATTGCGAGAATTAATTCTAAAGGCAGCCTAATATAAGCATGTGAGTCGGAGAGGGGAAAATTGCATGCGTTTGTCGTTGAGCATACACAATAAACTGAATTTAATAAGAAAAATAAAGTACGCCTACGTGTTAGCGCTTGCTTTTACATATATTATTGCAACTCCGGCAGTAGCAGAGTATGGAGACGTTGTCATTAACAACTATGCAGAAAAACAAGGAATGCGCCCAGTTATTTTCTCACATTGGTTTCACCGGATAAGATACGCATGCAAAGTTTGCCATGCTGACCTTGGTTTCAAATTCAAGGCGGGCGGCAATGACATAACAATGTTCAAAATCATAGACGGGCAATATTGCGGAGCTTGTCATAACGGAAGAATCGCTTGGTCGGTTAAGAACTGCAATCTGTGCCATTCGGCGAAGCCGGGCACTCCAACTCAAGTGCATGAAAGTACAGCGCAGGAGTTGGCCATTCCCTTCAGCAAGGGCGCAAAGTAAATATGAAGCGCAGAATTATGTTTTTATACTTTGTGTTTTCGTTTGCGGTGCCGCCGGGAGTAGTTGCGGCTGATTCACAGCAGGTTAAGAAGAATCAAGTGCAGAAGAAACCTTCCTCCACAAATATCGAGTCAGTCGCATCCTCTCCAGAAACTTATCAGCCCCCCGCTTTGACATATCAGCCTGAAGAAATGAGCAACATTTTGTCTTCGTCAAACTCATTCAATCGACTGCTGAAGATTTCTCGAAGGCACCAGCCGCCAACAGAGGATGGTATTCATGACCCAGATAACGATGGCACTAAAATTTTGCAAGCTCCCCTAGAAGCTTTTGCGAATCTTCCCAAAACCCCCAGCGATCTGGGTAACGGAATAGATTGGGTAAGGGCGGTGGACGAGCGCTTCATCAGCCCCCGCTGGGATATAGACGATCCGACTGAGCAGCCACTCGTCATGGACATGAATATAATACGAGTGCCCAAGGGCTCAATCCCGAACGAACTATTCCCGCATCGGCAGCATACCATGTGGCTGGATTGTTCGAATTGCCATCCAGCGATATTCATTCCGAAAAAAGGAGCAAACCAAATTAGCATGGCAGCAAATCTTCTGGGTCAGAAATGCGGCGTGTGTCATGGTAAAGTCTCCTTCCCATTCTCAGAGTGCAAGCGTTGCCACTCACAGCCCAAAAAGGAGTTAGTGCAAAAAGGGGCGAGACAATGAGGGGTAAATTTGTTGCCTTGTGGTTTGCAGTATTTGTAGTGAGTGAGGTGCCGAGGGTGTTCGCTGAATCGCAGATATCCTCAGCACCGGTGGAGCAGGCCGCAAAGCATTCGTCTCGTTCAATGATTAGTCAAAAGTTACAGTTGGTTAAGATGATGTTGGCCACATCGCCGGCTTTGGAAAGAGCGGCCGCCAGTAATGATGAGATGCTTAAACAAAAGGCTACTCTAGCTAAGGACCGATTTGACAGTGCAACCGACTTATTCGACAAAGGCAATCTTGGTAAGGCGGAGGAAGTTGCAGACGAATCGTTGCATCTGATTGAAGAGATTTCACAAATGATTCCAGATCAGCAACAAGTAAGGGCAGACCAGAGAATGCGATATGAAGAATTAGCGAATAGTCTGCACAATGCGGAGGCAACTTACCAAGATTTGAACAATCGCTTGCAGGCTAATGGAAAGTCATCTGAATTGAAAGAAGTTACTGAATTTTCTCGCAAGCAAAAAGAGAAGGCAAGTGTGCTTGCAGGGGAGGATCGCTACTCAGATGCTATTGAATTGTTGAAAGATGCACATGAAAGGGTTATTTCTGCACTCAACAAGCTACTAGGATCCAATACACTTTTGTACGACCTTAAGTTTAAATCAGTTGTCGAGGAGTACGAATACGAGTTGGCACGTTATCATAGTTTTGAAGAGCTTGCGCCGATTGCATATGTTGAATTGAGGCCAGACAAAGATACGATCATGCTAAGCGAGCGCTACGTGCAGGAGAGTCGCACAATGCGCGACACCGCAAAACAGCAGGCTGCACAGGGCGACCATCAGGCTGCGATTAATACATTGTTGAAAGCCATAAAGAATATGCAGACCGCACTACGAGTTGTCGGATTGGTGTTGCAGGAGTGACTCGAGGTAAAGTGCTTACATTAACGCCAGATTGGGTAAGCAAAGGGAATTTTATTCTAAAGAGACATTTTGAGTACACTATGTGCGAAGGAAAATGGAACGTCCATTAATTAAACAGGCGCTGATACTGTGTGTGGGGCTTTGCTTTGTTTGGCCTGCGTTGTCAGCCGAGGCAGATACAACATCGCGTTGGTTGCCTCTGACGCAGGATGATATGCACGATCCCAATGGGCCTGGAGTGCAAATACTGCAAAATCCATCAGAGGCTCTTCGTGAAATGCCGCCTGATGTGGTGGGCAATCGGGTGAATTGGGTGCGTGCATTGGATAAGGGGTATATCAATCCGCGTATAAACCTTTATTCAAATACAAAAAGTAAGGTGCTGGATATGGATGTATTAAGACAAAACACTGGCGAGATGAATGCGGTGCTTTTCCCTCACAGGCAACACACTGAATGGTTGGACTGCACCAACTGTCATGAATGGCTGTTCAAATCCAAGGCGGGAACAACCAAATTCAGCATGTTCGATATACTTAAGGGGGAGTTCTGCGGCCGTTGCCATGGCGCGGTGGCGTTTCCATTGACGCAGTGTAATCGTTGCCACAGTGTGCCGCAAAGCGCTATTTCATCGTCAGGCAAGGCGGATTAGGTTGATATGCAGTACTACCTAGGCTCCAGTTGCAGCAATTTTTTAGAGATTATCTTGATGGCACTGCTGATAATATTCACGGCGACACCGGTATATGCCGAATATGGTGATGTAGTACTTAATAACAAAGCAGAAAAATCTGGCATGAGGCCGGTAATTTTTCCTCATTGGTTTCACCGTATTCGCTTTAAATGCAAAGTGTGCCATACGGAAATAGGCTTTGAGATGCGAGCAGGTGCTAACGACATTCGCATGGCGGACATTATTGATGGAAAGTTCTGCGGTAAGTGCCATAACAACAAGATTGCATGGGGACCTCAAAATTGTCACCTATGTCATTCTGGGTTGCCGGGGTTGAAAACTGGAATACGGGGCGGTGACAGCACGGGGGGGCCAGGCAAGTGGTAGAAACAAGATTTGTATCGCGGCAATATCCCTTATGGTTATTTCAGCTAGAGTGGATTCAAAAGCTGCGTAATTACATATGCCTGCCAAATATCATCGCGATGTTGTGTTTGGTTGGGTGTTCAACGGGATTGGTTGAAGGTACATCGCATCGCGAACTGTTGCAACCATGGATCGAGATAACGGGTGCACAGATGAGCGTCTCGTCGGGTGCGCTTAGTACTGACTATGTCATGCTACAAAGACCAGCCGCAATAAGTGTTGATGGTAATGACCTCTATCTGGTTGACGCTGGACTGCGCCGTATTTTTCGCTATGAACGTCTTCAACAAACGTTGATGCCGTTTGCAGTTAATTTGCCCGTTGAAGCGGGGATGTGCATTGTGTCAGCAAATCATTCGGTCTATATCACTTTACCTTCATATGGCAAGGTAATGCATTTTACCCGGGACGGATTTGAATTTCCTGCGCTGGTTTCGCCGGGAAATTTGGTTCACCCGATCTCCATTGCCGTAGATGAGCGAAGTGGAAATGTGCTTGTGGTAGATGGGTTGTATAACCATATTGTTGTTTTTAACAATGAGGGAATGTTGCTTTCCGTTATTAGACCGCCACAAGTACAATCCATTTCGGCTATAGCAACTGCAAACGGAAGTATTTATGCGGTAGATAAGCTGGCTAGGCAAATTGTTGTGCTGGATTGGGATGGGGTTGTTAGGAATTCATTCGCGACTGACACCATAAGTGAGTCTGTATCTATTGCGGTAACACACGGTAATTTGCTATTTATTGGAGACGATTTTAATAATAGCGTCACGGCATATAGTTTACATGGTGTAAAAGGAGCTGTGTTGACACGAGAGTCGAGCCGTGTCAGTGCCGTATCGGATGACTTTGGTAGCGTAAATGGATTGACGATAGAGGGTGAAATGCTATTCGTAGCAGATGGCTTGAACGCGCGTATTCAGGCTTTAATAATTAATCCCGACGCAATTGAATAACAAGGAGAGATAGATTGAACTTGCTGCGGATATTGTCACTAGTACCATTGGGTTTGACCCTTATGGTGGCGGGTTGTGCAGAAACGCACAAAGTGATGAGTCTTAGTTCTCCCGGTATGGATGTGGAACAGAAGGTTTGGCCAGCGTTACCGGATGAACCGCGGTATCGTTACGTAGGCGAATTGACGGGCGAGGAAAATTTTAAACCCGACAGCTTGGTAGATCGCAGTGCGGCAACTAAGTTTTTCGAGTGGCTGGTTGGGCTCGCCGGCTACAGTGATACCCCAGTCGTGTTACAGCGTCCTCAAAGTGGCATGATTGACGATGAAGGTCGAATCTATGTAACGGATATTAGTCGTGGTGCAATATACGTTTTTGATAAACCAGCCGGACAACTAGAGGTTTGGGAGAGCTCCAGCAAGAACGAACGGTTTGTGGCTCCGATTGGTATTGCGCGGGGTGCGCAGGGAGAGGTGTTGGTGGCAGATGCTGAGCTTCACGCAGTGTTCCGTCTGGATAGCAAGGGCAACCCCTTGGGTGAATTTGGGCGCGAGGTGCTGGTACGACCCACCGGTTTGACTTTTGATTCACAACGTGGTTTGGTTTATGTGGCTGATACGCATGCGCACGACATCAAGGTGTTTAATAACGATGGCAGCTTGCATAAGGTGATTGGACAACGCGGTGAAGGTGAAGGGCAATTCAATTTCCCCACTCATTTGGTTTTCAATGCGGATAAGCTATATGTCACGGACACGCTGAACTCACGTGTCCAGATATTCGATACGGATGGCAACTTTATCGCAAAGTTTGGGGAGCGAGGGCTGTCTGTGGGCAATCTGGTTCGTCCCAAGGGTGTGGCGGTGGACAGTAGAGGCAATATTTACGTGATAGAATCCCTTCACGACAATTTATTGATTTTTGATATTGAGGGAAATACTTTGCTCGCAATCGGCGGCAGCGGAAGGGGTGTTGGTGAGTTCTATCTCCCTGCCGGGGTTTGGATCGATGGTCAGGACCAGATATATGTAGCTGATATGTTCAACGGCAGAATCGTGGTACTGAAGTTTTTAGGAAGCTCACAATGAACTTATCCTGCTGCTTTTTTCAACGAGGGAGGCTCCTGTTTTTTAGCATCATTCTGTTGCTGGGAACAGGTAGTGTGGCTCTTGCCGCTATCGTATCTGACGTCCGGGCAACAATGCATAACCTGTCCGCTTCGGCTGACGGATCTTCAACTCCAACTGGCACTGTCCCTGCGCGAACGGTGAAAGCGACTATCGAGACTCGAGTCTGCGTGTTTTGTCATACCCCGCATGGTGCTGCCAGTGGCATCAATGCGCCTTTATGGAATCGGGCATTGCCGAGCGCACCTTACACACCTTATCTTTCCAACTCTATCGATGCCAACCCGCTTCCAGGAATTCCTGGCGCGGGTTCGAAAGTTTGTTTGTCTTGCCATGACGGAACACTGGCAATAGGGACGGTCAATGTGCTGTATGGTTTTTCAAATGTTAATGTCGCGGTTGCTGGGACTGGTGTGGGTGGGGTTATGCCTGAGGGTCCCGGGGCGTCAACGGGCTTTACACGCAATCTGGGCATAGATTTGGGTAATGATCATCCAATTTCATTCAAATATGACACTACGCTAGGTGGCTTAAGCGGCACTGACGGTGAACTGCGCTCGCCACCGGTTGTTGTTGGAACCACAACAGTTGTTGGCAACAGCGTACGTGGTGTTACGAAGCCAACCTACCCGCTGGAAAATAATCAAATGCAGTGCCCTACCTGTCATGACCCGCATTTGAGCGACACGGTTAGCACCAATCCTTCCCTTAAGTTTTTACGCGGACGCCGCTTGCAACAGATTGCGCCAGTAGGCGGCAATTACGTACCTGCTGATGACATCATGTGTCTGGCGTGTCATGATAAAGCGGGAACAACGTGGTCGAACTCCGCGCACGCCAATGAGTTGGTTGCAAATCAAACATATCTTCCCGCAGATGCTGCGTTACGCGAGTTTCCTGCGGACACGCCGGTTTGGAAAGGATCTTGTCTTAACTGTCACGATACGCATGCTGTGCAAGGTTCTAGACATCTGTTGAGGGAAGGAACTGACAATGGAGCCACTCCCAAGGCTGGTGGAAGTCCGGCAATCGAACAGACCTGTTTTCAGTGCCATAGTGATTTAAGTGCGAGCATTATTACACCCCTTGCAACGGTGCCTAACATAAAAAGTGATTTTACTTTAGGTATTCGCATGCCAATTACCAATATTGATCAAGCTGTTACATCTGAAGCGCACGACATTGGAGGTAGTTTCGATGACAGTGTTGCGACTGGTGACTCGAGTGCTCACTGTAATATTGCCACTGACAGATGCGGCAAGGATTTCGTGGAATCCCAAGCTGCGCTAGGGAGGGTGGCGCTTGCGCAACCAGACCTATTAAAGCGCCACGCTGAATGTACCGATTGCCATAATCCGCACCGCGTAACCAAGACTAGGCTGTTTAATGATGATGCCACGCCTCCGATAACTCCAGCTGCTGCGGGTACCCATAAGCATTCTATCGCTTTGGGTGATACAGCGGCACATAACAACATTGCATCCGGTTCACTGCGCGGCTCATTTGGCGTTGAGCCTTCGTTTGCGCTTTCGTCAAACGAGTTTGGGGCCAATCCATCAGGTTTTACGGTTAAACGCGGTGACGGGGGTATTGGCGCGTCAACCACAGTTTCCAGTACTTGGGTGACGCGCGAATATCAAATATGTTTCAAATGCCATTCAAATTTTGCTTACGATACTTTGGTGGGCCCCCCTACTACGGTGGTCACTCCGCCGCTGTCGCTGGGCACATATGGAGGCGGTACGCCCTTCAATACTAACGGGGCGAAATATTATAGCGATGTGGCGATGGAGTCTCAGGCACCGCTAAGCCATCAGGGTGCGCCTGTCCCTGGGGATTCTGGTGCACATGCAAACTTTTCCAATAACAACCAGCGCTCATGGCATCCTGTGGTGGACGTTACCGGACGCACGCTGGTGGTTCGCGGCAATGCCTCCGCAAATTTGTGGCGTACCCCGTGGAACGGCTCTGACACTGATGCTGGTGTTAGTATCGTAGCGGCAGTAGGAAATCAAACCATGTATTGCAGTGATTGCCACGGATCCGGCAATGCATCTGCCGACGGGGTCAATCCGACGGGTGGCGAGGATGGCAGTTCATGGGGGCCACATGGCAGCAACAATAATTTCTTGCTGAAGGGGCCATGGAATACGACAACGTTTGTTGGCCCTGCGACGGATACGTTGTGTTTCCGTTGCCATGATGCGACACAGTATGCGAATGCCAGCGGTGCAGCTCCGACCATGACCAGCGGCTTCAGCGGGGCAGGTAACGACGCATGGGGGATTCCAATCACCAATCTGCATCAACGCCATGCTTTTTACACCACACTTGCTACAGGAGGGACTCCCACAGTTCCTCCCTCGATGTGGAATAACCTGCCAGCAGTTCCATGGAATAACTCCTACCGTTGCACGATGTGCCATACTGGAACGGCGCACGGCTGGAAGAACAAGGGCTTCCTCGTTAATCTCGATGATTTGGGCTTGGAGCTAAATGCGACTGGTGGTGCAATTGGCGGCGAGGTGACATTGCCATCGGCAATTCCTCCTTCAACCGTGCTGGTCGCAGGCAATGCAGTTCCCAAGGGCACAAAAGCAGCCGCTGCTGCGACGCCGCCACCTGCTGCCGGTTATACCAACGGGCCTTACTATCAAGGTGCTTATCTTCGCGTGACCAACTTTGCTGCCCCCGGAACTTGGGTGAAAACAGACTGTACGGGCGGTTGTCACTAGATTGTAAGTTGACAGGCAATCCCAGAGCTATTTAGGTGTTGCCTGTCCCTTTGTTACTTCAGACAAGACTTACTGTTTTGACCGTAGATATAGGCGGTCATTCAGCATGCCCTCGCTAAAATACTGCAGTACGGCCTTTTTGGTATTGTTCCTGAGTTCTTGGCCGGAATCCTCTGGCAAGCCCTTTAGTTGGAATGTGCCATCCAGATAAAGCGGGATGATTTTGCGAC
>Ga0224495_10000972_pt1 | contig 21345 bp, 24 predicted proteins | sample SF_Jul11_sed_USG_FD_168128 | JGI IMG/M metagenome (GOLD analysis project Ga0224495, IMG submission 168128) | Sediment microbial communities from San Francisco Bay, California, United States - SF_Jul11_sed_USGS_4_1 | ecosystem: Environmental > Aquatic > Marine > Sediment | place: USA: California...
CAATAATTAAAGAAAAGCTTAAGATAAAACAGAAGACCGTTTTTCAAGATGCATCATATGAAATAATCAGACAGAAAGAACCAGAGGTAGATTTTAAGGAAGAAATTAAAAAGCTTCCTTATGTTTTTAAAGATCTCATAAGATTTGATAAAAAAATTGATCCGAGAAAATTAAGTTTTGGTTCTAAAATAGATAATTTGCATTCAGAAAAAGAGTCCTATTATACAGTTAAAGAAATAATCTCTCCGGAGATGTTGATTTTAAATAATGGGCTGAAAATTAGACTATTAGGTGTAAAAGAGAGACCAGAAAAAGATGGTGAAGCGATTGAATTTTTGAGAGAAAAAACCAAAGGGCAAAAGGTATTCATGAAATTTGACGGCATAAAATATGATGAAAAAAACAACTTACTTTGTTATCTATACTTATGGAACAAGACATTCTTGAATGCGCATTTGATTAAAAATGGATTGGTGGAAGTCGACACTGTGTTGGAATACAAATATAAGTCTAAATTTTTATCCCAGAGGGTGTAATAGAATGCCAAAAGAATGGATACTGAATCAGGCAAATATGAGATGGGGGTTGACAAAGAAAAGTAAAGTTGGTCCAGTTTCGGAATTGATAAGAAAATGCGCTCCTAAATCTTTGAACAAATGGGAAGAGTATTATTGTAGAAAAGTTTATTCCAAAGAATATTTAGAGCAGTTGGGGCGAAAACTCTATGTGAAAATTACAGAGGTATGTCAGGCTGAAATTGAGAGCATCTCAGAACAGGATTGCATTGATTTTGTTATTAATTTAGTAATTAATAGAACCTTTGATGGTTATCAGTCTGAGATACAGACTATTTATGGGCAGTTACAAGAAGTGCTAGGTGTCAAAGTGGAACCTGCCCCAGACGAATGGGATAGAGGGTATAATGTTGATTTTTTTATAAAAGTAAAAGATAAATACATTGGTCTTCAAATCAAACCTGCAGGCTATGCCTATATCACACAGATTATTAATGAATTAGAATTTCAAAAAAAGACACATGAAAAGTTCACTGCCCATCATGGTGGTAAAGTATTCTATGTTATCTCAGTAAAAGAAGAGAAAGGAAAAGTTATCTATAATCCTGAGGTTATCGAAGAAATCAAAAAAGAGATAGATAGACTGAAGGAAGAATAAGACAGCTAGGTAGGTCAAACATATCCGCAAGACTGCTTGACTAAATATGTCCAAGAGAAAGGGAGAGAAAGATGAAAGTCAAAAGCTATAAACTCGAAGATATCGTGGTAATAGAGCCTCTGGAGAAATTTCTCACCGGGGACGAGGTTAAGGAGCTGGAGGAGAGGTTAACCGAGACTCATTCCTCAGGTGTTTCTAAACTGGTAATTGATTTCTCCAGGACCGACCTGATTTACTCCGCTTTCATATCCGTACTTTTAATGTATAGCCAGAAATTCAAACAGACAGGGGGTACGATAAAACTAGCCAATCTGGGTCCAGAGGTAGAAAAGGTTTTCAAGGTTACACGCTTGTTCCAGATTTTTGAGAGTTATCCCAGTCTGGATGAGGCACTAAAAAGCTTTAAAGATATCTAATGAACGCTTTCATTAAAGTAATTTCTAAATTTAAAGAATTAGACAGAAGATATATTTTTTTTCTGATCGGAATTGCTGTGATCTTGCCTTTGCTCTTCCCCCTGAACATACCTTTAGGTATCACACAACCCTCTCAAAACCTGTTCAACAAGGTTGACAGCTTAGAAGAAGACTCTAAAGTGCTTTTGACTTTTGATTATTACCCCTCAACACTACCCGAGACAGAGCCGATGTCCTATGCTGCCCTAAGACACCTGTTCAGGAAAAATATCAAAGTCATCACAGTTACCACTATCCCCTTAGGAGCACTTTCGGTAATGGAGGGTGTGGTGAAAGATGTTGCCCGGGAATACAATAAAGAATATGGCGCAGATTATGTCAATTTAGGCTATAAATACGGCTATCAGGCGGTGATGTTGGGTATGGGCAGAAAGATATCTGACATCTTTCCTCGAGATGCCTATGATAATAAGCTGGATAGCTTACCCTTGATGCAGAAGGTAAAAAATTATGATGATGTCGATTTCATCTTCATCGTCTCGGATAACGCAACCGTGGATTACTGGGTTTCCCTGGTCAATGCCCGATTCGGAACGCCAATGGGGGCTGGTGTAACGGCAGTAATGGCACCGAAATGTTATTCTTATTTGCAGACCAGGCAGATGGTAGGTCTTTTAGGTGGTATGAAGGGTGCAGCTGAATATGAAAAGCTTTCAAAGAATTATGGAAGAGCTATTCGGGGGATGGATCCTCAGTCGATTATCCATTTTCTGATAATATTTTTTGTGATCCTGGGTAATGCTGGATATTTTATCACCAGGAAGAAAGAGGGTTCAAAATGAGCTGGGAATCTTTTGGGGTTACCGTAGCAGCTTTTTTTACCTTAGCCCTTTATAGTTTCCTTTATAAAGATAATCCTTTTTATAAATTAGCCGAGCATATCTTTGCTGGAATCTCAGCAGGGTACTATGTGGGCCTGGTCTGGCATTCGATTATAAAACAACAACTCTGGACCCCCTTGTTTGGAGAAAAGCAATACCTGCTTATTATTCCCGGCATTTTCGGGATATTGATGTTTACCCGCTTTATAAATAGAATCTCCTGGCTTTCCAGATTATCTTTAGCCTTTGTTGTGGGGAGTACCGCAGGGATAACCCTGATCCAGCAGCTTCACGGAATGGTTTTACCTCAGGTTAGAAGTACTTTTTTGAATGTTGCTACATTTTCCGGCATAGTAATGGTGGTTGGAGTCATCTCCACTCTTATTTATTTCTATTTTTCCAAAGAGCACAAAGGAACCCTGGGTTTTATAGCTCAAATTGGAATCTGGTTTATAATGATTTCCTTTGGCGCTTCCTTTGGCTATACTGTTATGGCAAGAGTCTCACTTTTGATAGGCAGGGCGCAATTTCTTTTAACAAATTGGTTGCATATCATTAAATAAAGACTATTTTAAAGAAATATGAAGGTGATAATTCCAGTTGCCGGTATCGGTACGAGGCTAAGACCTTTAACCCACACTGCACCTAAGGTTTTACTGCACGTTGCGGGTAAGCCTATCTTAGCTCATGTCCTGGAAGGGTTGAAAGGGTTAAAAATAGATGAGGTAATATTTGTTATTGGGTTTATGGGCGAGAAAATAATAGATTATGTGAAGAAAAATTACAGATTCAAATCTACCTTTATAAAACAGAAAGAGCTAAAAGGTGTGGGGTATGCAGTCCATATAGCTGCCAGACGGGTAACTAAAGGAGAGCCGGTATTGATCATTCTGGGGGATACGGTTTTTAAGATGGACCTTAAACCGGTTATAAAGGGAAGTTATGACAGCTTAGGCATAAAAGAAGTTGATAACCCGGGGAGATTTGGTGTGGTTAAGCTGAAGTATGGTTTTGCCACAGAACTGATTGAGAAACCGGATAAACCCATCAGCAACAAAGCACTGGTGGGAGTGTATTATATAAAAAGCTCACAGCTTTTGAAAACAGCTCTACAGGAGATCTTACGCAAGGATATCAGAACACGGGGAGAGTATCAGCTTACCGATGCCTTGCAGTTGATGATCAATAAAGGGATTAAATTCTCTACTTTCGATATTTCTGGTTGGTTTGATTGCGGGAAACCGGAGACACTCCTGGATACCAATCGCCATCTTCTCTCTCTGGTTAAGAAAACCAGACAGATAAAGGGGAGTGTTATTGTTCCTCCGGTTTTCATACCCAGAAGCTGCAGGATTGAAAATTCGATTATCGGTCCAAACGTGTCAGTTGGTAAAAATGCGTTTATTCACAATTCAGTTATAAAAAACTCTATCCTGGGAGAGAAATCGGAAGTTAGTTTTTGTTTGCTGGATTCCTCTCTAGTGGGAAACAACTCTCAGGTACTGGGAAAATTTCAGAGGTTGAACCTGGGGGATTCCTCCGAAATTGGTATTTATATGTAGCTTCAAGAAGGATAGCATAACAGGGATTAGGAAAAAAATAATATCTTAGAGCTATTGATTGATAAGAGGAAAGGGTGAAAAATGGAAGGAAGGAATTTTTTCTTTACCTCAGAATCAGTTACGGAGGGTCATCCGGATAAGGTCTGTGACCAGATCTCAGATGCGGTTCTGGATGAGGTATTAAGGCAGGACCCTTATGGCAGGGTAGCCTGTGAGACATTTATCACTATAGGACTGGTTATAGTAGGGGGGGAAATCACCACCTTCAGTTATGTAGATGTTTCCGGACTTACCAGGAATATTATCAAAGAAATCGGTTATACACACCCGAAATATGGATTTAATTACGACACCTGTGCTGTGCTTAATGCCATAGGGTCTCAATCCCCGGATATCGCTCAGGGGGTTGATCTGGGTGGTGCGGGCGACCAGGGATTAATGGTGGGATATGCCTGTGATGAAACACCTGAGCTTATGCCCATGCCGATTTCCCTGGCTCACAAGATTTGCAGAAAGCAGTCAGAGGTAAGGAAAAGTAGGATATTGGATTACCTGGGTCCGGATGGTAAATCTCAGGTTACTGTTGAATACCGGAATAGCAAGCCATATCGGATTGATTGTGTGGTTTTAGCCTCACAACATACTGAGGAGATTTTAGACGAGAGCGGTAAGCAGATAACAAAAAATGCAAAAGAAGAGATGATCGAATATATCATAAAACCGGTAGTAGGTGAACTGGTGGATGAGAAGACCAGATATTATGTCAATCCCACAGGTAAATTTGTTATCGGTGGACCTCAATCTGATACTGGAATGACGGGCCGCAAAATAATCGTGGATACTTATGGAGGGATGGCTTCTCATGGTGGAGGGGCTTTCTCCGGCAAGGATCCAACTAAAGTGGATAGGTCAGCTTCCTATATGGCAAGGTATATTGCCAAGAATATCGTGGGGGCGGGTTTAGCAAATCAGTGTGCTGTACAGATAGCATATGCCATAGGTGTGGTCGAACCGGTTTCGGTGATGGTGGATACCTTTGGTAGCGGTAAGGTCTCTGATTCCCATTTGATTAGATTAATCCATAAGCATTTTCAACTCATCCCCAAGGGTATGATTGAGATGCTGGATTTAAGAAGACCTATCTATTGTAAAACTGCAGCATACGGGCATTTCGGGAGATCCGAGCCTGAATTCACCTGGGAAAGACTGGATAAGGTAGAGGATCTTAAAAAAGACGCGTAAGCAGGCAGATAAGGCTTTAAATTTATCTCGAGGAACCTGTTCTGCTTATTTGTTTCTCTGAAAGTGATACTCCAGGAAAGCTAAAAGTTGAAAGAGAGATTAAAAGATAATAGATATTGAATAGAAAACGATAAAAAAGGAGATGGTCGGGTTTTAAACCTGTATGCTGTCTACTCTCTACTATCTACTTAACACAAAGGAGTAAAAATGAAATATGATGTTAAGGATTTAAAACTTGCTGTGCAGGGGAGATTAAGGATTGAGTGGGCAGAGAAGAACATGCCGGTGTTAAGGCTGATACGGGGAAGATTCAAAAAAGAAAAGCCCCTGCGAGGGGTTAGACTCTCAGCCTGTTTACATGTTACCACGGAAACTGCCAACTTGATGTATACCTTAAAAGAGGGGGGAGCAGAAGTAGCACTTTGCGCCTCTAATCCTTTATCCACCCAGGATGACGTGGCAGCCTCTCTGGTTAAGCATTTCCAGATACCAACCTTTTCCATAAAAGGTGAAAATAATAAGCTCTATTATCAGCATATAAACTCTGTTTTAGATATTCAACCGGATATCACGATGGATGATGGGGCAGATCTGGTTTCCACGCTTCATTCAAAAAGGACTGTGCTGATAAATGGCATTATCGGAGGCACGGAAGAGACCACTACCGGGGTGATACGTCTGCGAAGTATGCAGAGAGATGGGGTTTTGAAATACCCGATTATCGCAGTTAATGATTCCAAAACGAAATATTTTTTCGATAATCGTTATGGTACCGGCCAGTCTACCATTGATGGAATCCTGAGAGCCACAAATTTCCTGTTAGCTGGTTCAAAAGTAGTAGTAGCAGGGTATGGCTGGTGCGGAAGAGGATTTGCCTTCAAAGCCAAAGGGATGGGAGCGGATGTGATAGTAACCGAAGTAGATAATCTGAAAGCCATTGAAGCTACTATGGATGGGTTCAGGGTTATGCCTATGGCAGAAGCGGCTAAAATCGGTGACATCTTTTGTACCTTAACCGGTGATATAAAGGTGCTCCGTCCCGAGCATTTTAGAATGATGAAGGATAATGCTGTGGTCTGCAATTCCGGTCATTTCAATGTGGAGATCGATATTCCGGGTTTGGAAAAGATGTCCAGACGGAAAAGAAGAGTCAGAGAATTCGTGGATGAGTACACTCTGAAAAATGGGAAAAGGATAAACCTGTTAGGGGAAGGAAGGTTGATTAATCTTGCGGCAGCTGAAGGTCATCCCGCAGTGGTTATGGATATGAGCTTTGCCAACCAGGCACTTTCTGCTGAATACCTGGCTAAATACGGGAAAAAACTGGAGAAAAAAGTCTATATTGTACCGGAGAAGATAGATTCCGAGATAGCAAAATTGAAGCTTTATGCTATGGGTATAAAGATAGATAAATTGACATCGGAACAGAAAAAGTATCTGGCTTCCTGGGAAATGGGAACGTAAAATTCAAGTTTAAGAGTTTAAAGGTTTAAAAGTTTAAGGGAAAACTTAACGCCCGACCTTAGTGTCGGGCGTTTATTATTTGTAGAGAAGCATTGATATACATCTCTTTTAGAATTTGTGGATGGAGGTAATAATTCGGGAAATTCCCCGCCTTTAGACAGGGTCTTGACTACAGTTACCGAACCAAATTAGTAAATTCCACACACGGGAATCCCTCACTGTTTTTTTAGGGGTTTGTCCACATGCCTGCCTGATTATTTTTTCGCCTTGAACAATAGGACTATTCCTACTAATCCAAAGACCAGATTGGCAATCCAGGCAGCTAAAAGGGGAGGGAGTCTGTGGGAATATCCAAATGACTGACCGACTCTTAAGAAGGTATAATATAAAAAGCTTATCCCCAGACTGATAGCAAAGCTTAAGGCTAAACCGGAACGGCGCGGTCTAGTTGCCAGAGTACACCCGAAGAGAACAATTATTATATTAGCCAGGGGGAAAGAAAGCTTCATATATAAATCGGTCTTTTCCAGAGCAGCATCCTGTCCGGTTTTCTGCTTTAACTTTACATAGTTTTTAAGCTCCTGATAACTCATCTCCTCAGGAGTTTTTTGTTTTCTGGTGAGGATTTCCGGTTTAAGCTTTAAATCCAGTCTTAAAATACGCTCAAAGGGCAGATATCTTTCATCCTGAACAGAGGAGGAATCCGAAAAAATCCTTTGAATTCCTTTTAAAAATACCCAGCCATTACCCTGCCATAATATCTTCTCCGCACGGATTTCCTCCCTTATTCGGTTATCTTTAAAAGTCTGAAATAACACACCGGAGCCTTCTTTTTTCTCATCGTTATAAAGATTCAGATAAATTATCTGGTCATTCTCGGTTTGCAGATAAATATCACCATAGGAAACTTGCAAAGCCCGTGTTTTTTTCTCTATCTCCTGGTAGCGGATTTTCAATCTTTGCTGGTTAGTATAGGGGATTAACAGATTCCCGGAAAGCATCACCAGGGAGCTAATAAACAGAGCTAACAGCATAATGGGGAATAGAATTCGCTGCAGGCTTATGCCCGAGGATTTCATAGCTAAAAGCTCATTTTGTCGGGAGAGAAGGCCCGTGGAAAAAAGAGAGGACAGCAGCATTGCCACCGGGGAAATAAGAACTACGATGTAAGGGGAATAAAAAAGATAATATCTTACCACTGAACTTATGGTTGCCTTTCGATCGATGAAGGTGTCGATGTGTTCCACCAGATCAACGATCAAAAAGATAATCCAGAAGGAAAGAAGTGCAAAAAGCAGAACTGAAAGGAATTGTTTTAAAAGATATCGGTCTAAAATTTTCATAACCAAACACTACTGGAGTGTAAATCTATCCGGGAAACATATCCGCAGGAAAGTGTTACACTTCAGAGCACCTCAGCCGATTGATATTTAAAATTCTGGTTTAAGACTCAATCCCGAACATAAATTTCCGAAATCTTTTCGGGATAAATTTTTCAGTCCATTTCCAGGAGATAAAGGTCGTCTCCCTGCTCGATTTTATAAGGATGTAGACTCCGGCTAAAGCCAATAGGATATTGGCTGACCACATAGCCCAGAAAGCCGGCACATACATTCTATCAGCCAGCTCCTCTCCACCGATAAGAAAAGCCCAGTATAAAAGGAAAAATCCTAAAGACATCCCCAGCCCAACTGCCATGTTACCCCTTCGTGCCATAATTCCCAGGGGTGCTCCTATCAGGATGAATACCACACAGGCAAAGGGCAGAGAATATTTTTTATGCACCTCCACCAGATACGAGTTTTTTACACGTTCCTGGTAGGACAGGTTCTGGGTTTCCATCTGAAGTTTAAAAAACTGCCTCTGATTGGTGAAGAAAATATCAGATAATAACTTATCTTCACCTTCAGAAGCTTTCTTTGTGGAAGTATTATTTTTGAAAACCTCAGAGATGCTCTGTTCTGCTGACCGGGCAAGCTCTCTTTTTCCGGTACTGATATTCTCCTGAATCCTTTTTACTTTATTCATCATCATCCCGATATCCATCTCGCGATCAGTACGGTAATCATCACCGGTTTGCATTAGCCTGTTCCCCACGTCGGGGATATAAAGGGTTTGCTTTTCGAAGCTGATAAACCGGTAGTGTCCCGGCTGGTTCTGGTCTGCCTCGTGCACTTCCCCGTTTTCAAGATAAAAAATCAGAGTGTTTTTATCCTCGGAGAACTCGATTTTACCTTTCCGGGCTAAGATAGTTCGAGGAAATAAGCCTTCTCTTTTCTCATATATGGTTATCCCGGAGATCTCGTTGGTTTTGGGATTGACTTTCTTTACCAGCAGGTGATAACCTGGTATCTCATCCATAAAAAGGTTCTCTTTTATGCTCAAAGTAGGTTTTTTCTGGTGTATTTCAGACATTAATATACGGGCTTTGTGGTTGGCTTCGGGCAGTACCCTGTCGTTGAATATAATCAGACCAAGAGCCAATACGAACGAAAAAAGCAGGGGGAAAAAGATGATCCGGTAAAGGCTAACCCCCGAGGTTTTAAGTGCGGTGATCTCATTATCCTGCGAGAGCCTGCCGAAAGCCATCAGGGTGGAGACGAAAACAGCCATAGGGATGGAGAGCGCAAGCATCCAGGCTAAATTCAAGGCGAATGCCTGTAAGACCACAAGGAATCCAACTCCTTTGCCTATAATGAGATTAAGCAGTTCAAGCAGGAAATCCATAATCAGCACAAAGGTGATGGTAGCCAGACCAAAGAAGAATGGTCCGATGTGCTCTTTTAATATATAGCGATAGATTACGGGCATAGGGTCAAAGTATCTCGCTTAAAGTTCACTTTTAATTTGCCATACAGCTAGTCAAAGGTTTGTATTTACTATATTATACTTTTTTACCTTATCACAGGTTGTATATAATTACTTTTTTGAATATAATCCTTCACAGTTATCTAAACAACCATTTTCTGCTTGACTTTTATTCTGCCCTTGTGGTATTATTAAAAAAATTTTAAAGCCATGAAAAATATCTGGATAAAAGATTTAAAACCCGGGATAGAAGTCGCAGATTTTTTTGTCCTGAGAAAAAAAGAGCTCAAAGAATATAACGGGCAGAAATATCTCAAATTGGAATTGGGAGACCCTTCTGGCAGGATAAATGCGGTTTTGTGGGAAAATGCAGAAGTCGTTTATGCTGAGGTGGCTATCGGCGACATAGTTAAAGTCAAAGGAATGGCTATAACCTATAAAGAGGGTCTGGAGATAAAAATAGAGAAGATAAGGAGGGCTAAAGAAGAGGAGAGCGACCCGAAGGAGTTTTTACCTAAGTCGAAGATAGATTTAAACTTACTATTAAAGGAGTTTGAGGAAAAATCAAAAACCATAAAAAATTCTTTTCTTAGTAAGCTCATGGATTCGATATTGGGAGATGAAAAATTAATCGAAAAAATCAAATATGCACCCGGCGGAAAGCTATGGCACCATTCCTATCTGGGCGGATTATTAGAACATACTTTAAAGGTGGTGGAGTTCTGCGAAAAAGCAGCGGAACTGTATGAGCTGGTAAATAGAGACCTGCTTATCACGGGAGCTCTGGTGCACGACATAGGTAAAATTTACGCCTACTCTTTTACCGGTTTTATAGATTTCACGGATGAGGGGAGGCTTCTGGGTCATATCATCTCAGGAGATGAGATCATTAACCAGAAGATTAAAAAAATCCAGGACTTTCCCAGGGAATTATCTTTGCAGCTTAGACATCTTTTGCTTTCTCATCAGGGTCAGCTGGAATTTGCCTCTCCGGTTGTTCCCCAGACCCTGGAGGCGATTATTCTATATTATGCAGACGAGATGGATGCTAAAACCGGAGCATTCTCCGATATAATAAACAGGGACATTCAGCAAAAGCGGGAAGGTAAGAAATGGAGCGATTGGGTTCCTTTAATCCACCGATATATATATTTAGGAGAGGAGAAAGTCGATAATCCGTCAGAAGCGGATATATCTCGCAAAGAAGAATAGGATTCATAAAATTTCCTTTCAGGAGGAAGGATGGGATTTTTTGATTTTATATCCAATGATATAGGAATAGATTTGGGAACGGCTAATACCCTGGTTTTTGTCAGGGGTGAGGGGATAGTGTTGAACGAGCCGTCGGTAGTCGCAGTTGAAGTAGCCACCAAAAAGGTTTTGGCTGTGGGGGCAGCTGCCAAGGAGATGTTAGGCCGTACACCCGGGGAGATAGAAGCCATCAGACCTTTGAAGGATGGGGTGATCGCGGATTTTGAGACGACTGAAAAATTACTTTCTGATTTTATTAAAAGAGTAGTCAGACATCGTTACCTGATGAAACCCAGAATCGTCATCTCTGTTCCCTCGGGAATAACAGAGGTGGAAAAAAGGGCAGTCAGGGATTCTGCCGAAAATGCAGGTGCCAGAGAGGTGTTTTTAATACAGGAGCCGATGGCAGCTGCAATCGGGGTGGGATTGCCGGTGGATCAGCCCACTGGCAGTATGGTCATCGACGTTGGAGGAGGAACGTCAGAGATCGCGGTTATCGCCTTAAACGGGATAGTCAACAACATTTCCATCCGTATTGGCGGGGATGAAATGGACGAAGCCATTGTCCTGTATCTCAAGAAGAATTACAACCTCCTGATCGGCGAGAGGACGGCGGAGGAGATCAAGATGAAAATCGGCTCTGCTTTTCCCCTGGAGAACGAAGAGGTAATGGAGATCAAGGGAAGGGATTTGGTTGCCGGTATTCCCAAAACTATAAAGATAAGCTCGGTTCAGATAAGAGAGGCATTGAGCGAACCGGTCGAGTCGATAGTGGAGGCAGTCAGGCAGGCATTGGAGCAGACCCCGCCGGAGCTGTCCGCAGATATTCTGGACCGCGGGATAATAGTTACCGGGGGAGGTGCTTTGCTTAAAGGGCTGGATAAAAGGATCAGGCATGAGACCAATCTCCCGGTGATTGTGGCAGATGATCCCTTAACCTGTGTGGTGCGTGGAACAGGGAAGGTTCTGGAAAACCTCGTCTCTTATTCCAAGGTGCTGGTAAGGAGCAAAAGAGACTGAGAATTTGCAGGTCATAGATGATTGATTTTTAATAAATAAAGGGCAAACCCGGTTTGCCCTTCATTATTTTATTAAACTTTTAATATATATTCCGTGTCAATATTTATAGAAAGCTAAACAGATGACTGAGGAAAGTGTTAAAGAGTTAATTTTAAGATTCAAGCGAGGAGAGGAAAAGGCTTTCAATGAGCTGGTCAATCTTTACAAGAAAGGGATTTTCAACCTGGTCCTGCGAATGGTGCGCAACCGGGAGGATGCCATGGACTTAACCCAGGAGGTTTTTGTGAAGGCTTATCGGTCTTTAGATGATTTCAGGGGTGATTCCAGTTTCTCCACCTGGCTTCACCGTATTGCAGTTAACCTGAGTCTGAACTTCACGCAGAGAGACAAATTCAGGTCGTTTATCTCTCTTCCTGATATAGCCAGTCCGATTACCTCCTCTGATTCCCCATCAATTGATTTTGAGAGAAAGGAGCTGGATAAAACCCTTGACCAGGCGGTTTCCAGTCTTCCCGGAAAACAAAGGTCTGTGTTCGTCTTAAGATACTATGAGGAACTGCCTTATTCAGAGATCGCTTCAATCCTGGAAAAAAACGAGGGGACGATCAAGGCTAACTATTTTCAAGCCGTAAGAAAGTTAAGAAAATTCCTGGCTCATCTTTTAGAATGAAGGAAAAGAAAGATATGAAGTGCAAAAAAATCAAAATTAAACTGGTTGAATATTATGAGAGCTCTCTTTTGCCTGAGGAAAGTAAGTTGGTTCAAGAGCATCTGGAGATCTGCCCTGAATGTCAAAAGGAGTTGCAGGGAATAAAATCCACTTTCGAGCTCCTGAAAAAAGAAAGCCTATACCAGCCAGAGGAGTTTTACTGGACAAATTTTGTAGCAGGGGTGAGGTCAAAAATAGAAAAGCGAACGGATACCACAGTGGTGGTTATCCCCAAGTGGAAGATAGCAGGAGCAGCTGTTACTTTCTTATTTATTATTATCCTGGGGGTTTCCCTGTTCATAATAGACCAGAGGATAATTTTCAAAACTGGTGGGGAGACATATACATATTTTGTCCCGGTCGAGAGCGAGAGCATAGAACAGCTTATTTACACCGAAGGATATGATGATTCATATGCTTTTCTTTTCACCGACAAAGAGAAAAAGAACCTGTCTATGCTGGAAGAAGAATTTGAAGAGACTTACTGGGACAAAGCAGGAAAGGATAAAGCTTTTGGAGAGATGAACATTAAAGAGTTAGAAAATCTAAAGAAAGGCTTGAAGGAGATAACGTTTAAAAAGGAGATTCTATGAGAAAAGTAAAAGTTTCAATAGTCTTACTATTTACGCTGGTATTTCTTTTTAGCTTTCAGCTCCTTTATGCCCAGGGACCTCCCCGCCGTGATTTTCCCGATGAGGAAACAAGGGAAAGGATACGGGAAGAGATAGAAACCATAAAGATGTGGAAGATGCTGGAGGTTCTTGACCTCTCCGGGGAACAGTCGGACAAATTTTTGCCCGCCTGGAAAGAGGTAAGGGATGCGCATAAGGTATTCAAAGATAAAAGAGAAGACCTTTTAAGGGAGCTGGAGTTTACCTTAAGGGAAGAGCAAAAAGGGAAAGAAAAAAAGATTACAGAGATACTCGACCAGTTACAAGCGGATAAATCGAAGCTGGAAAAGACACAGGAGAAATTAGAAAGAATAACCAAAGAGGTTTTAAGCCTGGAGCAGCAGGCAAAGCTTCTGGTATTCGAGGAAAAGTTTGAAAGAAGAATGATGGAGATGATTCGCAAATACAGAGGTAATAGAGGAATTGAAAAGTAAAGATAATTTTAAAATAAAACTATTCCCTAAGGAGGTGAGACATTATGCTTAAACATAAGAGACTGATTGGCATCTTGATCTCGATAGCAGTTCTCGTTTTCCTGTGCTCAGGTCTGGCTTATTCTCAGAGTCCAGAGAAGGAAAAGATTTTTAAAGCCAGACCCGGACTTTCAGCAGAACAAAAGGAGAAAATCAAAGAAATTACACTGGAGAGAGTGAAAGATGGGATCCGGATTAAAGCTGACTTGAAAATCGCTCAGATAGAATTAAGAGAATTAATGCAACAGGATGAACTGGATAAGGCTAAGATCGACCGGAAGATAGATGAGATCGGCGCCCTGAGGACTAAATTGCAGAAGGCTAAGTTCGAAAAGAGGATGGCACTGAGGGAGGTCCTGACCAAAGAGCGGCTGCAGAGCTTAAGAGAAAAAAGGACGCATCGGATGATGGAGAGAAGGTTAATGGACAGGAAATCAAAAGGGAAAGAGGGGATGCTTCAAAGAAAAAGAATCATCAGAAAAGAATCTCTTTCAGGGGAAATACCCCCGTCTTATTTTTATGAGGAGTTCGAAGAGCTGCCTTTGATGTCTGAAGAGCTACCCTTAGAGCCGGAGTTATTTACCATAGAAGAAGATAACGAGCTTTTAGCTCCTCTGGACAGGCTTCCGCTTTTCCCCGAAGAGCTGCAGCCTCCGGAGTAACTCAAAAAAATTAATGTCATTCTTAAAAAGCCTCCTAAAAGGAGGCTTTTTTGTTAGCAAGTCCGTAGGGGCGTAGTGTTCTTCGGCTTTGCTACCTTTAGGTCTGAGCTTCAGGGTCGAAGACAGATCAGTGAGCCTGTCGAACTGCAATACGCCCCTACCTTTTCACTTTGTTCAAAAAAGCAATGCTTTCTGTGCTCGCCAGGTCCCCTGACCTGGCGAGTTACTGTGTGCTGTCAGGTGTTACCACCTGACAGCTAAATTTTATCTGGCGTCAGGAGGCAACTCCTGACACCACTGTGAAGAGAGGCTTTTTTATTTCCCAAAAATTAGCTTCAGAAAAATATTGCTATCTTTTTTAAAAACTTTATATTATAAGTAGTCTTACAAAAACTATAACTGGTATGAGTAACTTGCCTGACAAATTTTTTTTTAGAAAATTGACAGGAGGTGGAGCGATGCAAGGGACTTCAAAAATTAAAGTATTAGTTTTCGTTCTGCTTATCTTAGCTCTATCAACTTCCTTTAACTGTGAGGTCAATGAACCAACAGGTCCTATATCAAAACCACTGGAAGGCACAATTATTCCGCTGGAGGGGAAAATTATCTTCAGCATAAAAGAGTGGTATAAAGATTATGAATCTCCGATTGAACCAGATATATTCTTAAAAATGCGAACAGAGAAAATTTACGGTTGTTGTAACTATTCTATAGAAACCAGAATTTCGGAATTTGGAAATAATGTTTCTATAGTGATTTTAGGAGTTTATAAACCTAGCGGTTGTTATACTGCTCTTGGGCCTGCTAAATATGAATCTTTTTTGAATCTGCCAGAAGGGAAATATCGCTTAAACTTCTACTACAAGGGTTCAGTCGATAGATATGAGGTTGAGATTTCCAATTCCCGTATTGAGATCGACCAAAAGAGTTTCGGGTTTACCCAATGTGAGTTCCCTCTGGTCTGGAGATATCCGCCTAATTCGTTCGTTTATCTGTGCGGAGCAACCTCAGAAACCCAGTGGATATGTGATGATTTTTATGACACCCTAATGAGTAAAGTTCATCTGAGAGAGTTTGAATTTCCTGATACTGGTAAAATCCTTTATCCCACTACTACCTGCTATTATCAATTCAACATGCCAGCCAAGTATTTTATCTACAAAAATGAAGATGATTTCGATAAGGCAGGAGAAGTTTTGAGTCAATATTATCAGGATTATCAGGATGTTATCGTCTACTACTTCAGGGGTGGGATTTCTTTGATAAATTGGAAATATGAGGAATATGGTTCTGCAACATTTTGGTGTGATGATCCTTAAATAGGAGTGCACCAGCTTGCTGGTGCTGGTTTTCTGTGCTCGCCAGGTCCCCAGACCTGGCGAGTTACTGTGTGCTGTCAGGTGTTACCACCTGACAGTTTTATTATTTATCTAGTGTCAGGTAGTAACTTCTGATACCACAGCAAATAGTTCCCTCTCCCCTTGTGGGAGAGGGTTAGGGAGAGGGGGAAAGCAAAAATTACATCACCCTCCTCTTTCTCCTCCCTTCAAGGGAGGAGAAATGTTATTTTAAGACTTTACTCAAAAAAGCAATGGTGCGGGGGTTTTGGGGGGAATTCAGGATAACTTCGGTTTGCCCTTCCTCTATTATCTTCCCCTGATCCATAAAGATAATTTTATCTGCCACCTCCCTGGCAAACCCTATCTCATGGGTTACCACCAGCATGGTCATACCTTCCTGGGCTAAAACTTTCATAACCTCCAAGACCTCGCCAATCATCTCCGGGTCCAGAGCAGAGGTGGGCTCATCGAAAAGCATTATCTTTGGATTCATAGCCAGTGCCCGGGCAATGGCTACCCTCTGCTGTTGTCCCCCTGAAAGCTGGCTGGGGAATGAGTTTTTCTTATCCAGAAGTCCAACTTTTTTCAAAAGCTCCAGGGAGGTTTTCTCGGAGGTTTGCTCATCTCTTTTTCGAACAACCTTCTGGGCCAAGCACAGATTTCCCAAAACAGAAAGATGAGGGAATAAATTAAAATCCTGAAAGACCATCCCGATTTCCTCCCTGACTTTGTGAATGCTCTTTTTATCTTTATCCAGTTTTATACCATCGATTATTATCTCACCAGAATCTACCCTCTCTAAGCCATTCAGGCATCTAAGCAGACTGCTTTTGCCAGAGCCAGAAGGACCTATTATCACAACCACCTCACCTTTTTCTACCTCAAAGCTAACCCTGTCTAAGGCTATGAGTTCACCGAATCTCTTGCTTATATTTTTGGTTTGAATGATCATTTTTTTTAAAAGGATCGCGTAGGGGCGGAGTTCATCTCCGCCCTATGGGATTTCTTGCAAACCTGAAGGTTTGCCCTACCTTCCAAGTGCCAGCCAGGTCCCCTGACCTGGCTGGGCTACCATAGAGTCAGTCCGCCTCAGGCGGACAACGGTCACTTGAAATCCGTATATTTTACCTCAATGCTGTATTCCATATCCATGCACCTTATATTTCTTCTCCAGAAAAGATACCAATCTGGATAAACTCAAGGTCATTGCCAAATAGATTATACCAACAACCAGCCAGGTATGAAAATCAACAAAATACTGGGAGTAATATTCCCTGCCAGCTCTGGTCAACTCCCTCAAGCCGATTATCGAGACCAAAGAGCTGTCTTTTAGGGAGGCGATAAACTCATTGGCAACCGGTGGAATTATGATTCTGAAAGACTGGGGTAAAATCACATATCTCATAGTCTGATAGGGGGTCATTCCCAGAGACAGTGCTGCCTGATACTGTCCTCTATGGATTGCCTGGATACCTGCCCTGATTATCTCGGCTAAATAGGCAGAATAGCATACCCCGATAGCGATTACACCAGCTAAAAAACGGTCTAAGTTCAAGACCTTTCCCAGACCGAAATATATGAAGAATATCTGCACCAGAAGGGGAATTCCCCTTATCATATCAATGTAGATTTTGGATAGGGATTTAATTAATTTATTCTTTGAAAGTCGGGCTATTCCAACTAAAAAGCCCAAAAACAAGGCAAAAGTAAAGGATACCAGGGTTAGTTTTATGGTCATGGGTATGGCAGGAGCTAAGAAAAAAAGGATATTTTTCAGGATTAGGAACTGAGATGATATCCAGTATAAAATTTCTTGTAAGGGCATTTTAAAAGGTTTAAATCTCGCAGGAAAATTTAAGTAAAAGTGTGGAGAAGTCAAGGGGAATGTTTGGACTGTAGGGGTACGATTTATCGAACCCTAAAAAGTAGCGTCGAGCTTTATGCCTGACGAATTTGAAACTATAGGCTGTAGGGGCAATTCATGAATTGCCCCTACCATTATTGTTTTTTTGTTTGCACAGAGAACCATTTCTTATTCAAATCCTCTAATTTACCAGAATCCTTTAGCTCTGCGAGGGCGGTATTGATTGCCTCCAGTAACCTCTCCTCATTCTTTCTAACCGCTATCCCATAATTCTCCGAGGAAAGGTCTGGTCCGACTATTTTGGCATTTCCTTTGAGTGCAATAATTCTCTGTGAGGTTGGTTTATCATTGATTATAGCATCTAATTTCCCATTCTCCAAATCTAAAAAAGCTGCTCCGATATTATCAAAAGAAATAACTTCTACTCCATCCACCTTTTTAGCTAAAAGCTCTCCGGTGGTGCCTAACTGAACACCAATTTTCTTCCTCTTAAGGTCCAGTAAAGAATTAATTTTTGTTTCATCCAGTCTCACTGCTATGGATTGGCTTGCCTGATAATAGGGATTGGAAAAATCGACTATCTTCTCTCTCTCAGGGGTTATGGTGAAGGAAGAGATTACCACATCATATTTATGGTTATCCAGACCGGAGATAATTCCGTCAAAGGGGACTTCCACATATTCACACCTGACCCCTAATTTCTCACAGATGAGGTCCATTAAATCGACGTCAAAACCTATAATCTTACCGGTTTTGACGTCTTTGGATTCAAATGGGGGGTAGGTAGCATCCGTTCCCACTAAAAGTTTTTTCTGCTCCATTATCCTCTGAAAGGAATCTTTTTTTTCAGTGGAGCAAAAAAGGGTTAGTGAAAATAAGGTGAGTATGAAAATAAGCAGAGAGAATTTCAACAGTGGGGGAAATATCTTAGGCATAAGAGATTTAATAACCTACGATCTCAAGTTTGGATATATCCCCTCTGAGCTGGATTTCTATTCTGCTGTCAGCAGAATCACTATCATAGGTCCAGTACTTTTCCCTACTGCGATCGAGCGTTATATTTTTGAACTCGGTAGAACTCAGGGTAGCATCTTTTTCGAGCTTCACTCTGGCAGTTCTGGGTAATAAAAGAACTAACTTGGAAATATCAGCTTCTATAGTGGCATTCAAATATTTTGCTCTATTACCCAATTTCACTTTGAGATTACTAACATCCAGGTCAAGGGTTAATTTTTCCAGGATAAGTTCGGAAAAATCCAGGTCACCGCTCATAACATCGTTTTCGATCTCCAGCTCCCAGGGTATTTTATCAGAAAGGTAAATATTCCAGTGTCGATTTTTATTAAATCCATCTTTGAACCACCCTTTCCAGGAACGGTCAACATCATTTACATTCAGTCGAACAGTACTGTCCTGTTCTGAATAATTGTGAATAAACAAAGGCTCCCTTGTCCAGTAATCCAGGTCTGCAGTAATCAGTTTATCCTGACTGGAGCTCATTAGCAGTTTACCGGTTTTGAAGTCAAGCGAGGCATATCCTTTTTTATAAGGGAAATCCATTCCCTTTTCCAGGTTGAAGGTTTTGGCAGGAGAATCTGGTTTTCCCTGATAGTCCAGATAAAAATAAGCTGGTCCCAGTATGGCTAATAACAGTAAAACCGGAGAAAGCAGGGCTAAAAAGCTCAAAACGGTTCTGGCGAAGAGCTTTTCTATTCCTATAGCTATAAGGAGAACAGGCCAGAGGGAAAGAATTGATAACCAGACGGCCCAGTCAACGTAATCTAAATTATTCAGCAGTAATACCAATCCAACAGAGGTCAAAATAACCCCATTTCTTATTTTTGCTATATTCATATTTTCTCCACTAAGATTTCAATAAGAGGAAGATCCCCACGATTATCAAGGCTATAGGCCAGATTAGCCGGAAATGAAACCAGGGGATAAAGTTGTGAAATAAAAACAGGAAACCCACTGCAATCAGGATCAAGCCGGGCAGGTATTTTTTCGAATCCGGTGCTTTTTCACCAGCCATCTCGGCTTCAACCGCTTCTGTCCGGGGAACGATTATCCAGGCGATAATATAAAGGATTACCCCGACACCGTCTGCAAAGATTAAAAGAATAGTCAGAAGACGAACTATGGTGGGGTCAACGTTAAAATATTCACCCAGACCACCGCAAACACCGGCGATCATTGAGTTCTTAGTAGAACGATATAGTTTTTTCCCCATATCTACTCCTTTTTTCTTTTCTATACGGATAAGAACATACAGAGTTTCATTTCTTTTCAGCTTCGCCGGTCATAGGCACAAAACGGACCGGAATAGTACTTTCTTTTTCTATGCCTTTTTCGGTTTTAGTTACCAGGATCAGTTCCTGGAACAGTTCTCCTACCGGGATAACCAGTTTACCACCTGTTTTTAGCTGGTCAATTAAGGGTTGGGGGATATGATCAGGGGCAGCGGTAACTATAATACCGTCAAAAGGTGAATGTTCTTTCCAGCCCTGGTAGCCGTCGGCGCATCTTATAGTGATGTTTTTATATCCTAATTCCGTCAGAGTGCTTCCGGCTCTTTCAGCCAGGTTGCAGATAATCTCTATGGAATAGACTTCGCTGGCTATTTCAGCTAAGACGGCTGCCTGATATCCGGAGCCGGTTCCTATCTCCAGAACCTTTTCCCCACCCTTTAAACCTAAAAGCTCTGTCATAAGTGCAACTATGTAAGGCTGGGAGATCGTCTGGCCCTCGCCGATGGGTAAGGGTCCATCCGCATAAGCCTCTTGCACATAGGTTTTGGGAACAAAAAGATGACGGGGAATTTCTCTCATAGCTTTTAGCACCAGACTGTCTTTGACTCCACGGCTTTCATCTGGGTTTTAACCATCCATTCCCTTTTCTCCAGCATTTCATGGGAGTCTAAATCGGACTTATTCTTCATAGAAGAGCTTTTCTCCTCCGTGTTTATACAGGTTAAGAGAAGAAGTGGAATAATCGATAGTAAACCTTTCAATTTCATCTTTCCACCTAAAAAAGGATTGAGGTCTCCTTAACCAAAAATAAAAATTAATATCTAAACTTTGTCAATAGATATTTGGAGTTTGTTGAATGAAAATGACAGCCGATAAAGTCTTTCTAATAGCAAGGATGAAAGATTATAGAAAAAAACAAGGACAGAATGATGTTCTTTCCCTAAAAAATAAGTAACAGTATCCCCACCTTGCCCTCAAGGTGGGGATATTTGCCCCGGTAGAGACGCATAACTATGCGTCTCTATTTTAATGAATTCAGAGCCTCAATTTTTTCCTCACCCTCGTCTGCAATCTCTATGATTTTGTTTTTGAATATGAAGCTTACCTTTTCTCCCAGGGATAGGTATTTCTCAAACTCCGGGAATTTTTTAGCTAATTCAAAATAGGCGGGGCTGAAGCGTTTGATCTTTATGGCCTCAAGCTTATCATCATACTGGCTATCCATCCAGACATCACCTTTTTTGAAGAAAATCTTATTTCCTATCTGGATAACTTGAGAGACTTTTTTCTCTTTCCCTGTTGTATCGATATATCTATCAGAAACAACGGGTGCAAAGCTTAAAACTTTAGATTGGACAGCTTGATAGACTGCCTCAGAACCAGTCACTGTTCGAAGATTGGAAGTAATTCCTTTTTTAATGTCTGGTCTTTCAGCTGTAAGAGTTATCGGATGATCAGGGTCTACAAGAAAAGAGGTGTACTGAGTGATGATTCCATATCTTTTAGAAAGGTGGACAATCTCATCCAACAACTCCTCACTTTTACCATAAAGCCGGATCT
>Ga0224495_10000973_pt1 | contig 21342 bp, 17 predicted proteins | sample SF_Jul11_sed_USG_FD_168128 | JGI IMG/M metagenome (GOLD analysis project Ga0224495, IMG submission 168128) | Sediment microbial communities from San Francisco Bay, California, United States - SF_Jul11_sed_USGS_4_1 | ecosystem: Environmental > Aquatic > Marine > Sediment | place: USA: California...
CTATGTTTAAACCCCTCATCACTAGTCGACTGAATCTCAATATTATAAAGTCTATCTGTCTCATCCCTTGCCTTTACATCGAGTATACTAAGCTTATCCTTAGAAAAGCTCTGTAGATTGAATGGATTGAGTATAGCCACATCGGAGACTCTCTTCAGTTCAGAGTCAGATAGTACAGCATTAATAAAATGAAGCAAAATATCTTCATTTCCTTGTGAGCCAAAGAGATACTTCACAAAAATGTCTGAGTAAGGTTTTACATAGCTCATATCAGAAAAATAACTTAGTTTTGCTTTTTGGTCAAGGGAAATTTTATAAGCGTATAAAAATATCTATTGGTCATAAAACGCAGCGTGGTGATACAATTCAAAAAGTTTATCTCACAATTAGACAAAAACTTTCTAACCTTCTTCATTATTTTTTAATATTTCGTCATTTACAGCTTTATATCTTGCGTAAATGCCTAAAAGAAACTCCCGTACGCCCAACCGTATACCATTAACTTCAGTTGGCCAACCTATAGCCCATTCTTTGAATTTCTCAAACGCCGTTTCTACACTACTTCCAATGGCTGACTCCACAAATTCCCTTTCCCCTGCAATGAGAAAATAGTCATCCACTGTCCACAATATGAAAAAAGAAAGGTCTTCTGGAAAAAGGGCAAATCGAAAAAGACCACATTCCCAATGAAAAGCTGATAAACCTTTTTTTGTTGTTTCAAATTCAAAGTAATTCGATTCTGGTAATAATGGCTCTGTTGCTATTGCAAAACAAGATTTAACTCCTATTTGTTTCATAACTCTTGGCAATCTTCGAATATAATTTTCATCGTAAAAGAAATCAGTTCCAATTGGCACAGTAACCCAATTTTTCTTTTTGACATAGTTAATCTTCAAGTGAATAGAATCTTCAACAATATCAACTAAATTTCTTTCTAATCTTTCAATTTTCTTTTTATCAGTTAAATATTTCATCTTAATTTAAGTTTTAATCATCATATCTTATTTTAGTTGGTCTATTTGACTTCGGTGATCTAATATCAAGTGTAGGTCTACTGTCTGTACTATGGGGTCTTACAGAAACTCTTTCACCACTTTTAAGAGTCGCTGATCTTACGCCTCCTTCATGTTCTTTAACTTTTACTCCCTTAGTTAATGCATCAAAATCTTTCTTGGCCTGTTCAAAACCACCTTTTTTAGTGAATTGTTTTATTCTATCAGGTATTTTCTCTGCTGTATTTAACAAACTTTTTATATTACCGCCACGGGCCAAGTTTGGTAAAGCACTTTTAATACCTGCAGTCGCTAAAACTTTTAACCCCTGCAAAATCCCAAGCATCAAAAGCTCATCGCCTGTGCTTCCGATCCCTACAATACGACGACCTAACATATTCCCTTGTGAGTCATAGAAAAACTCACTATCACCACTGTTCCTTGCCTTAAATCCTTCGATTTTGTTTTCGTCGTTAAAAATAGCGTTGTCCATACCAGGCTGGAACGTTCTCTCAGCCCAACCAAATTCAGTATAAGTTGTAAGTCTAACATCAGAATACCTTTCTAATTCAACTTGCCGTTCATTTAGCCTCCTAAGCTTCCCAGAGGCATGGCAAAATCCACAATAATATCCTAATAATCCATCTGGATCGATGTATTTAATGGGATTCTGAATAGTATATGAATACAGATTCAAGTTAGAAACATTATATATACCACCATGTCCCGGTAATTTGTTGCTCCAATGAGCAATAGGACTCTTAACTAATTGATTAATTTCCTCCTCTTCATTAGGATAAACTGGCAAATATTTGTTTAATATCGAATCGGATGACTATCAAATACTAGCTTATTAATTAGTTCTTTTTTTATTACGCTTTGAATTAAATTTTGGTATTTTTATTTTCTTTGTTATATAAAAACTTTCATAAGGTTTTTTCTTTTTCCTGGACAAATTTATACTTTTTATAAAAGGATACAAAATTAAATCTATTACAAAAGCAATTGATTTTAAAAATATTGCAAGCAAATAAGAAGAACCATCAAAAATAATACAAATTAAGTCTAATAAGTCAATCATTATAATCCTTTTAATATATACTTAAAATTTTTTAAGAGCATATATAATTTAATTTTTTATTTACCAAGGTAGTGTAAAATTTTTTCTATCTATATTTGCTTTTGTCATATAAACCAATATATTATTCTTCCTCAGGGTCTATAAGACAATCTGGAAGAAGTTTCTTAAATTTAATTATTTCTTCCACAGGTAATAAATTACCACTCAAATAAATAACTTTTAAATTGGTTAAGTTTCCAATTTCTCTTGGTAATTGATATAATTGATTATTATTTAAAGTTAACATTTCCAATTTTTTTAAGTTCCCAATTTCAGGTGGGATTTTGGTTAATTTGTTATAACTTAAATGAAGTTTTTTTAGATTTCTCAAATTTCCAATTTCAAGCGATAAATGGGTTAGATGATTAGCATTAAGGTTCATTTGCTGTAAATCTTTTAATTTTCCTATACCTACTGGAAGTTTTGTTAATTGATTGTCACTTAAATCAAGAAACATTAAATCTTTAAGCTTAACAAACTCAGAAGGAAGCTCAACAAGTTGGTTGTACTGTAAATCAAGTTGTACTAAAGACGTTAAATTCCCAAACTCAGCAGGGAGTTTTTTTAATTTATTATTATGTAAAGAAAGTTTTAACAACTTACTTAGTTTTCCAAACTCAGAGGGCAATTCAACAAGTTGATTGTATCCTAAGTTAAGTTCTACTAAAGAGTTCAGATTTCCAAACTCAGGCGAAAGATGGGTTAAGTTCTTTTTGTATAAATCAAGTATATAAACTTTTTTAGGTTCATATAGTGCAGATTCAAGACTACTATAAATGTGACTTTCTTCATTGCAAAAGAATCTTGCTATACTTCTTATTTCCCACATAAAAAACCGACAATTACTTGTACCTGTTATGTGAACAATATAAAACACACCTAATAACGAAAAAGTTAAAAAGATCATTAACATTATAATGCATTTTTTATTAATTTTTCTCACTCTTGTGTTTTCCATTGGCTTCCTAATATCATCAAAAAGCAATCTCACAATTCGGTAGAAACATTAGGAAGTCCTTTCACAGCGTAGAATCCAGCTTTTACTTCCTCACATTCAAGATTTGGTATTACTGATTTGATAGAATCATCAATTAATATCACATTCTGGTTAGAAAGTGTTTAATTGACCCATCCTTAGTCTTAAGACTAATAAGCTTTCTACTAAGATGGTCGTATGTATAGAGCGTCTCAGTGGCCGTTCCAAGATGCATATAAACTCTCTGCCCAAACTTATCATACTCTAATCTATTCAAATACCAAAAGTTTGTCCCAGCCTTATCATCTCTGGCTTAATGCAAATTTTCCCCTGAATCATAAAAATAATTAAGAATCTCCCCATCGCCAAATATTAGTTTTTGTAGTCTCCCAAAGTCATTGAACTCAGGTTGATTATTATTTATCTGCTATTTCAACGGCATGATCTATTATATCTTTTGTTGAAATCCTGGATGATACTGCTGAAAAGTTTAAGATAATTCTATGTTTTAAGATTGGATAAGTGATCTGTTTGATATTATCTTTTGTAACGGAGTAATTTCCCGTTAATGCGGCATGAGCTTTTGCAGCTATAACAATGTTTTGAGATGCTCTTGGACCAGCACCATAAGCCACGTTATCATTAATGTATGAACTTGAATTACTCTGTGGACGAGTATTTTTTACAATAGTAACAACATATTCTATAATTTTATCAGATATGGGAATATTTTCTATAAAGTCTTGGTACATTATGAGTTCTTTTGCATCAATTACCTTTTTCAAGGTTTGGTCATTAAAATATGTTTTTTTAGAGGCAATTTGAACTTCATCTTTAAAATCAGGGTAATCAAGATCAATATTAAAAAGAAATCTATCCAATTGGGCTTCAGGCAACATATACGTACCCTCTTGCTCAATAGGATTCTCTGTGGCAAGTACAAAGAAAGGCAAATCAAGATAATATGTTTTACCATACAGAGTTATAGACTTCTCCTGCATTGCTTGAAGTAGAGCAGCTTGAGTTTTGGGAGGTGTACGATTTATTTCATCGGCTAATACAATATTAGCAAAAATAGGACCTTTAAAAAAATTAAATCCTTTTCGTCCATCTTTAGATTCTTCAATAACTTCTGTACCTGTTATATCGGATGGCATTAAATCAGGTGTAAATTGTATTCTACTAAAAGTTAGATTTAAAACTTTGGCTAAACTCTGAACAATTAGAGTCTTAGCTAATCCAGGGACACCATGAAGTATACAATGGCCACCAGCCAGTAAAGCAATGAGCAATAAATCTAAAATGCTTTTCTGACCGATAATGCACTTAGAAAGTTCATTTAATATTTCGTTTCTAGCTTTATGGATTTCACTTATGATGGTTTCAGAATTGCTTTTTACCACTCTACAACCTATAATAGGAAATTAAAAAGTTAACTTATTAGTTTAGAACATACTTTCCTAATTATTTTTTCTTATGTCTATTTGCACGTCGTTTTTTCTTTCGTTTATGTTTAGCAATTTTTGCGCGTCTTCTTTTTTTACCCGATGGCATGATTCCTCCTTTTTTTAAATTTATTAATTATAATATGATAATAAGTTTATAATTAATCAAATGATTTTAAAGAGCTTAAATTAATTTTTTAAGATTTGTTCATTATAGAAGAGGATAATATAATAAAAAAAAATAATTTTTTAAGAAAAAGTTATAAAAATTTATTTAATGATTCATTTTTCTCAATCATTTTTACAAGATCCTTTACTTTTTGATCATCGTTTTTATTACAGATTAGCAGAGCATCTCGCGTTTTAATAATGATTAAATCCTTTACTCCAACAACTCCTATGAGGGTACTATTATCACCTAAAATGATAGAATCCTTTGTATTAACAGTTAAAACTTGACCCGATTGAATATTATTGTCTTCATTAGTGTTAAGACAGCGATAAATGGAAGACCATGACCCTATATCATCCCATTGGAAGGTGGTTTTAATGCATAGAATGTTTTTACTTTTTTCCATGATTCCGTAGTCAATGGATATTTTGGGTAGAGTTTCAAATACTTTTTCTTTAATATTCTCTTCCTGACGGCTTCCTATAAATTCACCAATTTCTAACATACCGCTATAATGCTCTGGTAAATACTTTGATATTTCTTCTAGGAGGGTTTGAGTTTCCCAAATGAACATTCCACTATTCCATAAAAATGTTTTCATTTCAATATACTGTGCAGCCTTTGTGTAATTGGGTTTTTCAATAAACTGTTTTACCTCATAGGCTTCAGTACTGCTTTCTTGACTAATTAAATCCCCAATTTCGATGTAACCATAGGCAGTTTCAATCCTTGATGGTGTAATTCCTAGTGTTAGTAAGCATGATGTTGATTTAGCAATTTTAAAAGCATTTGTTATTATGTTTCTAAACATCATTATATCTTTTATAAGATGATCAGCAGCACATATTAACATTACAGCTCCTGGATATCTTTTCTCAACATATATTGCACTAAGTGCTATAGCTGCAGCAGTGTCCCTTCTGCATGGTTCAATAATAAAATTCTCTACATGCATTTCAGGTATGTCATTTGCAATCTTAACTTGATGTTCTTTACCTGTCACAATAAATATTTGACTTGCCGAAAGGAAAGAATTTACTCTGAGAAAGGTTTCCCTAATCATAGAATTATCACTAAATATTTTAAGTAATTGCTTTGGCTTAGAAATACGGCTCATAGGCCAAAATCTCTCCCCATATCCTCCAGCCATAATCACAGCCACTTCTTTCATAATTTATTCTCCCTAATTTACTGGAATTTCTTGTTCTATAAAGTTATTAACAAGAGACATAATATCCAAAATCTTATCTGCTGTATACCAATGAGTATCTGTAAACCTTAGAAATAATGTCCATTGGCGTTTTGCATATCGTCTACTATCTCTTTTAAATTGACGCAGCATTTCATCATAATCTAGTTCGTTATTAAGGTATTTATAAATGTGTTTATATCCAATTGCTTGCATGGATTGGAGATTAGAGTGATATCCGAAGTCTTTCAGTTTTCTAACCTCATTAACAAAGCCATCATTTAACATTTTATCGCATCGTCCATTAATTCGAGTATAAAGTTCCTCCCGAAGTCCTGTTAAACCTATTTTCAAGAAGTTAAAGGGATTTTTATTTGATTTCCTTTTCCACAGGTCAGAAATTGGTTTTTGGGTTAATTCAAAAACTTCTAAAGCACGTATAATACGCTTTTTATCGTTTATATGGATTTTAGATGCACTTTGAGGATCTATATCTTTTAATTTATTATGTAGAAATATATTACCTTTTTCGTTTGCAAGAAGTTCAAGATTATCTCGTATATTACTATTTCGAGTTGGTCCGTCAAAGAGTCCATCGACTAGTGCTTTAAAATATAATCCTGTTCCACCAACAATAAATGGAATTTTCCCTCTATCACTTATTTGCTTAATAAGCTTTATAGCTTCATTACAAAAATCATATACAGTAAAAGATGTGTCTGGGTCTATGATATCAATCAAATGATGAGGTACTATTTTACGTTCTTCCTTACTCACTTTGGCAGTACCAATATTCATATCCCTGTATATTTGCATGGAATCGGCACTAATTATTTCACCAACTCCTTGTGCTAGTTTGATTGACACTTCACTCTTTTTGACACCAGTTGGACCGAATATTAAAACGACTTTTTCCATAACAATTAATTTAAAAACATTTTTGATAAAGGTTAAAGTTAGAGTAATTCTATTAACTACTTATTCTACATTGCGAATTTGTTCTTTAATTTTCTCGAGATCATTTTTCATATTGACAACAAGATTAGAGATTTCCAGATTATTTGCTTTGGAACTTATAGTATTCATTTCTCTAAGCATTTCTTGACTGATAAAATCAAGTTTTTTTCCAATGACATTATCTTTTACGCAGCATTCTCCAAAGTTTTGTATGTGAAAACTAAGTCTTTCAACCTCTTCGTTTATATCCACTTTTGAAGAAATAATTGCAACTTCCATTAGAATACGTTCTTCACCAACTTGTTCTTTTAAAATTGCAGTAACACGCTCTTTTACACGATTTATGTTATGTTCCAAGTTATGAGGCATGAGTTCCTTAATTCTTATTAAGGATTTATTTATCTCATCAAGGATATTAATAATATTTTTTTCAATTGCTTTTCCTTCCTTGGTTTTCATGTCAACAAATTGTTCTAAGCTTTTATGGAGAAGATTTTCGCATTTTTCCCATATAGTATTACTATTTTGATTTTTAGTAATATTAAAAACTCCCTCAAGTCTGAGCATGTGTTCTAATTTGATTTGCGAATCTAAACCTAACTCCTTAAGCAGTTCCTCAAAGGCATTACAATATCTTTTTGCCAAATTGACATTGGGTTTAATATCAATGTTAGAGTCTAGTTCTTTTATGTTTATACTAATTTTAATTTTACCTCTAGTTGTATAATTTGAAACAAGACTTCTAATTTCATTATCATAAGGATTTAATATTGATGGAATTTCACAATAAATGTCTAAAAAACGATTATTTAATGATTTAATTTCAATTGATATTTGCAAATTCCCATAACTTTCTTCTATTACTGCATATCCAGTCATACTTTGCATTTTATCCTCAGATCTTATAATTTTTCACTATTGTTAAAATGGATTAAAATATAATAAAACAAAAATCAGTAATAAATTACTTTTAATTTAAAATATCTTTTAGTATAATTTAACGCATCAAAACGTTTTTTTTGTAATATACTAATACATTTTTAAATTTGAAGTTGTTTATTGTCATGCTGAACTTGTTTCAGCATCCCTATAGAAGAGGAGATCCCGAAATAAATTCGGGATGACATTCAATATAATAAACTTTAGTTTTAAATAATTATTAGTATAAAATCATTTAAATGATTTTTATTATTTTTTAAAAGTTTTTACTCACCAGCTTTACAAATATAATATTCTCAAGATACTCAAGGGATAATGATTGTGCAAACAGATGTTCTTATAAATAAGATTCACAAACAAATTGCAATATGGTTATTCATTTGTTGTTTTACCATATTCACTATTGTAATATTAGGAGGTGCAACTAGGCTTACAGGCTCGGGATTGTCCATTGCAAAATTACATCTTTTTCGTGGGGTCATACCTCCTATGAGTCAAGGTGACTGGGAGAAGGCATTTAATGAATACAAATTAACTGCTGAATATAAAATAACTTACAAAGAAAAAATGAATATAGATACCTTCAAATCTATATTTTGGCTTGAATATATACATCGATTTGTGGGACGGTTTTTAGCAGCATTTATTTTTTTTATTCCTTTTCTGTACTTTCTTATAAGATATTTTTTTATTAAAAAAATTATAAGTAGATCTCTTATAATAAAATTACTTTTAATGTTTGCCTTGGGTGGTTTACAGGCACTTTTAGGCTGGTTAATGGTTAAAAGTGGTTTGGATACCAAAACTGCACATATTCAGGGTGAGAATGTCCATGTCAGTCCATATAGACTGGTTTTACATTTAGTATTTGCTTTTATAATATATGCTTACATACTTTGGGTGGCCTTACAACTTTATTTTCCTAAGCCTAATAATGTTTTAGGAGTGAATTTTAAAGGGTTAAGAAGATTTGGTTACTTAGTGACAGCATGGATTTTTATAACAGTAATATCAGGCGGTTTTGTAGCAGGTATAAGGGGAGGATTAGTATACCAAACCTTCCCTCTAATGCATGGATTTTTTATACCACCAGACTTATTTAATCCTCAGATTGAGGGTTCTGTATTAAACAATTTCTTTTTAAATCAAACCACCGTTCAGTTTGATCATAGAATATTGGCAATTTTACTTTTCTTTGTGACCCTTACATTTTGGATTTCTTCGTTTAAATATAAATTATCTAACAAGTCTAAAATATTATTCCATTCAATTTTAATAATAATAATTACTCAAATTACTTTTGGAATCTTAACATTATTAAACTTCGTTCCTAAAAGCCTATTAACCATAACGTTAGCAACCATTCATCAGGGAATTGCTTTAATTTTATTTACAATTTCAATAATTATTAACTTTAAACTTAGGCAACTCAAAGATATGTAACTATTTAAATGCAGCACTTATCCCCATACTAATACCCAATCCTCCAACATTCTCAGATTTATAAATTATCGCATTACCAGCACTTGACTCTGTCATACTATTAGAAAAAGTAATTGAACCTGCAAAATCTATCTGAATAGCAGAACTAACTTGAATGCCAACACCAAACGAAGCATGGTGCTCTGTTATAGGAGTACCTGTTAGTGCACGCATTCCTTCATACGTGGAAACTGGGAGTGTAGTACCTTGTAAAGATGTAGTAGCCGTTGGATTTGGGTTAAAACCATTATGCACATTAACAGGGTTTTTTCCGTAATTATAGCCAGCTCTAAGATTTAACATTTTCATTACTTTATATTGTAGACCCAAGGCAAGAACCAATTGATTGCTCCAATCCATATCCTTCCAGCCATCCGCATTCTTCCAAAATATGTATTTACCCATTACAGATACAACCAAATCTTTAATCATTGTTAAACTAACTTCCACACCAAGTTCCATGGGAGGAGCTGCCTTTAAATCACTGTCTCCATAACCATCACCTGTAATATCAAGTATCTTTTTATGCTTTGGTACAATTAATGCGGGACTTTTAAATGTTAAACCAAGCTTCATAAAATCAAGATCAAAACCAGCTCCAAGACGAACTGATAATCCATTTGCACCGCTTGATCCAGCACTTCCATCATATGTTTGACTTGAAATTGGCACTGACACACCAACACAAATCATTTTATTAATTTGTATACCTACAGCAGGTATTAAATCTATCTGGCTGTAATAAGTTCTACTGTTAGTAGGTCCACCCGCTTCTCTAAAATCACTACCAATACCTCCTATACCGACAACACCTAATCCCATAACAATTTTTTCATTGATTGGAATTGCTAATCCAAATGATGGTAATGCTGAATTCCCACTTTTACTCTTTTCAGAGCTTGGGACACCTCCAATAATAGCTGTACCAGTACGTTCATTTGGTATAATATATATAACAGAAAGCTCTGTAGTAATATGTTTAAAGTAGGATAATGTGGCAGGATTCATGATAACAGCAGATATTATACTTTGTGGATTGGCAATACCTGTACCACCCATTGATAATGATACTGGATCATTTCCAATGAACTGTATACCATTAGATGCCATTATTTTAACATTAGAAAATGCTATAACTGATAAAATTATAGTAATTAAGAGATATTTTTTCATTTTGAATATTCCTATTTTAAATTGGTAATTGAATTTAAATAATTTTTTACAAAACTTTAAGTATTTTTTATAAAAAAAAACAATTTTTCTTTTGTATAAATAAATACTTAGTATATAAACAATTATAAATAATTTTGTTTATTAAAATAATATTTGTATTTATTGCAGATTGTAAACTATAAAATTATTACTACCTTTAAGTCATAAAATTAATTTTACTTTATTTTAATATTTTATTAAAAATTACTCTACAATTAATTAGGTGAATATTATGATCTTTAAACTTTTAAATTTTCTAATCCTAATTTTTATAATAATTGTTATCTCAAAACCTCTTCATGCTTCAGAAATTGTAAATTTAAACAATTTAAATAATCAATATATCCTAGATTCAAATATTGAAATTCTAGAAGATAAAAATAATAAATGGTCTATTAAAGATGTTAGATCAGCAGGAATTTCAGAATTATTTCACCAAAATAAAAGAATAAATTTTGGATATACCAATTCAATATATTGGGTTCGTTTCACCGTTAAAAACACTTCAGAAAAGAAAAATTATTTACTAGAAGTTGCAAACCCATTAACTGATAGCATAACATTATATATCCCAAATGCTGTTGGTATATACGAACGCAAAACAGGAGGAGATTCATTACCTTTTAAAGAAAGAGAAGTAAAATATCGTAAGACTGTTTTCAAGTTCTCTCTTAAAACTAACGAAACAAAACAACTTTACGTACGCTTTCAAACATGGAGTACAATGGAATTATCTCTAATTCTTTGGTCCCAAGATGGATTTACCGATAATGTTATACAAGGTCAATACGGTTTGGGCATTTATTATGGAATTATTATTGTAATGATTTTCTATAACTTATTTTTATTTCTGTCGTTAAAAGACATTGGATATCTTTATTACGTACTTTATATCATGAGCATTGGAATTTCTCATACAATTTTTAATGGTCTAGCACATGAATATTTTTGGCCATCATATCCAGACTGGAACAATCAATCAACTAGTTTTTTTGTGGGTCTTACATCATTCTGGGCAATCCAATTTACAAGAAGCTATCTAATGATCAAAAAAATAACTCCTAAATTTGATATACTTTTAAAAATATTTATGGGACTAAATTGTATTTTAATGTTAATATCACTTTTTAGTTATACTCCATTTACCTATAAGCTAACAAGCACTCTGGCACTATTTTCTGTAATAGTAATTTTACTTGGTGCCTTTTTAAGCCTAAGAAAAAAATATAAGCCCGCGTGGTTTTTCCTTATAGCATGGTTTTCATTAATTTTTGGTATCCTAATTTTCTTAATGAGAAGTTTTGGTATTTTGCCCAATATTTTTATAACAGTTTATGGAATGCAGATTGGATCAGCTCTTGAAGTTATTCTCCTCTCTCTTGGCTTGGGATATAAAATTAATATAATTCGACAGGAAAAAGAGAAAATGCAAACCGAATTAGTCAATATACAAGAAATTGCCATTACAAATCTTAATAAAATCGACAAATTAAAGGATGAATTTTTAGCTAATACATCCCATGAATTAAGAACCCCACTCAATGGGATTATTGGTATTGCCGAATCTCTTATTGATGGTGTAACAGGGGAATTACCTAAAAAGACAATATCAAATCTCTCTATGATAGTATTAAGTGGCAGAAGGTTATTTCACCTTGTCAATGATATACTCGATTTTTCAAAATTAAAAAACAATGAAATCAATCTAGAATTGAAGCCTGTTGATTTATATACAATTACCAAAATTGTACTCAAATTATCTGAACCATTAATTAATACAAAACATTTAAAGCTTGTTAATCTTATTGAACCAGACTTTCCATCTGTGCTGGCTGACGAAAATCGACTGCAACAAATTATACACAACATCATAAGTAATGCCATTAAGTTCACAGACACTGGCAAAATTGAGATCTCTGCAAAAATATCTTCCATTGGGCAAAACGGAAAACCAAAGTTTATAGAAATAACTATTTCAGATACTGGCATTGGAATTCCAGAAGATAAACATAATGTCATTTTTGACTCGTTCCAACAAATAGATGCTAGTGTCTCAAGAAGTTATGGTGGAGCAGGTCTTGGTTTGGCAATATCTAAAAAACTTATTAATTTGCACGGCGGTAATATATGGGTTGATTCTAAGCTAAATGAAGGCTCAAATTTTACATTTACTTTGCCAATCTCTTTAGAAAAGGCAAATGGAAAGAGCGAACTACAATTATATAAACTTAAAACAGTTACTGAATTTCAGGAAACTGATGAATCTTTTAATATAGTAGAAAATTTTAACAATAATATTTTTAAAATACTAGTTGTAGATGATGATCCTGTTAATCTGCAAGTAATTAGCAATCACCTTTCTTTTCTAAATTATAATATTATTCTGGCTCAAAATGGTGAAATCGCTCTTAATATAATTGGAAAACAAAAAATTGAACTTGTTCTTCTTGATGTTATGATGCCTAAAATGTCAGGTTATGAAGTATGTCAAAAAATACGAAAATCCTATAATCTTAGTGAACTGCCAATTATATTACTAACTGCAAAAGACAAAGTTTTGGATCTAGTAGAAGGATTTAATTCAGGTGCAAATGATTATATCATAAAACCTTTTTCTAAACCAGAGTTATTATCTAGAATAAATTTACATTTAAATTTAATGAGATCAAATTACGAATTAAGAAATTTAAATGAAAATTTAGAAAGTTTAGTAATAAAACGTACCGCTGAACTTAGTGAAAGTGAAGAAAGATACAGAATTTTGGTAGAGCTCTGTCCATATGGAATTGGTGTTTTTATTGATAATAAATTAATTTTTATTAATCCAGCCGGTGCTAAATTATTGGGGGCAAACAATCCTCAACAATTAATTGATACACCAATTATAAAATTCATACATTCAGATTCACACAGTCGCTTGGTAAATGGACTAGATGAGATTAAAGGATTACCCAATAAAATACACCTAATAGAAGAAAAATTTATAAATCTAAATGGAAAAGTTATTGATGTTGAAGTAGCATCAACCACTTTCAACTACAAAAACAAACTAGCAAGTTTAATTATTTACAGGGATATAACAGAAAGAAAACGTGTTGAACGATTACGAGCTGATACTGAACGGATTGTACACCATGATCTTAAAAACCCTCTCTCTTCTATTCTGGGTTTTTCCGATGTATTGTTAGCAAAAATCCCTAAGGCTAATACTGAACATGAGTGGGTTTCACATATTTACAATTGTGGAAAGCAAATGCTTCATATGATAAATCACTCATTAGATATATTTAAAATGGAGGAAGGAACTTATTTCTTTAGCCCAATTTCAATTAACTTAATCAACTTATTTCACAAGATAAATGAAGATTTTAACAATTATCAAGAAATGAATTCCGTTAAAATTGTTTATAAGCTTAACGAAGAGGAAATTAAATGGGAAGAAAATTACGAAATATATGGTGTGGAAGGTCATTTAAATAGTATGTTTGCTAATTTATTAAAAAATGCTATCGAGGCATCCCCTAAAAATAGTGAAATTACTGTTTCAATAAAAGAAAAAAATGATTTTCATTATATAGATATTCATAATTTTGGTGTTATTCCTGAATCGATAAGAGATAGATTGTTTGAAAGGTATACAACAAGTGGTAAGAGGGGTGGCACAGGTATTGGAGCATATAGTGCAATGCTAATTGCAAAAACTCATAAGGGGAATATTAGTTTTACAACATCTAAAAAAGAGGGAACTAATCTTATTGTTAAACTACCAAAAACTTATAGTGAAAATTAAATTATTTATTTCTTAATTTATACACTTGATAGGAGCCACCTATGATTTATAATGAGACTGCTAAATTGATCCAAAAAGCCGATGCTATATTAATTTGTGCTGGTGCTGGTATGGGAGTGGATTCTGGCTTACCGGATTTTAGAGGGAATCAAGGATTTTGGCGAGCATATCCTCCATACGCAGAAAAAGGACTTAGTTTTGTTGATATGGCTAATCCAGACTGGTTTTATAGAGATCCAGAGTTTGCATGGGGCTTCTACGGGCATAGGCTCAATCTATATAGAAATACTACACCACATTATGGCTTTAACATATTGTTAAAATGGGCTCAGAAGATGAAAATGGGATATTTTGTGTTTACATCTAATGTGGATGGGCAATTTCAAAAGGCAGGATTTTCTGATGAAAGAATTATTGAGGTTCACGGATCTATTCACCATCTTCAATGTTTGGATAACTGTGGTAAGCCGATATTTAATAGCAATCATTATAATATCGAAATTAATGACGCAACGATGCGTGCTAATAAACCATTACCAAGCTGTCCAAACTGTGACTCACTGGCAAGACCCAATATTTTAATGTTTGGTGATTGGGGGTGGGATAGCTCAAGAGAAGAAATGCAACGTATAAGATATGCTAATTGGTTGTCTGGGTTGGATAATTCTAATTTAATTATAATTGAATGTGGTGCTGGAACATCGGTACCAACTGTTCGATATGAAACTGAAAAAATAGCAAATCACTTTAATGCAACTGCAATAAGAATTAATACAAGGCAAGCTCAAATTCCCTTGCCTAACTTAAGTATAGCCAACGGTGCCCTTGAAACCCTTTCTCAGATAGATAAAATCTTAAATTAACAGCTACAATTATTTATAAAGCTTGTCATAATTAACAGATAAAACCCCAGCAACCACCACCAAAAGACTCATGATTAATAAAACCCAATGCATTACATTCATACGCTTAAAAATGGAGTCTATGTTCATTGTATCTGGTGATTGACTCATTTTTTCAAGAAGTTTTTTTATTACAAGCTTCTCTACACCAAATAAAATTACAATCCAAAATATGCCAATTATCATCATAAAAGTTATGAAAATCCCCTTAGGTGATGATGTGAAAAGATTTACGTATAATCCTGAGTGAAAGAGGGTGACAAAGCCTGAAATAATTACTACTAAACTAAAAACTCTTGCTAATTTAGCAAAACGATGTTCTATTCTTTGAAAAAATAATACTTTTTCAAGAGGTTTTTCAATTTTATAAATTAGAGGGAATATTAAAATTGTAACAAATGCAAGTCCTCCAATCCATAAAACTACGAATAACACATGAATTATGTGTAAAAAAATCATATAAATCTCCGTTATTATTAAATTTAGTATTTAAAATGTGATTTTTGTCACCTAATGGGTACTTGATAAAATAAGAAAATAAACTTATATTTTGTAACTAATCTCTAATAAAATATTATAATACTGAAAATTATTTAAAACTAAAGTTTTTTATATTGAATGTCATCCCGAATCTTGTCCTGAACTTGTTTCAGGATTATTTCGGGATCTCCTGTTCTAGTGAGATGCTGAAATGAATTCAGCATGACAATAAATAACTTCAAATTTAAAAATGTATTAGTATATTAACAAATTTAATGTAAAAATATTAACAAGTTGTTCAAAAATTAACATTTAAAATATTAATTAATAATTTTATTTGTTATAAATAATTATAGTAACTATACTTGTAAAATAAATCATTTTTATTTTCTTTGGTATATTTTTTGATTTATAAAAGTAAACAAATTTTTAGGAGAAATGAATGAAAAAAAAATTAATCATGCTAATTTCAATTAGTATTTTCTTAGTAATTCAGACTTTAGCTTTCACAGAAGAAAAAGCTAAAAATGAAGAACTTCTTAAAATTACTGGGTTTGTAGATTTTATCAGCTCTGTACGAATGGGTAATGCTAAAACAGAGTTAGGAAAAGGTGCTATGAACCTCTATCTTTTTAGTTTAAACTTTGATGGTTCACACGATATTTTTGGCTATCACGCCACTGTTAACCTTACTGGAACTGGTGCTAACAAAAATGCAGACACAAAAAACTTTAAAGATTATAAACATCCAATGTGGTTGGAGGAGGGATATGTATTTGTTAAGCTACCTATTGGTTCAGACAGCAAATTAAAAATTGGAAGTATTTATAACCCTTTTGGACTACAAGGAGACAACAGTTGGTATTTGTCTTATCATTACTATGCAGGATTAACTCTTGATGCTGATTATGGAGTTGTTTTTGACTCTAATTTTGCGGCTGGTAAAAGTGTAAATGTTAATTTTGCAATAGGATATTATATGAACGATGATCGCCAGAATGGAACTCGCAATGGTGGGTTGGATATTGGTATTGAGAATGATCCAAACACAGAAGAGAGAGATAAAGTGGTAGCAAGACTTGTTGGTACAATGAAATTTAGTAAATTATCATTAGGATTAGGTGCTTCAGCAATGCTTGGTAAGATTGAAAATACTGGTAACCCTGCTGGTAGCGATACTAGACAACAAGTTTTTGAAGGAGACCTTGATTTTAAAGGGGATTTTGGTAAAGTAGAATTGAGATTATTTGGTGAATTTATTACTGCACAACGAAATAAAGATGCGGTTGTTTCTATAGGTAATAAGAACTACAATTTGTGGCTTGGTGGCGCAAGCTTTAAGTTTAATACAGGCTCTAAATATTTTAAGTCAATTGATTTACACGGAAATTATTCTCAGGTTAAACGACATGGACCAGCTGGAATAAAATCCGATTTACTTATTGTTGGATCGGCAATTAATGTTTATAATCCTTTTACAGTGACCATTGAATACGTAAAAGGTAAAAATGATACTTCCAAACCTATTGATGGAAATAGGTTTGAGGATGGTATCTACATTGATTTCCTTTACAACTTTTAATTATAGCATTCGCCTAGATGGCTTTTGATCATCTAGGCTTCTAATAACCAAGGATTTTTATGAAATATATTTTTAGATTGTTCATTGTAATTGTATTGATTTGCTTGTTGAGTAAGTGTCATAACTCAGAGAAAGTTATTATTCGTATAGCTGGTAATGTTCATAGCCATCTCAATGAACTGATACCTATTTTTGAAGCTAAAAATCCACACATAAAAGTTGAAATTGTTGACATGCGCTACCCTCCAGGATCTAAACTTGTAAATTCCAACAGAACTCACGATGCTTATGTAGGTTATCTATCAACTGCTAATTCTGATATTGATATTTACGAAATTGATGTTATCTGGTTAACTGAATTTGTTAAATATGGATGGGTTCAATCGTTAGATGAATATTTTCCAAAAGAAAAGCAGAATCTTTTTTTGGAAGGTATTTTAAAAGGAACTCAAATTAACAATCATGTCTGGGCAGTTCAAGAATGGGTTGATTTTGGATTAATGTATTATAGAAAAGACATTCTGGATAAACTTGCTTTAAAACCACCTGTCACATGGGAAGAGCTTTTATCATTTGCTAAGATTGCAAAAAATAATAAAATGTCACTATTATCTTTTCAAGGAAATAATTATGAGGGATTGATATGCTTTTTTAATGAACTCATTAGAAGTTTTGGTGGATCAGTATTTAATACAAAAGGAAAGCTTGAAATAACTAGTCCTCAGGCTCAAAAGGCACTTCAATTATTAGTATACCTTAAAAAGCAGAATCTATTACCTGAACATATCAATCGATACACTGAGGAATCGACTCATAAAGACTTTTTAAGTGGAAAAAGTCTTTTTAGCCGCAACTGGCCTTATGTTTATAAATTAGCTAGTTATAAAGAATGGAATATGCAGGAAAAAATTGGAATGATACCAATTCCAAAAGATAAAAATCACCCAAGACATTATGGAACAACAGGTGGATGGATGCTAGTCATGAGTAAGTACAGTGAGAATAGAAATGAAAGCTGGAAACTCATGGAATTTTTAACCAGCGAGGAAATCCAGAAACATTTATTTCAAAAACATGGATTAGTCCCCACTAGAAAAAAACTTTTTAATGAATATACTCCAAAAAAATTACCTGGTTTAGAAAGCTACTTGATAGGGCAGGACTATCTTAGCCCAAGACCAATGGATCAAAATTACAGAGAAATCAGCAGAATTCTAAGTCAGAAAATATGGGAAGCCATGACTTACTGGGATATTAAAGATACTAAAACTCAACTTGGATTAGCTGAAACAGAAATTAACTCAATCATTAATAGAAAATCCAGACTCATGCAAAAAAAAATTAAATAACAATAGGATACTTTCCGTTGAGCTCTATAAAATCTGGTTTAAGTATTTTGTGGCAATTAATCATAGCAGGAATCATCCTAACATCTTTTGTAATATCTCTCTTCACCTATTATTTAATTAGCAATGAACAGAAATTGGTTATGGAGCAAGCAAAATTAAGAGCTATAACTGTAACTAGCTTTGTATCTCTAATGTTAAACCAAGCATCTAGGGTGGAAGAAACTTTAGTAGATGATGCTACTTTAAAAAATCTTAATATTACTTTACAACTCAGGTTTTTAAATAAAGATGTTCTGCAAAATGTTATTGAATTAGCTCAATTTCATCACGATATTAAACTTGTTAAAATTATAGATCATAATTTTAATATAATAGCTTCTTACCCGTATGGCCTTACTGGCAAAGCAGAAGAAAGTGATTTCCTAAAACAAAGTCTTGCTGGGCAACAGTTACCTCGTACTAAATTCATCGAAATTAAGGGTAGTAAACTTATTGAGATAACTGTTCCCTTGGTAGTTTATGGATCTATCGCTGGAACTATGTATATGGGCTTTTCCACAGAACATCTTAATGAAAAAATAAAATTAATTATACAAAATGCTGTTCTTTTAGCAATTATTTTTATTATTGGACAATCTATTGTTATTTCCATATTTGCTCGAATATATACTAAGCCTATTTTAGAATTAGCCTCATTAGCTAAGCGAATTTCTAAAGGAGATCGGGTGAAAATTCCTGTCACTAAGAAAGATGAGATTGGATATTTACAATTATCTTTTAGAGACGCAATTGACAGACAAAATAAAGCTATTGACACTCTCAATCGAACAAATATTGCTTATAGTCATTTTATTCCTAAAGAATTTCTTCAATTCCTTAATAGAGATTCAATTATCGATGTAAGATTAGGAGATCAAATTATAAAAGAAATGACAATTTTGTTTTCTGATATTAGATCTTTCACAACTTTGTCTGAATCTATGACCCCTGTAGAAAACTTTAATTTTCTTAATGACTTTCTGAAAAGAATGGGTCCCATTATACGAAATTTTGAAGGTTTTATTGATAAGTATATAGGAGATGCCATCATGGCTTTATTTCCTAATCGGGTGGAGGATGCAATTAAAGCGGCTATACATATGATTATTATTCTTAACCAATACAATAAAGAGAGAGAAAAAGTTTCTAGAATCCCTATTAGAATAGGAATTGGCATACATACTGGTACTTTGATGTTAGGAACAATTGGAGAAAGTGAAAGAATGGAAACCACTGTAATAGCAGATGCTGTTAATTTATCTTCTCGAATAGAAGGTTTAACCAAGAAATATGGGATTGCAATTGCTGTAAGCAAGGATGTTCTTGAGAAAGTTACTAATTCACAAGAATTTCACACGCGATATATTGATAAAGTGCTGGTTAAAGGAAAGGAAAAGTCAGTTGATATATATGAAGTTTATGATGGATCTCCTGATGAACTTTTAAGAGTTAAAGAGGTATCCAAGCCCTTTTATGAAAAAGGAATTAACTACTATTATAATAGACAATTTCTTGAAGCTAAGAGTCAGTTTGAAAAAGCTCTTAATGTTTTTCCAGAAGATAAGGTGACTAAGATTTATTATGATCGCGTTAATCATTATTTAGTTCATCCTCCCGATATAAATTGGACAGGGGTTGAAACGATGGATAGTAAATAATTTACTAACTGTAGTAAAAAAAAACTAGTTCAATTAACTCAGACCATTATAATTCGATGATTTATAATATATTTTAACTGGTTTACTTATTCAGTCAAGTTTTTAAGATTTCTGTTATTATATATTTGTGTAAGTAATTGTAATATACTATTTTACTATGCTACCGAGAATTCCATCGATTAGTACAGCAATCCTCTCTTCAAATTCTTTACTGAAGGTGGTAGGTTGGAGTAACATGTCCGAAAAGATTTTATGTATCTGCTGATTAATGATTTGATCAATTCTAACTTTTTTAAATGCTCTCACAGCCTGTCTTTTATTTTTTAGCAATAAGTTTACTAATACAAGCAAGAAATTAGTTAAATTATTATTTGGGTTTAAATTAACAGCCTCATTTAATTTAACAAGAGATTCTTCATCCTTTTCGAGGTGTATAAAAATTAACCCGAGAAGCCAGTGTGGATTGTCATTTTTAGGATTTATTTGAATTGCTTTTTCTAGCATTTCAATGGATTTATCTATCTTAGACAGAGATAGATATGCAAGGGCCATGGGAGTGTAGGCTAGATCGCTGTTTGGGTTTATAGTAGTGAGTTTTTCGAAGGTATTTATGGCTTTATCCGTTTTACCCAATACAAAATATGAAATAGCTTTAAGATAGTAATATATTTCAATATTTTCACCTTTAATTATTAACTTGTCACAAATTGGTATAATACCCTTCCAATGATTGTTTATAAGAAATGATCTTATTAAATTGTTGACTATCATTAAATAAAAATAATTAACTTTTTCTAATTTTGGATTTTCCTTTAAATTAATTTCACATATTTTTAATGCCTTTTCGATTTCTTTTTCTTTAATGTGATCATTTATTGTTCTAATAAGCTTTTCGTGGGGTTCTGTTGGTAATTTGTTTTCTTGTTTAACATATTCATCTATCAAGTCCTGAAGAATGACAATTAACTTTTCTTTTTGAAGAATGTTTTCAATAATAGAATCAAACTGGTTTTCATTTTGCTGTGATTTATTAGTTGCAGCTTGAATCATGGTTTTTC
>Ga0224495_10000975_pt1 | contig 21326 bp, 21 predicted proteins | sample SF_Jul11_sed_USG_FD_168128 | JGI IMG/M metagenome (GOLD analysis project Ga0224495, IMG submission 168128) | Sediment microbial communities from San Francisco Bay, California, United States - SF_Jul11_sed_USGS_4_1 | ecosystem: Environmental > Aquatic > Marine > Sediment | place: USA: California...
CGGTATCCACCGTGGTCTTGCCACCGGGTCAGCGAGCGAATACAGCGGAAAAATATTCTTTGCATTGAAGACTCCCCCGGTCCTGACGCAGGGGGCTTCAATTAACATTCAAGGAGGCACATTTGAGCATAACAGTTGAGGATATCAGCGGTACGAAAAAACGGCTGAAGATAGAGATTCCGGTCGATATCGTACAAAAAGAATATGCTGCCTCGGTGGGCAGCGTGAGACAGAGGGCGAAAATTCCCGGGTTCAGGCCGGGGCACGCGCCGGTGAGCATTATAGAAAAAAGATTTGGCAGTGACATAAAGAGTGACATAATAGACAGGCTCGTACCGGATTATTATTCAAAAGCGCTGAAAGAGGCGAATCTTGTGCCGGTAACGCTCCCGAAGTTTGACAGCAGCTTGGAGTTTAACAAGGATGAACCTCTCTCTTTTTCCCTCACTGTTGAGGTCAGGCCGGATGTCGGCGAATTGAGATATACAGGGATGAAGGTTGATGAGATAGAGAGTTCGGTCGAGGATAAAGAGATCGAGGATACCCTTACGGGACTGCAGGACGAAAGGGCGATGTATGATGTGGTTGACCGGCCTGTCAGAGAGAATGATCTTATCGTAATAGATTATGTGAAGTTTGATCCGACGGGGGAGAAGGAGCTTGCCTCCGCGAAAGACCAGGTGATGAACCTTGGCAATAATCTGACTCCTCAGGGCATTCTTGATGAACTGGTAGGCAAGAAAAAAGGTGACATTGCAGACATTACGCTTCCCGCATTCGAAGGAGGCGAGGTCAAAGAAGGTGAAGGCGGTGGAGACCGCATCAGGGTAACGATAAAAGAGGTGAAGGAAAAGAAACTCCCCGAGATCGACGACGAGTTTGCGAAGGACTTCGGTCATGACTCACTTGATGCGCTCAGGGAAAAGATAAAACAAGGAATTTTGACTGCCAAGAAAGACAATGCCGCAAAGCAGCAGAAGGCAAAACTTCTCGATCTGCTGGTTGAAAACCACGAAATGGAAGTCCCGGAATCGCTGCTCGAAAGAGAGCTCGAAAACCTTGTCGTTAATGAAAAGGCATCTCAGAAAAAATCCGGCGGGCTGACCAGCGAGGCGGAACAGGAGAAAAGCGCTGCAAGCGGTGATGATACTGAAATACTGGAGAGACTGCGGCCAAAGGCGATAAAGAATGTAAAGGCCACGATGCTTCTTGATATGATTGCTGAAAAAGAGGGTGTAACCGTTACGGAAGACGAGATAAAGTCCAGAATCGCGATTCTCGCAAGGCATTTCCAGACGACTCCTGAAAATGTGATTAACCTTTTCGTCACCAAGGATGGCTCGCTGGAGAATTTTAAACATACCATACAGGACGAGAAGGTAATGGAACTCGTGCTTTCAAAGGCTGATGTGGTGAAAGGGGCGTAGCATGAGTGTTATTCCGATAGTGATAGAGCAGACCGGGAGGTCGGAGCGGGCGTATGATATCTATTCGAGGCTGCTGAAAGACAGAATTATTTTTCTCGGCACCGCGATAGACGACAATGTTGCCAATACGGTGGTAGCCCAGATCCTTTTTTTGCAGACCGAAGACCCGGACAAGGACATACATATCTATATAAATTCACCCGGCGGCATTGTGACGGCCGGTCTTGCGATTTATGATACAATGCAGTATGTGAAACCGAATATCGCCACCTACTGTATAGGCCAGGCTGCGAGCATGGGTGCGCTTCTGCTTTCCGCAGGCACAACCGGCAAGAGGTACGCTCTTCCTAATGCGAGGGTGATGCTGCATCAGCCGATGGGCGGTTTTCAGGGGCAGGCAACTGATATCGAGATACATGCCAGGGAAATATTGAAGATGAAGGACACCCTGAATCAGATAATTTCGAGGCATACGGCGCAGCCGTTGGAAAAGATTCGTACTGATACTGACAGGGACTTTTTCATGTCGGCACAGGAGGCCAAGGCCTACGGCATAGTGGATGATGTTATTGAATCGATTAAAAAGTAGTAAGAGTGCAGGCTATAATGACTTTTCTTAACGCGTAACCGGAGGTTTAGATGGCGAAAAAAGATGAAGAGGCCCTGAAATGTTCGTTCTGCGGCAAAGGGCAGGACGAGGTAAAAAAACTTATTGCCGGGCCAACAGTATATATTTGCAATGAATGTATCGAACTCTGCAATGAAATCATTGCTGACGAGTTGTATACAGAGACAAGCGGCGGGGCATTGCCGAAACTGCCTACGCCCAAAGAGATTCATGCGGTTTTAAATGATTATGTAATAGGGCAGGAACACTCGAAAAGGATCCTTTCCGTGGCGGTCCACAACCACTACAAAAGGATTTACAATCCTGCTGAGTCCGAGGTGGAACTCCAGAAAAGCAATATATTGCTTGTCGGGCCGACCGGTACCGGCAAGACCTTGCTGGCGCAGACGCTGGCGAGAATCCTCGATGTTCCGTTTACGATAGCTGATGCAACGACACTTACCGAGGCAGGGTATGTCGGCGAGGATGTTGAAAACATAATCCTCAAGCTCATCCAGGCTGCTGACTACGACGTTGAGAGGGCGCAGCGGGGAATAGTCTATATCGATGAGATAGACAAGATAAGCAGAAAGTCCGATAACCCTTCCATAACAAGGGATGTGTCCGGTGAAGGGGTCCAGCAGGCTCTTTTGAAAATTATAGAAGGGACTGTTGCGAATATCCCTCCCCAGGGAGGGCGCAAACATCCCCAGCAGGATTTTATCCAGGTGGATACTACCAATATCCTGTTCATCTGCGGAGGGGCTTTTACCGGGCTTGAAGGTATTCTGGAGCAGAGGATAGGCAAGAAAACCGTAGGGTTCGGTTCAAAGGTAGTGAGCAAGGCCGAGAGGAAGCTCGGCGATCTCCTCAGGATGACAGAGCCGCAGGATCTCATAAAATACGGGCTCATTCCCGAGTTTGTCGGGAGGCTGCCTGTTGTTACAACCCTTGATGAACTGGACGAGGCATCTCTTGTGAGGATTCTGATGGAGCCGAAAAATTCGCTGATCAAGCAGTACCAGAAGCTGCTTTCATTCGATAACGTCAGGCTGAAGTTCACTGACGGGGCCTTGACCGCTATCGCCAGGAAAACCGTGAAGCGGAAATCCGGCGCGAGAGGCCTCAGGGCCATACTTGAAGAAATCATGCTGGATGTGATGTATGAAATCCCTTCGCAGAAAGGCATTAAGGAATGTCTGATAACCGAGGAGACGGTGGCTAAAAAGGAGAAACCTATCCTCATTTACGAGAAACAGGCTGAATCCGCATAGCGGGGAAATCGAGAAGAGGGAACAGGGATGGTGAAACCGGCAGCGCGCGGGCTTCACCATCCTTTTTAATCTGACCGCAGAGGCTTTCCGGATGTAAGGGATTTTTCGACCGCAGTTTTTATGGCGTCCTTCAGATTTTCATCATGTATGTCCGTCAGGAGGTCGGCGACGAAAAGCCTGTTTTCAGAAGTGAGTTCAGACGCTTTTCCGGAAGGCGGTGTCTCCTGCTTTTTTTGAGGTACTCTTCCAAGTCTGAAGCGTATTTTTTTAACGCCATATGTGCTCAGCTTTTTGATTATCTCGCTTTTATGATAGGAGAACTGCTGCATCCATATCGGGGAACTCACGTGGAACAGAAGTTCACCGTCGGAGAAACTTACGGGGAAAAGGTGAGCAGTTATCTGATGATCGAAGAGGTTATACCAGTCCTGTTTGATGCGGGCAAGCCTGACACCGCTCTCGAGCCCGAGACTTTTCAGGAGAGAGTCAAGAACAGCGCCAGTCTTTTTCACTAAACAACCTTTTTAACAGTTCCGGTGCGCAGGCATCTGGTGCATACATAGGCCTTCTTGACGCCATTGTCGGTTGCAATGCGCGTCCTTTGCAGATTTGGCATAACCTGTCTCTTTGTTTTATTATTAGCGTGGCTTACATTATTGCCGATGGTCTTCTTTTTGCCGCATGAGATACAGCTGGCCATTAGTGGTTCCCCCTTTCATAATTGCATTAACGAAGTCTTTTATGATAGCATAATAAAATTGCTGTTACAAGACTGCAGACGATAATCTGTATTTTATAATCCGGATGTTAATTTTTTAATAAGGTTAGGGAAGAATGTCAAAAGTGAGAGTATACGAGTTAGCGAAAAAATTAAATAAGCAGAGCAAAGAGATTCTGGATGTGCTTGCCGGCCTGGGTATTGAAGGCAAAACGCACACATCAAGTATCGAAGAGAATATCGCGGAAAAAATAACTGCTGCATTATCCCCTAAACCGCCGAAAGAGAAAATTGCACCGGAAGCAGGAAAGAAAGCCAGGGAGGTGACGGCTTCAAAAGTTTCCCCTGATGTCAGGTCTGCTGAGAAGAAAAAGGTCGAGGAGGAAGCGGAAACGCCAAAGGCTGCGGCAAAAGAAGAAGTTCCTCATCCCGCAGCAGAAACCATGCCCGGCCCGATAGTGCAGGAGGGCGAAGATGAAGTTAAACTGCCGGACCGGTTCAAAAAGGAATTAGAGGCTGAAAAGATAGAGAAATTCAAAGCCAAGCCGGGCCTGCAGCGTGCGTTTCAGACCATCAGAAAGATAGAGCCCAAAAAATGGCAGGATACCAGAGGGCATAAGAAGGGCGGGTGGAAACCAGGCTTTAAGCAGGATGAAAAACCTGTGGTCCTTTCGACCATGCCCCGGAAAAAAACGCTGAAACTTCGTGAGGGTGCTACCGTCAAGGAGTTTTCGGAGCTCCTTGGTCTGAAATTTACGGACGTGATCAAAAAATTCATGGAGCTTGGCTATATGCCGACCATTAATCAGCCGGTTGATGCTGACGCAGCGCTTTTGGTTGCCGAGAGTTTTGGCATGAAAATGGAAGTTGCCTCTGTTGAAGAAGATATCGATGAAGAAATCGAACTTCAGGAGGATGCTGTCAATCTTGTGCCGCGTGCTCCCGTCGTTACGATCATGGGGCATGTTGACCACGGCAAGACTTCGTTGCTTGATGCGATACGCGAAACAAAAGTTACCGAGACGGAGGCAGGCGGGATTACACAGCACATCGGCGCCTACAAGGTTAACTTGAAGGGGAAGGATATCGTTTTCCTGGACACCCCCGGCCACGAAGCCTTTACGGCGATGAGGGCAAGGGGAGCAAAGGTCACGGATATAGTCGTTCTTGTGGTAGCGGCTGACGACAGCGTTATGCCGCAGACCATAGAAGCCATTAACCATGCCAAGGCGGCTAACGTTCCTATTGTGGCGGCCGTGAACAAGATAGATAAGCCTGAGGCGAACGTGGCACGGGTAAAAACAGAGCTTTCAGAAAAAGGGGTCATAGCCGAAGAATGGGGCGGCCAGAACATATTTGTTGAGGTATCGGCGAAGAAACGGATCGGTATCGAACACCTTCTGGAAATGATACTTCTTCAGGCTGAGGTAATGGAACTGAAGGCCAATCCTGACAGAAAGGCAAGAGGAACGATTATCGAGGCTAAACTTGATAAAGGCAGGGGACCTGTAGCGACTCTTCTTGTGCAGACAGGCACCCTGAAGGTTGGAGACGCTCTGTTGTCGGGGACACACGTGGTTAAGGAGAGGGCACTCATAGACGATACCGGCAAAAGGATACAGGCAGCCGGCCCCTCGACACCTGTTGAAATAATAGGATTTTCTGAAGTGCCTGCCGCAGGAGATATCTTTACGGTAACGGAAGATGAAAAAAAGGCGCGGCAGATTGCCCTGACGAGATTCCAGAAGCAGAGATCCCTTGAGATCGCCAAGGCCAAAAAATTGACACTGGATGAACTCTACGTAAAGATTAAAGAGGGGCAGATCAAGGAATTGAATATTATCATCAAAGGTGATGTGCAGGGGTCTGTTGAAGCGATCAAGGATGCCTTTGAGAATATTACCCATGCGGAGGTTAAGGTAAGGGTCATACATACTTCCGTTGGCGGTATCACCGAGTCTGATGTTATGCTGGCGACTGCTTCTAACGCTATCATCATCGGATTCAATGTGAGACCCGAAGCAAAGGCTTCACAGACGGCAGAAAAGGAAGGGGTCGACATAAGACTCTACAATGTCATCTATGAGGCGATAGAAGATGTGAAGAAGGCCCTGGAAGGCTTGCTTGAGCCGACTCTCAAGGAGAAAGTGCTGGGAAGGGCGGAAGTAAGGCAGCTGTTTCCTGTCTCAAGGCTGGGAACCATCGCCGGGTGCTACGTGACCGATGGGCTTATTTCACGGGGGTGTGATGGTGTCCGCGTTCTCAGGGATAATATTGTCGTTTACGAGGGCAAGCTGGGCACGCTGAGGCGGTTCAAAGACGATGTAAAAGAGGTCCAGTCGGGCTATGAATGCGGCATAATGGTCGAAAATTTTAATGATATCAAAATTGGCGATGTTCTCGAAAACTACATCATAGAAAAAATTGCCGCGAAACTTTAAAAGTGGCAGTGTCAGTTCTCAGGGCCGTTGAAAAGCTCAGACTGACACAGCACACTCAACACTGAGACTAATTATGCTCCCTTATAAACGTTCACAGAGAGTCGGCGACCTTATACGTGAAGAGGTTGCCGATATAATCATGTACCGACTGAAAGATCCGCGGGTGGGTTTTGTCACTGTCACCGGTGTTGATATGACACCGGATCTGAAAAACGCAAGGGTTTATGTAAGTGTTCTGAAGGAAGAAGACCGTGAACTGACCCTGGAGATTCTGAACTCGTCGAAATCTTTTATCCGCTCCCTGCTTTCCAAAAGACTCAGGATGAAATTCATTCCTGTTATTGAATTCCGGTTTGACACCTCGATCGAGTACGGCTACAAGATCGACAAGCTGCTGAAAGAGATTAAAGAGCAGGATGAAGATACCTAAAGAGATCGTCTCGGTTCTTAAAAAAGAAAAGGTATTCTTAATAGCTACGCATATCAGTCCTGATGGTGATGCGCTCGGTTCCGCCCTCGCTTTATCAAGTGCGCTTGAATCTGCCGGAAAGGAAGTTTATGTTTATAACAAAGACAGCGTTCCGCCGTTCTACAGGTTTTTGCCCGGATACAAGAAAGTCATTTCCAGTTTAAAACGGACTCTTTCCAAAGACCCTGTTTTGATTCTTTTGGACTGTAACAGTCCGGACAGGGCCGCTCTCGAAGACTATTCGTTCAGGAAATCTATAGTGATAGATCACCATGAGACCGAAAATGATTTCGGGGATATCAGGTGGGTGGTCCCTGCGGTTGCGGCTACAGGGCTGATGGTCTTCTATCTGCTGAAGGCTATCGGAGCTGCGTTAAACGGCGATATTGCCAGGAACCTTTATACCGCAATCGCCGTCGATACCGGCACGTTCCGCTATAGCAATACTTCGGCAGAGGTTCTCAAGGCCGGCGCAGAGCTTATAGAAGCCGGCGCAGACCCGGCGGCTATTGCGGAATGTCTTTTCGAACGATGGGAAAAAAACAGGTTTGAACTCCTTGTAATGACCCTGAATAATCTTGAAATTAAAAACGATGTGGCTATGATGCATATAACAAAAAAAATGTTCGAAAAAACAGATACGACAGCTGAAGATACGGAGAATTTTTCAAATCTTCCCCGGACGATCAGGTCAGTAAAAATATCAGCTCTTTTCAGGGAGTTGGGCAACGGTGCCTGGAAGGCAAGCCTCCGGTCAAAGGGGAATGTCAACGTGGCAAAGATAGCAGAATTATTTGGGGGAGGCGGGCATAAAAATGCTGCAGGATTCAGGATCGAGGGCAGTCTGAATGCAGCAAAGAGAAAGCTTCTGCTCGCAGCCGGAAAAACAGGCACGGACCGCTGATCTTCAGTTGCTGTCTTTAAAGCTCACATGATGACGTATGCACGCAATAATTAATCTGAACAAGCCCTTCGATATGACCTCGCGGCAGGCGGTGACGAAGGTTCAGCGTCTGCTTGGAGCCAAAAAAGCCGGCCATGCGGGCACCCTTGACCCGCAGGCGACCGGCGTGCTTCTCGTATGTCTGAACGAGTCTACCAAGGTTTCAAGATTCCTGATGAATATGGACAAGCAGTATAAGGCAAAAATAAAGCTCGGCGAAAGAACTGATACCCATGATGCCTGGGGAAGGGTTACTGAAAAAAAGGATAGCTCTTTTCTTTCGGAGACTCAATTGTTTGATGCGGTTCAAAAGTTTAAAGGGGCAATAAGGCAGAAGCCCCCGATGTATTCTGCGGTAAAGATTGGAGGAAATAAGCTCTACAAGCTTGCAAGAAAGGGCATCGAGATAGAGAGGCCGGACCGGCCGGTTCATATTTATGACATAAGGATAACTTCGGTTGACCTTCCCTGTTTCGAAATAATGGTTTCCTGCTCCAAGGGGACATATGTACGCTCTCTCTGCGACGACATAGGCATGGAACTCGGTACCGGGGCGCATATGACAGCACTTGAAAGAACAGCGGTCGGGTTTTTCCATATAAAAAATTCTCTCTCGCTTGATGCTCTCGCGGCCGATGCAGAACATTTTTACACTATAGATCAGGCCTTGGAAAAATTACCTGAAATAGTGCTTGATGATTCTGATTATCAAAAGGCAAAAAACGGGGGGAAAATCCTTTCGATGTCATTTAACCCGTACAATGGAGAATTCGTCAGGATGAAAGATCCCGAGGGAAAACTCTTTGCGATCGGCAGTGTCGAGTCAAATATCATACGAATCGAAAGAATTCTGAATCTCGTGTAAGAATTTCCCTGCGATCAAAAAGCGGTTATTTTAAATGCATTATCCGCCATAATTATTCGCCGGAACAGGCATAAAATTTACGCATTCACCCCAAAAAATTTTCAAATGTTAAAGCAATTTCTCAATGTTTAGTTTGAACTATATGATATATCTGAAATTTTTCTGAAAAAAAAGCTTGACAAGAGTAGTCGTTTCTGGTAATCATAAGCTATGCTTTTTGGTGGAAAAGGTTCCATAGGTTTAGATATAGGTTCAAGTTACATTAAAGCCGTTAAGCTGAAAGAGGCGAAGGGCGGTTACGAACTTGAACTTTTTAATGTACATCCACTTCCCCCCGAACTGATCGTCGACGGGTCGATAATCGACTCGCTGCGTTTAGTCGATTCCCTGAAAGAAATGATAACGACTGCCGGCATCAAGGCAAAAAATGCCGTAATATCCATTTCCGGCCATTCTTCGGTAATTATAAAAAGAATTTCGCTGCCGGAAATGACGGAAGAGGAACTTTCGGAATCAATTAAATTTGAGGCGGAACAGTATGTTCCTTTTGATATCGAAGATGTAAATCTCGATTTTCAGATTATCGGTCCCAAGGATGAGCCCGGTCAGATGGATGTCATTCTTGTTGCGGTGAAAAAAGATATCATCAATGAATATATCAATGTCGTCAGGGAGGCTGGGCTTAACCCGATTATTGTTGATATTGATTCCTTTGCCCTTGAAAATATGTATGGAACTAATTACGAGGTTGAACTGGATAGAAATATTGCCTTGCTCAATATCGGCGCGAGTACCATAAATATGAGTATTTTAAAGGGCGGCATTTCGGTATTTACAAGAGACAGTTCCCTTGGCAGCAATCTGCATACCGAAGCACTTCAGCGGGAGTTTAACCTTTCTTACGAAAATGCAGAAAGACTGAAAAGAGGGGAGTCTGTTGAGAACGTTTCCCCGGAGGATGCGAAGGGTGTTATAGAATCTGCCTCCGAAGAAATCCTGAACGAGATCATACGTTCTTTTGATTATTACCGGAGCACTACAGTTCATGAAGACATCTCGGAAGTCATCCTGAGCGGAGGGTGCGCCCTGATCGGCAATTTCGCGGCGATGATAGCAGAAAGGTCCGGGGTGGAAACGCGGATCGCGGATCCCTTTAAAAATATAAAAATACCCAAGAAATTTGATATGTCGGGGATAGAAGAAATCGCCCCGATTATGGCTGTTGCCGTTGGGCTGGCGTTAAGAAAGCAGGGTGACAGATGATAAAGGTCAATCTCCTTCCTGTCAAAAAGAAGAAAAAGCAGAAGCCCTTGCCGGCGTTCGCCATTTCGATGATATTGATTACCCTTGTGGCAGGGGTAATACTTGCGTGGCTTGTTTTTTTCTTCAGCGGACGTGTGTCTGAAAGGGAAGCCAGGGTCAGAAGCAACGAAGCGAAAATAGCGGAACTGAAGCGAAAGATCAAGGATGTGGAAGATTACGAAAAACGCAACGCAGACTTCCAGAAGCGAAAGGAAATTATCGAACAGCTGGGCAAGAACAAAACCCTTCCGGTTAAAATACTCGATGAGGTAAGCGCGCTCCTTCCCCCTGGCGTCTGGCTTACTTCCATGGACGTGACAGGGGAAAATATAAATTTGGGTTGCACCGCATTCACGAATACAGATGTCGTAAATTATGTGGATAAGCTTAAAAATTCCCAGCTCTTTACCGAGGTCTATCTGCAGGAATCGGTGCAGGCGCAGACGGCGGGGTTCTCACTCTATAATTTCAAGTTAATTTTCAAGGTCAAGGGATGATATGGCGATCAATATAAACATAAAAAATCTTCCTCCTTATGCAAAAATACTAATATCCATTCTCCCTTCTGTTATATTGGCAATTATCATAACAATGGTTCTTATTCTGCCCAAATACAAGGAAAGTAAAGTGCTTGATGCGAAAATCGACACCCAAAATAATGAAATAGCTGCCAGCGAGGCGAAAGTCACAAAGCTCGATATTCTAAAAAAAGAAAATGAAAGACTCGTAAACAGAATAAATGAACTCAAAGAACAGCTGCCTGAGGAAAAGGAGATTTCATCCCTTTTGAAGCAGGTGTCCGATCTCGGCATCGCTGCAGGGCTCAACATAAAAGCATGGAGGCCCGGACAAAAGACTACACACCCGAGCGGCATCGTCTATGAAATCCCGGTGTCCGTAGAGGTTGACGGAACGTATCATAACCTGGGGTATTTCCTGAGCAGCCTGACAAGATTAAACAGGATTGTCAATATCAGCAATATGAGACTGGCAAATCCCAAGGTAGTGAAAGGGGAAAATCTCCTTAGTGCTTCATTTAAGGCTGCGACTTTCACTGCTATCCCAGAAGCAGAAATAGCTGCAGCAGTTACAACTGGAAAGAAAAAATGATGAATAAACTTTTTATATTATTCATGCTGTTGTCGATAGTGACCTTTGGTTGCAAGGAAAAAGGCGTTCCTGCCAGGAAACCTGTTGTGCAGAAGCCTGCAGCAGCAGGCGCGGCTGCTCCGGCAGCGGTCCAGCAAGAGGAACCAAAGGTCGAAAAAGAGATTTATGTATACGATCCGAAAGGGAGAAGAGACCCGTTTATGACCCTGGCACAGGTTACCAAACCTAAAGTTGAAAGGAAAATGGGCGCAAGCCCGATAGAGAGCGTCGATGTCGATGAAATCAAGCTCATTGCGATAGCGTGGGACAACAAGCAATATTATGCGCTGATTACGCTGCCGGACAAGAAATCATATACGATCAGAAGGGGAATGACTTTAGGTCTTTACAATGGGAAAGTTGTGGAGATAAACAGGGATTCCTTATTAATCAGAGAGCAGGTTAAAGATTACAGAGGTCAAACCAAAATCAAGGATACAATATTGAAACTCCGCAAGGAGGGGGAAGAATGAAAGAAAATACATTATCAAAATTTTGCATATCATTTTTTGTGCTACTGCTTCTTTTCGGCTGCGCTACGACATCAGGTACGAAGGAGGCATCTTCGCCGGAAGAAATACCGGTCATTACTGATATCGCAATAGACGATGGCAAGGTTGTGATCAAGAGCAATAAGGCTTTTTCCTTTAGCGTATACGAAGGTGATCCGTATAAAACAACAATCGAAATCCCGGACATGACGACGGGCAAATTCACAGACAAGATCGTTTCAGATAAATCCGGGATCACAGAAATAATCCCCAGGCAGATAGACTCTCCGAATATAGCGGCCAGGATCGATATTGTCCTGCAGGTGCCGTCTGCCATTACCCCTTCTTACAGTGATAATACGTTGGTTCTTTCGGTCAAGCAGGAACAGCCTGTCGTTGTTTCAGAACCGAACGATGCCGAATCCGGGGAGAGTGAGAGCAAGCCGAATGCTGCTCCTGTTCTTGCTGTTGCCGAGAAACCGGCAATAGTTGTAAGAGCGGCGGAAGAGAATGTGCAGCCCATGGCGAAGGCATCGGAGGTTAGCGGGATCGAAATCAAGAAGGCTGCAGATGCGGTAAAAGTCCTCATCAAGGGCAATGGGACTATGATACCGAATGTCTTTCCGATCAGCGAAAGAATCGTTGTGGACATCCCCGGCGTATCATTGAATGCCAAGCTGCCGGAGACCGTGATAGCCCCGCTCAAGGGCATAAGAGCAGGCAAGCACAAGGATAAACTGCGGCTTGTCCTTGATCTGAAAGAAAAGACGAATTTCGATGTCACGGCGATAGAGAATTTCATAGAGATTTCTTTGCTGGCAAACGAGACGCAGGTGAGCCAGACTGAGAAACAGAAAGCAGAGCCCACTCCTTCAATGGCCGCGGAGGAAGCAGTTGCTCCTATGCCAACAACTCCACCGGTAAAGCCGGTTCAGCCCGTTGTTGAGCTTGAAAAGCTGGCAGAAGGCGAATTTATAGGGAAAAAGATATCACTTGATTTTCAGGATGCCGATATCATTCCGATATTCAGGCTGCTCGGTGATATAAGCGGCTACAATATGGTTGTGAGCCCTGCCGTCAAAGGAAATATTACCCTCAAACTCATCAATGTCCCGTGGGACCAGGCCCTTGACATTATACTGAAGACCTTTTCTCTGGCAAAGATTGTTGACGGAAACATTATCAGGATTGTTCCCAATACAGTTGTTGCAAAAGAGATGGACGAAATAGCAAAGGCGAAAAAAGCAAGAGATGAGGCAGGAGAGCTTAAGACAAAGATTTTCCCGATAAATTATGCGGATCTCGCAAAGATGAAGGATGCGATTGACAAGGCAAAAGTTCTCAGTTCCAGGGGCAGTTTAACACTTGACGAAAGAGGAAGTTCCCTCATAGTGAATGATCTTGAGAAGAATCTCGATGAGATTGGAGATCTGGTAAAGCAATTGGATCGGGAGCAGATGCAGGCCAGGCAGGTGATGATCTCTGCCAAAATTGTCGAGGTCAATTCAAATTATACGAAAGACCTTGGCGTTCAGTGGGGAATTTTCTGGAATAATCCGCCCAGCTGGGGAGACCATAACTTTGTTGTTACCGGTGCAGAAACCACAGGGACCGAGACCATGTCAGGCAATCCTTGGCTGGTGAATCTTCCTGCAGCTGTTGGTGTTGGAAGTGGAGGGACCATTGGTTTTGGGTATATGAACAAGGCAGGAACTTTTAGCCTTGATCTTGCGCTCTCAGCTATGGAGGCAACAAATAACGGAAAAGTTTTATCGAGTCCGAAAATAATGACTATGAACAATCAGGAAGCGAAGATTACGCAGGGCACTACGATCTATGTTCAGTTCTCGACTGCAGATAAAGTTGATTATAAGGCAATCGATGCGTTACTATCGCTTTCAGTAAAACCCCGTATAGCTCCCGGCGGCGCGATTTTTATGGACCTTGATATTACGAAAGATGAACCAGTGGGAGAGGTTACCGCAGCCGGAGTAAGTGTGTCGAAGAATACAGTGAAGACCTCTGTGCTGGTGAACAATTCCGATACTGTTGTGATTGGCGGGATATTCAAACAGTCCCATACAGATGCCAAGAATGCCGTTCCAGGACTTGCAAAATTACCACTCGTAGGACAGCTTTTTCAAAGGAATGAAAACACGGATGTCAACACCGAGGTCATGATTTTTATCTCCCCGACTATTATTGAATACAATAGCCTGAAATAGACTTCTTTTCTCCAAAAGAGGACAGCAGAAACGCTGTCCTCTTTTTTATTTGTATATCTTTCGCCATACCATATATAATTTCCTATGCAAACTATCAGATTTTTTACATCCGGGGAATCGCACGGCAAAGCACTGACAGGAATAATTGAAGGCATCCCTTCCGGTTTTCCCATTTCTTCGGAAGCTATAGACAGGGAACTCAGGAGACGGCAGGGAGGATACGGCCGCGGCGGCAGAATGAAGATCGAATCAGACCACGCGGAAATTCTCTCCGGTGTGCGGTGGGGAAAGACCCTCGGCTCTCCAATAAGTATCCTTATTGAAAATAAAGACTGGAAAAACTGGCAGGAAGGCATGTCTGTCGATGCTGCATGTGATGGCTCCCTCAAACCGGTTACGAGACCAAGGCCGGGTCATGCGGACCTCGCGGGGGTATTAAAGTACAACCATTCAGACATCAGAAACATCCTCGAACGTTCAAGCGCCCGGGAAACTGCGATGCGGGTGGCGCTCGGAGCGATCGCAAAGGAGATCCTGTCCGAATTTGATATCAGGATAGGGAGTTATGTTATACAGATAGGAAAAGTTCAATGTTCGGAGTTCAAAGTTCAGAGCTCAGAAAAAGACCTTCTTCAAACATTTGAAAAAGCCGAAAAATCTCCTGTCAGGTGTCCTGATGAAGATGCATCGAAGAGAATGGTCAGACTTATCGATAAAGCGATAAAGGAAGGCAACTCACTGGGGGGCATCTTCGAGGTTTTTGTTACAGGTCTGCCTGTCGGACTTGGCAGCCATGTGCAGTGGGACAGAAAGCTTGACGGCAGGATAGCTCAGGCAGTAATGAGTATCCAGGCGATGAAGGGGGTCGAAATCGGTCTTGGATTCGGGATGGCAAAAAAATCCGGCTCAGAGGTTATGGATGAGATAATCTTTTCAAGAAAGAGTGTAAAGGGAGGAACCGGAAAATCAGCCCAACTGCTTACAGGAGGAGGCTTCTCCCGAAAGACGAATAATGCCGGTGGTCTTGAAGGGGGAATCTCAAATGGCATGCCTTTGATTGTCAGGGCTGCCATGAAACCAATTCCCACTCTCAGAAAACCGCTTATGTCTGTTGATATACATACAAAAAAAACTTTTTCTGCGGCGTATGAACGGTCTGACGTTTGTGCTGTCCCTGCCGCGGCTGTAGTTGCTGAAGCGATGACTGCTCTTGTCGTTGCGGATGCATTTTTTGAAAAATTCGGCGGTGACAGCAGGGAAGAGATTGAAAGAAACTACAATGCCTATCTTTCTTATTTAATTACGTTTTAATTCAATTTATCTTTTTAAAAAAATAGAGGAATGCAGAACGATGAAGAATATTGTCCTGACAGGTTTTATGGGGGCTGGCAAGACGACGATAGGAAAGGCGCTTGCGAAGATGCTTCAGATGAAGCTCGTTGATGTTGATGAAGAGATTGAAATATCCCAAAAAATGACGATCAATGATATTTTCAGAATATATGGGGAGCCTTATTTCAGGGATATCGAGACTGCAATGATAAAAAAACTCTCCCAAAACAAGAATTGTATCATCTCAACAGGCGGGGGCGCTGTCTTAAGGGACGAAAATATGGAGGCGCTGAGGGAAAACGGGATTGTCTTCTGCCTTGACGCAAGCGCTGAGACGATATTGGAACGCACGGGCAACAATCAGGACAGGCCACTTCTCAAGGTGGATAATCCAAAGGAAAAAATCGAAGAACTTCTTGCCTACAGGAGGCCTTTCTATGAAAAGGCAGGCGTTATGATTTCTACCGACGGCAAAACGCCTTTGCAGATAGCAGAAGAAATTGGGGAGCTTTACAAATGCAGAAAGTAAGAGTTGAGCTTGAGGAAAGAAGTTACAACATCATGATCGGCAATGGGCTCTTGAAGGATATCGGCAAGACACTCAGGAAATTCGAATTCAGCAATAAAATAGCACTGATAAGCAATCCCACTGTGTCCGCATTGTATGGCGAAACGGTTTCAGGGGCGCTGAAGGATTCGGGGTTTAATCTTACGGAAGTGCTCATCCCTGACGGCGAAGAATACAAGAGCCTGGCGTATACGGAAAAGATTTATGAAGCGCTGCTGAAGGCAAGGCTGGACAGGAAATCAGCGCTCGTTGCACTCGGAGGGGGTGTGATCGGCGATATAACCGGATTTGCCGCTTCCACGTATATGAGGGGCATTGACTTCATACAGGTGCCGACGACGCTTCTTGCGCAGGTCGACAGTTCTGTCGGGGGCAAGACGGGAGTCAATCACCCGCTCGGCAAAAACATGATCGGGTCATTCTGGCAGCCGAGGCTCGTCTGGATAGATACGGCGACACTTGAAACGCTGCCGCGCAGGGAATTTCTTTGCGGAATTGGAGAGGTCATAAAATACGGTGTAATATGGGATAGGGAATTCTTTGAGTATCTGGAGAAGAACAGAGATAAAATATTAAAACTTGATCCGGAAGCGCTCACGCATATCATACAGCGGTCTTGTGAAATAAAGGCAGAGGTCGTTTCGAAGGACGAGCGGGAGTCAGGCCTCAGGGCGATTTTGAACTATGGCCACACAATCGGGCATGCCATTGAGACTATTACCGGGTACAAGAAGTATCTGCACGGGGAAGCTGTTGGTATAGGCATGTATATGGAGGCGAAACTCTCGCAGCAGGCCGGCCTCATCGACAGACAGGAGGTTGTAAGAATAAAGGCACTTATCGATTCTTACGGCCTGCCTTCAGAAATGCAGGGCGAAATGTCCGTGAATGATCTCATTGAAACGATGCAGCTTGATAAAAAAACAATTGGGGGGAAGATGCATTTTGTGCTTCCCGAAAAAATCGGATCAGTAAGAATTCACAGCGGGATTACGGCAGAAGAAATAAAAAGTCTGCAGGATAATTAAGCTGAGCCCGCGCCCTGTCTGTCTGCCAGGTTGCATCGTTGTCGCCGATGATGCTATAAGTATAAAATGGAAACATACCCTGTTTTAATAGTTGATGATGAGGCGGATATTGTTGAACTCGTTTCATATAATCTCAAAAAAGAAGGTTTTTCCGTTGACTCGGCGGCGGATGGGGAAACCGCCCTTCTAAAACTCAAAAAAAACAAATATTTACTTTGTGTCCTGGATCTCATGCTCCCCGGTTTGCAGGGGTTGGAACTGTGCAGGATCATCAGGAAAGATCCCAGGACTTCCCCGCTGCCGATCATTATGCTGACAGCGAAGGGGGAAGAAGTTGACCGCGTACTCGGCCTTGAAATTGGCGCTGATGACTATATGACGAAGCCCTTCAGCCCAAGAGAACTTGTGGCGCGTGTCAGGGCTGTCCTGAGAAGAAACAGAGAAAAGGCTGTGGAGACTGAGGCTTTCAGCATTGGGAACCTTCTGATCAATAAGGAGACGTATTCGGTAACAAAGGATAACATACCGCTGTCACTCAGTTCGACCGAGTTCAGACTCCTTTTATATCTTGCAGAGAGAAGAGGAAAAGTTTTCAGCCGGGACCAGTTGCTGGACGCGGTATGGAAGAACGAGGCATTTGTCGAGCCGAGAACTGTTGATGTCCATATCCGGAGACTGCGCGCGCAGATCGAGGATGAGCCTTCCCGTCCTGAATTCATTAAAACAAAAAGAGGAATCGGCTACTACGTGGATGCGGGGCCTTGAAAAAGGGGATTTTCAGACGCTTTTTTGTATTCTACGCGGTGGTATTCCTGCTGGCGATTCTCTTCGTTGAGTTTTACATAACTTCAACCGTCAGGGAAAGTTATACGGATAATCTCAGGCAAAACCTTTCCATCCAGATAGATCTCATCTCAAAAAGCATGCCCTTTGATAAGACAAATGTGGACGCATTATGCAGGCAGTTGAAGAAAGATACGGGGGCGAGGGTTACTGTTATAGGGAAAGACGGCAAGGTCATCGGCGACTCGGATGCCGAATCCGGCCGTATGGATAATCATCTGCACCGGACAGAGATAGAACAGTCGTTCCTTTTTGGTGCGGGAATGACGATACGCTCCAGCGACACTCTGAAATACGATCTGCTCTATGTCGCTAAAAAAATCTCAAAGGATGAAGGTTCGAAAGGATTTATCAGGCTTGCTGTTCCGCTGAAAGAAGTTGACCACGCCATAAACCTTCTCAGGATAAAAATCATCCTCGTTGTCATCAGCGTCCTTCTCGCGACGTTCTTTGTAACCATTGGGCAGACGGAACATTTGCGGAGACTCCTCAGGCAGATAACGGATTTCTCGAAATCACTTTCCAGGGGAGAGATCGACAAGAGACTGTACCTGAAAAATGCCGGAGAGTTCAGCGAGATCGCGGAAAACATAACGGCGATGTCGGTAAAGCTGCAGGATGTGATCGCCCGGAACGAAGAGGAGAGAAACCGTCTGAATGTTATTTTGAAGAGCCTTCCCGATGCCTTGTTCATAATCGATGCAAAGGGCGGTATTCTGCTGTCAAGTTCATCCTCAAAAGAATTTTTTGGAGATGTCCCTATGACGGGCATGCAGTTTATCGAAGCGGTAAGAAGCAGCGAAATTTCCGATTTGGTAGACCATGTGCGCAGGACGCTTTCCCCGGGCATGACAGAAGCAAGAATAGATGCACCGGAGGAAAAATACCTTGCGGTCCGGGTATCGCCACTCTTTTACAGGGAAAATAAGCTTTCCGGTTTTGTCGCGGTTTTCCATGACATTACGCAGATCGAAAAACTTGAACAGGTCAGAAAGGACTTTGTCGCCAATGTATCGCACGAAATAAAGACTCCCATAACGGCGATTAAAGGCTTTGCCGATACCCTGCTTGATGGCGCAATCGATGATAAAGAAAATGCCGCACGATTTATCCGGACCATAAAATCAAACAGCGAAAGAATAAACAGCCTTGTGGATGACCTCATGACTATCTCCAAAATCGAGTTGGGTGTAATAAGGGTTGACAAGACAAAGATAGATATTGAAGATGTGTTCAGGAATGTTCTCGAACTCTTTAAAGATAAAGCTGCCGAAAAAAATCTTTCATTATCAGTGTCGAACAGGCCGGGGATAATGGAAATCAATGCGGACAAGAACCGGCTTATTCAAATACTCACCAACCTTGTAGACAACGCGATTAAATTTACGGACTCGGGTAGTGTAGCATTTGGTATCGATAGAGAGAACGAAAAGACCTTTTTGTTTGTTGAGGATACCGGAACAGGGGTGCCCCAAAAGCATCTGCCGCGGTTGGGAGAAAGGTTTTACCGCGTTGATCCCGCACGGTCACGAAGGATGGGGGGAACAGGCCTCGGGCTTGCCATAGTCAAACACCTTGTAAAGGCCCATGGCTGGCAGATACTCATCGAAAGCAGGGAAGGGAAGGGCACAAAAATTATCATAGAGGTCCCTGAAGATCAAATCTGTTCATAGGGAAAGAAGAACAGTTTTTTTTCACGTAAAATTGCCTGAAAGACCCTTTCAAATATTTGACAACATCGTTCATTTCTTATATCCTATCGGTACTACAAAATCATGAAACTTTTCCCGAAAGAAATAGATTTTTTTGAGATTTTTGACAGGGCTGCTTTGAACATCACAAAAGCTGCAACACTCCTCGTCGCGCTCATGGAAAATTTTGACAACCTTGATCAAAGGGCAAAAGAGATCTATGAAGTTGAGCAGGAAGGCGACATCCTGACGCATGAGATCATGAAGAAGCTGAACAAGACCTTCCTCACGCCGATAGACAGAGAGGATATCTATGCCCTTGCCTCACGGATGGACGATGTCCTCGATCTGATATGGGGCGCTGTAGACAGACTTACGATATTTAAGGTCGCAGAGTCTACGCCGGCGGCTGTCACTATCTCAAAGGATCTCCTCGCGACCACTGAGGTCATGCACAAGGCGATACATAAACTCAAGGAGAAGAACTACTCCCACGTCCAGGAATACTGCATAGAGATCAACAGGCTCGAAAACAGGGTGGACAGGGATTTCAGGGACGCCCTCGCCAGGCTCTTCGAAGAGGTGAAAGATCCGATCCTCATCATCAAGTGGAAAGAGATTTACGAACACCTCGAGAATTGCTCGGACAAATGTGAAGATGTAGCGAATATCATAGAAGCTATAGTCCTCAAGCATGCATGAAATTGTCATCTTTACTGTTGTTCTCGCCATACTTTTCGATATCAGCAACGGCTGGAATGATTCTGCAAATGCGATAGCAACAGTTGTTTCAACGAGGGTCCTCACGCCTGCCAAGGCGGTCATGCTTTCCGCCGCCATGAATATCCTCGGCGCGTTTCTTACCACAGCCGTTGCCAAGACCATAGGGAAAGATGTGGTAGATCCGAAGGCCATTACGGAGATCGTCGTTGCCGCCGCGCTCTTTTCAGGTTTTGCCTGGAACGCTGCAATGACAAAGATCGGCCTGCCTGTCAGTGCCTCCCATGCCCTTATCGGAGGGCTGATCGGCGCTTCTGTCTCCTATGGCGGGACGGGGATACTCAATATTTCCGGGATCGTCAAGATCTTTACCGCTCTTATCACTTCGCCTCTCATTGGTATTGCTTTTGGATTCGTGTTCATGAAATTCATTTTGAAGGTTTTTGGAACATTGCCGGCCGGCACAATTAACCGTCATTTCGGCAAACTCCAGATACTTTCTTCTTCCTTCATGGCGTTCGGACACGGCTCGAACGATGCGCAGAAGGTCATGGGAATCATTACGCTGTCGCTGGTGAGCGGCGGATATCTCCAGTCTGTTGAAGTGCCTTTCTGGGTAGTCCTTATTTGCGCGCTTGCGATGGGTCTCGGTACAGCGCTCGGCGGCTGGAAGGTCATCAAGACGATGGGAGTGAGCATGCTTAAACTCGAGCCTATTCACGGGTTTGCTGCGGAGACTTCCGCAACCGCAATCATACTGGGCGCCAGTCACATGGGGCTTCCTGTCAGCACCACACATGTTATATCAACGTCTATCATGGGCGTCGGCGCGACAAGACGTCTTTCGGCGGTCAGATGGGGAGTCGCGGGCAAGATAATTCTGGCCTGGGTATTTACTTTGCCTGCTTGCGCACTGCTTGGGTGGGCTTTCTGCAAAGCAGCGATTTACTTCCTGTAACCGGCTCTTCTTACCCCCGTATTTTTTCCTCTCTCTCAGGATGTGACGCACGCTTCACATTTCATTAAATTCCCGGTAAGCTTTCATAGAGGTTTTCCTTAAGTGGCGGGACGGAATGAACGACCTGTTTTGGATCACGGCGGCAGCAAAACCAAAGAGCAAAAATAATCGATAAATGACAGAAAATTCATCTTTCTGTAATATTCATGTAACAATTCCGTGGTAGTCTGTCGATAGCCTAAAAAGGAGGGAAAAATGAAAAAGATTTTAAAATT
>Ga0224495_10000976_pt1 | contig 21323 bp, 16 predicted proteins | sample SF_Jul11_sed_USG_FD_168128 | JGI IMG/M metagenome (GOLD analysis project Ga0224495, IMG submission 168128) | Sediment microbial communities from San Francisco Bay, California, United States - SF_Jul11_sed_USGS_4_1 | ecosystem: Environmental > Aquatic > Marine > Sediment | place: USA: California...
TTGAAAAAAGTCCTCCCCATCTTCACCAGGGCCATTCATTTCAACAATTTTTTTAAACTCCCCGGATGCCACCCCCCGCCCGGTTTTCATATCCCGCATCCAACTGCCCAGTTTGGCCACCTGCTGGGACCGGGAAAGCACCTCCTGGTTCAGGCGCAGCTCTTCGGTGATGCGTTCTTTTTGCCGTTGGGTGTGGTAAGCCACCACGATGTTGGCGCAGGCGCCGGTCATGGGGGTCAGATAATCCAGCAGGTCCTGGCTGTACCCCCCCGGTTTGTTGGCCAGCCCCGCCATGCCCACCAGTTCCCCGCCTTGGATAAAGGGAATGCCCAGATAGGCGGTCATCGGGGGATGGCCGGGGGGCAGCCCTCCCGACCGGGGGTCCCCGGCGGGTTGGTTGGCAATCACCGGCTGGCCGGTGGTAAGAGTGTGGCCGAACAGGGTGTTCAGGTTGTGAAATTCCAACCCCAGGGGGGCGTTTACGTCAAAAAACTTCCGGGTGTCCTCGTTCCAGGCGATGTTGGACAGGGCATAGATTTTTAAATAAGGTGCCCCTTGGGGGGTGTGCAGAACCTCTCCGATAAAACCGTATTCGCTTTGGGTCAAATCCAAAAGGTACAACAGGGCTTCATCAAACACCTCCCGGGGGCGGGAATGGGGGGAGATAAACTGGTCCTGCATCCGCCGCACCGCCCCCAGAATGCGCAGATACCGGTTTTTTTCATCTTCGGCCACCATTTGAAGGGTCAAATCCTGAAGCACCCCCACAAACTGGCGCTCTTCCCCAATCCACATTTCGCTGACCCCCAAATGGGCGGGAAAGGTGGTGCCGTCCTTTCTCTGCCCCATCACCTGACGCCCCACCCCGATAATGGACGCTTTTCCGGTGGCCCGGTACTTTTGGAGATAGCCGTCATGTTGGCTGCGGTAAGGCTCCGGCATCAGCATGTTCACGTTGTTGCCCACCAGTTCCCGCAGGGAGTAGCCGAATATGGTGATGGCGGACGGATTACAGGAAAGCACCCGGCCCTGCTCGTTGATGAAAATCACCCCGTCGGCGGAGGTATCCCCCACCGCCCGGTTGGAGGATTCCTCCCGGGCCACCTTTTGCAGATACCTGCGGTTGGAATATAAAAACACCCACAAGGCCAACCCCACCCCCGCCGCGGTCCCCCCCGCCACCAGCAGGGCCGCCCGTACAAACGGGGCGCGGATGACCCACAGGTTTACCCCCACCACCATCACGGCGTCCAGCTTTGGGATGGCCACATAGGCGGCCAGAATAGGCTCCCCGGTTTCATCCTTCCAGGAGACAACCCCCGTCTGCCCGGAAAGCCCCCGACGGGAAGGCTCGGCGTAGGGAGCATCCCAGGGGACCCTTAGATTTCGGCTGATGCGGCCATGGTTGTTGCGCACCAGATACAAAATGGAATCCCCCTGGCGCCGGGCCAGGCTGTACAACCCCCCTTCGGAGTTGGTTTCCTGTTGGGCGGCCTCCAACTGGGTTAAGGCCGCTTCCATTTCGTCTTTTTTGAATTTTTCGGTATGGAGAGAACCAAACCGGACCATGGAATAGACCAGCCGGGAATACCCCTGGGCCTCCTCCAGCATTTGGCGGGATTGCCCATCCACCATGGCCTGGTACAACAAAATGATTGTTCCGATACATATGGACAGCCCCAAACCGACCACCACCCCCACCATATTGATGACGAATTTTCTGCTGAGCATGAACATCATCCTTTTTTTCGGCGGTTGATAAAGCTGTTTTCCTCTGTCGCCAACAGAATTGTCCAGGTGGTGGAAAAAGTAAACCGAAAGGGATACCGGGCCATCCTTAAACACCTTGTTTGGTTTCACCCTATCCAATTTGAATCATTTTCTAAATACGCAAACCGGATGCGGGGATTTGGATGGGCCCCTCCGGGCAGCCAATTTTCATTTTTATGCTGGGTGTCGGGAGATTCCGATGGGTTGACTGAAATTGGCCCGCCCCCGGCAGGCGGTTTGTTTTTAGGGGGCTTTGTGTGTATATAGTTATACGAAATCCGCGGATGAAGTTCCTTGGTTCCCGGTTTAAAGGTGGGCCTTTCTTCTGCCGGAGAGAAACCCTTTTGACCGGGGGGGATATTTTTAACAAGATTCTTGACAGCCCCCGATTTGGTGTGACATGTTGCTTGTTATCGCCAACAATCCCCGGTTTTCACCGTACATTGGCCCAAACCATTCCGGGCCAATGGTCCTTGGCACAAGGCGGTCCTTGGCACAAGGCCCTAAGAAGCACAGGGCAAAGGCCCTAAGAAGCACAGGGCAAAGGCCCTAAGAAGCACAGGGCAAAGGCCCTAAGAAGCACAGGGCAAAGGCCATGGCAGCCTGGGCCGTAAGGAGCTTCCCGCTGTTTGTGGGGAAGAAACATTTTTTCAGACAAATGATTCAGATGGCCGACCCCTTTCAGGACAGTTTAAATTCAACCCGTCAACAGACCTTGGACCGGAAAAAAATGAAAAGAAACAGACCTATCCTTCTCGGAATCGTGGGCGACAGCGCCGCCGGAAAAACCACCATCACCAACGGCCTGATCAAAATTCTGGGTGATGAGCGCGTCACCGAAATCTGCACCGACGATTACCACAAGTATGACCGCAAAGAGCGGGCCATCCACAAGATCACCGCCCTCCACCCGGATTGCAACTACCTGGACGTGATGGAACTGCATACCGAGCGGCTTCATTACGGCCAGCCCATTCTGAAACCGGTGTATGACCATCACAACGGCGAACTGGTGCGGCCCGTGTATCTGGCCCCCAAGGAGTTTGTGATCATAGAGGGACTGCTGGGATATTCCACTCCCAACATGTGCAATTTCTACGACGTCAAGGTGTATCTGGCCCCGCCGGAGGATCTGCGGATGGTGTGGAAAATCAAGCGGGATACCAGCAAACGGGGGTACAACGAGGACCAGGTGCGCAAAGAAATGGAGGCCCGCGAGCCGGATTCCGCCGCCTACATCCGCCCCCAAATGGCCCACGCCGATATCATCGTTTCGTTTTATCCGGAACCGGGTGTGCCTTTGGAGCAGGCCGGTCCCAATCTGAATGTGCGTTTGGTGCTACGCCCCACCATCCCCCATCCTGATCTAAGCTATCTGGTGGACAACAAGGATTCCCGCGAGGCGGGCATCCGGTTTGAACTGGGCCGGGACCATGGCAAGCCGGTGGATATTCTGGAAATAGATGGCAACGTCTCCCCGGAACATGCCGCTGATCTGGAAAAACGCATTTGGGAACACCTGCCGGAGCTGACCCCGCTCAAGTCGGATCAATTCGGCCAGTTTCAGGACCGGGGAGAAACCCGCCACAGTGATCCCCTGGCCATCACCCAGTTGCTGCTGACTTACCATTTGTTGCGGGAATACACCGGCGCCGAAGTGCCTTATGCCACCCCGGTGGCCGCGTTGTCGCGGATGCAAAAATAAGCACCCGATACCCAAATAAAACCGGGCGGCCTCCAGCGGGCCGCTCCTTCTTGAATTACATCCATGGAGTCAAAACAAATCCCATGAGTCAAACCATTCCCTCCGAACAAATACCCACCTTTGCCGCCAACGCCCTGCGGGCTTTGGCCATGGATGGAGTCCAGCAAGCCAATTCCGGTCATCCGGGCCAACCCATGGGAATGGCCGATGTGGCCGGTGTGCTGTGGAACAAATTTTTGCACCACAACCCGAAAAACCCCAAATGGTTTGACCGGGACCGATTTGTTCTCAGCGGTGGCCATGGCTCCATGCTGTTGTATGGTCTGTTGCACCTGACCGGATACGACCTTTCCATGGATGAACTCAAACGGTTTCGCCAGATTCACAGCAAAACCCCGGGCCATCCCGAATACGGCCACACCGACGGGGTGGAGGTGACCACCGGCCCCCTGGGTCAGGGCGTCTCCAACGGAGTGGGAATGGCCCTGGCGGAACGGATGCTGGCCGCCCGGTTCAACAAACCCGGCCATGAGGTGATCAACCATTTTACCTATGTGTTTTGCGGCGACGGCGACATGCAGGAAGGGGTGGTCCACGAATCGGCCACTTTGGCCGGACACCTGGGCCTGGAACGGCTGATTGTGCTGTTTGACGACAACGGCATCACCATTGACGGTTCCACCGAGCTTTCCACCTCGGAAGATGTGATCACCCGCTTTCAGGGGTACGGCTGGCATGTGATGAGCATCAACGGCCACGACATGGCCGCCATTGAAAACGCCATCAAGGATGCCAAAAAATCAGACAAACCCACCCTGATCGCCTGCAAAACCGTTATTGGTTTTGGGGCGCCCACCCGGGCCGGCACCAGCAAGGCCCACGGGGAGCCTTTGGGGGCGGAGGAAATCAAAGGGGCGCGGGAAAAACTGGGCTGGAAATGGGAACCCTTTGTGATTCCGGATGAAGTGGCCCAATACTGGAGTCAGGCCAAAACCCGCGGCGCCCAATCCGAAAGTGAATGGAACACCCGGGTGGAAGCCTACAAAAAAGCTTTTCCTGCTGAAGCCAAAGAACTGGCCCGGATTGTGGCCGGCAAGGACCCGGAAGGCTGGCAGGCAAAACTGGACACCCTGCGCCAGACCTGGATCAAGGAAAAACCCACCCTGGCCACCCGGGCCTCCGGCGGCAAAGCCATTGAGGTGCTGGCCGAAGGTTTTTCTGATCTGGTGGGAGGCTCCGCGGACCTCACCCCTTCCAACAACACCCGGGCCGGAATCTTCAAGGATATCGGCAAACGGCAGTTTGACGGCCGATACATCCGTTACGGCATCCGGGAGCATGGCATGGGGGCGGTGATGAACGGTCTGGCCCTTCACGGTGGTGTGGTGCCCTACGGCGGAACCTTTCTGGTGTTTGCCGATTACATGCGGCCCACCCTGCGGCTGGCGGCCCTGATGGGGCTGCGGGTTGTTTATGTGTTCACCCATGACAGCATCGGAGTGGGAGAGGACGGCCCCACCCACCAGCCGGTGGAACATTACGCTTCCCTGCGGGCCATCCCCAATCTGGCGGTGTTCCGCCCGGCGGACGCCCTGGAAACCCTGGATTCGTGGGAAGCCGCCATGAACCTTAAAACCGGCCCCAGTGCCCTGTTGCTGACCCGGCAGAACCTGCCCGCCAACCCGGCATATGTAAAAGGGGGGGTGGCCAAGGGGGGGTATGTGCTGGCCGATGCCCCTGACGGGTTGCCTTTAAAAGCCATTGTTGCGGCCACCGGGTCCGAGGTCCATCTGGCCCTGGAAGCCCAAAAAACCCTGGCCGCCGAAAAAATAGGCGTGCGGGTGATAAGCCTGCCCTGTTTTGAGTTGTTTGACGCTCAGCCGGAAGCCTACCGCAAAGAGGTGCTGCCGCCCAATATCACGGTGCGGGTGGGGGTGGAAGTCGGCATCAAAATGGGCTGGGAGGGGATCATCGGCAACACCGGCAAAATGGTTTGCATGACAGGCTATGGCGCTTCAGCACCCGCCGTGGAACTGTTTAAACATTTCGGGATTACTGCCGAAGCGGTGGTCCAAGCGGTGAAAGCCCAGCTTTAAGGCCTAACCCTTCCCTGGCGTGGGCCGTCAACACCCCGGCAAAAACGGTCAAACCCGCCACGGCGGGGGGGGCCGCCCCTGCCGGGGTTTTGTTTATCCGCCCCCAAACACATCAACCCCCTTATCCAAGGGAAGGGGGATGGAAAAGATGGGAACAGCCAGGGTGGGCAGAGATTTTAACCCTACCCTTGAAAACTGAACAGGACAGGTGAATCCATGATTAAAATTGCCCCATCCCTGCTGTCCGCCGACTTTGGCAAAATCAACGAGGAAATCACAGCCGTTCACCAAGCGGGAGCCGACTGGATTCACCTGGATGTGATGGACAACCATTTTGTGCCCAACCTGACCTTCGGCCCCCCCATTGTGGCCAAGCTGGTCAAGCGTCCGGGGCTGGTGTATGATGCCCACCTGATGGTGGAAAACCCGGATTCCCTGGTGGAGGCTTTCGCCAAGGCAGGTTGCCATTACCTGACTGTGCATCAGGAGGCATCCATTCATATGCAGCGTTCTGTCAAGAACATTCAGGCCAACGGCATGAAGGCGGGCATCTCCTTAAACCCCGCCACCCCGCTTTCCACCCTGGATTGGGTGTTGGAGGACCTGGACATGGTGTTGCTGATGAGTGTGAACCCCGGCTTCGGCGGGCAGTCTTACATTCCCCAGATTACCCGCAAAATAGCTGAACTGCGCAAGACCCTGGAAGCCAGAGGATTGAACCATGTGGAAATCCAGGTGGATGGCGGGGTGAGCAACGATACGGTGGCCCAGGTGGTGGGAGCCGGGGCCGATGTGCTGGTGGCCGGCACCGCCGTGTTTGGTCAGAAGGATTACAAAACAGCCATATCCACCCTGCGGAGTCTGTCCGAAGCGGCTCAAAAAAAGCGGGGTTGATTCCCCGGGGTGTCGGCAATTGAAGCCGGAGCAGAAAAATAAACCCTCTCACCCGCTTTTTTTGCTTGAAATTCCCCTGCTTTTTTGACATTTCACCAGGGGTATTCTAAAAATCCAGGGGGGGGTGCCACGGCCCCCGTTGGCCTGTCTCAGGCCTGTTCCAGGGTTCCAACTTTTCAGTTTTCACACCGCCCGATGGCCAGACCGCCCGGCGGAAATGAACAGAGCCGGGCCAACCGGACCAGAAAACCAAGCATACCGAGTCACCGATGGTAGGGTTTAATGATGCCGTAATGAAGGAAGTACAGGGGCTGTTCAAGCGCTACCCCAAAAAACAGCACGCCCTGTTGCCGATTCTCCATCTGGTCATGCGGGAAAACCAGGGCTGTGTTCCCGAAGGGTGGGAGGATTATGTGGCGGAGTTGTGTGAAACCTCTCTCAACCACATCCGGGGAGTGATCACCTTCTACGATATGATTCGCAAGGAGCCTACCGGCAAATTTCACATCCGGGTGTGTACCTGTGTGCCATGCGGCATGTGTGGCGGGGATCAGATCAAAAATCACATCATCAAAAAACTGGCCATCCACCCCGGCCACACCACCCCGGACGGATTGTTCAGTCTGGAGGAGGTCCAATGTCTGGCCGCCTGCGACAAGGCGCCGTTGATTCAGGTAAATGGCAACAACCCCGAAAAGGTCACCGAGGAATCCATTGATATCTGGATTCAGGAAATGCGTCAAAAAGGATAAGCGCACCCATGCTTCAAGAAACGCCGATTCTGACCAAAAACATCCGTTCACCCGGCTACGACGGCAGCCTGGAAGCCTACCAAAAAGCAGGCGGCCACAAGGCTCTGGAAAAAGCCCTGAAATCCATGACCCCCGAAACGGTGATTGAGGCGGTGAAGGAATCCGGCCTGCGGGGCAGGGGCGGGGCGGGGTTTCCCACCGGCATGAAGTGGGGGTTTATGCCCAAAAACACCGGGCGGCCCTCCTATCTGGTGTGCAATGCCGATGAAGCCGAGCCGGGCACCTTTAAAGACCACTTTCTGATCAACCGGGACCCCCATCTGTTTCTGGAGGGGTTGATCATCGGCAGCTATGCCATCGGCTGTCACCATGCTTATGTGTATATCCGGGGGCGGTCCCAGGCACCTGCCGCCCGGCTGCAAACCGCCATAGACAATCTGTACAAGGCCAAGTTGCTGGGCAAGGCCATTTTGGGGACCGGGTTTGATCTGGATATCACCATCCACCGGGGAGCCGGGGCCTACATTTGCGGCGAGGAAACCGCCCTGTTGGAATCCCTGGAAGGCAAACGGGGTCAGCCCCGGGTAAAACCCCCCTTTCCGGCCACCCACGGGTTTAACGCCTGCCCCACCAGCGTCAACAATGTGGAAAGCCTGGCCAATGTGCCCATTATTTTAAACATGGGTCCCGATGCGTTTAAAAAACTGGGATCCACCAACAATTCCGGCACCCGGCTGGTGGGAATCAGCGGCCACATCAAAAACCCCGGCATTTATGAAGTGGAAATGGGGGCCAACCTCAAGTCTATCATTTACGACCTGGGGGGGGGGATGCGGGACGGCAAACAAATCAAGGTGGTCATCCCCGGGGGGACATCGTCCAACCCGCTGAAACCGGAAGAAATAGACATCGCTTACGATTTTGATGCGGTGGCCAAGGCCGGGTCCATGCTGGGCACCTGCTCTTTGATTGTGCTGGATGAGGACACCGACATTGTGGACCTGGCCTACCGCACCATCGTGTTTTTCAACCATGAGTCCTGCGGCCAATGCACCCCGTGCCGGGAGGGGACCTTCTGGCTGAAAAATCTGGTGCGGGATTTTCACGACAATCTGGGGGATCAGGGCAAAATAGACCGGATCCGCCGGGTGGCCGCCACCATGTTCGGCACCTCGCTTTGCGCTTTGGGTGATGCCGCGGCAGGCCCGATGAAGGCCTTTGTAGAGAAATACCCTGAGGAATTCAGGAAACACTTTATTTAAACGGAAGCCATGCCGACTTTTTATCTTGACGATGAACCGATAGAGTTTGAGGAAGGGGAGACCATCATCAAGGCCGCCCTGCGCCATGGCAAGGATGTTCCCCGCTATTGCTACCACCCGGCGCTTACCGTGGTGGCCCAATGCCGGATGTGTCTGGTGGATGTGACCGACATGGGAAACGGCCGCCCGGCCCCCAAGTTGTTTACCTCCTGTTCCACCCCGGCCATGCCCGGCATGAAGGTCAGCCTGCAAACCGACAAGGTAAAAGAAGGCCAGAACATCATCAGCGAACTGACCCTGGTCAACCACCCCCTGGATTGCCCCATTTGCGATCAGTCTGGAGAATGCGACCTTCAGGATTATGCCTTTCAGTACGGCACCGGCCATTCGGAAATGACCCACGAAAAACGGACCTACGGCTGGCGGGATGTGGGGACCTACATCATGTTGGAGCGCAACCGGTGCATCCATTGTTCCCGCTGCGAGCGGTATTCCAAAGAGGTGGAAGGCGCCCATGATTTCGGGGTGTTCCTGCGCTCCCATGAAACCACCTTTGATACCTTTGAGGACCACCGCATCACCCACAAATTCCAGGGCAACCTGGTGGATCTGTGTCCGGTGGGGGCCATCACCGAGCGGGAATTCCGCTTTAAAAAACGGGCCTGGAAGCTCACCCGCACCCCGTCGGTCTGCGCCAGTTGCGCCACCGGGTGCAACATTACCGTGGACCACGAATCCAACCGGGTGGAACGGCTGAAACCCAGAGAGAACCAAGCGGTAAACCGCTGGTGGATGTGCGATGACGGGCGCATCGGTTACCGGCAGTTGAACGACCGGGAGCACCGGGCACTGGAACCCCAGGCCCGCGTAAAGGGGGAGTTGATTCCGGCCAATTGGGAGACCATTCAACTGGCGGTCATCACCCGGCTGGAGGAGATTTCAGCCCGGGGGGATCAGGTGGTGGGATTGGCGGACACCACCGCCACCAACGAAGAACTGTTTCTGTTTAAAAAAATGCTGGTGGATTGTTTCGGGGCCAAAACCTACTCCCCGGCTCACCCCCAACAGGCGGCCCCCACCGGCCACTTTTTAAATGATCTGATCTCGCCGGACAAAACCCCCAATTCCGCCGGGGCCAAGGCCCTGGGGTTGGGGATGGACCTCAAAAACGATGGCGTCCGCAAAGCCTTGGAAAAATCCCCCAAGGTGGTGTTTGTGCTGGGCAACCCCTGGTCAGAAAACAGCCAGTTGCTGGCTCTGGCCGCCAAAGCCGATTTCGTGTGCCACATCGCCACATTTTCCAGTCCCTGGGTTCAAATCACCGATGTGGTTCTCCCCGGGGCAACCTTCGCCGAAAAAGCCGGAACCTACACCAACAAACACGGCCGTGTTCAACGGATATTCCCCGCGGTGAACCCCCCGGAGGATTGCCGGGACCAAACCCGGATTCTGCTGGATTTGATGCGGGGGCTGGGGATTTCCACCGAATTCAACACCCCTGTCCAGGTATTGAACGGGCTGGGCTCTCAGGAAGCCGCTTTCAAAGGGCTTACCTGGGACACCGTGGGAACCTCCGGCCAACCCCTGGCGGGGATCAAGGCTTAAATCCTTCTGGCCGCCGTTTTGGCGGATGATGAGAAAAAACCTATGAATATCCTGTTTTACCTGTTCGCGGTGTTGGCGGTGCTGGGCGCCTCTTCGGTGCTGTACATGCGCAACCCGGTTTATTGCACCCTTTCCCTGGTGGGCGCCTTTTTCAGCCTGGGGGTGATTTACGTTCTGCTGAATTCCGAATTCATCGCCACGGTGCAGGTGCTGGTGTATGCCGGGGCCATCATGGTGCTGTTTTTGTTTGTCATCATGCTGCTGAACGTGGAAACCGAAAAACGGTTTCCGTTCCGCTGGCGGCCGCCCCAGGTGATCGGGGCCGTGCTGGCGGGGGTGATTTTTGTGCAGTTGGTGGGATTGTTTGCCAACCCCCGGTCCCAAACCGGCCCTTTGGCCGATTATCCCGCAGACCGGCTGGCCCGGGAAGGCACGGTGGAAACCATCGGCCAGCTGCTGTTTACCGATTATGTGCTCCCTTTTGAGGTGATTTCAGTATTGTTGCTGGTGGCCATCATCGGAGCGGTGGTGCTGGCCAAACGCCGGGTGAAAAACGAAGGGACGGAGGGCCAATGATTCCCATAGACCATATCATGATTTTAAGCGCCATCCTGTTTGCCATCGGCGTGGCCGGGGTGATCATCCGGCGCAACGCCATTATCGTTTTTTTAAGCATTGAACTGATGCTCAATGCCGTGAATCTGGGGTTCATCGGATTTGCCACTCATATGCATTCCATGGTGGGGGTGCTGTTTGTGTTCTTTGTGCTGGTGGTGGCCGCCGCGGAGGCGGTGGTGGGCCTGGCCATCATGCTGGAAATCTTCCGCAACAAAGAAACCCTGAACCTGGATGAAATCAATCTGCTCAAGTGGTAACCGGGAAGCCCGCGGGTTTCCGCTTTTTCCTTTTTTAATGGATGACCCTTTACCGGACCGGATGAGGAAGTTATGACCGAAACCCTGTGGCTTATCCCTGCCCTGCCCCTGCTGGGGTTTTTGCTCAACGGCCTGGCGGGCCGCTGGCTGGGCAAAACATTCGTTTCCCTGGTGGGACCCGGAATGGTGGGGGTGTCGTTCATCCTTTCCCTGATGGTCTTTCAGGAGATGCTGTCCGCGCCGGGAATGTCCATCACCCAACACCTGTACCCCTGGATTGAGGCCGGATCGTTTAAAGTGCCGGTGGATTTTACGGTGGACCGCCTTTCGGGCCTGTTTCTGCTGATTGTCACCGGGGTGGGGTTTGTGATTCATGTGTTCGCGGTGGGATACATGGCCCATGAGGAAGGATTCGCCCGATTTTTCGCCTATCTGAATCTGTTTGTATTTTTCATGCTGGTGTTGGTGCTGGGTTCCTCGCTGTTGTTGTTGTTTGTGGGCTGGGAGGGGGTGGGGTTATGCTCCTACCTGCTGATCGGATATTATTACACCAAAGATTCCGCCGCTTCAGCCGCTAAAAAGGCTTTTGTTTTCAATCGGGTGGGGGATTTCGGATTTATTGCCGCCAGCCTGATTCTGTTTTCGGTGTTCGGCACCCTGGAAATGGCCACCATCAACCGGATGGCTCCCGAAACATTGGCTCTGGGCGGGGGGCTGGCCACTGCCATCACCCTGTTGTTGTTTTTGGGAGCCACCGGCAAAAGCGCCCAGATTCCGTTGTATGTGTGGCTGCCGGACGCCATGGAAGGCCCCACCCCGGTTTCGGCCCTGATCCACGCCGCCACCATGGTAACCGCCGGGCTGTATCTGTTGGCCCGGATGAGCCATCTGTTTGTGCTGGCCCCCTTTACCATGTCGGTGGTGGCCGTTATCGGCCTGATGACCGCTCTGGTGGCCGCCACCATCGCCGTGGCCCAATACGACATCAAACGGGTGCTGGCTTATTCCACCGTCAGTCAGTTGGGGTATATGTTCCTGGCCATGGGGGTGGGGGCCTTTGGGGCGGGGATATTTCATGTGATGACCCACGCGTTTTTTAAAGCCTTGTTGTTCCTGGGGTCCGGCTCTGTGATCAACGCCCTGCACCACGAGCAGGATATGCGCAAAATGGGGAGCCTGCTGAAAAAAATGCCCATCACCGGCTACACCTTTATCATCGGGGCCTTGGCGATTTCCGGGTTTCCGCTGCTTTCCGGTTTTTACAGCAAGGATGAGGTGTTGTGGAACGCTTATTCTTCCTCTGCCGGGTCCACCCTGTATTGGGTGGTGGGCGCCCTGACTGCCGTGTTGACCGCCTTTTACATGTTCCGGGCCGTGGGGATGACCTTCTTCGGCAAAAGCAATGTGGCCCACCCGGAAAAAGTGAAGGAATCCCCCCTGGTGATGACCATCCCGTTGATGGTGCTGGCCGCCCTGGCGGTGGCGGGGGGCTGGGTGGGGATTCCCGCCTCCCAGGGGGAGTTGTTCGGCATCCCGCATGTGTTGGAACATTACTTTGACGGGTTCTTTGCCGTCATTCCGGTCAGCGGGCATCACAGCCACGGCACCGAATTGTTGCTGATGCTGGCGGTGACCACTCTGGGCCTGCTGGCCATGTGGGGGGGGTATACCCTGTTTTCCAAACACCGGGAGCGGGCCGCCGCCCTGCGGGAGAAATTCCTGCCCCTGCACAAGGTGCTGGCCGGAAAATATTTTATTGATGAATTGTATGACAGGGTTGTCACCCGTCCCGTCCATTGGGTATCGGAGCGGGTGCTTTGGAAAATCGTGGATGTGAAAATCATTGACGGCACCGTGAACGGAACCGCCCTGGCCACCCGTCAATTGGGGGGGCTGTTGCGCAAAACCCAAAACGGGATCATAGAAAACTACGCGGTGGGCATGGTTCTGGGCTGCGTGGCCATTTTGGCTTATCTGGTGTTTTAAACCACCTGAAAGGCAGGTCTTGGCATCGGGCTTCCTTTTCCATCGGCCAAGGGAAACACAGGCCTTTGATAAAAAAGGCGGCTGAGAACATTGGCCCCCCTTTAAAAAGGGATCCTGCCGATGGGTCCCGGTTTGAAAAACCGGGGTGAGGGCAGGAAAAACGAACGATCAGAAGCTTTCATTACCAACCCCAATCCCGTGTATGGGTTGGGGGCGGGGGGAAGGGAGTTGCAATTCCTCCCCCTTTTCAACCCCTCATGTGATCACGGAGAGGCTGGTCCTCCCCCCTACCAGACGGATTCACCAGATGACCATTCTTGGGTTGCCCATATTGTCCCTTGTTGTGTATTTCCCGCTTGTGGGGGTGCTGGCCCTGCTGTTTGTGGGCCGGGAGCAGAAAACCGCAGCCAAATGGATCGCTCTTGCGGCCAGCGGCCTGACCCTGGCCATATCCCTGCCGCTCTTTTTTGCCTATCAGCCTTCCGGTGATGAATACCAGATGGTGGAAAAAGCGGATTGGATTCCCGCCTGGGGCGCCCACTACTTTTTGGGGCTGGACGGGGTTTCCCTGTTGTTGGTGCTGATGACCACCGGCCTGACCTTTCTGGCCATCCTGGGGGCCTGGAACGAATCCCGCCATGTGCGGGAATTTATGATTGCCCTGTTGTTGCTGGAAGTGGGGATGACCGGGGTGTTTTTGGCCCTGGACGTGTTTTTGTTTTATGTGTTCTGGGAAATCATGCTGTTTCCCATGTATTTCATCATCGGGGTGTGGGGGTCCGACCGGCGGCTGTATGCGGCGTTTAAGTTTGTGGCCTACACCATGGCCGCGTCGGTGTTGATGCTGGTGGCCATTTTGTACATGTATTACCTCCATTTCCAGGCCACCGGGGTGTATTCCTTCAGTTTGTTGGATTGGTACAAGGTGAATGTGGGTCTGCCGGCCCAATACTGGCTGTTTTTGGCTTTTGCCCTGGCTTTCGCCGTCAAGGTGCCCATGTTTCCTTTTCATACCTGGCTGCCGGATGCCCATGTGGAGGCCCCCACCGTGGGGTCCGTGATCCTGGCCGGGGTGTTGCTGAAAATGGGGACCTACGGCTTTTACCGGTTCGCCATGCCGCTGTTTCCCACCGCCGTGGCCACTTTTATGCCTTATCTGATGGCCCTGGCGGTGATCGCCATCATTTACGGGGCGTTGGTGTGCATGGTCCAACCCGATATGAAAAAACTGGTGGCCTATTCGTCGGTTTCCCACATGGGGTTTGTGATGCTGGGGCTGTTTGCCCTGAACGACCAGGGGGTCCAGGGGGGGATGCTGCAAATGATCAACCACGGCATCAGCACCGGGGCGTTGTTTCTTTTGGTGGGGATGATTTACGAGCGGCGCCACACCAAAGCCATCGCCGAATACGGCGGCCTGATGGGGGTGATGCCGGTGTTTGCCACCTTGTTTCTGATCGTGGTGCTGTCCTCCATCGGCCTGCCCAGCCTCAACGGTTTTGTGGGGGAATACCTGATTCTGGTGGGGGCCTATCAGGTGAATCCGACGGCGGCCATTGTATCCGCCTCGGCGGTGATTTTGGCGGCGGTGTATCTGTTGTGGATGTTTCAGCGGGTCTTCTTCGGCAAAGTGACCAAGGCGGCCAATCAGGCCCTAAAGGATTTAAACCTGCGGGAAATCGCGGTGCTGGCCCCTTTGATTGTGTTCATCGTGTGGATCGGGGTTTACCCCCAGCCGTTTTTATCCCGGTTGGAGCCTTCCGTCACCCGGTTTTTGGTGAAAACCAAAGCCGCCCATGGGGGTGACATTCCATCCACACCCGCCGCCATCCTGACCGTCACCCCCCCGGAAAACCGCCTTGGTAAACAAGCGGCACAAAACCCCCCTGCCACCCAGGCCACAACACCCAGCGGCCCAAGGACGGACACCAACACCGGTGGAGGCCAGCCCCCCGCCGAACCTGAACCCAGGTGATCCCAGGGCCGGTGATCCCAGAAACATCAGGGGACCCGGGTCACCCCCAGGGGAATCACGGGGGGGCAGGGGGCAATTCACGGGAACAGAATAAGGTGGGGCAGAATAAGGTGGGACAGAATAAGGTGGGACAGAATAAGGTGGGACAGAATAAGGTGGGACAGAATAAGGTGGAAACTGGGGGGAGGGCAAAGAGTTTGGCGCTCCGGCAAAAGCCCCTTTTTTGAAACCATCCCAGGGGGAAAAACCAAAAATTGATGGACCGAGGCCTCTGCACAACTCGTTTTTTCCCATCCCCCTGCCCCCTTCCCAAAGGGAAGGGGGTTGAACTGATTGGAGGCCTGCGGCCCCCAAACCCCCGCTTTTTTATCAAAACGGGAGCTTTTGGCAGTTATGCAGAGGTCTCAACCCAGGTATCCTTTTTGCGGTCAAAACAAAAGGATAAAAAAAACTGTGATAAGTCTCGTTTCCCTTCCTGGACCGCAGCCAAGGAAAGCCCGGAGATTCAATCGTCCATCCGGTAGCCGGAGCCGTACACGGTTTTGATGCGGCGGATGAGCGGGGGGATTTTTTTGCGGATTTCTTTGATGTGACTGTCTATGGTGCGGTCCGTGATGTAGGTATCGGCCCATATTTTCTCTAAAATGGTGCCCCGGCTCAGCACCTTGCCCTTGTTTTGCACAAAAAGCTGCAACAGTTGCACTTCTTTGGTGGTCAGGGGGGTGGTATCGCCGGTATGGACCACCTCATGACGGTCCCAGTTGATTTCAAAATCATCAAACCAGATGGTATCCGATAGGGTATCCGCCGCCGCCTCATCCAGTTGTTTGCGCACTCTGGCCTTCAACACATCCTTGTTGAAGGGCTTGATCACAAAATCGTTGGCTCCCAGGTCCAGGCCGAACACTTCGGCCTCCGGCTCGGTTTTTGAGGTGAGAAAAATAATAGGGGTGTTTTTAAGCTCTTCCATCTGCCGCAGCCTGAGGCAGACCTGAAACCCGTCCATTTTGGGCATCATCACATCCAGAATAATCAGGCGGGGGTTTGCCTTGGGGATGTTTTCCAGGGCTTCATGTCCGTTTCCTGCCGTGTGGACTTCAAATTCATCCTGAAAAACCTCCCGGATCAGTTCCAGGTTTTCCGGCTGGTCATCCACAACAAATAGGGTTGGTTTGCTCATAATCCCAACATATTCAATTCAGTGATTAAAATCAAAGGGAGGAAGGAATCAACACAGGGAGACAGGTTTTCCCTCAGGGTGTTTTCTGCCCGGATCCGGCCAGCAGGGATTTTACCAGTTGGAGATAAATCAGGGGGTTTAAGGGGTTGGTCAGCTTGGAAAACCCGCCGGGGGCCAAAAGGGAAAGTTCTTCCAACTCTTCCGGGGTGCCGTAGAAAATCCAGAGGGGGGTTTTCGGCCCGCCGGAAAAAATCTTCAGGATGGGCAGGCTTTCCATGGCGGTGGAATGAAGGTCTATGACCACCAAATCCGGGGCAACGGCTCCATCCGGCGGGTTTGCCGGATCCAGGAAAGCCTGATCGGCCTCCACCGCCTCCACATGGACCAGTCCGGCCTCCAACAGGGTGTTTTCCAACAGATATCCCGATTGTTTGGCGGCTGAAAGAACCTGAATCCGTTTTTCGCTGACCGGGGTCATATCGGGCAGATCCTTCCGGTGGAAGGCCAGTGGGATTTTCATTTCAAAAGAGGCGGCAAACCCCGGCCGGGGAACCAGACTGATGGCGCCGCCATGGGCCTGGGCTATTTTTTGGGATATGTACAGCCCCAGCCCGCTGCCTTGCAGGTGGGTATCAGACCGGGCGTATTTGTTAAAAATATAATCCCGGTCTTCCTCCGGGACCCCCTGCCCGTCATCAGACACCTGAATCATCAGCACTCCCCCGGACTGGGGGGTTTGGTTTTCCATCCGGCAGGAGACAACCACCTTTGTTTCGGCAAATTTGATGGCGTTGCCGATCACATTGCGCACCATCTGAGCCATCATTTCCCGGTCGGCAAAACACAAAAGGTCCTCTTCCGGCAGGGCCATCTGAGGCACCACCCCCTTGGCCTGCATCAGGGGCAGTTCATCCTCCAGGCACAGGGTAAGGAACTCCCCCACCGGAAAAAAAACCGGATGGGGCACCAATTGCCCTTCCTCTATCCGGCTTAAATCCAAAAGGTTTTCCACCAGCCTGCGGGCCAGCTTGGCCTGATTGGATATGCGGGAAACCAAAACCTCCTTGGAATGGGTGGATTTCCCTTCCAGGGCTTCGGTCAAAAACTGGCAAATCAAATCAATGGCGTTTAAAGGTGAACGAAGATCGTGGGAGCAGATAGAAAGGAACTCATCCTTCAGCCGGTTGATGTTTTCAAGTTCCTTGTTGCGGGCCACCAGTTCGGATTTCAGTTGTTCCACCCGCAGAACAGACCTCAACCGGGCAGCCAGAATCTTGGAGACAATGGGCTTGCCAATGTAATCCACCGCCCCCAGCCCCAGCCCCCGGCTGATGTATTCCGGCTCGTTGACCGCGGAAAGGAAGATCACCGGGATGGAATCCCAGGCTGGGTTATTGCGCAATTGGGCGTATACCTCAAAACCGTTCAGCCCCGGCATCACCACATCCAGCAGAATCAGTTGAACTTTTTGGGTTTTCAGGGCCTCCAGGGCATCTTCACCCCGTTCAAACAGCAAAAGGTCGCATTCCAGTTTTTCCCGGCCGGCCACCATCCGGATCACCTGAAGATTGGCCGGTTCATCATCCACAACCATAATGAGGGGTTTCCGGGTTCCTGCAAATTTTTCTGTGCTGTTGTTGTTCATCGGGTTCCTTTTTTCCCCCAACAATCCCCGGGTCTTTAAAATTTCCGTTTCGGCCCGTTCTCTTTTTTCCTGTTCTCCCGCAACGGCTGGTTTATCCGGCCAGTTCCCCGGCCCGTTCAAACGCCTTTTGAATCCCCTCCTGAAGCCCCTCCCCCAGATGCTGTGATTCAAACCAGGCCAACGCCGCGGCGGTGGTGCCCCCTTTGGAGGTGACACTTTGGCGTAAGGCTTCCACCGGGCGGCCATCCGCCTGCCACAAACGGACCGCCCCCAACAGGGTCTGACTGACCAATTGTTCGGCTTCCACCGGGGAAAATCCCAAGTTTACCGCGGCTTTCATCCAATGCTCCGCCAGATAAAACAGATACGCGGGGCCGGAGCCTGAAACCGCGGTGGCCGCGTCTATGGCGGTTTCAACATTCACCCGCAACACCTGGCCACAAGCCGTCAACAATTGTTCCACCCGGGCCAATCCCTCCCCCCCGATGGATTCATCGGGGAAGTAAACGCTCATCCCCGATCCCACCTGGGCCGGAGTGTTTGGCATGGCCCGTGCCACCCGCCTGTGGCCCAGCCATCCCTGCAAAGATTCCAGCCTGACCCCCGCCATAATGGAAACCACCACCGTGGGAGGGGTTAACCAGGGGGCCAGACCAGGCAACACCTGGGGGGCGGATTGGGGTTTGACAGCCAGCACCACCAGCCCCGCCCCGGAAAGCTCCTTGCCGGGGGTTTGCGCTGTCAAGCATCCCATGGCCCGGAAAGGGGCGGTTTTGGCCTCATCCGGGTCCACCAGCAACAGCCCGTCGGGCGGGGCTGCCTGGGATTGCAACACTGCCCGGGCCATGGCGGCCCCCATGTTTCCGGCACCGATAAAAGCGAAGGCGGCGGTCATTCCCCTGGTTCCCTGGGTTGGATGTTTTTTATCCGGCGGCTTCCCCTGGGATATTCAGGCTGTACCCCCATGAAGAATCTTGAAAGATAACTTATTGATTTCATTTTTCCTATTAAATTTCAGACACATTATCAAATAACAGCCCCCCATACAACCATTACATTTTATCCGGCGGTTCATCCGCAGCTGTCCATTTGACAAAATTCATGGAAAAATGAACCCCGTTTCCCCATCCCGCCGGGATGAAGGCCACCGAACAAGCTGTTCAAGTGCATTTTACTTTGCCAAGGAATCTCCATGGAACTGACAGGCAAGCAAAAACGGTTTTTAAGAAGCCTGGGCCATGGGCTTAAACCCATGGTGAATCTGGGCAAACAGGGGATCAACCCGGCGGTGGTGCGTCAGGTGGGCGAATCTCTGACGGCCCACGAATTGATCAAAATCAAAGTGATGGAAAACTGCCCCCTGGACCGGGATGCAGCCGCCGGAATAATCAGCACAGAAACCGGAGCCGTGCTGGTCCAAACCATTGGCCGCACCCTGCTGATGTACCGGCCCCACCCGGAACAGCCGGAAATCACCCTCCCCGGTCCGGCCCAAGAAAACCCATGAAGAAACCCTCCTCCAGGACCGGAAAGCCAAACACCCGGTACCGCCCCGCCCCTTTTGGGCCCGGTTTTCGACTGATTCCCGCCTGGACGGGTTGGCTTGCCCTGGCCTGGGGGATGGCGTTTTTCCCCGGTCTCCAGGTACACCTAGCCCGGGCCCAGGAAGAAAGCCCGTTTGCCCGCCAACGGACCACCACCGAATACTATCCCGGCTATGCCGCCATGGGCAGCCTGCTGATTCCGGGGCTGGGGCAGTCATTAAATGAGGAATACGGGTGGGGGTTGGTTCACTTCGGTGCTTACATGGCCTTGGGGAACAACTATTTCATGCTGGTGGAAAACCCCCTGTACATGGACCCCCGGGACCGGGTGGACCCCAACAAACCCATCATCCACATGAATCGTACCACCTTTGAGGCGGACATGTACGGTACCGCCCTGTTGGATTTGGAGTTCTACTCCTCTTTTGCCGCCTACCGGGATGCCCGTCAGGGGATGGGCAACGCCGGATACAACACCCCCGCACCGGAAGAATCCTTGGGGGACCTGGTGATCTCCCCTTTTCGGTGGGAGTTTTTATCCCGGCCCACCACCTTTATTCCTCTGCTGTTTCCCCTGTACCTGCTTTCCCAGCCGTTGGATAAGGAACAACATGTGATAGTGCCGGATGTCACCATCACCAGGGATGATATGACCAAAGGGTATTTTGTGATGCACAACATGGTGGCGGTGGGAGAAGAGGCTTTCTTCCGGGGGGTGTTGAACAATTCCTTAAGCCACAGCCTGGGGCCGGGTTGGGGGCTGGCGGCATCCTCGCTGCTGTTCGGGCTGGCCCATGAAGGGGTGGCTGGGCAGGCCACCATCGCCGGGGCGGCATTGTTCGGGGGGTACCTGGGGGCGCTGCAACAAAGCAACGATTACAAAATCGGAGAAGGGGTGGCCATTCATTTCTGGTGGAATTTTCTGATCTCTCTTTCCATGTTGCGGGAAAGGCCGGGGGCCACCGTGCAATTGTTCACCTATGAAGCCCGATTTTAATCCCGAAAAGAAAGGCGGCCAGCAAGAAAAAAGCCAGCGGGGGAGCGTGCCCCCCCCCCCCACCCCCCCTATACGGCCCTTGGAGATTCCGTATCCAGGGTCAAGGCCCAAAAGAAAGGCAACCAGCCCGGCTAACGCCGCATGGAGGCGTAAGCCGACAAGCGGAGGCCAGTGCTGGTTGCTGGACAAGGAGCCGCGCTCCCTTGTGGGGTTTGGGGCAACGCCCCAAAAAGAAAGACCCAAAAGAAAGGCGGCAGAAGCCCGGCCCAACCCTCCGTTGCATCCTTACCCCATAAGTTAGTCGCCCGGCTAAATTTTTTGTTGACAGCCACCCTGGGGAAAGAGTATTTTTCTCCCAGGGGTTAGTCAACTGACTAATCCCTGGCAATGAATCCGTTCGGTTTTTTTTATGTGAAGGATATGCCATGGCCGAGGGGGCCGAATCCACCAAGGAAAAGCTGTTGACCGCCGCCAGGCATTGCCTGGTGGAATTGGGCCACGAGGGGTGCACCGTCAAGCGGATAGCCCGGCAAGCGGGGGTGAACCACGGGCTGGTGCACCATTATTTTGGCGGAAAAGAAGAACTGTTCGCTCAGGTGTTGAGGCGGGAATCCGACTCCATCGCCGGAATCATGCGGGGGATTTCCACCCTGGAGGAAGCCAAACAGGTGTTGGGCGAGCGGTTGTTCGGCTCCCTGGGCCACCAGCGGTTTATGTTTGAAATGATTTCCCTTTCCCGCCGCATGCCCCGGCTGCGGGATGCCATGGGAGAGGTGCTGGGGCAGCGCCGTCAGGATATCACCCGGATATTCGGTTTGCGGGATGAAACCCAGGGTGCGGCCCTGTTTGCCGCTTTTATGGGGCTGGCCATCCAATCCCGGGTGGACCCGGACCTGCCTGCAAAACAAATCGCCGAGGTGATGGTGCGGGCCATCCTGCATCTGAACCCCCAAGGGGTGGGGGGCGGAAAAGGCGGAGAGGACGAGGAAAAGTGAACCATCCGGGGGGTGTAGAGAAGATTCAAAGGTGTAAAGCCG
>Ga0224495_10000978_pt1 | contig 21321 bp, 21 predicted proteins | sample SF_Jul11_sed_USG_FD_168128 | JGI IMG/M metagenome (GOLD analysis project Ga0224495, IMG submission 168128) | Sediment microbial communities from San Francisco Bay, California, United States - SF_Jul11_sed_USGS_4_1 | ecosystem: Environmental > Aquatic > Marine > Sediment | place: USA: California...
ATCCTGCTCGCCCTCACGCTGTTATTCGCCGCCTGCGACAAGCCCGCTACACCTAAGATCGCCGAACCACAACGCGATGCGTTGGAAAAGGCCAAACAGGTTGACCAGATGGTACTGGACAGTGCCGATGCGATGAAACGAAAAGCCGACAGCGCGGCTGAATAGACTAATGCCTGTTTACGCTATCATCCGGCGACTGCGCACCCTTGCCTTTGCTCTGCTGTTCGCGCTATTCAACATGTCAGCGCAGGCTGGCGAGTTGCCGCGCCCCGATCATGTGGTGGTGGTGATCGAGGAGAACCGCAGTTATTCGCAGATCATGGATCCGCGCAACAGCGGCTCCTACCTCCATGCGCTGGCGAAGCGCGGGACGCTGATGGTGCAATCCTATGGAGTCGCGCACCCCAGCCAGCCGAATTACCTGGCACTGTTTTCCGGCTCGACGCAGGGGGTCACCCAAAATAGTTGCCCGCTCTCGTTCAACGGCAGCAACCTCGCCTCATCGCTGCTGGATGCCGGGCTGAGTTTTGCCAGTTATGCGGAATCGCTGCCGGCAGTGGGTGACCTGACCTGCTGGTCCGGCCCGTATCAGCGCAAGCATAATCCGGTGGCAAACTGGCAACATGGAGGGCGCCTGCCTGCCAGGTTGAATATGCGCTTTGCCGATTTTCCGCAGGACTTTGCCAAGCTGCCGACGGTATCGTTCGTTATCCCGGACCAGAATAACGACATGCACGACGGCGATTTCTCACGTGCGGACGAATGGCTGAGAACCCACATCGAGCCGTATGTCGAGTGGGCGTTCAAGAACAACAGCCTGTTGATTCTCACCTGGGACGAGGACGATTACCGCGAGGGTAACCATATCTACACGGCGCTGGTGGGGCCGATGGTGAAGACAGGGGTCAGTATGCAGCGTATCGACCACTACGGTGTGCTGCGCACGCTGCTGGATTTCTACAGCGTGCCCGCGATCGGTGCGAGCCGTGATGCGGAGCCAATCATGGGCATCTGGAAATAGCACTGAACTTTAATTGCCGTTCGTGCCGAGCCTGTCGAAGCACAAGAATCCATTCGCATTTCGACAGGCTCAATGCGAACGGGTTTTCAATATTCGGTGCCAGAAAATAATACATAGCCGGTCATGCACGTGACCAGTTTTCATGTCGCGGATATGGCCCGCTCCTGAGAGTTTGAAGCAGCTTACTTCTTGGCCGCCATCAACTTGTCATACTTGGCCTGCAGTTGTTCCTTGTTCTCTGCACGTGCCGGATCCCGGGGGATGCAATCTACCGGGCAGACTTCAACGCACTGCGGGGTATCGTAATGGCCGACACACTCGGTGCACTTGTTCGGGTCGATGACGTATATCTCGTCACCCTGCGAGATCGCGTCGTTCGGGCACTCCGGCTCGCAAACATCGCAGTTGATACATTCGTCGGTAATCATCAAGGACATGCCAGTTCTCCTGTTTCAAATCAATTCAGTGTTAATCCAGTTCAATTGTTGTGCGGCTCGTTTTTCTGCAATAATTTTTCCATCACGTAGGGCGATACGAATTTGCCGACATCCCCGCCAAACCGCGCGACTTCGCGTACCATGGTGGCCGAGATAAACATATACTGCTCGGACGGTGTCAGGAACAGTGTTTCGACTTCCGGATACAGATTACGGTTCATGCCCGCCAACTGGAACTCGTATTCAAAGTCCGACGCGGCGCGCAATCCGCGCAAGACCACGCGAGCATTGTGCAACTGCACGAAATTCATCAATAGACCTCCAAAACCTTCCACCCGCACATTGCCGAAATCGGCGAATACCTCGCGTGCAATTTCCACGCGCTCTGCCAGATCGAACAGTGTGTTGGCGCGGCTTTCTGCCACAGCCACGATGACTTCGCCGAAGAGGCCGGATGCGCGACGTACCACATCTTCATGGCCGCGGGTGATGGGATCAAAAGTACCCGGATAAACCACTTTAATCATCGGCCCGCCCTAATAATTTGTAATGCACCTGCCCCGCCTTGCCCGACTTGATCACCTGCCACGGCGGCGGAATCTCCATCGCCGCGCCTGATTCGACATACACCACTCCACCATCGTTCAGCCGCTGCGGCAGTATCTCCAGCAACTTCGGCAGGTAATCGCCCTTGGAACTGTACTGAAATGGCGGGTCAAGAAAAATCACATCGTAATGCTGTGCGTCATGCAAGGCGAATTCTAGCCCATCCTGCGTGTGGACGAAAACATTTGCACATCCGAGTATATTGGCATTTTCCCGCAAAGCACGAAAAACCGTACGATTCCGCTCCACCATCACCACCTGTTCAGCCCCTCGCGAAGCGGCCTCGAAACCCAGCGCGCCGCTTCCGGCAAACAGATCGAGACAGCTGCGACCGTACAGCGTCTGCCCCAGCCAGTTGAACAGTGTTTCGCGCACACGGTCGGGGGTGGGCCGCAGTCCTTCGGCGTCGGGAAAGCGGATTACGCGACTGCGCAGTTCTCCGCCGATGACCCTGACCTTATTCATGAAGACTCACTCCGGTTATTTGGAATCGCTTTCGGGAGCGCCTACTACCACTATTGCCATGGCACCGGGATCGACGCGACGGGCAAAAGCATCTCGCACCTGCGTGACAGTAACTTGCTCGACCTTGTCGGTAAAGTTGTCCAGATACGTCAAAGGTAAGCCGTAGAAGCCGATGACACTGAGGTAACCGATAATCTTGCTGTTACTGTCGATGCGCAGCGGGAAGCCGCCGATGATATTGTCTTTTGCTGCCTGCAGCTCCTTTGCTGTCGGCCCCTTGGCAATAAAATCTGCCAGGGTTTTACGCACTAGTTGTAATGCCTCGTCTGCCTGTTCTTTTTTGGTTTGCAGCCCGATCTGAAATGCGCCGGGCTGTTTCAACGGAATAAAATAGCTGTACACGCTGTAAGCAAGGCCGCGCTTCTCGCGCACCTCCTCCATCAGGCGCGACACAAAACCGCCCCCGCCAAGTATGTAGTTGCCAAGATACAGCGTGAAGTAGTCGGGGTCGGTGCGCGACATCCCCGGCGCGCCGATTAGAATGTGGCTCTGTGTAGCAGGGTGGGTGATGCGTTGCTCGCTGGCGGCGATCTTCATAGACACTTCTGGCAATGCGACCGGCGCAGCGGACACCGGCAGCTTCGCGGTAAGTTGTTCGGCAATCGCTTCGGCTTGTGCTTGCGTCACATCACCCATGATCGCAACCACAGCCTTGTCGGCGTTGTAATGTGTGCGATAGAAGTCCTTCAGGTCTGATATGCTGATCTTTTCCACACTGTCTACTTCACTTTTCAGTGCATAGGGGTGCGTGCCATATACCGCCTTGCTGAACGCTTTTTCGGCGATGTGTTCGGGTTTTGTGTCTGCCTCCTTTAACCCCGCAATCACCCTCACCTTTTCGCGCTCAAGCACATCTGCCGGGAACACCGGCGTTTGCAGCACCCGCGCCATGATGGCCAGCGCCTTGCCACGCACTTCCGCGCTGCTCAGGGTACGCAACGAAACATCGGCACGATCCTGGTCAAAACCGCCGCCCAATCTTGCGCCGATATCCGCCATGCCCTTTGAGATATCGTCTTCGCTCATACCCTCCGCACCAAGGTCAAGCAGATGGTGGGTCAATTCCGCCACGCCAGTTTTCTCGGCAGTATCAAAACTGCTCCCTGCCGGAAAATTCACCGCGACGTCAAGCATCGGAATGTTGTGGTCCTCGACAAATAGTACTTTCGCGCCGCTGGTACTTTGCCAATGCTGGATCTTCGGGGTGGCGATCGCAACTGACGATATACAGCACAGTACTGTTGCGCCAATCAGGTTGAATAATGTTGAATTAGTGCGCATGGGTGATTCCTTTTCCTTGATGCCCGGGCTTTCCGTCGAGGGGTTGCGGATCCAGTACTGCCACCGTCAGATTGTCGTCCTGCAAGAATTCTTGGGCGACCTGCTGCACCTGCTCGGCAGTCACTGCCTGCAATTTCTCCAGCATCAGTGGAACGGCGCGATGGCCGAGCCCGATACTTTCCATTTGTCCGATCTGCATAGCCTGGTAAAACAGGGAATCAAGCTTGTAGACCTCGCCCGCCATCACTTGCGCCTTGACGCGTTTCAATTCTTCTTCGCTCACGCCCTCTTTGACCAACAGTGCGATTTCTCCGCGCAGCGCGGTTTCAACATCTTCCACGGTCTTGCCGGCACTGGGCGTGGCCTCAAACATAAACAGACTGGGACCGCGCAGAGTGGAGTCATATCCGGCACCGGCTGCGCTGGCGATCTGCTGCTCACGTACCAGATGTTTGTTGAGCCGGGCAGATTCATTTCCGTCCAGTACACCCACCAATACTTCCAGCGCATAAGGCTTCCAGTCTTCTTCCAGATTTCTAAGCGTCGGGGTGTGGTATGCCATATAGAGTTGCGGCAATTCGGCAGGCGCTTTCACCACCAGCCGTTTGATTCCCAGTTGCTTCGGCTCGGTCAGGTCACGGCGTTTGGGCACCTTGCCTTTGGGAATCTTGCCGTAATATTTTTTCGCCAGCGCAAATACCTCTTCTGCATTCACATCGCCTGCAATGACCAGCGTGGCGTTATTGGGCTCATACCAGCTTTCATACCATGCTTTGGCATCATTGACAGTCAGTGCCTCCAAATCGCTCATCCAGCCGATAACCGGGTGATGGTAGGGATGTTCGTCATATACTGCTGCCATCATCTTTTCATACATCAGCGATCCCGGTTCGTCATCAGTGCGCATGCGACGCTCCTCTTTTACCACGTTCACCTCCTTGGCGAATTCGGGTGCGGTGAGCACCAGGTTCTGCATCCGGTCGGATTCGAGCTTCATCGCCAGCGGTAATTTTGATTTGTGTAATTGCTGGAAGTATGCGGTGTAATCCCTGCTGGTAAAAGCATTTTCGCGCCCTCCTGCCGCCGCGATCTGCTTGGAGAATTCTCCCATCGGCACTGTCTTGGTTCCCTTGAACATCATATGCTCCAGCACGTGGGCAATGCCGGTTTTACCGGTGATTTCGTCCATGCTGCCTGCCTTGTACCAGATCTGCTGAACTACCACCGGTGCCCGATGGTCCTCTTTGATAACCACTTTCAGCCCGTTGGACAGTGTGCGCTCTAAGACTCCTGCTAGTGCAGCGTTTTGCGACCAATTCAGCAGCAGCGCAATGTAGAATAGACAAACTCTCATGTTTCTGGCCCTTATAAGGTGTAATCGTCATAAAATACAGCGCGCATTATGCGACATTTTTGTGCTCACCGACCATACACTTCAACTATGCCCACATTTTTCAAATGTTTAGTTTTCTGAAAAAAATAAACAGCGATGCACCAGGCCGGGAGCCGGACAGCGGCTGGATTTCGCGGTTGAAGACCAAGCTAGCCCGCACGGGTGGCCAATTTACCGACCTGTTTGGCGGCGGCAAGATCGACGATGACCTTTATGAAGAGCTGGAGACCATCCTTATCACATCCGATGTAGGTATGGATGCAACCCGCGCCCTGCTAGCCGATCTGCGCCGTCATGTGAAAGAACATAAACTCACCGAAGCCGCTCAAATGAAAGAGGCGCTCGCGCATTGCCTGCTCAAGCTGCTCAAACCACTGGCACAACCGCTCGATGCCAGCCTGCATAAACCTTTCGTCATCATGATGTGCGGTGTCAACGGCGCGGGCAAGACCACTTCGATCGGCAAGCTGGCGAAATACCTTCAGGGTCAGGGGCTGTCGGTGATGCTCGCGGCAGGTGACACCTTCCGAGCCGCAGCACGCGAGCAACTGATGGAATGGGGCAAGCGCAACGACGTCACGGTGATTGCACAGCAGAGCGGCGATGCCGCAGCCGTGATATTCGACGCGGTGCAATCCGCGCAGGCGAAAAAAATCGATGTGGTGCTGGCCGACACCGCCGGGCGGCTGACCACCCAGGCTCATCTGATGGAAGAGATCAAGAAAGTCAAACGCGTAATCGCCAAGGTGCTGTCCGATGCCCCTCACGAAGTACTGCTGGTGCTGGACGCAAACACTGGGCAGAACGCGCTCTCTCAGGTCAAAGCCTTCGACGAGGCGCTAGGCGTGACAGGACTGATCCTCACCAAGCTTGACGGCACAGCAAAAGGCGGCGTAATCGCCGCGATCGCCCATATTCATCATAACCGTCCTCATCCCATTCCCGTGCGCTTCATCGGTGTAGGCGAAGGGCTGGATGATTTGCGGCCGTTCACCGCCGAAGATTTTGTTATGGCGTTGCTGGATATGGAATCATGATTTCATTCAGTCAAGTCAACAAGCGTTATCCCGGCGGCTATCAGGCTCTGAGGAATGTCTCGTTCAAGATTGCCGAAGGTGAGATGGTGTTTCTCACCGGGCACTCAGGTGCGGGTAAGAGTACGCTGCTCAAGCTTGTGGCGGCAATTGAGCGTCCAAACTCCGGCAGTGTGCTGGTCAACAACCAGAATGTCGGCGTACTTAGAGAACGTGCGCTTCCTTTTCTGCGCCGCAACTTGGGCATCATTTTTCAGGATCACAAGTTACTGTTCGACCGTAGCGTATTCGATAATGTCATGCTGCCGTTGCAAATATGCGGCTTCGATCACCGCGAGGGCGTAAAACGGGTACGTGCCTCACTCGACAAAGTAGGGTTGCTCAATCGCGAAAAATCGAATCCGATCTCACTTTCCGGGGGAGAACAACAGCGCCTGTGTATCGCGCGCGCCATCGTCAACCGCCCCGCTATTCTGCTTGCCGACGAACCGACCGGCAATCTCGATGTCGACTACGCAAAAGAAATCATGAATATTTTCAGATCCTTCCATCAGGTCGGCGTTACGCTGCTGATCTCTACTCATGACACCAATGTGTTACATGACCGGGATGTTCGTGTCCTCTCCCTCAGACAGGGAGAATTGCAACCTGCAGAGAACGAAAGCAGATTGAAATGACTCAAGCATTCATTCGCCACTTCACCATCTTGCGCAACGTATTAAGTCGCATTTTCTCCCCTCCCCTGGCTGGGATGCTGAATATCATTGTTATTGGAATTGCCCTCAGTTTGCCAGCCGGGATGTATGTACTGTTGCAAAATGGCCAGAGCATGGTCGAAAATCATTCCGATTCACCCCAGATCAGCCTGTTCCTTGAGATCGCAGCCAAATCTGTGGACATTGAAAAAATAAAAAACAAATTAAAACAGCATCCTGGCATAGCCGAAATCGAATTCGTTCCACGGGATCAGGCACTGGAGCAGCTCAAGCACAGCACCGGGCTGTCCGATATGATCGGCGGACTGGAAAGCAATCCTCTTCCCGATGCATTTATTGTTCATCCAAAGTCCAGCGAGGCGCATGCGCTGGAAGTACTGAAAAACGAATTAGCCGGGCTCACGGGTGTAGATCAGGCACATCTCGATTCCGCATGGGCCTACAAACTCGAAGCCCTGCTCAAATTCGGCCGGGTGGCTGTGCTGATACTTTCCAGCCTGCTCAGTCTTGCACTGGTAGCCATAACCTTCAACACTATCCGTCTGCAGATACTCACACAGCGCGAAGAGATCGAGGTCTCCAAGCTGATCGGTGCAACCAACGCTTTTATTCGTCGCCCATTCCTGTATTTCGGCGCGACTCAGGGCCTTCTCGGTGGCATCACTGCGTATGCCATTATCAACACCAGCCTGCTGCTGCTCAATCATCAACTCGATTCGCTCGCACAACTTTACGCCAGCGAGTTCAAGCTGCATCCGCTCACGCTAGGCGATAGCCTCACATTGCTGCTGTTCTCGACGTATTTGTGCTGGCTGGGGGCATGGCTGTCCGTGGCACGGCATTTGTCACAGATCGAGCCCAGATAGATTCCATAATTGAATAACGAGGACAGAATTTAATACTGCTAAAACTCCGTTTATCACTCAGGACGCTAAAAGTGCCGAAAGAATTTGTTTTTTATGCAATCACACTGGTGTTTGTCGTGATATCGCGCGCTTCCCTGCGTAAACCTGGCTCGCACGGTTTTTATCGATTTATTGCGTGGGAGTTCATGCTCGGAATCTTTGTCCTGAATATGGACGTATGGTATGCCGAACTGAATTCCATTCATCAATATATCGCCAGAATTATGATTGCAACCTCCCTATTTCTGGCTCTAACGGGCCTCGGTCTGCTACAACAATTCGGGAATAGTGATACACATCGTAATGATGCTCCAATGCTTGAATTTGAAAAAACCACAAAACTGGTAACTTCCGGAATATATCAATACATTAGACACCCGTTATACAGCTCACTCTTTTTTCTGTGCTGGGGATTCTTCTTCAAGCAGCCTTCTCTTGCAGGAGGATTTTTGGCGGTAATTGCATGTGGATTCCTGGTAGCAGCCGCGCGCGCTGAAGAAATCGAAAATGCCCGCTACTTTGGCGACCAATACCGGCAATACATGAATCGAACGAAAATGTTCATTCCGTTCATCCTGTAAGCATTCTTTCATTCTGCCCAGAAATCAAGCCATGACGTTACGCAATTCCCTGGTTCGCCTTGACGCGATGAATGCAGCCGATATTGAAACCGTCGCACAACTTGGAAAAATAATCTGGCACACTCACTACAGCTCTATCATTAGCCCCAAGCAAATCGAATATATGCTGTCAAATCGGTATTCACCGGAAAACCTGCGTTTTTATCTGAATTCAGGTGACCGTTGGCTGGTACTGCTCAGAATTGATGAACGGGCAGTCGGCTATTTCAGTTACGCTTTGACTGGCAGGAAGGACGAAATGAAAGTAGAGCAGTTATATCTGCTGCAGGAGTTTCAGGGCCGTGGACTGGGCAGCTTGATGCTGCGCTATGTTGAAAATGAAGCGCACTTGCGAAACATCAGTTCTCTTGTGTTGCAGGTAAACAAGCAAAATGTCAGCGCAATTGCTTTCTATCGGAAAGCCGGGTTCATCGTGCGAAATGAAGCGATATTTGATATCGGCAACGGTTTCGTGATGGACGATTATGTGATGAATAAAACTTTCCAGGATTGAATTACATAACCCAAAGTGCCAATAGGCTTGATTCCACTTGCCTTCACTAGTACCGTCAGTTTTTCCTGAATATCTGCATTCTTTCTCCAAACTCCCTGGCAAAGTTTCGCATGGCCTTTGCCGCATCGACCTCCCCGGTGGAGCGTTCAAAGGTGTCTGCCATGGACAACAGACTCTGGTGATAAAACAGCTTCATTTCATCCACCATCATATCTTTCGTCCACAGGTCGATGCGTAGCGTATTTTTCTCGTTCTCATCCCAAAGCGAAATCATGGCTGCCTTGCTTGAACTTTCTTTTTGCGAATCAGAAGCGCTCCAAACGATCTTTGTAGGCATGCTCTTTTCGTCCAGCGTGATGGAAAACTTGATTTCAGACTGTTTCATTATGCAATATTACCTTTATGTTATTAGTTCTGGGGGTACAATTATCCTTGGATTAGCGGTGCACAGGACAATGTTCATTGTCCATACGAACATTAAACCCGCCGATATGCATACTGCAAACGGCACGGTATAAATCACGGGAACAGCTTGACTGATTGTGTCTGCTTCAAGGCGTGAGTTCTGCGCTGGGCCTGGAATCCGTTAAAACAGCGATAACAGAAAGACATTCTCCTTCAAGCCAGTTAGGCCCCGCGCTTTGAAATGGGGGTTTTGTTCGAGCACATCCTGTTGCGCCAGCAAACGAATCTCACCGAAATCGCGATAGAGAGATTGCACTTCGTCGGATGAAACTGCAAATGGCGGACCCGGCATTTCCATCTGGGAATAATCCAGGGTGATGAGGAGTATCTGTATTGCCGGCGGCAGGATATTCACCAGATGCCGGACATATTTTTTGCGCATTTCCGGCGGCAATGCAATCAACGATGCCCGGTCATACACTGATTCTATTTGCGATAGATCATCTTTATCAAGCTCAAAAAAATCGCCACATAAAATGCTGATGCGATCAGCCTCGTAACTGGTAAACCTCTCTCCCGCATTGCGCTGCGGGAGATAACCGTTATCCCTGAAAAACGCTTGTACTGCAATATCGCTTAGCTCAATACCCAGAACCTTGTGCCCCAACCCGCGCAACCACAATAGATCGCTGCTCTTGCCGCACAAAGGGACAAATACTTCGCACTCGTCGGCCAAATTCAATCCGGGCCAGAATCGGCTGAGATATGGGTTAACAGTGTTCTGGTGGAACCCTATCTCCCACTTTTCCCAGCGTTCCAGCCAAAACTCTTTTTCCATTTGTAAATACCGGCCTGCCAGCTAATCAGAGTGATGCCAAACTGGAATTCATTCGACCATTTCCTTCAGTGAGTCCACAAATTTCTCCAGAGGCACCGGCTTGCCGAACAAATAGCCCTGATAAAGTTTACATCCGGCTTTCCCAAGAAACTCACGTTGTGCCTGCGTCTCAACACCTTCTGCGATCGACTCCATATTCAAGTTATGCGCCATACCGACAATGGTCTGCACAATAACCGAATCTGTTGGTTTGATACCAATATTGCGTACAAACGATTGATCCACCTTCAATTGGTCCAGCGGCAACTGGGTCAAATAGGCAAGCGATGAATAACCTGTTCCGAAATCATCCATGGAAAAACGCACACCGATTTTCTTTAAATCATGCATCTTGACGACCGTATCTTCCACATCGTCCAGCACCATACTTTCGGTAAGCTCAAGCTTAAGGCGTGAAGGATCAATGCCAGTCTCTTTTATCACCTCGTCTACCAGCCTTACAAAGTTGTCCTGATGAAACTGCCGCGCGCTCACGTTGACCGCGATCTGGAGGTCGCGCGTCAGCGGATTCGACTCCCATTGTTTGATTTGCTCACACACTGATTCGAGTACCCATTGCCCGATGGGCAGGATCAAGCCGGACTCCTCCGCCATGGGAATAAACTGCCCCGGATATACCATACCCATCTTCGGGTGTTCCCAGCGTATCAACGCCTCTGCACCAATCGCCCTGGAATTATTATCCACCTGAACCTGGAAATACACTTGCAACTGTCTATGCTCGATTGCGGTTCTGAGGGAATGCTCCAATTCGCTACGCGCTTCAAGTGCAGCCTGTGTTTCAGGGTCGTAAAAACGCACTGTATTACGCCCGGCATTTTTCGCCTGATACATCGCTGCATCTGCTCGCTTGTGCACATCTTCAATCGTTATCCCCGCATCGCGGAACATCGTCACGCCTATGCTGGCACTACAGTTATAAACAAAATGGTTAAGCTGGTAGGGCTGGCTAAGAGATCTTGATACTTTTTCCGCAATTTTTAGTGCCTGCTCAGAGGCGGATATTTCGTTCTCGCTTAATTCACCCAGTAGCACCACAAATTCATCCCCCCCCAGCCTGGCCACAGTATCGGAAGCGCGCACACAGTTTTTTAGCCTCCTTGCGACCTCCACCAGCAGGAGGTCACCCATACCGTGGCCTTTTGTGTCATTCAAGGTCTTGAAGTTATCCATATCAAGGAACATCAACGCACGATACTGGTTACTGCGATTAGAAAGCACGATCGCATGCTCCAGTCGATCCTGAAACAATCTACGATTGGGCAACTCAGTGAGCGGATCTGAATAAGCCAGGTGGTATACCGTTTTTTCGCTTTCGGACGCAAGTTTATGCAGATCTCGCGTGCTCTTATTGATAGCTCTTAGAACCAGCAGCGCCTCGATCAATATTAACAGTGTAATAGCAATCAGATTCAGCTCGACTCGACCTTGGACATTTTCGATTTCCTCGGATTGCGCTGCAACCACTCTAGCAGCCAGGCTTTTGTACTCCAGCTCCGCATCCGCAGAAATCTGTTCCAACCGCGTATACAGATCCCTGTCCAATCCGTTAACCAGGCGATCTATTTTCAGCGTGGCATCATTGCTCTTCGATGCCGAATATTTTCCATATGCTTCCCTGTATAACTTCCCCAGTACCTTGTGGCTATCCATGACTGATTTAAGATTATCCGTCTTGCTATCCTCATGTGCCATCAATGCAGCATTCTGCATTGTTGAAATCGCCTTGAGTACGGCGCTTTCTTCACGCAGAAAGGCTTTCCAGTATGTCTCCCTGTCCTGTGCATTGTCACCATGCAACAGAACGTCATGCCATTCCTGCATCTGGCGACCAAAAGCAGATTGGGCGTGATAGGCATTCACTACCTGTACTTCTTTTTCGGAAAGCACTACCACATTCCGGTGTGAGGTTGTCTCAAGGTTTCCGATATTCTGGTAAAGCTGATACAAACCTATCAGCATCACACATGGAAATAAAACCAGTCCCAGTAAAAGAGCGAATTTATTACGCCTTGTCCTGGTATTCTCGGCCATCCATCCTTTAACATTCATTCGATACCCCATTCCCCCAGTCTTGCCCGCCAAAATATCCATCCAGTCTCACGCAGGATACCCATACTCGACATGAAGTCAATGCCTACCCTCAGCAAACGCTCACCTACTCGCTGACCTCCTTCATTCCGGGCTGAAATATTTTGACGTTATTGCGCCCGCTCTTCTTGGCATAATACATGGCAATATCGGCGCTCTTTACCAGTAACTTCTCTTCGCTGCCATGTTCCGGGTAAACAGCCACACCGATGCTTGATCCGATTTTGACCGTATGCCCTGCCAGTCCGAAAGGCTGATTGAGCGCAAGCCGGATTTTCTCGCCTACTTTCACGGCATCCTGCTCCGAATCAATATTCGGTAACAGAATGACGAACTCGTCGCCGCCGACACGTGCTGCCGTATCGGATTCGCGCAAACAATCCTGGATGCGTAGCGCGACCTCATTCAGCAGCATATCCCCCACACCGTGCCCATATGTGTCGTTCACCGGTTTAAACTTATCCAGATCAATAAACATAAGCGCCAAGCGCGCATGGTTACGGTGGGCAGCGGCAATTGCCTGCTGCAGGCGGTCATTGAATAGCGCCCGGTTGGGTAAATGAGTCAAGGCGTCGTATTGCGCCATGTGCTGCATGTGCTCTTCTATATCCTTACGCTCGGTGATATCCGTAGAAATACCGCACAACGCATAGATGCGGCCATCATCCCGTCGCAACGGAATCTTGACAGTCACGAATACCTGCATCACCCCTGTGAGGATATTAAGGTTGGTTTCCTCAACTTCAAGCACTTCTCCACCCTGCAGAACGCGAAGGTCATCCCCATGCATTTTTTCGGTTGTATCAGCATCGAAAAATTTGCTGTCGTCGTATCCGACAATCTCCTCCATCGGCGCAGCAAATCGCTCACGCAATGAACGATTTGCAAACAGGTAGCGGCCCTGCGTATCCTTCATGTAAATGTAGGCGCTGACATTTTCTAGAATATCGGAGAGAAGTTTTTCGTTTTCTTTCAGTGCCTGCTCCGCATGACTGCGGCCCAGCGCAATTTCTGCAAGGTATACCGTTTGCTCAACAAGCCTAATCTCACTCCCATCCGGTATGTGCGCCTGCGATCGATACATGTCTAAAGTTCCGAGCACCTTACCCGAAGCCGAACGCATAGGTTCCGACCAACAGGAACCAAGTCCCGCCTTATGAACAACCTCTTTATAAGCAGTCCAATAGGGATGGCTTTGAATGTTTTCAACTATAACCCGCTGCCCGGTAAAGGCTGCCGTACCGCAAGTGCCCATTCCAATACCAATTTCAATTCCATCGATCGCTTTGCTGAAATATTCCGGCAGACTGGGCACCGCGCCGGTCACAAGATGTCTTCCTTCGCTGTCCAGCAACATGATACTGCACATCATTTCAGGTTGTTGCTGCTCAATGCCAACCGCGATCGCTTCCAGAATAACGGGAAGTGGTGCACCATGAGCCAGCAGTTCCAGCACTTCATTCCGGATTTGCTCGCGTAGCTCAGACTGTTTATGTTCGGCAACGTTACTGGAATGTCTTTTTTTTATGCGAAAAATATAATATGTGGCAAAGGCGCCACTGAAAATCATTAACAGTGCAAGCGCTACCAAGGTCTTCCACCTTTGCTGGCAACTGCCGAACGGCACAGCACGCCAAATAATGTTACCCATACCAGGAAATGCATAGATGTCCAGTAAATATAACCTCTCCGCCTATGCTAACACACATGGAAATTCCGGCATTCCAGAATAGAAAGTGCGTATACATGCCATGCTCTTGTTCCAACCACCCATTCTTAGGCTTCCACATCCCAAGCCCCGCATATCTGATGCCCGATACCTGCAACCAGCGAATTACAGACATCCGATACAGCCGTTGTCGACCGATGTATTCTTCCAGTCAACGTGCAGGAATTGAAAGTCAATGGGCACACCGATCACTTTCGCGCTGCGCTTCTTGAAATCATCCAGACGATTTCTCTCTTGAGATATTTACAAGCACTGCGGCGCATATAGCTTGGGCAGCCCGTTTATAGTTTAAACCTCAATATGCTCGGGCGAAGGATTCTCGCTCACGCTTTCGTTCCACTCGAATTGGATGCGGTGCAATTGCGCATATACGCCTCCTTTTGCCAGCAACTCAACATGCGTACCGCTCTCGACAATCTCGCCTTTTTGCAGCACCACGATGCGGTCGGCTTTTTCGATGGTAGAAAGCCGGTGCGCTATTACCAGTGAAGTGCGGCCCTGCATCAGGGTCTCCAGTGCAGCTTGAACGTGACGTTCTGACTCACTGTCCAAGGCTGAGGTTGCTTCATCCAGAATCAATATCGGCGCGTCCTTGAGAATCGCGCGAGCAATGGCGATACGCTGGCGCTGCCCGCCGGAGAGACGCACGCCCTTTTCACCTACCAGTGTCTGCAATCCTTCAGGCATCTCCCGGATGAACTCCATCGCATGCGCTGCTTGTGCGGCAGCAATGATTTCTTCCTCGGGAACATCACGCATTTGTCCGTAGGCGATGTTGGCAGCGACGGAATCGTTGAACAGCACCACCTCCTGACTGACCAGCGCAATATTTGCGCGCAAGCTTGCCAGCGTCAGGTCGGACAGATCGTGTCCGTCCAGCGTGATGCGCCCGTTGCTGGGCAGGTAAAAACGCGGTACTAAATTCGCCAGCGTGCTCTTGCCACTACCGGATGCCCCCACCAACGCGACAGATTGGCCGGCAGGTATCTCGATGCAAAGATCATGCAGCGCCAGTTTGCCGTCCTGCTGGTAAGATAAATTTACATGTTCGAATCCTATCCTGCCCTGTGCACGCCCAATCGAAACACCACCCGTATCCACCTCGCCCGGAGTATCCAGCAATTCGAAAATACTTTCTGATGCGGCCAGGCCGCGCTGCATAAATTCGCTAACACTGGTTAAGCGCTTCAGCGGCGCAGTTAGCATCAGCATCGCCGCAACAAAAGATAAAAACCCGCCCACGGTGGTTGCATCGGTCTTTGTCTGTTCCGTGACAATGTAAATAATAACTGACAGTGCCACCGCCGCCACCATCTGCACAATGGGAACATTGATTGCCGCAGCCGCAGCCTGCTTCATGGTGTGGCGGCGCACCCAATTGGCCTGCTCGCTGAAACGCCTGCTTTCGTACTGCTGGCCACCAAACAGCTTGACCACCTTGTGTGCGGTGACGCTTTCCTCAATCACCTGTGTAATGTCGCCCATTGCCCGCTGTGAATCACGGCTAGCGCTGCGCAAGCGACCATTGATCGCACGGATAACCAACGCGATGACCGGTACCATCAACAAACTAAGCAGGGTTAACTTCCAGTTCAGATAGAACAGCCAACCCAACAGGCCGATGATGATAATGGAATCACGGATCGTGATAGTCACCACGCTGGTCGCTGCGGCGGTAACCTGTGTCACATCAAAGGTCAACTTGGAAATCAGATTTCCTGTAGCGTGGTCGTCGTAATATCGTGTAGGCAGCTCCAGCAACTTGCGGAACATCTCGTCGCGCAGATCCATCACCAGCTTGTTACCCACCCAATTGATCGCATAGGTACCAATAAAAGAAGCTACACCGCGCACGAAAAAGATTACAAGAATGAAAACGGGAACCAGCCGCATCACTGTCTCGTCTTTTTCAACGAAAGTCCCGTCCAACATGGGTTTAAGCAGCGCAGGCAAAAGCGGCTCGGTAGCTGCCATCACTGCCATGCCGATTACCGACAGCGCAAATGCACGCCAATAGGGTTTAACGTAGCCGAGCAGGCGGCGATATAGCTGGGAACTGGTCATTTGCATAAGCACACACTTTAGCAGGAAGGAACCCGGCTTACAGCCGTCAACGCGCCAGAGCTGCTAATAAATCAGCTCAGGCCGCATCCGACGGCGTATGAATTTGCTGCTTGCTGACCAGTTCGAACACAACCTGCAGCGCCACGGCGCAGGCGATATACAACATCGCGACTGAAACATAGGAACCGTAGTACTGGCTGACACGGGTGGCGTATTCGGCCATGGTCATGGTTTCAAACTTCCCGGAGAACAGATAGAAAGTCGCGTTGGAAAACACAAAAGCGAAGCTGCTGGCAGCCCATGCAGCCGCAATCAAGGCTATCATACCTTTACCCTGGATAGTGTGGCGCAAGGCGAACCAGCGGCCAGTGAGCCAGAGGCTGCCGTAAGTCGGGATCAGGAACCAGTAGGCCGGGGTCATACACCAGTCATCCACACCCTGCACCGTAGTCGCGTAGTAATCGATCAGTCCCGCCTCCAGGATCAGCACGACAAAGGCGGCCATTGACATGCGCGCAGACCATGACAGGTACAAACCACCGAGAAAGAACACTGCAAGAGAAGCGTCCGGCAAGGCTGCTGCCGAGCCGAAATGGTTGAAACGGGTGGCGGCCATAAGCACAGCCAGCACCGCAAATATCGTGATGTTTTTTGTTTGTGTATTGTTCATTGCGTCCCCTTGGTTGAGTGACTGTTCCAATATAGGTAACAGTACACGAAGAAGGCTAAAAAGCAAAGTCGCAAAATGCAAAGGCGGAGGCCGCCTTTGCATCAAACACCCTGTTTTACGGCTGGTAGTTCAGGCCGATAAAGATCGTACGGCCCTGCGTATTGTAACCATGAGCCAACATGTAATCCCTGTTGAACAGATTATCCACGCGCATCGACAGGTCTAGTTGCTTTGCCAGCGCATAGTTCGAGGTCAGGTTCACCACGTCATATGCTTTTAGCGCAGTGGGCGCGTAAGTATTGATGTCGATATCGGTGCGTGCACTGCTATGTTGCCACTCGCCGCTAATCCTGACCGCTCCCAGCTGATGATTTACCGCAACATTTGCAAACGATTTTGCACGACGCAACAACACCTGTCCGTTCGAAGTATCACGCGGATTTTGCAACGTCAGGCTGGCCTTGACACCTGTATCGCCAAAATCGGATGCATAGCTTAGCTCAGCTCCGTCAATGCGCGCCTTGCTCACATTCATCATCAACGGGAACTGGTATGCAATCAAGTCGTTTATGCGGTTGCTGAAATAAATCAAACCAACACGCTGCCCGCCTGAAGCATAATACAAACCGAGCTCACGGTTGTTAGCCCGCTCCGGGCGCAGGGTGGGGTTGCCGCCCCACGCCGCTGGTGCATACATATCGTTAAAGGTGGGCGCCTTGAACGCACTGCTTACACTCGCCGTGGCACGCCAGCTTTCCGAAAATGACCAACCATAGCCGATTAAACCCGTATTTGCTACGCCAAAATCAGAATAGCGATCCTGACGCAAATTGAGCTGCACCTGCTGCCCGCCGTATTCCGCCACGTATCCGCCTAGCACGCTGTTTACACCGCGGACGGTCTGCGTATACGGCGTATTCGATAGGACAGATTGCTCCAGGCGCTCCGCCGCCAAATTCACGCGCTGTGTCTCTGCCAGCTTCAATTCGTTCTGCCAGGCATATTGTCGGCTGACCGTCCTGATTCGGCTGCTTTCTATGCCATTCAGGTAACCCTTGCTGTCGTCCATGCCGCGCGCGATATTCAATTTGCTTTGCCAGGCATCTGTCAAACGGTTGTCGGAAGAAATGGCAATTTTTTCCAGGTTAGCCAATGATTTATGCTGATCCGATGGCACGTTTCCCCAACTGCCGCTGATATCATAGGCACTTTCACTGCGCGTACTGAACACCGTCGCGGATAGTTTGTGGTCTGTATTGATCGCGTGCTGCACCTGCGCGTTCAGGGTCGAGTTGTCGTATCCGTCCTTATCCGGATTAGCGGTTGGCGCAATATCGGTGTTGATCGCGGACACGCCATCCGATACCACCTTGCCCGCATTGATGCTGAATGAAGTCGCCTCTGTACTGCCCGAAAATCCTGTGGACAGTTTTTTGGTGCCATGGCTACCTACACCAGCGCTTGCATTCAATGCGGGAGTACCATGCCCGCGTTTGCTGAACAACTGGATCACCCCCCCGATCGCCTCCGATCCGTATAGGCTGCTGACATTACCGCGCACAACCTCGATACGCTCTATGCTATCCAGCATGATGTGCTCAATAGCCGTTGTTCCTGCTGTGGCCGAATTGATACGCACGCCATCAAGCAACACCAATACATGGCTGGAATTGGTTCCACGCATGAAAGTGCTGGACTGCTTCCCCAACCCGCCGCTCTGGTATATCTCGACCCCAGCCAGTGAACGCAGAAGCGTTGGCACATCCGCTGCCCCCGATGCACGTATCTCTCTCTCGTCCAGCACCGTGGTATCGGCGATGGTTTTATCAAGTGCCTGTGGCATGCGCGTCGGTGTTACGATAATCATTTCCATCGGATCGTCGGCATAAGCAAAAGTCTGGAATGTGATCGCACTGAGCAGTGTAACTGTAATGAGTTTCTGTTTCATAATTGTTTCCTGAGTAAGTTCCAAGCGTCCCCGTTGGAATGTTAATAATCAGGAAATGCAGCAAGTGGAAAACCCGGATGACGAACTGTGATGCCGTTCATGTGACCCGATGCGACCGCCCGCAGCATCTCCTGTACCGTTTGCTTTCAGGCCGGTATCCGGGCTCGCAAGTCTTGATCTGCCGCCTTCCCATGAATAATCACAGTGGCGTGCTGGCATATCCTCACTTGCTTACCGTTGCGGGGGCAGCTCAGGCATGGGGAATCGACATTCCCTCACCTGCTTCCCGTTTAACTCAACCATTCATAAAGTTGAGCACCTAAAAGCGGGGCGCACTTTATCATAATGCAACTTGAATTCCGAATTATTCCCAAACCCCTCCCCCTCCAAACAGCTTGCACAAATACCTCTTACTATTTGACTTATCAGTACTTTTCAAATTATAGTCATTATATGGAGAACGAATTAATAGCTCTGGAAGGAAAACTCGCCCAACTGATACAGATGAGCAGGAAGTTGCGCACGGAAAATAATCAGTTGCGGCAAGAGTTAGCGCACGCACTCAGCAATAGTCGATTGAACAGCGACAAAATGAATACCGCCAAAGCTCGCCTTGAAAAACTACTGGCTTCTCTCCCAGAAGATAATAAATGAGTACCACCACTAAAACACTGGACATCAAAATTCTCGACCGTGAATTGCGTATTGCCTGCCCCGAGGAGGAGCGCGGAGAACTGCTTGATGCCGTGGCCTATCTCGACAAGAAAATGCGAGAGATTCGCGATGCGGGGAAGATCGCCAGCGTCGAGCGTATCGCCCTGATGGCGGCATTGAATATCACCCATGAGCTGCTCACAATGAAGGTCGGAAAGGGAATTGACCTCGCCGACTTTAAGCGTAGAATGGACTCCATGCAGGCAGCGATCGATGAGGCACTGGCCGAACAAGATACGCTGTTTTGAGTTGTCCCCTGCGGTGTTCGTCAGGCTCATATATTCTTTGAACCAATAAGCTTAGGCTTAGGCTGCAACCTTTGATGTCTCTGTTGTGCGCGTCCCTTCGCCGGATGTACCTGAAGTGACTTGGAAGCGGCCCTCTTGAACCCAGGTTCAAGATGCTGGGTCAACGGCACAGGCGGGGGCCTTTATTGCAGTGCGACCTTGATTACCCCGGGTCGCACTTTTTATTCGCGAGCAAATACCATGCGTTACTGGCTGATGAAATCAGAACCCTCCGACTGCAGCATTGACGACCTTGCCGCGCTGCCCAACCAGACAGTGGACTGGTACGGCGTGCGCAACTACCAGGCGCGCAATTTCATGCGCGACCAGATGCAGGTCGGCGACGGCGTGCTGTTCTACCATTCCAACTGCAAGGAGCCGGGCATCGCGGGTATCGCCCGGGTCAGCAGCAATGCCTATCCCGACAGAACCCAGTTCAAGCGCGAAAGCAAGTATTTCGATCCCAAGACCACGCCGGAACAGCCACGCTGGTTCAATGTGGATGTGCAACTGGTCAGGAAGGTCGCACTGATCGGCATCGACGAATTGCGCAGGCACAAACAACTAGAACGCATGCGCACGCTGCAGCGCGGCAACCGCCTGTCAATTACGCCGCTCGATCCGGACGAGTGGGAATTCATCACAAAAAAACTGGCACACGACTGATATGGTGTGGCTGCTCGCCTACCTGGCACTGGGCGCAATCACCGGATTTCTCGCGGGTCTGTTCGGCGTGGGCGGCGGGCTGGTACTGGTACCTGTACTGCTGCTGCTGTTCGACGATCAGCACTTCCCCCAGAATCACCTGATGCACCTTGCGCTAGGCACGTCGATGGCAACTATTGTGTTCACCTCTCTATCCAGCATGCGCAAGCACCACCAGCACGGCGCGGTGAACTGGCGCGTAGTGCGCAACATCACCCCCGGCATCCTGCTCGGCGCCGGTATCGGCGCCCTATCGGCCACCAGCATCTCGCAACACTATCTGGGCATATTTTTCGCGCTGTTCGTCTATTTCGCCGCCGCGCAGATCCTGCTCGGCATCAAGCCCCACCCCTCGCGCCAGCTTCCCGGCGCGGCAGGCATGACATTCACCGGCACGTTCACCGGCTGGATCAGCACCATGGTGTCGATAGGCGGCGGCACTATCGTGGTTCCCTTCCTGGTCTGGTGTAACGTCCCGCTACGCAATGCAATCGGCACCTCCTCCGCAATCGGCTTCCCCATCGCGGTCGGTGGAACGCTTGGTTATGTCCTCACCGGTCTAAACATCCCCTCGCTACCGGAAAGCAGTCTCGGTTTCGCCTACCTGCCCGCGCTGCTCTGGGTCGCGTTCGCCAGCGTCATCACAGCTCCACTAGGTGCAAAAGCCACGCACCGTATAAAAATCGGCAAGCTACGCCAAATGTTCGCCATATTATTGATCGCACTGGCAAGCAAGTTGTTATGGAAGGTACTGAGTT
>Ga0224495_10000979_pt1 | contig 21320 bp, 17 predicted proteins | sample SF_Jul11_sed_USG_FD_168128 | JGI IMG/M metagenome (GOLD analysis project Ga0224495, IMG submission 168128) | Sediment microbial communities from San Francisco Bay, California, United States - SF_Jul11_sed_USGS_4_1 | ecosystem: Environmental > Aquatic > Marine > Sediment | place: USA: California...
GTAGTAAAATCATCCCACTTTATCTGGATGGCACATTTCAGCTAATAGGCTTACCAGAAGACTCCAGCGAAGAACTCCAGAACAATACTAAAAAAGCCGTGCTACAGTATTTTGGCGAGGGTATGCTTAACGACAGTTTATATATCAGATCAGCGCGGTAAAATCTAATCATCCAAGTTCCCAAACATCTGGTGACCATGCTTTTAGTCCCATTACGCCCGATTGCTAATTAGTGACAACCCCCTGTGCAGTCTGTTTTAAGCCAATTTCCACTAGCCGCAAACTGGGTCACTCTTAGGTAAGCACCCTGATAATATGGTCCATTAGTATAAGGCACTGAAGCTGCTTTTGTACCCTTGGGTACAGGTTCATTGATGAGCAAGGCAGGGGCTGCCCCCGGCGGAAGCTCACCACCAATGGCCCCTCCTATACCAGCAAGTCCATTGTCCGCACCCGGTCCATTTAGTTCCAAGCCTAAATCATCAAGATTGACCAGAAAACCCTTATTCTTCCAACCGTGTGCAGTGCCGGTATGACATAAAGTGCAGCGATAGCCGACTCCAACGGGCCATGATGGAACAGTTGCGGGCGCCAATGTAGCGTAATAAGCATGTCGCTGATGCTGATTTAATAACGGAGTAGTGCCATCCAGCGGGTCAAGATTAGTAGCATGGCCGAATCCGCTGCTCATCGTCGGTGCCGCTCCACTGGCATCCGCATACTGAGTCGCATCGTGACAACGGAAGCACAATATGTCTGAGGCAACACCTACGGATGAACTCGTATTCCATGGGCCCTTTAACAAGAAATTATATCCGCTTCCGTGCGGTCCCCATGAATTACCATCTTCACCGTTAACTGGGTCTGAACCATCGGCAAGTGTATTGCCTGATCCGTGGCAATCACTGCAGTACATGGTCTGGTTTCCGACTGCGGCAACATGAATGGTGTTAATCGGATTCGTAGGTGGTCCATCTATGTCAGAACCATTCCAGGGTGCACGCCAAAGATTTGGATCAGCGTTTCGCACTGCAGTAGTGCGTCCTGTTGCTTCCATCACAGGATGCCATGAGCGCTGGTTATTTGCCGTAAAGCCAGCGCTAGCACCAGAATCTCCTGGGGCCGATGCGCCCTGATGGCTGGCTGGTGCCTGAGATTCCATCGCCACGTCTGTATAAAAAAACATGCCATTAGTGCCATATCCTGTACTGCCCCCATAACTTCCCAAAGACAACGGAGGTGTAACTACCGTAGTCGGGGGATCAGGTTGAGTATCGTAGGCAAAATTAGAATGACATTTGAAACATATTTGGTATTCACGTGTCACCCATGTACTGGATACGACCGCAGAAGCTCCAACTCCACCGTCACCACGTTTCACTGTGAAACCTGATGGATTAGCACCAAATTCATTGGAAGAAGCTCCCGAAAATATTGGTTCCACACCGAATGTGCCACGCAATGCCCCAGACACGATGTTAGTATGAATCGTAGCCGTTCCTTCAATAACAGCATGTTTGTGAGTCCCCGCCGGAGCTACTTCTGCCGGTGATCCAGGCGGTAAATCATTAAATAGTCTCGTTTTAGATGTACGGTGCGGATTGTGACAATCAGTACATTCGGCATGACGCTTTAATAAATCTGGTCTAGCAAGAGCAACCCTTCCCAACACAGCTTGAGATTCCACAAAATCCTTTCCGCATCTATCTATCGCGATATCACAATGCGCATTACTATCACCGGTTGTAGAAGAGTCATTAAAATTGCCTCCAATATCGTGCGCTTCGACTGATACCCCCTGATCAGCATTGGAAATTGGCATACGTATGGCCAAAGCAAAATCACTTTTGATATCAGGAACGGTGGCGAGAGGAGTAATAATACTAGTACCTATACCGCTATGGCACTGAAAACAAGTCTGCTCAATTGCCGAATTTCCACCAATCTTAGGAGTGCCACCGTTATCCGTACCTTCAACCAACAAGTGACGTGATCCTTGCACTGAATGTGAGTCATGACAGTTATTGCAGGATGCTTTCCATACCGGAGTATCTACAGGAAATTCACGTTGAGTTGCACTATCGAGAAGATACGTTTGGTTTGCGATCAGCTCATTTGCGTGTGCTGAGTTCGACCAAGTTGTCCCTGCTTTATCATGGCACGCCAAGCACATAATATCTTCAGAAGCAACATAATTACCACCTGCCGGATTTACTTGTTGCAATCGATGACCACGCAGAAACTTAAGTGGTGGATTTGTAATTACGGTATCGTTCAAATGTGGATCATGGCAAGTAGGACATTGCACCTGATTGCCTTGTAGGGGGTAAGTCGGTTTGACAGCCCCCCGAGCACTGTTGCCAACAATTGTGGTGCCCGGGGTGCGCAGTTCACCGTCTTTACCAGAGATCCCTCCAAGCGCACCGTCATAAATAAATGAAATGGGGTGATCATTACCCAAATCTATTCCCAGATTACGTGTAAAACCGCTGGATGCCCCTGGCCCGTTAGGCATGACATCCCCCACACCTGTACCGGCCATGCCGACAGAAAAATTCGATACCCCGTTAAGTACGTTGACTGTACCAATAGCCATAGTACCATCATGACAAGATAGGCAAACCTTCGATCCCGCGCCAGGAATATCCGATGGGGGTGGGTTCGCGTCAATTGAACTGGAAAGATATGGAGTGTAAATAGCTGCTGATAACGCGCGATTCCACAATGGCACATTAATTCCACCTGTGGCACCATGCGGCGTATGGCAAAATACACAAACCTGTGTTTCGCTCGTGGCCTTGACGGTACGAGCAGGAATGGTACCACCAGATGGAGTTGAAGATCCATCGGCGGATGCAGACAGGTTGTGCTTTGTGGCACGCACGTCTGACACAATGGCTGCCAGTGTAAAACTGCCCGTGCTCAGCAATAAGATAATTGCGAAAAACGAAGCTCCCCATCGTGGGGATAAATTAGGTAATGATTTCATTGCGAGTTTCCTAAAAACTGCAAGACCACAATTCTACCGTTGAACATATCTGCGATATATACTTGGTCTAGGTTATCGATCCAAACCCCGGCTGGAAGATAAAACTCACCTACACCCCGCCCACTCCCACCAATAGCAAGCAAGGTGTTTCCCCCGCCATCAAAAATCAATAAATTATCGTGCAGTGATTCTATCACGTAAACATTACCCCTACTGTCTACGGCCACCCCCTTTGGTCGCACCATATTTCCCACAGATAAACCGCGTTGACCAAATTTTTGAGTCATATTGCCGTTCGTATCGAATATCTGAATACGCGAGTTCAAAGTGTCTGTAACATAAAGTCTATCCCCCCGAAAAGCCAAATGTGTAGGAAAGTTGAATTGCCCATCCCCCTCACCTCGCTGACCAATCACTTTAAGAAAACTGCCATCATTATTAAACACTTTTATATCGTGAGCATGGGTATCCGCCACATAAATCAAACCACGCTGTGAATCAAAAGCCAATCCAGTGGGTCGTATTAGCACTTCGCGCCCCAGCTCACCTAAAGGTTTGCCTTTGCTATCCAAACGGAACACCGCATGAAGCTCCGCATCCGACACCAGCACTTCTCCCTGTACCCCCTGCGCAATACCTATTGGAGCAACAAACCGTTCGTTCTTGCCAGAATATTCCCAAACTTCCAACTGCCCAGTCGGCTTATCAAAAACATACACTGCTCCGCGGCTAATATCCGTTACATAAATGCGGCCTTCAAGGTCAACCATCCCGCTTTGCGGGCGCTGCAGCACTATTGGTACTTCGTTGAAGCCGGAAAGTCCGACCAACCATTCGAAGAACTTGGTTGCCGCACTGCGATCCACCATGTTCTCAGGTTTAAAATTATCCTCACCTGTCAATTCACCTACATAACGGTAACGTGGCTCATCCGGCAACTCTGGCCAAACTTTTGGTTCGGCATCATGTACTTGAGAAGTAAAACTTAATACCTTGCGAGTTTCTGCGCAACCAGACACCGCCATAGTTAATGCTAAAAGGCCTAAAGCCAATAGCTTCGACAAATTCAATCTATTCTCCCTGGGTAAATTGCATTGGAGTTAATTAGCAACGACTGAATACGTGCATTCAAACTATCTGCCACATATAAAATATCATTCTCTGCTGTTAATCCAACGATACTTCCAAAGCTTTCCGATAAGGCCCCCACCCCCCTTAACTTTGTTACTAAAGCTGGAGTTTTTGCATTTTGCAAACTGTATGCGCCTACGCTATTGTCAAAATTGTCACCGACAAATAACAAATCCCCGCTGCCCGCCGCGATAGCCACAGGCTCTATGATTTCGTTTGACGCAAAAGTATGGCTAAATGTTCCATCCCATTCTAATACTACAACCTTCTTTGCCACGCTATCTATCACATAAATTTTGCCTGCTACTGTTACAATCGCAGAAATTGATTGCACTTGAGAGGGTCTGATGATGGTAAGCAATACTCCCGCGTTGCTGAAAACAACGATATGATTGTAATATCCATCAACCACCAAAATATTTCCATTGCGTCCATCTACTGTAACAAAAACTGGATAAGCCAAGAAACCAGGAGCACTTAGCGGAGCGAACTCTGATCCATTTCGACCAAAATGCATAACTTTGCCATATGAGGGTAAAGTAACGTAGACTGATCGCTCCGCAGCTGCAATACTCATACCTTCCTGGATCGGCAAATTAACTGCTAGTGGTGTAAGTATCTGTTGAAGTCGATCATAACGAAAAATGCGGTGCAGACCAATATCGACTAAATATAGGTCATTACCATGCACACTTATTGCAGTTGGCGTCTGCAACACAACATAATCAGTCCCGAGAGCACCTGAAGACACGCTCATTTGGGCGCCAGTTATCTCAATCCATGGCTCCAACAATTCCCGTCGGGACTCTTCCTCAATCATAACCAAGGCACATCCTGCTAAAAACAATGTTGCTACAATAATAATCGGCAGGATGAACAAATGAAGCATTTGAGCTGTATTTTTCATTGGGCCTTAGAAAGCTAAAGCAGATTATATTTCAATAACGTGAACGATCCAGAGCAAGACTGTCACGGCGCTGATAAAGCAATATTCATTTTCCTTCATAAGCAAATTGAACGAGGCTTGGCTAAGCCGATAATTGCCCTCCAGTATTTTTATAAACCCTAGAAAGATAAAGATTCGGCCATTGTCTCGTTCACCATTCCCAAAGACCCTTTACATATAGAGTGCATAATCAAACACGAAAAAGCATTTTTATTACCACTTGCCTGGCCCCCCTGTGCTATCTCCACCACGCACCCCTGTTACTAATCCTGGAAGCCCAGAATGGCATAAATGACAATTCTGGGGGCCCCATGCAATATTATTGTTATGGCACTTACCGCAAAACTTTCCATCGATAATATCCGACATAAGAATATCGTTAGCACCTGCTCGCATCTCAAAACCAACTTCCGTATGGCACACTTTGCACTTGAAACGAATGCGGTGAAACCAATGCGGAAAGATCACGGGGCGCATACCCGATTTTTCCGCTCTATTATTGAGTACCACATCTCCATACTCTGCATAAATCGTTGTTGGCGATAACAACAGCAGCGTTATCAATAAGATAATTTCAATATACATGTTGTAATATACAGAAAAGAAATTGTGCTGCAGCATAGTCAGCCTAATCAACTCTTGTCGGTAAATTGATAGCGCCCCGAGGAACACTGTGACAACGGTTGCACTGCGTCAAAGGAAAAGCTACCGCGCCATGGCAACGTCCACAGAACTCGCCCTTCAGTATATCGAACATACTGAATTTGGTACTTCCAGCCTTGGATTTAAACAACCATTCGTGGCAATTAGTACAGTCCAGCCATTCGGTGTGCTGCCTGTGTGGAAATAGAACCACATTCATCTCCCCCGTATTCCGCCTCAGTATGTCCAAATCCAGTACTTTGCTCTTAGTATTAGAGTAAAGATTTATACGCGGGTTGATATACCCTCTATCCAAAGCGCGCACCCAATTCACCTGATTGCCCACTACATCATGTGGCATATCACGAAGTGCCTCAGACGGGTTTTGCAGTAATTGTACTCCCGGTCCGTTTGGGTCGTGCAAGTCATCCTGCATCAGCGGCAGCCAACTTGGAACTGTTTGATCAGCCGCAGCCGAAAATACATGCCAAGTTAAGCCAAATCCAACAAACATTAAATACATGATCCTAATTGAATATAGTTTCATGATAATTCACCCTCGGTGAACCTCGAGCATGGTGTTTGATTTTTTTATTTCAGCGCATATGAATGCTTGCATTATGATAATTTAAAGATAAGTTAAATCACTCTTGGAGCACCAAGCCAACTACGCGCAGTGCAGTCTGCATTTGCTTAATTGCACCCAGCAAGGTATTTATGGCCGCTCGATGGTCACCTCGCGCAGCCTGTTGCTTTGCAATATCTCGCATTGCGCGGCTCTCCTGCACATAGCGCTCGCTCAGCATAATCGTATCCTTATCAGGCTTCAATTCAGCATATGCAATTGGAGCGAGCTCCTCGAAACTATGGTACCGAGCCAGTTCGTAGTCATATTCCTCAGCAACAGAATTGAACTTTAGGTCATACAGTAGCGCCGTGGAGCCAAGCAATTTGTTGAGCGCGGAAATAACCTCTTCGTGAGCTTCCTTTATAAGCTCTGAGGCCTCAGAGTATTGGCCATCCATTGCGAGTATCTGAGCCTTTTTTCTTAGCCTACTAATAGATTTCCCCATATCCTTTGCTTCAGATGACTTCAGGCGACTGCTCAAATCCCGATAAGTTGCTTCAGCATTATCTAAACTCCTAACCGATTCATCATAACGTTTAATCTGCTCCGCCCTAATCTGTTGCAAATCGGGATTCAGCTGAGAAATTTCCTCAATCAGGCGCAACGCTTCATCTGCAAGCTCCTCTGCCCCTGCAAGGTTATTCTGATTTAACGCATCAGTTGCACCAACAAACCTTTCGTTGGCTGCAACCACCTTCTGTTTAATTGCATCATCCGTTCCCTCAGCGGCCCTCTTCATAGCTGGTGATGCCTCCAACATCATTTGAACCAGCTGCAATTTCTGAAGAATCATCGAGCGGGACGAATTTGTTACAGCTTGCCCCCCTCGCAAAGTGGGTGTCTGAGATACTGCAGACAGGTCCTTCACTTCACCCAGCACAAATATTGCAATCAATAGGGCAACAGCTTTATCCCTCATCGTCGTCCCCCTTTTTGCCCTACCGATTCTTTCGGTTGGGAATGGCAGCGCTTGCACTCTGAAAACGGGAAAGAAACTTTACCGTGACAAACACCGCATTTCTGTCCAAGCAAATTTGCCGCCATGCTAATCTGGTTGGCACCTTTTTTCGGAATAAAGATTGCTGGGTGGCAATTTGAACAATCCAGCCACATGGTATGCTGTCGATGAGGAAATAATTCATTGGGGATAGACCCTCTGGGTACACGTATTATATTCATGTCCATGATCAGCGGCTGTTCGGTCGGATCTTCTATGTTCCAGCGTGGGCTAATAAAGTGCTCATCTACCGCCCTTATCCAGTCGATTCCGTTACCTAGGTCACTTGGAGTTTTGGGAAGATTTTCATATGCTTCCAGTGGCGCTTGCAATATTTTAGTCCCATCATTATCCGGATCATGAATACCGTCTTCTGTTGGAGGTTGATGTCTTCTCGAAATTTTTAGCAAACGATTGAAAGAATTCGATGAGGACAAAGGGTTGCTAGATTGTTCAGTCTGATACATTAAATTTGGTGGTTGATATCCCTCTTGAGTAATTGAGGCAGACTCGCCTCTTGTTACTGTTGGCTTGTTTCCACCCGCACCACTCTTGCCTGTTTGTAACTCGACTCCAGCTGTAACCATGGGGGCTGCAAGCAACAAAAGTACATAACGAAAAACTAATAACATCCTTTTCATTTTCACCTTGCACCCCTGTCATAGGGAATCGCCAGTTCTTGTGCAGTGCTTTCATGTACCTGTGTTGAAGTACCAGGTTTCGCCGAATGGCATAGGTTGCAGTTCTTAACAGACCAAGCGATTTTGCCGTTATGACAAGCTCCGCAATATTGACCATCTATAATTTTAAACATTGTTATGTCATTCCCGCCAGCCTTGAACTTAAAGCCAAGATCCGCATGGCAGACCTTGCATGCATAACGAATTCTGTGAAACCAGTGTGGAAAAATTACTGGGCGCATGCCCTGTTTTTCTGCGTAGTTATTAATCACCACATCACCGTATTCCGCAACCGCTGGAGTCGCCCAAACAAACAACAATATCTGCGCCAACATGCAAATGGCCCCGACTCTCCTCATTGAAGCCCGTTTAATATACTGTGACATCGATCGGTACACGCCCCCCCCACTCCTAATTCTTCTGCGCATATTCGGCTTTCATCAGAAAAAGTATCGATTTTGATAATATTTTTCCACAAACTTCTCTGATTAAAACTGTCTGTTTGCTTGAAATGTTAACAAAAATTGTTTATGCGATTGAATATCCTCCAATGTCGCCTGAAGCTCCAGGGATAACTTCCCAATTTCATATTTCAACTTATTGTTCCATTGAGACTTACTTTGATATAACTCTTGTCGACTTGACTTGAGCAATTCTGGACTGAAAATTTTCAATCTGGAAGTTGCTCTCAAATTTCGTATGCCAAACGCTCTATTGTTTACGTAGTCTATACTTGCTGAGGATGTCAGAGACTCCTCGGGGGGTAATGGGTTCTCCTCATAACCCTGTCGCGAAGCGTTTATCGTAAGGTTGCCTGAGAGCGATGAATTACTATTTACGTTTTCTGTTTGGGTTGACTGAAGGTTGACGCTCTCAAAGTAATGCCTTGTTCCGCGCATGTTGCGCGTGGTAGCTCCAGATAAGCGAATCATGCTGCCCTTTCTTGACCATGCTAAAGCTGCAGATTGGTTTAGCAATAGCGTAGGCGGCGAGGAGTGAATGCGGCTCGAACTACGAGAGGAAGAGGACGTAACCCACTGCCTGTAGCTCCAATTTGTATTTTCATTGCCAAATGCAGCATGCCTATCTAAACCCTGACTTAGCACAACCGATGCGCCCTGTGTGGTGCCGCTGGAACTGACGCTTCCAGACTGTTGTATTGCACTAACATTAGTTGCAGAGTTATATATAGTCGCTGCAGCAGACTTATTATAGTCAATTTCCCCGAGTTTTATCTTATTCGCGTTATGCCTAAATGCAAGAGAGATATTCAGACTGCTAAGTGAAGTTGATGATACATTCTGGATGCCGTTTCTATCAGTAACGCTTCCAGTAAGATATAAGCGAAACCACTTATTCAAAGCAAGATTAGCTCCTAAATTAGCCCCAGTAACGCTATCCCCAAATGCATTTCCACCGTTAATACTTGTTTCATGATCGTTCAAATACACCCCTCCGACCACGGTAAGGCGACTGTTAGTTGGGCGCATTGTGCCAAAACTATTGAATTGTAGTATCTCATTGACATAACTATTTCCAGAGTTACGCCAGTCATTTTCCGTTTTGACTTTGCTGGCAAGTGTCCTAATTGACATATTAGTGTCTGGCAAATAGGAGTGGCGAGTTACCAACTTACTAATCCATCTGCTTTCCCCCGCTTTTTTCTCAATACGGCTCCTGTTTGCGTTGATCAGAAACACCTGTTTTTCAAAAGGATTCGCTGCGACGTCCAGATTAATAATTTTTGATCTATACGTTGGAACACCACCAATATTTGTCTCGTTTGTTATGTAAGCCGAATCAAACCTAATGGCACTTCTACGCGTAGAATAAGATTGCCTTACCTCAAAATGATCTGCCACACTCATGAGATCTCCCTGCGGCTTATTTGAGCCAAATTCATATCGATAATCAGTTCGTTCAAAGTCTACGTTGAAGGGAAATCTGCTACGGGGCAGCAATTTTAGGTCAGCTTTACCCGAAACTGTGCGGTTAAGCAAATTGGCTACTCGATGCATTCTCCATGGACTTTTCCCGTTGTCATATATTCCGTAACCAACTGATGCTGATACTCCGCCGCCGATTTGCGCAAACCAAGGCTGCCAAAAAAATGAGGATACTCTGGTTCGGACTCCGACCTCCAAACGGGTTCTTTGGTTTGTCACACGGTACGAACCAGAATCCCTATATGTCAAATCGTAGTTGAAGCTGCCAAAATTGCTAATTCGCACCATCACCGGAGCAGGTCGCCAAGTTTCTTCGTCCGCAGCCCTAACCTGATTAGACCAGCCCCATAACAGCCCTATCGCCACTAAAGTGAGCAGGGAGTGACAAGCACTGGCTTTATTGGCAATAATCTGTGTGACTCTTGGCATTTCGTATCGTAGTTTCAATCATTTGTGCTATTTATCAAAAACCATACCCTGATACCTTGCCAATTGCTTGCAGGTATTATTTGGGGCTTGTTTTGTACGAAAAGCAAGGCATCACCAATCTCGCGATGCCGTACAATTAATTTATTGTGTCGATATTATTTGCTTAACTAAACACCGCTGGATCTGCTATGCTCGATAGGGAATCAACCGCCAGAGTTGGTTCATGAACTGCATTTAAAGTTCCCTGGCCGCGTCATTTTCAAGTCTCGAAGATTGCAATCCTTTCCTCCATTGCGCTTTTTCTTGCTACCCTGTATTAGGGAGAGCAACATTTGTGCCCAATTTATGCTCAGGACGAGTATTTTCACTGACTGGTGGTGCAACTTTCTCACTTATGGAGAACCCTTTGATGTTGAATATGCAGATTCGTCCACTTTAGCAGGAATTTTTTTCCTGAGCTTTACTATCAGCTCTTCCCATGCGCGCTCGCCCTCATCAACCATATACAATTCTTTGGCGCGCTGCTTGGCTTGTGCATAGCTCTTTATTTTTGGGGCACTACGTTCTGTCAATTTGAAAATAGCTATCCCTTCCATCATCCCTATAGGCTCTGACAGTTCACCAGGTTTAAGCTTACTCACGACTTCTGTCGCCAATCCGCCCAGCATACCTCCATGCAGATACCCCATATCCCCGCCCTGATTCACTGTCTCTAAATCGCCAGAATGCAAAGCCGCCAATTCGGCAAAATCAGCGCCTTCTTTTAGCTTTTCGATTAAACCTTCCGCTTTCTTGCGCGCCTTATCAAAGTCTGGCTCAGAGGGATCTACCCTGATCAATATAACCGATACCCTTACCTGTTCCGGTTCGGTGAATTTTTCCAAATGAGCGTTGTAATATGCTCGCAATTGTTTATCTGTCGGAGGTTTCACTTTTTGAACTCGCTCTTTCAACTGCAAGGTGATATTGCTGTTCTCATACGTCATCTTTAAATTTTGCAGCCCCCCCTTGGATCGAATTGCTTTCCAGTCTTCTGATTCGGAATTCACTTGATCAAACTGAGCAATTTGTTGATTGACCCACTCTGCATTTGGCTTCAATTTAAGTCGCTTGGCCTCTATTACCAGTAGCGCCCTATCAATCACCATTTGCCCAATTTCACGTTTTAATGCCTCCTCCGCGCCTTCGGGTGGCTTGCCGTGGTAAAATTTTTTGCGTTCCGCCTCTCTGTAAGCAAGATCAAATTCACGCATAGTCACAACTCTTTTTCCAACCCGCGCGAAAATTGGCACGTTGGCTTGGCCTCTTTTTTCGCCTGCTTCCACAACTTCAGCCGCGAGAACTTCAGAACGGTAAAACCCTCCTATGCTCAGGATGGCAAACGCCAAGGCGATGGTATTGCGGATAACTTTCTGATTCACAGTGAACACCTTTCTATTCTATAAATATTAAAACTTGTGCCGTCCCGCCATCTATCATTTTTCGAGACACGGCTGTAAGTATACATTATCACGTTCCATCAGCTGAATTTTAGGCAAAAAAAAGCCAGACGTTTCCGTCTGGCTCCGCCTTGCGGCTTATGCTACTCGCTGCTTACTTATCGTGGCAAGACAAGCAGGTTGCGCTGCCTTCGTTACCAGAAGTGTGACGCAGGAAGGTAGTGTTGTTGGTATGTGGATCATGGCAGGTCGCACATTCAACAAGCGCTTCACCAGCCAACGCACCGGAAGGACGGTTATACAGCGGGAAGTCAGACTTTGTCTTGGTTCCGCTGGCATCATTATCGACGTACCATACAGTCTGTCCTGCAGCTGTTGTGCTGGATGCTGGATGGAAGTCAGGATCCAGGGCCGGACGACCATTTGCAGCACCGGCATACTGGATGCTGATTGGGTGGTCGTTAGACAGGTCAGTACCCAGATAGATCATCTCGGCAGCAACTTGGCTCATGTAGTTAAACTCGAAGAAACCACCGCAAGAACCATCGGTATAGGTACAATCAACTGCAGACGCAGTCACGATAGCCGCACCAGAACCAGTACGGTTAACGTCGCCAGAAGAACCGCCGCCTGGTGTGTTGATCATGGAGTTCATGGCCTGAGTACCGTCATGGCAAGACAAGCAAGCCAGCGATACGGAGCCAATACCGGCTGAAGATGTATCCATGGTAGTCGTACCCAATGAACTATAGGTTGCGTAGTCAGCCGAAGTACCCAAAGTACGGTTCCACAATGGAGCTGGAGCTGTGTTATCAGCACCGTGGGGTGTATGACAGAACACACAAATCTCAGTCGTTGCCGTTGTGAAGTTGAAACCTTTGGTTGCGCCGTTGGAACCGCCACCGTTGAACGAGCCGCCCAAGTTATGCTTGGTGCTTGAAATGCCCGCCATTGCAACACCGCTCATCGCCATAAGCGCGAGTGCTGTTGATACTTTAGTCATTGATGTTTTCATATAAAAATATCCTTTGTTGTTTAAGGTTCACAATACTAGTGCCCCAGTATTATGACCAGCAAAACCTCTCGCCGGCGCTTTTAATAAGCAGATAACGTGCCAGAACTTAACTGATTGATTATATTTAATATAAATTAACAGCTTTTCCTGCACTCTCATAAACAAGAGTGATTTTGATGCCCAATTCCCATTTTTGAAGATTAACTGCTATTTTGCCGTTTATGAATAGAAGTTCTTTAAAATGTGAGTAGTGTTAGGACAACCATTTGAATCACTTAGCATGACAGGTCAGGCAAACGGCACTAGCGCCGTTGTTGACACGCAAGAAAGTCGGATTAGTAGTATGGGGATCATGGCAACTTGAGCATTCTACGTAAGGACGATTTACAATGCGGCCATCGACCGTATCGGTGCGCGTATATAGGTAAAAGTCTTTCTTTTGCCGCCCTTTCCCTGTATCGCGACTTTCCAGCCACCATATCGTCCCGCTTCCACTTCCGCTGTGCTGTGGCTGATTAAAGTCTGCTTTATTAAACATCCCAGACCTGTTTATGACCGGCGGTGTATCCGCAATGCGTGAATATCTCAACGGTTGCCCGGGTCCCCGGAAGCCCGCAGCGGGCTGCCCTGGCGCAGTAAGCTCCCTAACTGCCATGACATCGTAATCAATGCTATTGAAAACTGCGAGTGCATCGACAGGTGCATCCGGCACTTTGTCGCTTTGCCCGCCGCCAGCATACAACATGCTCACCGGATGGTGATCTTTTAAATAATTTCTAGTTACAATCTCATTCTGGTTCTCAGGCTCCGCATTTTTAATGTCGGCGGGAGAATTAATTACAATGTTGGGAGCCTGTGTACCATCATGGCAGGAAAGGCATGCCATAGAAACGGAGCCCGATGCCGCCGCCGTGGCGCTACCGATACTCGAATAGGCCTTGTATTCACTCAACTGGTTAATCGTTCTATTCCAAAGGGGTGCCGCTACTTGATCTTCCGATCCTTGTGGGGTATGACAGAACACACAAATTTCACCCGTTCCTACTCTGTCCGTGGTGAAATTATGCTTGCCAAAAAGTCTGGCGTCACCATTCGCCCCGCTCCCGGTTTCGCTTGATGCTTTAGCTTGCTCAACAGATCTTTTAAGTGGTGGTAATTTATCGTCGTACCATCTGGACGGCGGAACAACGAAGGTAGAATTTGCTTGATCTAACGCATTCGCACCTGATGAGTTGGGCACATTGAATTTCACAGGCAGAATGTCAGACGAAGTCGTAATCTCAGGGGGTGGCGTAGGTGCATCAACCATGGAAGCCGCTTTCAAATCTGGCTCTGTCACGCTTGGCATGGCGGAAGTATCGTATTGAATCGGGTTAAAAGTAGCTGATGTTGCCGGGATCGCACCTGAAAATCCCGATGCCCCCTCTAACAAACCTGATGTCCCACCTAATATAGGAGCAGGCAGCCCCCCCCCCGCAATCATAGCCGCCGAGTTCACCAAAGCGCTGCCTGTAACAAAAACAGCCAGCGGGTCACTCACAACTTGTCCACCGTCACCTGTAGCCGACATTGGTGTAAGTTCAGAAGGAGGAATCTTGATTGCCTCAAGCTGATCAAACAATCCTGCCGGCAGATCCGCAGCAGGTATACTTGCTGGCATAGCATCAGGGGATAACACGAGGATAGTCTGGCCTGCTTCAAACGCAATTTCACCAGCCTTATTGGTTAGACTAATACTACCCGAGACCACCTTGCCATATAGCGCTCCATCAACCATGACAACCATAAACTCGGTTCCCCTAACTCCAATCGTCGCATTCGGCGTGGTTAGTCGAAATGATTGCTTGCTACGCTTGCCTATCAATCCGGTAATAAAAAGCAACCCGCCCTTAAGGGAGGAAAAAAAGATATTGCTCCTTTCAATTTTTTTCTGCTCGAAGCGATATTCACCCACGCTAAAGGAGCTATTGGCCTGCATGGCAACAATCTGGCCATCCTCAAATTTCAATACCGAATGGCTTTTTTCGCCAGTAGTAATTATTGTGTTGGACGAAATTTCACTGTTTTTCACCACGGGGCGGAAAGGACTTTTGCCAACTGCGATCAATACCTCACCGACAGCCTCGTGCACATACCCTCCCGCAGCCCAAGCAGAGGGTGAACACACACAGACAAGCATTATTGCTGCCTTAATCGTCCCGCGCACTAATGCCATTGATATCTCTCAAGAAAATTTCACAGGGCTGCCAATTTCCAATACGGTATAGCAGCCCCCACCCTTATTCCATGTACAGCAACCATCAGCAACATTCTTTCAGACTCACCTGCCAAATCCGACACAACTTGTTAAGTACGACAACAGAACAATACAAAGTTCAGTGAAGCTTACAATTTGTACTATCCCAATAGCCCAACTACTTCTTAACAGGAGAAATTTTTAATTTTACCAAAAATATCTCAATAATTGACCTTTGCATAATCGCCTTCCCAAATTCTGCAGCTGGATTTAGGACTCAGGCATATAACGTGCCAACATTTAATATATTGTTTTTATATATTAAATATTAATATTCTCATCCAATATTTGCAAAAAAACGTAAACCTTTCTCGATTACAGGAGAAAATACAAGTCTTCAAGCCCTATTAAGCAGAAATGCCCTCAACCGGAGTTGTTAAAGCTGTGATCCAAAGCCCGTCACTCCTCCTGCTGACATTCCCCGAGTTCACAAGCTTTCATAAAATCCTTTTGTGAAGCATGTAAATCGCCTAGGACTCGATACGTCAAGGCTCGTCCAATATAATATTTCGGGTTGTCAGAATTGGTCGCAATAGCACGTCCATAATCGTGCAGTGCTTCCTGATACCGCCCTAGATTATAAAAGGCCGTGCCGCGACCGTAATACAATAAATCGAAAGGGTGAGCTGCTATACCTTTGTTAAAGTCAGCAATGGCTTCTTCATATCGTTTAAAAAATCCTAGCTCTGTACCGCGACTATAGTAAATACGTTCCACACCAATGGCATAGGGTTTATCGCGCACCAATTTCTCTGCATCGTCCCACAGCAATAGTGGAGTAGAAAAAGTATTCAACCGGTTCAATGTCAGCGGTATCAATAGCAGGCAAAGAACACTCAGCAGAACGTAAGCCCTTGCGGGCCTCATCAATCCGAATACCATTGGAAGCGCCGCGAATAGTCCGGGTATCCACAAATAGCTGCGATATAGTACAAACGGCTCCTGTATCCGCACCGTGGAAAACTCGGTTAAAAACATAACCCAGGGAAATAGTAGTGCAAATCCCAGCAGGCCTGTTTTGCCCCGTTTAAGCAGTAGCCAAACTGAGGTACAGAAATAACCCGCGAACGCAAACAGCCCAAACGTATACGGCCAGCTGAGCAGCGACAGCGCGAACGGCTCGCGCATATCCACCGACATCCATCCGGGATTGGGCAGCAACCACAGCCCTAGGTACTTGAAGAACAACGTCGATTGGGTAAAGATACTCAGCAGATGTAAATTAGGCAGGTCTGACAACCCTACGAATCCATGCATTTTCGCGAACAGATCGAGCATGGTCAACGCATAAGGCTCATAAGCCTGGCCGATGACGCCTCTATTGCCGAACACCACCAGCGCGGTGACTGACGCGAACAAAATCAGAATATAGTAGGGTGCAGTCTGCTTGAGCAGTGCGGCAGAAGGTCTTCGAATCAAAAGCGTCAAACTCACCGCAATGCCGGGAGCCATAATGCTATGTTCTTTCGAAAACACGGCAGCAAAATAACACAACGCCGCGGCCAACATCCAGTACCAGCCTCCGCGCAGAAGACCTTCCAGATAGGCGATTAGCATCAAGAGAACAAACAGCGTCGCCATCAGTGTGGAACGCTGGATCAGGTAGACTACGCTGTATATTGCCACCGGATGTAGCGCAAAGAGCATAGCGCCCAGAAAAGCCAATCTAGGCAATACGGACTGACCAACATCCGATACGGCAGTATCTGACAATGTGGCCTGAAAGAGTCGCCGTAGCAGAAAGAATAGGACGATTGCATTCGCAGCATGCAACAAAACGTTGCCAAGCCTGAGCCAAAATGCATCCAACCCGAACCAGCCAACCGTCCAGCTCAATGTAGCATAAGATAATGAACGGAGTCCTACATGAAGACGGCTATACCTTGAAACAGTTTCTGGCGTCGAAAAAAAATTGTCATCGTCAAAAACAAATGGTGCATTTAAATATCCTGCGTAAACCCCAACAACAGTCAGCAGTATTACGGCGGCCATCCCGTAAATTTGAGCCTGCCACCTCATATGCACGCTCCCTTTGTCCATTTTAAGCAATATGTAGCACGCACTACCCGATACTTGGCAAACAAGTATAAACCTCTATCACGGGCAAACACCTCCCAATTCACAACTTCTTCTGATATCTTCTTGGGCAGCCGTAAAATAGCCAAGCGCACGATATGTCAGTGCGCGATCATAATACAATCTCTTGCTGTCCGGTTTAAATGCCAGTGCAAGCTTAAAATCTCGAAGCGCTTCTTGGTATTTTCCGGTGAAGTAATTGGCTTTAGCTCGACTACTGTATATCAGCTCATCACTCGGCGGGTACGCCGCTATCGCCATATTAAAATCGGCGATAGCTTCTTCGTACCGTTTAAGCTGAAATAATTTATTCCCCCTGTTAATATAAATACGTTCCACACCAATGGCATAGGGTTTATCGCGCACCAATTTCTCTGCATCGTCCCACAGCAATAGTGGAGTAGAAAAAGTATTCAACCGGTTCAATGTCAGCGGTATCAATAGCAGGCAAAGAACACTCAGCAGAACGTAAGCCCTTGCGGGCCTCATCAATCCGAATACCATTGGAAGCGCCGCGAATAGTCCGGGTATCCACAAATAGCTGCGATATAGTACAAACGGCTCCTGTATCCGCACCGTGGAAAACTCGGTTAAAAACATAACCCAGGGAAATAGTAGTGCAAATCCCAGCAGGCCTGTTTTGCCCCGTTTAAGCAGTAGCCAAACTGAGGTACAGAAATAACCCGCGAACGCAAACAGCCCAAACGTATACGGCCAGCTGAGCAGCGACAGCGCGAACGGCTCGCGCATATCCACCGACATCCATCCGGGATTGGGCAGCAACCACAGCCCTAGGTACTTGAAGAACAACGTCGATTGGGTAAAGATACTCAGCAGATGTAAATTAGGCAGGTCTGACAACCCTACGAATCCATGCATTTTCGCGAACAGATCGAGCATGGTCAACGCATAAGGCTCATAAGCCTGGCCGATGACGCCTCTATTGCCGAACACCACCAGCGCGGTGACTGACGCGAACAAAATCAGAATATAGTAGGGTGCAGTCTGCTTGAGCAGTGCGGCAGAAGGTCTTCGAATCAAAAGCGTCAAACTCACCGCAATGCCGGGAGCCATAATGCTATGTTCTTTCGAAAACACGGCAGCAAAATAACACAACGCCGCGGCCAACATCCAGTACCAGCCTCCGCGCAGAAGACCTTCCAGATAGGCGATTAGCATCAAGAGAACAAACAGCGTCGCCATCAGTGTGGAACGCTGGATCAGGTAGACTACGCTGTATATTGCCACCGGATGTAGCGCAAAGAGCATAGCGCCCAGAAAAGCCAATCTAGGCAATACGGACTGACCAACATCCGATACGGCAGTATCTGACAATGTGGCCTGAAAGAGTCGCCGTAGCAGAAAGAATAGGACGATTGCATTCGCAGCATGCAACAAAACGTTGCCAAGCCTGAGCCAAAATGCATCCAACCCGAACCAGCCAACCGTCCAGCTCAATGTAGCATAAGATAATGAACGGAGTCCTACATGAAGACGGCTATACCTTGAAACAGTTTCTGGCGTCGAAAAAAAAGCAAAATCATCAAAAAGAAACTGCGCAGAAAATGATTTTAAATAAAGTAAAACAACACCTCCAAGCAGTATTGCGACTGGAAAATAGAATCTAAAGGCGGTAGTGTTGTTTCTCATGGTGTGATTTTCACTACTTGCGAATCATAGACGGCTGTCCAACAATCGTACGCTAGCTATAGTTGACGTACATTCCCACTCTACAACCCGCAATATCCCAATCACTAATTCGACGAAGCGCCTGACTGAAAGCGAGATCAAAAACATTAAACCGACCGCTCCTAACAATCCAAAGCGCCCTGCTGCGTATTATTTTGGACGCAATGACAATCCCTTCTGGGAGTTATTCAGCGCCAGCAGTTGATGGCTGTGGCTCTTCAATGGTCGCACTAATGGCGCTGCCAGCATAATAACCCTCTTCACTATCAAGAATGAAAGGACGGAAAACATCAACTTTTCTGAAAAACTGATCTACCATATAAATTCTTCCGTCATCGTCTACCGCAATACCGGAAGGAAGAGAATACCGAGCTGGACCATCCGTATTTGAACGGTTGCCGATAGCCAACAGCAGCGCTCCCTCGGAGTTAAAAATCTGGAAGTTTCCAAACGCGGTATCCACCACATAGACGTTGCCGTCCTTATCAATGGCCGCCTCCTTGGGACGGGAGAATTGCCCACCTTGGCGCCCAATAGAGCCCCACGTGCTGACGAACTTACCATCACTACTAAATTTTTGAACTCGGAAATTACCGCCATCAACTATGTATATCGACCCATCCTGAGCAACAACCGCATCACGCGGCAAGTTAAATTCTCCTTTTTCTTTTCCTCGCTTACCTATATCAGGCAGACGTTTACCGCTCAAAGCATCATACACAACCACTCGGTGGTTATCAGTCGAACTTCCTCCAATATCCACCGCGTAAAGACGTGTGCCCTCTCTGTCGACTCCCAATCCTGCAGGCCTGCTAATATCGTTTGGGTTCCCTACGTTTCGCAGAAAATTGCCATCCCGGTCATATATTACAACTTGTTTTGCGGTCGCATCGAGCACGTATAGATTACCCTTATTGTCCACATCTAAGCCCATCGGCTTATATAACTTACCAACCCCATCTTCCTCTTTATCGCCAATCATAAAAAACTTCTGCTCTGGAAGATCGAACACCATTACGACCCTACGCACTGTATCACCCACAAAAAGCCTTCCATGATGTACTGCAACACCATATGGCTTCGCGAATCCCTCACCCGATCGCTTCTCACCAGTAAAAGCTAACCTGAATTTATCCGTATCCGTAAAGGGCTGCACATCAGCACTGGTTTTTATCGTCCTTTCATAAACAAAACGCGGATCATCCGGAGGCTCAGGAAACACGAACTGAAACTTCTCGGCTTTAGCCGCCTTACCTGATGTACCATACGCGCAACCACCGAGTGTAAAAATTGTGGCTATAACAATGCTAGGTATCAAAAGCCGTTGAACCATTTTCAGAAGGGGAGTCATCATTGATTATTTCCTAAAACAATTATATTTTTGCGAGATAGCTGCACAGTTATCTCGTTAATCTCGGCACATATTCACGACATTGAGCATACACTCAAAATCCAAATCCGTGCAAGTAGCTGACTTCATATCGCATACCCCGCGTCACGGGAAGCAAACTTATCTGGAGCAAGCATAGCAACTGCCACAACCCGACGCTATGAAGCTCATCTCCAACAGGTGGACATTGACATTAGGAAATGATTCACTTTTCTGAAACTTTACGCAAACATTTCTCCATCGCACGTCTATATACATTAACATGGTCAAAAATCAGCACGGCATCTTCATTGGCATATTCGATTATTAGTATTTGCTGCGCCACACACCCAGTCCTCGAAACATAATCCCTCAACCTCATCCCTGTCTACAAGGCTGTTGCAATAATGCCTACTCTACAGCTTCGCCACCCCAAGCAAACGCCACTGATTGCCACGATTACAGTTCGCGTGATAACATTTCAATCGCTAAATAGTAACGACCACACCATCAAAACTAAGCGGGTTTAATGTATTGGTGAACGTTTAGATGCGGCGCTTTGATAACAAATGTCAGAATATACGTATGTATTATGTGGCAATTACTGATTGTTGCACCCAAACTTCAGGCTTAACTTCGCTTGCAGGGACAAGTGCTCGCATGAATATCACCGTAATCACAATAACATAACATGCCCTCATAATAGCGGAGTCAAATATTCGAGTTTTATGAATTTCCACCAGTAAATATTTCACGGGGTCAAAATATAAATGTATTTCAATCGAACAGGTTCTGAACAAAACAACAAGTGGGCGGTATTAGCAGGATGGCTATTTGTAACCATATTGCTCATCGACACCAACACCTTGCTTGCAGGTCAACATGACCCGAAATCTTCAAATATTACCCGGCCTGGAGCAGCTATTTATCATAACTATTGCTCAGTATGTCACGGGGATAAAGGTGATGGGCAAAGCCGGGCAAGAAACAGTTTCTTAGTCCCTCCACGAAATTATACTACCCCCGAATCTGCCATTGAGTTAACGCG
>Ga0224495_10000980_pt1 | contig 21301 bp, 22 predicted proteins | sample SF_Jul11_sed_USG_FD_168128 | JGI IMG/M metagenome (GOLD analysis project Ga0224495, IMG submission 168128) | Sediment microbial communities from San Francisco Bay, California, United States - SF_Jul11_sed_USGS_4_1 | ecosystem: Environmental > Aquatic > Marine > Sediment | place: USA: California...
TCAGACTTATTGCTTGCATGGCTTATTCAGATATAAAGGATATAAACTAATGGGAAATTCTTAGGGTATCTTCGGGATATAAGGGGAAATTCCTATCGAGGTTTGCAGTGTCTGTTTTTGGGACAACCTACGAAGTATAGAGCTGACCGTCAACTAAAGGAAAGCTGCCTGATGGCCTAGATATTTTCACTCGTCCAGGTGGTGCCCATGGCCGCCATTGAGTCTCTCGAACACGGTGTGCGAAACCAGACGTTCGTCACGTTCCGCTTCGTGCTGCGGTTTCAACCGGTCGATGCTATATTGCGAATGGGCTGCTTCGTCCCATGCTTAGACGTTAGGACTTCCAAACGCAGACAAATTCCGCTACTGAAATAAAAGGACCCTTCTTCAAGGAAGTAAGAATGAAAATTTTGAGACCATTTCCAATATCACTCTGGTCAATCCTCAGCATTTGTGCAGCAATAGTCCTACTAACCGCGTGTGGCGGGGGTGGGAGCGTGGCTGTGAGCGTCGTGGATGGAGGAGGTAGCGTAATCTCCAACAGACTACGTCAAGTTGATATGGGTAGCCCCGGAACAGATGGCATCTGGGGCACTATGGATGACACTGTGAAAGGATATTTTTCCTTTACCTACGACACCGATGGCAACACCACTCGTTCCGTCTATTACACTGGCACGGGCTCTGACGGCATTTGGTTCACTGCGGACGATGTCATAGTCCGTTATTTTTCCTATACCTACGACATCACTGGTCATTATGCTGATGGTGGTTATTACACTGGCGCGGGTGCAGACGGTATTTGGTTTACTTCGGATGATGCCATGACCATTCATTTTACTTACGATTACGATGCCAACGGATACAACACGCGCATTGTCTACAATTATCCTGGCCCGGACGGCATTTTGCTAACTGCTGATGATGTAGTCGGTAATTATATTGACATTATCTACGATTCCAATGGGAAAATGACCCAAAGAAACCAATACGGTACCGCAGGCGCAGACGGTGTCTGGTTCACAGCGGATGATATTTTGGGCATATATTACACAGAAACCTACGACACCAATGGACATAGTACAAGCACTGTCTATTACAATGCCAAAGGTGCGGACAGTGTTTGGTTCACAGCGGATGATGTAGTCTCTAATTATTTCTCTAGCTCTTACGACACCTCTGGTCGTCAAATTACTAAGATCAATTACTCAGGCAGTGGAGTAGATGGTGCTTGGTTTACGGCAGATGATGATGTGCTCACATATTCAATAAATAGTTACTAGTGTCAATTAGGAAAGTTATCGGTGCTAGGTCAAAAATGGTGTCTGTTTCTGCGAAACCGTAATGACAGCAATGGGCGCAGTGCGGAAGTTAGGCACACCACCAGTAACTTCGGCTTTGCTGCGCAGAGCGGACATCTCGAGTGCTAATTCTGGACTTCCGCAAAGGCCGAGGAGAAGTCATCGGTAGCTGCTTCGTCGACTGACCGCTAATGGGCATATTGTGTTGAAAAACTCTGATTTGTGGAAACGTCAAAATTCTGTCAAAAGTCATTGCATAGGAAAACACAATTGATTTTCCTTGTATGAGCGAATCAGGGGTTCCACAACGAGCGATCAGGCATAATTGGTCTCCCCCTACGTCCTTCGAAATTTAACGCGCCTAAGAGGCTTAAATTATTTTTAGGGCTCTGAAAAATGAGTTTTTCAACACAATAGGGCATAAAGCGGCCTCCCAAAATCATATCAGTAAAGGCGCAAAAGTGATGCTCTTGTGCAAGGCCTGGTCGCAGACTTGCGAAGCAAGACTGTGGTGACTTTTCGGTGACTTGAGGGGTGAAAACAAGACAAAACAGTGCAAAAGGAGGAACGAGCGGCACTGTTATTATTAACAAAATCAATGCGTTACAACGCATCAATCAGTCGACATCCAAGGGGTCGATGGTTCGAGTCCATTCGTGCCTACCAAACAAGCAAGGGGTTAGATTTTGAGTCTAACCCCTTGCGCATTTTCAGCCTACATCCTCGACAGTCGCTGACGATAGGTAAAGACCAATCCTGTGCCGCCGGTGCGGTTCCTTAGCGAGATCGACCCCTTGAACTGATCTGCGATGCTGCGAGCTATCGCCAGGCCCAGGCCGCTGCCTACCTGTGTATTGTTCGGCAACCTGTAAAACGCTTCGAAGACACGATCAAGTTCTGCATCCGGTATGCCGGGCCCATTGTCGATGACTTCGAGAATGGCATAACCATCCTCACTGCCAATGCGTACTGTTACTTCTCCGCCTTCCGGGGAATAGCGAATTGCATTATCCACCGCATTTCGCAACAGCAGCTGGATCGCAGACGGATCGGCATCTATCCGTACGGTTGCTTCCCGGGACAAGCCCAGGTCGATTTTTTTTGCATCGGCAATCGGCATCGTTTCCTCGATGACTGTCAATGCAACCGTTGCCAGATCGACGGGTAGAAATTTGACTGTGCTGGATTGCTGACGCACCAGATCCAGCAACTGGTTAAGCAGGTGGCGGGATCTTTCCAGTCCGTCCTTGAGAGGTACCAACCGCTCCTTGCTGATGGCAAACGATCCGGTTTTTTCAATATTTTGTGCTTGCAGTGAAAGCGCGGTCAGCGGCGAACGCAATTCATGCGCGGCATCGGCTATGAAACGGCGCTGGGACTCATTCATCAGGTTGATGCGTTGCAATAGCCGATTGATGGCGTGTATGAAAGGGGCTATTTCGTCGGGTACCCGGCTGGTCGGCAGCTCCGAAAGACGCTCTTCATTTTGCGTATCAATGATTTCTGCGAGGGTACGCAATGAAGACATCTCGGCCTTGATGATCCTTCTGGAAACAAGAATCAGGACCGGAATCAACACCAACAACGGCAATAATGTCAGAAGCGCACTTTCTTGAGCCATCAGTTTGCGTACGGAGGCTTCTTGGGCAACGGCGACGTGCCTGCCCAATATGGTGGCGTAGATATAAACACGCCAGTACAAGCCATCAATCTTGACAGTATGGTATCCAGTGGATAGATTTTCTGGCAGTTTCAGCAATGGCGGAAGTGAATAGGGCGATGCAATGACTGGCTGCACCACGATGCGCTTGGGATCCCTGTCCATCGATTCCAATATGCGCTCTTCTTCGAGCGGTGTTTTGTAGGTGTCGACCAACAGGGCAATTTGACGGAGTCCATCATCTTGGAACTTTTGCGCCTCATTATATGCAAGCCAGAATGAAATACTGGAAGCCAAAAGGCTGATTACCAAAATGGCAATACCCAACCATACGAAAAGTTTGTTTTGCAGTGAGTTATTCATGAGTTGCGCGTTACCATCCAGCCTGCTCCCCGGACATTTTTTATCGCATCAACGCCGAGTTTTTTGCGGATACCGTGTATCAGGAAATCAACCGCATTACTTTCCACTTCCTCGTTCCATCCGTAGATGCTTTCCTCCAATTGAGTCCGGGTCAATATCGTGCCAGGGCGCATCAGCAATGCCTGTAACAAGGAGAATTCTCGCGCACTTAACTGACAGGTGATATCACCCTTGCTTGCTTGGCGAGTAGCAGGGTCAAGGCTGATGACGCCATTTCCGAGCAGCGGTGCTGCTTGTCCACCTTGGCGACGCAAGGTAGCTCGCAACCGTGCGAGCAGCTCGTCAATATCAAACGGTTTGGTCAAATAATCGTCTGCGCCAAGGTCCAGGCCTTTAATGCGATCTTCCAGGCCATCCCTTGCAGTGATGATTATTACAGGCAAGGATTTCTGGCTGGCGCGTAGTTTTTTAAGCACTTCAAGCCCATCTCGGCGGGGTAAACCTAAGTCAAGCAATACAGCTTCATGTTCATTATTACCCAGCACACTTATGGCGGTCTCACCGTCTTTTACCCAATCCACCGCATATGCTGCATCGCGAAGCGCTACGCACAACGCGTCCCCAATCATCTGGTCGTCTTCAACTAACAATATACGCATTCATGTATTCCTATCTTCGCATGAGAAACAGGTTTCTAGATAAATCGACTTGATTTTCAATGTTAAATACTCATCAAAAATTCCAGCGATATCCCAGGTTAAAGTATTTCTTCCGCGTCTTGTCATCTTGGGCGGGGCTGCTGGTATGTGTAAGTACGAGTCCGCCACTGCACTCAAGATAAAGGGATTTATTCATATGGTAACTTAACCTAAAGGAGGGGTTCATTCGTGTCAGGTTTATACTCATATTATTATCTTCCGCATAAAGTTGTAGAGAGACATTTATCTGCAAGCTTTGTCGGAAATTGGCAACTTGGTTATATGACAGCATTTTTGCATTATAAGTGCTGGCATTGGTATAGCTGAAACTTGCCACGCCTAGATCATTATTGAACAGCAAGTTGTTGCCAATCAGTTGGGCAGAATAGACATGCGCCCAAACTCTTGGCAGGGTCACCATGGCTCCTTGTGACATGTCGTATGCTTCATAGCTGGTAGTATTGTTTGCGCGAACATCCGCACCCCATTTCAGGCGAGTAGAGAGGGGTAGGGTCATCCCAACCATTATCTGGTTGAATATGGGACTGGCCACCAGTGCATTTTCGCGCAAGGTATCCTTGGTTATGCCGGAATTGAGCAATTCAGCAATTTTTTTCGAGGGCTGCTCAAGTCTTAGGGCATTGGTGATTCTCAAGTTCCTGCGATGGTCAATCAGCAGCGTGTAGTTGGAACCATCAGTGGTTGTCCAGTTTCCCTGGATCAAGCCAGTATTAAGTTTCTTGAACAGCGTGTCATATTCAAGGAGACCCATATGATTGTTTAGAGAGTCGAAGTAATGCGCTTCGATCCCGGCCGCACGTCGATCGAGGATATTGGCCACGCGCTGACCGATAAAGTAGGTGTTTCCACTCCATTGTCCCGGCAGGCGTGTCAGGTCAACGCTGGTAGCCGCAAAGGTCTTGGTCTCATCGTTGCTTCCCGGTGCGGCTACTGGCGAGCCTATTGCAGCATTAACACGCCATTTCGAACCTAGATTGCGATTTATCCATGTACCGTCAAAACGGCTGGGAAGTCCTCCTGCCGCGCCTGTCTGCCTGCCCAGGCCATAGAAATAGGTCTGACTACTTGAGCCGCGCTCGAAATAGGCTGCCGTCAAGAAGTTGCTGTCGCCTGCGCCAGGCAAGAGATTTGCTGTAAAGGTGTCACGAAATACTAAGCGGGTCTCGGTGGACTCCGTCCTCTTCAGCCCAGTCAGGTCCAATGATGATAGCAGTTGGGATTGGTCATTGTTGTTCGAAGTGGTCATCACAGCAGATGAAGTGGTCGTGCTGCTTGTTTCAAGGATACCCTTGGAATAATATTGGGAGAATCCACCGTAGTAAGTCATCTTGTCCAATATCGGCAGTTTTTCTGGAATGGATTTTTCTTCTTCATAAGCAGGCATGAAAACACGGGCCAGATTTTTCTTTACCTGGTTCAAATCATTTGCCTTTGGGTATAGTTTTACATATAAGTCATATTCTGTTCTTGCCTTAACAAACTCACGGTTTTTTTCATACGCCTGGCCTAGCATGTAGTGTGCTGCTTGAGTTGACTGATTGGGTGGCATGGCCAATACTTTTCTCAAGATATCGATTGCTTCAGTGTTGGAGCCATTTTTAAGCGCAACATTTGCTTTGTCCAACAACTTTTTTGCTTCAATCTCGTCCGATGCTATTTCAGCCTCACTGCGAAGAATCACGGGTTTTGGGAGCGCAGTAGCGCCCGTTAGAGGTGGGGGCTGACTTAAAAACTCTCTCAATCGACTGGCAGCGTTTAGGTTTGGAGTGAAAAAGCTGATGCTTCGACCATCATTGCCGGGTCTAATGTGGTAATCAACAGGCTTTCCAAAGCTGATAGATAGCGATGAGTCGATTTCAGGATAAGTGACGGTAAAGGGTGAAACGATGTTTGAAGGCGGAGAGTCCCTTTTTTGCCACGTCAATCTCGGGTCTGCGGCGTCAACTTCAAGGAGATTAAAGTAAATCCGCACATCGCCATTCTTGAGCATGACTTGACGCACATATTGAATGCGAGTGACGAACCGAATCCGAATCTCAGCTTCATCTCCCGCCTGAAAGATCTGAATGCGATCAATCACCTCGGCATATGCTGGCTTGACTGTCACGCCCAGTAGCAACAAGCCGAGAATGTTTGCTACAGGTAAAAGTATTTTTTTAAAATTATGCAAAAGGATACCAATTCCCAAAACAAAATATTTGATCAATCATTGGCGGCCGCAATATATTTATTTCTCGCTGCGAATCAAGAAATTTAAATATCATTTAATGGTAATAATTATATTTACAAATATTCATGGGGTGACATCTAGCGTGTTTCTGCCCGGCATGAAGTAACTGCAAACGATCATATAGTAGTGTTAATCAATCTCGGTACACGGTAAATCTCTGTGAACGGCCCGTTTCTGTCGCTGTTAGTCAAATATGAATTAAAAATTCCCCACCGATACTCCGGTGGGGAATTAGAAGAAGCAGGAGTTACTGATTAATCTTCAGTATGGCGAATGCTCCTCGAGTTGCGGTGCTCCTCTGCGCGGCTATGTTCACTGCCGCTCGACGAGAGGCCGCGAACCATGGTCTGGTGATCGTCACCTGAATCGCCCTTCATCTTGGTTTTGCCGCCGGAACTATCCGATGCGACAGAAGTTGAACTGCCGGAATGGCAGGTAGAACATGCAGTTCCAGTCGAATTCACGTTCTTGTGGGCAGAGACGCTGCTAGGTGCTGTGCCGATCTGGCAAGCGCCGCAACTTTCCGTCGTTGGGCGAACCGAGATGGTGCCTGTCGTAGCAGTATTTGTGTTATTGGTGTTCGTGGTGCTTGTGGTTGTAGTGGTTGTAGTAGTAGTGGCTGTGTGGCAAGCCATACAATCTGTAGTAGCGGTAACAAACGTATGTGATGCGGGTTGTGCTCCCACCACGCATGATCCGCAACTTGGAATCGCATATGCATTACCAGCAAGAATTACCGGCAATGACAACAATGATGCTAAAACAGCGGCCTTCGCAATATTCATCGACTTCATGTTGCCTCCAAAGAGTTGATAGCAAATTGGCACTTTGAGGTGCCGCTCAATTACGTTTGAGCATGCGCACAGTAACGAGCAAAAATTAGTGGTTCGTTAGCGAAGATCAAAAAATTATAAAAACGAGATTATTTATTTGTATGATTAATCCAGACAAATGGCTATGGCGTATATCTAAATTAACGATGGGGTATTTCACCGTTTATTGGAAAAACCTGTATCTATAAGGAGTGATTAATGACTGATGTTAATGGGGGTGTTTGTTCGGCTATTGGGGCACATCTGTTGATCCGATTATTCATCTTCGGCGCGAATCGGCAGGCAATTCCACCCGCTTGACCACACCGCCTTCCAACATCAGCACATAGCCTTTGTGTACTTCCTTGACTGTGACGCCGGGAATGATCTGTTCATTGGTTCTGACGGCTTGTGCGGGCCTGCCGTTGACAGCCAGAATGGCAACGCTTTCCGATGGGTCGCTTGCGACCACGACACCGGTCAATTGAAAGCTGCTGGAAACGGCAAACGAAGAACGCCCGCCAAACAAGCCTGCTGCTGCATCCAGGGAAGCCTGGCGGACAGTTTGTGACGGAGCCGCGATTGCGCGCTGCGGCGGTCTGTATACTTGCATCGCCCAGTATGCTATCGACATGCACAAGACGACGAATAATATAAAACTTGAAATCTGGGGCCAGCGATTCATCAATTTCCTCATATTCCTATCTCGGCATATCGTCAGCGCACTAACTGGTTGATCTCGATGATCGGCATCAACACGGCAAGCACGATCAGCAAAACGACCACACCCATCGCCAGGATCAGCGCCGGTTCAAGCAATCCGGCCATGGTCATCGCGCGCCGCTCAAGATCCTGTTCCTGCGCATTGGCGGCCCTCTCCAGCATCGCCGGCAATTCGCCGGTCATTTCGCCGGATCGGATCATGTGTATCAACAAAGCGGGGAAATGCTGGTGCGCCGAAAGCGCGTGCGCCAGGCTTGCTCCCTCGCGTACACTGGTTGTCGCCGCCTCGACCTGTGCGCGCATCGCGACATTGGTCAGGGTATCCCGGCTGGTTTGCAACGCGCGCAAGATCGGTACGCCGGATCCGGTGGTGATCGCAAGGGTGCTGGCAAAGCGCGAGGTGTTGAGGCTGCGCTCGAATTTTCCATAAAACGGCGCTGTCAGCAGCCATGTATGCCAGCGCAGCTTGAACGCTGCATTTTGCAGCGCTTTATGCCAGGCAAACCCAAGGCCAATAGTTGCGAGCAATACCATCCAGCCGTAATGTCGCACGAAATCGGATATTCCTAGCATCACTTTGGTCAGAAATGGCAATTGCTGTCTTGTATTGGCGAACACCGAGACGATCTGCGGCACCACATAGGTCAGCAAAAAGATTACGATCAGGAACGCCACCACGGTGACGATCGCAGGATAGGTGAACGCGAGCCTGACCTTCTGCACCAGCGCATTGCGCCGCTCGATATAGTCGGCGAGCCGAGAAAGTACACGCGCAAGTTGACCGATCTGCTCGCCGGATGCGACCAGCGCGCGGTAGATGTCGGTGAAATCGCGCGGGTGCTTCGCCAGTGCGTCGGACAGCGATGCGCCGCCCATCACCTCGGAACGGATCGACGCGACCAGGTCGCGCACATAGGTGCGCTCGGCCTGCTCCTGCAACGCCGAGAATGCCTGCTCCAGCGGCAGGCTGGCTTCGAGCAGGCTGGCCAACTGGCGGGTGAACAGCGCCAGTTCCAACGTGGACAGCCGGTTGCCGAACGCGCTGCTTCTCGTTGCACCGGCCTCGTCCACCTGGCTCGCGATGGTCGCGACGCTGAGCGGCGTCAGCCCCATGCCGCGCAACTCGCCGCGCGCCGCGCGCGCGCTGTCGGCGTTCACCACCCCTTTTTTGGTGAGTCCTGTTTCGTCGACGGCTTCGTAGCTGAATGCGGGCATGGTGGGTTGTTTAGAGGAGTGCTAATGAGGTGACGATGGAAAACAATTCGAGCTAGCCTCTTTTATTTTGTTACTAGAATGTCATTTCCAGTTTCAAGAAATTGAAAATCTACGACACTATGAATATCACACATTGTGATTCCCTATAGAAATTTGCCAAAGAAAAGTAACTACAACCCAAACCAAGAAAATAAATAAAATAATGGGAGCACGTTTATTTACAATTTGAAAATGCCATTTATTAACCAACAACCCGATTTCCCCTATTAATTTCCTTCGCTTAAGGTACATCTCTTCAGCTTTATCATGCTCAAGCTTTAATTGCTTAATAGACGGGTAGAGCAAAATTGCATAGATTGCGTACCCTAATATTAGGGTGATCAGTAACCATGTCTCGAACATAAGACCCCCCTTAAACAACGCACCAAATAATAATCGGGAAGGTTAGGCTTGGATTATTTATTTTCAGCACCCTCGAAATATTCACTTCACCGAACATAGAAAAAACTTACGTTACCCAATTCTCCACGTTTAATTCCGGGACTCACGTTATTCCTTTGTCACACGCAGTAATTCCGCCTGCGTCGTCGTACCATCCTGCAACCAGCGTTCCCCATCCTCGCGCATCGTTCGCATGCCGTCCCTCAATACGGTCTGGCGGATGTCCGCTTCGGATGCGCGGTTGTGGATCTGCGCGCGTATCTGTTCGGTGGCCAGCAATAATTCGTACACACCGACGCGCCCCTGATAACCGGTGTGGCCGCACTTGTCGCAGCCGACTTCTTTCCAGTGATCGCCCTCCTGCTGCTTGCAGTGCGGGCACAGCTTGCGCACCAGCCGCTGGGCGACGACGCCGAGCAGCGAGGAGGAGAGCAGGAAGGGCTCGATGCCCATGTCGAGCAGGCGCGTGACGGCGGCGGCCGAGTCGTTGGTGTGCAGCGTGGCCAGCACGAGGTGGCCGGTGAGTGAGGCCTGCACGGCGATCTGAGCGGTTTCGAGGTCGCGTATCTCGCCGATCATGATGATGTCCGGATCCTGGCGCAGGATGGCGCGCAGTGCCTTGGCGAAGGTCATGTCGATGCGCGGGTTGACCTGGGTCTGTCCAACGCCTTCGAGTTCGTATTCGATCGGGTCTTCGACGGTGAGAATGTTGTTGCGGCTGTCATTGAGTTTAGACAGCGCGGCATACAGCGTGGTGGTTTTGCCTGATCCGGTCGGCCCGGTGACCAGCACGATGCCGTGCGGCTGGGCGATCAGCTTGTCGAACTGGGCCTGGGTGTCGGCGCTCATGCCGAGGTGCTGCAGGTCGAGCTTGCCGGATTCCTTGTCCAGCAGGCGCAGCACGGCGCGCTCGCCGTGGCCGGTGGGCAGCGTGGAGACGCGCACGTCCACCGCCTTGCCGCCGACGCGCAGCGTGATGCGGCCGTCCTGCGGCAGGCGTTTTTCGGCGATGTCGAGCTGTGCCATGATCTTGATGCGCGAGATCAGCGAGGCGTGGATCGCCTTCTTCGGCCGCACCACGTCGCGCAGGCTACCGTCGATGCGGAAGCGCACCACGGATATCTGCTCGAACGGCTCGATGTGGATGTCGGATGCGCCCTCGCGCAGTGCCTGGGTGAGCAGCGCATTGATCATCCGGATCACCGGCGCGTCGTCGGCTGCCTCAAGCAGGTCTTCCACCGCGGGCATGTCCTGCATCAATTTGTTCAGGTCGAGATCGGACTCGTACTCGTCCATCACCTGTGCCGCATCGCCGCCCGCGCCGGCATATGCCCTGGCGATCTCGGTTTCCAGGTCGGCTTGCGGCAGAGATTTGAGTATTATTGCGCCGTAATTGCGGCTGACCTCGTTGATTGCACTGGGCGGTGTGGCATCGGATACCAGCACTTCGACCGAGTTGCCGTTGCGCTGCGCCAGCAGGCCAAAGTCCCGAGCGAACGAATAGGGGAGCAGGCGGGTATCCATCACAGCTTGGGTGTCGCTACTGCGATGCCGGATCTTGTGCCGGTGATTGTTGAGCGGGCGCTGCTGGCTGGTTTGGCGGCGCGTCTGGTGCGGTCTGGTCTGATAATTGGCCGCCGGATGAGCGTTGGTCCTGCAGCGGTGGTAGCAGCGGAGCTCCCATGTCTGGAATGGCGAGCTTTTGTTCCGGCTGTGCCGCGAACTGTGCATTGCGGATGAAATCGTAGCGATTCCCGGTCAGGTTCATGCTTTGCTCATTGCTGCGTATCACGGTCGGTCGCAGGAACACCATCAGGTTGGTTTTGACGCGAGAACGTTTCTGATACTTGAATAAGTTGCCGAGGATAGGTATGTCGCCCAAACCCGGTACTTTCACAACAGTATCCTGCAGCGTGTCATCGATCAATCCACCAAGCACGATGATCTGCCCGTCATCCACCAGTACGTTTGTATCGATGGAGCGCTTGTTGGTGATGATGCCGGCGGCACCCGATGAATCGAACACGCTCGATGTTTCCTGGTAGATCGACATCTTGACCGTGCCGCCTTCGGAGATCTGCGGCCGCACGCGAAGCGACAACCCGATGTCCTTGCGCTCTATCGTCTGGAACGGATTCACGCCAGCGGCCCCGGCCGAGGCCGTAGTCGTGTATTGGCCGGTGATGAAAGGCACGTTCTGGCCGACGATGATTTTTGCCTCCTCGTTATCCAGCGTAACCAGGTTGGGCATCGACAGAATATTGGTATCGTCGTCGGATGCGAGCGCTCTCGCCAACGCGCCCAGAGTGAGTTGTCCGGCAGTCTGCCGGAAAATGCCCAGCGACAGACCGTTGCCCGGCGGCAGCGCACTGCCGGAGGCAGCTGCGGCCGCCTGGTTGATCAGGTTGTCACCTCCGGAGCCAAAACCGGTCAGTGCGCCAACCCGGTAATTGCTGCTGGCATCCCCGGACAAGCCCATCCATTGCACGCCGAATTCAGCAACCCGATCGGCCCTTACCTCGACGATCAGCGACTCTATATATACTTGCGCGCGTCGCGCGTCGAGCTGATCGATGATGCTGCGCAAGTTGCGGTAGACCGCATCGCTGGCGGTGATGATCAGTGTATTGGTGGCCGTGTCGGCCTGAATGAAACCGGCCGCGCCGCCGGTTGGCAGCGTACCTTGGGCAGGCTGTGGCGTGTTCATCGGCGCTGAAGCCGGTGCAGTCGAAGCTGGCGAGGCGGAATCCAGTGACACCACTGCTCGCAAGGTCTGGGCAAGCTTGGTCGCGTCGGCATTTCTCAGATATACGACGTGAACATTGCCCGGCATTGTGGTCGGCTGATCGAGTTTCTCGATCAGTGACTTTGCCAGATTGGCGCGCCCCTCGGACGGCGCGCGTACGATGACGGTATTGCTGCGAGAATCTGCCAGCAGGCTGATGCGACCGGCATCGCCGCCGGGTCCCGGGGCTCCGGGCTCGAGCAGTAGTCGATTGACCATCACTGCGATATCGCTGGCGATCGCGTGGCGGATCGGTACTACTTCCAGTTCGCTGGTGGATGGGCTGTCCAGCGCATTGATGATTTTACCCAACCGCAGCAAATTGTCGGCGTAATCGGTGATGATCAGAGTGTTATTGCCAGGATTTGCATTGATTGTGTTGTTGGGCGAGATCAGCGGCCGTAAAACAGCCACCAGATTTGCCGCCGATTCGTAGTTCAATCTGAATACCTGTGTCGCGATCTGGTCTCCGCGCGTAGCGCCGGCCTGGATTGGCCCAGCCTGCAATTTGGCATCTGCTTCCGGGACAACTTTGGTATAGCCGTTGGCCGTTACCACCGTATATCCATGCAGGCGCAATACCGATGTCAACATCTGGAAAGCCTGCGCTTTGCTGACCGGTTTCTCAGTTACCAGGTTGATCGTGCCCTTGACGCGAGGATCTATGATGAACGTGATATTGGTGTAATCGCCAATCGCCGCGATCACCGACTCGATGTCCGCACCAACGAAATTGAGCGTGCCCCTGTCGGTTCCTGGTGCCGGTGTTGTGCCCATGGGTTCGTTCGTGCCGGTCTGTTGTGCATGGACTGGGTGCAAAAATGCGATTGCAGACAGCAAAATGATCGCTGCACATGGGATATTGTGTGTTCTTCTGCGCATTGGGTGACCGACAGTCATATTCATTGCGATTAGATGATTTGTCATTTGAATTCCAGCGCGATGACTTCCCTGCCGTTCATAATGCGCCGTTGCCCCAGCAGATTCAATAAATTTGCCAGTGGCTTCTCTTGTCCTGTTTCAGCTTCAGCCTTGCCGGAGAACTGCAGACGTCCATTGTGGATATTACCCGTGCCGCTTAACAACAATGGTCCTTTGATTGTCTTCAACTTCACATCCGCATCAAGTTTGCGCCAGTCGAGAGCAAGGTCGTAGCTGCCCAATGGTTTGAACGGGGACAACCGTGATGCAATGTCATTCATTTCCAGGTTCATCAGTCCGGTCAATTCGACGTTTCCTTTCAGCATTGTCAATTGCAACAGTTGCCATGACAGGCGCACCCGCCCGGAGGGCTGTATTGTGTTCAGCGGCGCACCCAGCGCGGCCAGTCGTTCCGCAGGCAATGTCACAGCCGCTGGGCTCACCTGCAATTGATGCCAATTGCCCGTTACGCTCACCATCTGCGACAGGGCTTCAGGGTTGTCCAGTTCAGCATCGATCCGGCCCAGCAAGACCGCCGGTGAAATTCGCCAGGCGAAGCGTCCGGGCAATAACGGCGTAACCGGATCGTTGCCGCCGGGCGCCGCGCCGATAAAGGCAGAGCCACGCCACAATGTGCCTTGTGCATCACCCAGTGTCAAGCGTCCGGCAGACTGAGTCTCTACGATTGATGCCAGCCATGCCGCCGGGAGAAATGCCAGTGCGGTAAGTGCGACACTGACAATTCCCGCCAGTGACCATATAAGCAGGCGGCGCATCATTCATTCCTGGTCTGGCGCAGCGTCAGGGTCACATCGACCCGGTCTGGTTGATCCAGTGCAACGATACTTGCGTCGACCACGAAAAGCAGTGCGGTTTTTTGCATCTCTTCCAGCCAGGACAGCGTTCCGGAAAAGGGCACTGAACCAAGTTGGACCTTTGCGTAGTCGCCAGTCAACAGCAGGCTCTTCAGCTTCAAGCCGCTGCGAGCGAGCGAGGCCTCTATATTTTCCCTGTTCATCGCAGTCACGGTGGCCACGGGCTTTCCGGAAAGGGATTCAGCTTGTTTCGACCATGCTTGCATTTGTGCGACTTGCTGCCGCAGCAGTGGAAGATCCTTGCTCATCTGCTTGCGTCCTGCCAGGGCAGGGGCGATCAATAGCGCGTAGGTCAGGACGAATGTCATCGCTACGGCTGCAGCAGTGAGCATTGCACGTTCGCGGGTGTCGCGTCGCCCCCAGAATTCAGGGAAAGATTGACTGAATGGTTTCACCAGACCAGAAGGTTTCATTTCGTACTCCTGATTTGCCATATGACAGCCGATTGTCCCGGGGCAAGTTCCAGCGACAGATTGCGTTCGGCAAGAGCAGTTTTCATTTGCCGTGTAGGCGCATCAATACCCGTTTTCAAGCGCACCAGCAGGCTGCGCTCGCGATATTCCATTCCTGCTATGGAAGGCTGAGAAGTAAGCGTGGCAGTGACGCTGGCCCACGCTTCGCCAAACGCTGCCGTGATCGCGGTAAAGTCATCAGCGATGGCCATGCCAGAATCGCGTCTGGCCAAGGCGAGTTTTTGCTGCATTTGAGCGAGCGGGTCGATGATTACCGATTCCTGTGGGTAAGCCGATTTATAGATCTGGATCATCGCCGAGCGCAGCGAATCACCTTCGCGCTTCATGTGCCACCACTCGATATTCAATGCGCCGATATTTATCAGCAGCACCATACTGCCAAGCACCAGAGGCCAGCGCCATATATGCCATTCGAAGCCAGAACCGGCTCTTGTGGTGATTCCCGCTGCCAGATCGATCTTTGCGTCCCGGATCCCTTCAATCCACCGTGTCCAGTTATCGGCAGACATGCTGATGCGCTCCTTCAGTTCGGGATTGTCGGTCAGTAATTCCTGGTAGTTGTGCATGGAGTCTTGCGGCACATAAATCGTGATCGATCCCGCAGGCACCATGGTGGTCAAAGTCCGGATGACTTCGTGCGCTGCCTCCAGGTTTGATTCGGCATTGATCGTTAAACCGATGCCTTCAAGTTCCGAAAGGCGCAGCGTCATGTCGATACCCGATTCATGCTCGGAAATCGCAGCAGTCGCAATACCCGGCTGACCGGCTAAACACGATTGAGACGGAAGGGCAGCGATATGTCGGGCACCTAATGCAATGAATATCCTGGCAAGCAGGTCGATCCAGTCGCGCTGTGCCACTGCGATTGCGCGCATGCCATCGGCTAGTGCAGCCGAGACAATCACACATTCGGTGGGGTTGCAAAGCAACTGCTCTTCGACCAGATTGGGTAAGGCTGTTTTCAGCCTGGCAGCGGATAACGGCGGTGTTTGCATGCGCAGCACTGTTACATCGCTGCCGGCCAACAACAATACCACGCGTTGCACACCCGCTATCGTTTCGGCCATGCCAGACAATCGTGCAACACCTTCACGTTCGATCGTGCCGGCTTGGGATGCAAGCGCGAACGGGCAAGCTTGCGCGCTCAACTGTTGCGCGCTGCCGGCAACGGCTTTGGATGGGAGACGGATATAGAGTGTACTCAAGGCTATTTGAAAGTTTTACTCATCGGAAATCCGGAAAGCCAAAGTTGGTTATCCACATATGCAATCTTAACATTTCCCGGATGCAAATAACCGAATCAAGCGCTATGGCCTGTGGGAATAATACGCTATGCTTGCGGCAGTTTTAACCAATATCCGCACTGAATGTTTAACAAGAAGAATCACAATGTCAGAATCTGCTTATCTGGCTGTATTGCGTTGATGTCGCAGCTGGCTGCTCTTCCCGGAGCGAGGGCGGACACTGATATAGCCAAGGAACTGTCGTTAGGCATAAGCCAGCGAGAAGATAATCTGAACTGGAACATCGCGGGCAGTACGGTTGACGTTCTGTCCGAACTCAAATGGGAAAATGTGTCGATAACCCAATTCCGGGCTGCAGGAAAAATCCATTTGGATAATGAGCTGAAAGTGCTCGCCAAGTTTGGTTATGGCGTGGTTTATGCGGGCACCAATCAGGATTCAGACTATAACGGAATCAACCGAACCCAGGAGTTTTCGCGCTCTTACAGCAAAGCCGGCGGGGATGTGCTCGATGCCAGCATGGCATTTGGGAAAACGCTGCGTCTTCGCGACCTGGACAAGGGGAATTTTTTTTATGTGACGCCATATGTCGGCCTTTCAATACATCAACAGAACCTTACGATGACTGATGGCGTTCAAGTCATACCTGCCTTGGGCCCATTTTCAGGCTTGGACAGCAGATATGACGCGCAATGGGTAGGTCCGTGGTGGGGTGCTGAGACGCTGATCGAAACAGAACGGGGCTGGCTTATCAAAGCGAGCGTGGAATACCATTTGATAGACTTTTCCGCTAGCGCGAATTGGAATTTGCGTACAGATCTGGCACATCCAGTCAGCTTTGTTCAAAACGCCAAAGGCGATGGTATATCGTTGTCTCTGGGAGCGTCATATCCAGTTCGCAAGAATTGGGGAATGGAATTCTCCTTGGATTACTGTAGCTGGAGTACTAGCGTGGGGAGTGACCGGGTATTTTTGTCAGACGGCACGGTTGGAAATACGCGCCTCAATACCGTGAACTGGGACTCCACTACCTTGCTTTTCGGTGTCGTCCGAAAATTCTAGCGTCTCGTCAAGAATTTGTTTTCCCTTCTATCAGTGATCTGTAAGATCCTAAAGGCTTTCTTATTCCTCCCGGATCCATATCAGCTTGGTGATCGAACCATTTCGCTCGATCAGTGCTTGCATATCCAGTTCAGCTCTGGTCATGCGAACTTTGCCGTTCACAAGAAAATAATTGGTCGTGACTGATATCTTGCCGGTTAATGCATTAAGGGGTCTGCCGGGCAAGCGATTGTTAAAATCAGCAAGATCGCGAAAGCTTGCAGTGTTGCGGCTCGCTACAAGTGTGGCTGCATCGGCTGACGAGAGCGTCCCTATCCTGGCAGCCAGGACCTCGGCCGGTGCTGTATTTACGTTCACCGGCGTGGCTTGCGGCAAGAAAATCACGAAATCTTTCAGTCTTTCGAGCATCTCCGGGGAAAAGCCCGGCACCGCAAGCAAATCGTCCACTTGTGCCAGTTTCGTCGGTTGCGGGCCGGGTTGACGCTCGCTGGGAGCAACTTTGGTTTCCGGCTTGATCAGCGCTTGAGCCATCGCAACGGCGGTTGCTTGTGCAAGCTCCGGATCCAGTTTGGCACGGTCTAGCAGCCGGGCAAAAACTGCAACTTCGACGGGATCGATGATCCCGCCGGGGCACAGGTTGGTCAGGTTATAGCGCGCCTGCGCATCTTTTATACCGCCGGCAAGTGTCGCTTCGGAGATATCGGCATCGGCATGATCGCTTTCGATATATTGATCGAGGCGCGTATCGGCTAGTGGCACTGCCCAAGGTTCATCCAGATCGTCGGTGCTCGAGTGTTTGGCATCCTCGCGCAGGATCAAGCCGGCCCAATCGAGTGCGCCGCGAAGGATCCATTGCTGCTGCAACTGCAGCCGCTGGTTTTCGATCGAACGCACCTGCACCTGCTGCTGCCAGAAAAGGCTGGCTACTATCGTGATTGCGAGAGTGGTCAGTAATAGCGCGGTTATCACTGCGACGCCACGTTGGCCATGGTGTGTTGCAAGGCGCATGTTACACCGCACCCAGCAGAAAAATCTTGAGCAAGCTGGTGTCACCACCGCGAAGTTGCAGTTTTACTTCCAGCCCGGTAGGCAGCACTGGGATCGCGGTCGTTCCGGCAGGTGCAACCGGCGTCAGCGCGTTGAAATCGGAACGCCAGCCACCGCCGACCCATAACCGCATTGTCAGCGCCGCGACATCAGATTGCAGGGCCACTGAAGGGGTTGTATCGGTATCATTTGCGGCAGCTTGCCACATCGTGTCCAGCGCTCTCAGATCGCGTGTCGCAGCCGATTCGCGTCGTGTCAGCACACCTTCTCTGACATAATAGGTGACAATTTGAAGCCGCGATGGCTGGCTGTCCGCAAATATCTTGCGCACCAATATCAAGCGCCCTGCTTCGACAGCCAGGGGCGTCCGATCCGGCAGGATGTAAGCGTCGGCCAAGTGCGAACAATCGCTCTGCAACTGGGCGAAAGCAAGTTGCATCCCACGAGTATTTTCGAGGTCGCCCGTAAGCGCTATTCGTGCCCGCACAATGCTGTCGAGACCGCGCCAGCCAAGTACTGCCACGAAAGCGAGCACAGTGATTGCCACCAGCAACTCGACCAGTGTCAATCCTCTGTTTCGCAATGGTTGCGCCTCAGATAGCCTATTGAGCACTTGGTACCACCTGAGTCAGTTTCATTATTCGCCTCTGGGTATCCTTGATGTCGAAGACACTGACCTCCACACGGCGAAAATAAGGATTGGGTGTTGCGTAGACTGTTTCTTCACATATCAGGCGCAATTCTTCCTGTGGGCAGTCGAATTTGCGCTGGCCAAGCGGTGGCCATTCCCTTGCCAGCCGGATTTGTGCCAGGCGATTTTCTGCGGACCAGGTTGCCATCATCGAAGCGCGCAGGTCGCTGCTGTTTTGCGTCAGGCTGCCGATGGCACGCAGGCTGGCGCCCAAAGCGGTACCGACAATCACGAGAGCAACCATTACTTCCAGCAGGGTAAAGCCAAGGTTGTTGCACAGGGGTTTGTTTATGGGAGCCCGCATATCATTCCACCGCAAAATGACCGATTCCATCAGCACGGATGGCTACCTGCGAATCTCCTATCGCAAGGGTCAGGATAAACGGTTTGCTTACCGGTTCGCGACCGAAAATGATGTGCAACGGTATGGTAGGCTCAGCCGCCGGAGGTGAAAGTGAGAACGTGACCGGGGAGCGCTTGAATTCACGCTCATGCAGCAATTCATCCTGATCAAGTATTTTCCAGCTGTTCTCATCGCGCAACAGGAAACGAAAGCGATCAGGCTCTGCCTCGAACCTGATCGGGCGGTTGCGCACGATGGCCTCATCCCGAGCCAGTTGCAGCAGCAGTGCTATTCGCTGAGCATCGCGACGCAATATTTGGCGATCGTCCGGCATCGCATTGAAAGAAACCATGCCGAGCGTGATGCCTACGATCGCCATCACAATCAGCAGTTCTAGAAGCGTGAATCCATGCGGTATCCGTAGAGTGCATACGCTCCGGCAGGAGCGATTCAAGCCAGGCAGGGAAGTTGCAATTACAGATCCCACGAGCCGATGTCGGCGTCATAGCCGGTGCCTCCCGGCTGACCATCCGCACCCAGAGATACCACGTCGATCTCACCCCTGATTCCGGGAGAGAGATATTGGTATGGGTTACCCCATGGATCCTTCGGAAGCTTGTCTAGATAACCGCCGGTTTTCCATCCATTGGCCGCTGGGCCGACGGTGGGTTTGACAATCAGCGCCTCCAAGCCTTGCTCGGTGGTCGGATAGCGCTGATTGTCCAGCTTGTAGAGCTTTAGCGCCTGCATCACGGTGGCGATATCCTGCCTGGCACCGATGATGCGGGCATCATCGGTGCGGCCCATCAACTTGGGTACAACCAGTGCGGCCAGGATACCCATGATAACGACCACCACCATGATTTCTATCAGAGTGAATCCGCGTGATGCGGAAGGAATGCGGTATGAAACAGTAAAATCGTTTTGCATGAGGCTTGTGGTTCAAGGGAAGTTGAATGAAACGCTAGTATAAATCCGAAGCGAGGTACATGCATTGTCTATGAATGGATGGGATCAAAATCCATTGCCTGACGCAGGCTGTTCACTGATTCCTGCCTTGCCGCGCCATGCGCAGACTATTCATTGTAAATTCCGCCAAGGGCACTATAATGCGCGGTCTTGGACAGCGTCTGATAGACAAACTGATCGCGTGTTGTATTATTTCAAGTGCGGCATTGCCGCATTTTGTATTTTTTGCGAAACGAAAATATGCCGGTTATTACTTTGCCCGATGGATCGCGGCGCAGTTATGCGCTGCCGGTGACAGTTGCCGATGTTGCACTTAGCATCGGTGCGGGCCTGGCTCGTGCCGCGCTTGCTGGCAAGGTGGACGGGCAGATGGTGGATACTTCTCATCTGATCGAGAACGATGCCACGCTGGCCATCGTAACCGAAAAGGATGCGGATGGTGTCGAGATCATCCGCCATTCCACCGCGCATTTGCTGGCTTACGCAGTAAAGGAATTATTTCCCGACGCACAAGTGACGATAGGCCCGGTCATCGAGAACGGCTTCTACTACGACTTTTCTTATCATCGTCCGTTCACTCCGGAAGACCTTTCGGCTATCGAGAAGCGCATGACAGAGCTTTCCAAGAGGGACATCCCGGTGGTTCGCAAGGTGCTGCCACGCGACGAAGCTGTCAGCTATTTCAAGAGCATCAATGAGCATTACAAAGCGGAAATCATCGCCTCCATCCCGGCAAATGAGGATGTATCCCTTTACACAGAGGGCGATTTCACCGATTTGTGCCGTGGCCCGCATGTTCCAACTACCGGCAAGCTGAAGGCTTTCAAACTGATGAAGCTGGCCGGCGCATATTGGCGCGGCGATTCGAAGAACGAAATGTTGCAGCGTATCTATGGCACGGCCTGGGCGAAGAAAGAGGAACTGGATGCCTATCTGCATCAACTCGAAGAAGCGGAAAAACGCGACCACCGCAAGCTGGGCAAACAACTGGAATTGTTCCATATGCAGGATTCATCCCCCGGCATGGTGTTCTGGCATCCCAAAGGCTGGACGCTGTGGCAGGAAGTCGAGCAATACATGCGCCGCAAGTTCATCGAGCACAACTATCAGGAGGTGCGCACGCCGACCATCATGGATCGCGTGCTGTGGGAGAAATCGGGCCATTGGGAAAACTATCACGACAACATGTTCACTACAGCATCGGAAAACCGCGACTATGCTGTAAAACCGATGAATTGTCCGGGACATGTGCAGATTTTCAACCATGGCCTGCACAGTTATCGTGACTTGCCGCTACGGTTAGCGGAGTTCGGTTCCTGCCACCGCAACGAGACATCTGGTTCGCTGCATGGTTTGATGCGGGTGCGGGGTTTCACGCAGGATGACGCACATATCTTCTGCACCGAGGAACAGGTGCAACCCGAGGT
>Ga0224495_10000981_pt1 | contig 21255 bp, 18 predicted proteins | sample SF_Jul11_sed_USG_FD_168128 | JGI IMG/M metagenome (GOLD analysis project Ga0224495, IMG submission 168128) | Sediment microbial communities from San Francisco Bay, California, United States - SF_Jul11_sed_USGS_4_1 | ecosystem: Environmental > Aquatic > Marine > Sediment | place: USA: California...
AGGTATATGTCAGACAGGAGCTCTGGGAAGAGCTCGCGCTGGCCAATCCTACCAGGAAATCCTTTCCTATTTCTATCAGGGTACTAAAATTGTTAAACTATATTAAGAGTTTTTTAAAAAAATTCAAAAAAAACTCTTGACAAACAAGTTTGTGTTTCTTTAAATTTCCTTAACTTATGATGTTAGTGTATAAGTATTAAATATTAAAGGGAATTTTAACAAAAAAGTTGGAGGGGGTGATACCCTGAAGTAAAATTTTTATAAGAAATCGAAATTTAAACCTGTAAACTTTAAAAAGGAGGTAGGAGGTGAAAAAACTAACCTGGCTATTAGCGGTATCAGTGTTAGTTCTTGCTTTGAGTGTTACGACATACCCGATGGATATGAAAGGTATGGTCGGATTGGGGGCACATGGTGGCCTGTGGAAACCGGTGTTAACAGAAACTGATTTTGGATCTGACTTCTGGATTGTAGGTCCGCAAGGCGGAATCACCCTGAAGTATGGTATCCTTAAAAACTTAGCTATTGGTGTAACCGGTATCTATGCGGTAACTTATGTGGCAGATCTGGATACGCCACAAAAATTAGAGGATGGAGCTGGATTTACTTTTAGCAAGATGAAAGATGCACCATCGTATGAGAACATTATGGTCGAAGCTGCTGCCTATTACTATTTCCTGCCAGAAAAAAAATTCACTCCTTATGTCTTCGGTGGTGGCGGAGTGTCTATTTGGAAATGGAAAGATTACGATGGAACCCAGCTTATGTCCGATGAATGGATCTATCCGACATTGGATAAGAATGGTGCACCATTTGAAGTAAAAGATCAGGAAATCACTGCTCTTGCAGGTGCTGGAATCGAGTATTATCCTATGGAGAATCTGGGATTAAATATAGGTGGGAAGTTCCATTATATGACCCGGCTTTTGACCAGTCTCACTGATGATAAGGATGTAGAGGGAAAAAATGCCATAGACGCTCCCTCAGGTATCCCGGAGGCTTTTGTGGGAATAAATTACTATTTCGGGAAACCTAAGGATACTGACAAAGATGGGATACCGGATAAAGATGACCAGTGCCCGGATACTCCCCTGGGATGTCTGGTGGATGCTAATGGTTGCCCGCTTGATGCGGATAACGATGGCATCTGTGATGGTCTGGATAAGTGCCCGGGAACTACTTCGGGTTGTAAAGTAGATGCTACCGGTTGCCCGATGGATGCAGATGCAGATGGTGTCTGTGACGGTCTTGATAAGTGCGCAGATACTCCTAAGGAGGCAAAAGTAGATGCCTCTGGCTGCCCGTTAGATGCGGATGCAGATGGAGTGCCCGATTACAAGGATAAGTGTGCTGATACTCCCAAAGCATGCAAAGTTGATGCTAATGGTTGCCCGATGGATACGGATAAAGATGGTGTCTGCGACGGTATGGATAAATGTGCAGATACCAAACCTGACGCAAAAGTAGATAAATCAGGTTGTCCTATCTCTGAGTTCATTCCTGAGCCGGAGAAACCAGTGATCCTGTACGGCATCAATTTTGAGTCAAACAAAGCTATGTTGATCCCTTCTTCCAAGACCCTCCTGGATCAGGTAGCAGCCAGCTTGATAGAGCGGCCGGATGTTAAGGTGGAAATCGGTGGACATTGCGACTCCAGAGGTTCGGAAGCCTACAACCTTAAGCTCTCTAATTCACGGGCCGATGCAGTGATGCAGTACCTGATCAGCAAGGGAGTTAAGGCTGAAAACCTTACTGCTAAAGGTTACGGTGAAACCCAGCCGATCGCGGATAACAAAACTGAAGAGGGTATGACTAAAAACCGGAGAGTAGAGCTGAAGCGAATTATGTAAAATCTTAAAATCGCCAAAAAGAAGGGCATTTCAGATGCCCTTCTTTTTTTTATACTTTTTCCACTTTGGATTTCTCCCAGAGGAAATCAAGTTCCTTCAAGCTGGTTTTCCCTAGAGACTTGTTTCTTCTGGACAGCTCTTTTTCAATATAGTTAAATCTTCGAATGAATTTCTGCACTGTCTTTCTCAAAGCAAATTCAGGATTTATTTTCATATGGCGGGATAGATTTACCAGGGTGAAGAGAATATCCCCCAGTTCCTCTTCGATTTTTTTCTTGTTTTTACTGCGGTAAGCTTTCTCGAACTCCTTAAGCTCCTCTCTCATCTTGGGGAGTATATCCTCTCTGCTTTGCCAATCGAATCCATATCTGCTTACCTTCTCGCCTACCCTATAAGCTTTTAGCAGGGCAGGAAATGTTTTGGGTATCCCGGATAAGACCGATTTATTGTCCGAGGTTGCCAGCTTTATATGCTCCCAGTTCTTTATCACCTGAGTCGAGGACAATCTCCTCTTCTCGCTGAAAATATGAGGATGCCTTTGAACAAGCTTATCTTTTAGATTATCCATTACCTCATTAATATCAAACCTGTTCTCCTCTCTGGCGATTTCCGAATGGAAGATAATCTGTAAAAGCAAATCCCCCAGTTCTTCCTTGAATTTCAGATCATCCTTTTTCTCCACCGAATCCAGAACCTCATAAGCTTCCTCCAAAAGATAAGGGAGAAGAGATCTATGAGTCTGCATCCGATCCCAGGGACATCCTTGGGGGGAGCGGAGTTTCCTCATTAAATTGATTAACCGCACAAAGCTTTTAGAATCCAATCTCTTCATATGCAAGTTGATATATTTACTCTCACTGTAAACAATCTTAGCTAATAAAACAAAAGAAATCGAATAAAGCTATAAATTTTTAAACCTTCTCTGCCCTTGCTGTGTCCAATTCAAAAAAAATAACTAAAGAGATTATTCTGGTATTGTTACGATTCAGATTCCTTAACAATTTAAAGATGAGGTGAAAGATGTATTTCCATGTACTGAAAGGGCTGTACCTGAAAGCAATTCTTTTTTTGGCTCTTAGCATGATTTTAACAGCCCATGTCAAAACGGAGGAGTTGGAAACCTACTGGTCAGCAGAACACGTAAATATAGATGGCCAGATGACGGAATGGATCAACAAACCCACTCATTATATAGAGAAGAATAGGGTGATGCTGGGTCTACGTAATGACAGCGAAAACCTTTATTTTCTTTTCCGCTTCAATAATCAGGAGTGGGTGAGACTCATTCGTATGAGTGGTGTAACCCTTTGGCTGGATAACTCTGGAAAGGGGAAAAAAGATTTCGGCATCCACTATGCTGGTGGGTTTCCTCCCCCAGATATACAGAAACCTGGAAGGGAGGGTGATGGTGGCTTTTCGGATAACCTCACACCAGAACAGAAAGGACGCCTGAAGCTGAAACAGGAATCAACGGTTGAGCAACTTACTGTTATCTATAAAAAAAGTAAACAGGAAATACTCATACCTGCCGGCGGTTCCAAAGGACCAGCAGTTTGTTTTGACTCTCTCCAGGGTATTTATACCTTTGAATTCAGAGTTCCATTAAAGAAAAGGGATATCTCAGATTTCACAATTGATGCCCAACCAGGACAAAAAATTTCTCTGGGACTGGAATGGGGAGAGCTCAAAATGAGTGACCATGAGAGGAAAAGGGAACAGATGGGGGGTGAAGGGATGATGCCTCCTGGTGGTGGTATGGATGGTCCTCCCCCTGGGGGAGGCGGTCCGCCAGGTAGAGGTAAACCCGCTATGCAAAAACCTGAAAAACAGGAGATCTGGGTAAAAGCCAGACTGGCTTTACCTCCAGCAGAGTGAAGCAATGTTATGCTTTAATCTATATGGGGTTAAGTTGATAAGAAAGTCAACCTATGGGGCTTTTATTATTTTATTGATGTCATTGTTTTCCTGTTCCACCGCGTCCTTCTCTTGAAATATGTTGATACTTCTTTGGATTCAAAAAACTCAACCAGGTCAAAAGAAACTTTTTCTGAACTGTGATCTGAAGACTTGAGATTCTCGAAACTGGTTTTTTAGCTAAATGATGATGAGAAAACCAGAGCGGAGGTTAGTTAGGTCTTATAAGAATAGTTTAAGCAAGAGTGTACTCTCAGCTTATAAAAACCTAAGTCCTGAAAAGTACACCTTCTTTTTCAAACAGCCTGCGGGTGACAAATACTGCAAACCCGGCATACACTGCAGTGCTTAAAAAGATCAGTCCGATATATCCCCATTCATAGCTCCCCAGGAGAACCTGTTTTAGAGTCAGGCTGATGTTTATAACCGGGATAAATGCTATTCCCACTGATAGCTCCAATCCTGGTAAAAATGAAGCCATTGCAGGCAGGATGATAACTATAAGCAGGGGTGATATATAACTCTGGGCTTCCTTATAGGACTTTGCATATAAAGCCAAGGATAGTAAAACCGAGCTTGCCAGACAGCAGTAGGGAAGCATAAGCAAAAATAAGATCAACATGGAAATCGGATTAATGGAAAAAACCACTTTTTCGCCTATCTCCCTGAACTTTGAAATACTGGTGCTTGCGGTAATCACCATGCTTGCTGTTGATACCAATGCGGTAACCAATGATGCTGTAAAGACGGTTAAAAACTTTCCTGTAGCGATTTCGCCACGTGAAGCTGGTGATACCAGAAGAGTTTCCATTGTCCCTCTTTCCTTTTCCCCGGCAGTTAAATCTATTGCTGGATACATCGCTCCGGTTAGAGCCATTATCATAATCAAATAAGGTAAAAACATCGAGAGGAAAAACCCGCTCATCTTCTCCTGGGGAGCAAGATTCTCTTTTTGTATCTGAACCGGTTGCAGCAATGATCTGTCAACCTTATGGCTTTTAAGCCTTTCTGTCACTATACTATCCTGATAAACTCTAAGGATATTTCCCAATTTTTCAGAAGTCATCTTAGACTTTATCTCTGCTACATCATAATAAATTTTCACCTGGGCTGAGTTACCTGCTCTGATTCTTTTCTCAAAATCACGGGAGAACTCCACGGCAGCCATAATCCTTTTATCCTTTATTGCCAGCCTGTAATCCTTTTCCTGAACGATTGAGAAAGAGGTATCTGCTTTAAACATGGAGAATAAATTTGGTGCTTCTCCTTCTCCCATGAATACCACTGGACTAACTCTCTCTGCTGTCTTTTGTGCCATTTTTAATGTAAGGGAGGTCATCCCGAAGATCAACAGAGGGAATAGAAGTATGGGAATCAGAAGCATGGAGATCAGGGTCCTCCTGTCCCTGAGTGTATCCTTCATCTCCTTAAGATAGATTGTCTTTATCTTCTTAAGATTCATTCTCACCCTTTACGAATTTAACGAAAACATCATCTAAATCCTTTAATCCGGTTTTAGCCCTTAGCTCTTCCAGGGTGCCGACCGTTAATACTTTACCTTTATGAATGATCGCGATTTTATCGCAGAGTTTCTCTGCCTCATGCATTATATGAGTAGAGAAAAGGATACATTTGTTCTCCTCTTTAGATCTGCGAATGAATTGAATTATGTTTTTTGAAGTGATGACGTCCAATCCTAAGGTAGGTTCATCCAGAATCAGGACCTCGGGATTATGAATGATGGTACGGGCTAAAGAGATCTTTTGTTTCATTCCCGAAGAGAGTTTATCCACCCTCTGATCTTTGAACCAATTCATATCAAAAACCTTAAATATTTCCTCTTTTCTTTTATCGATAGCAGATTCTTCCATACCATTCAACCTGCCAAAATAAGATACCGTCTCCCCTGCAGTTAACCGGGGATATAAAGCAGTATCAGAGGAAAGAAACCCGATGCTGGATTTTACTTCCTGCGATTGGGTGAGGATATCGAAACCTTTCACCTGAGCTGTGCCGGAGGTTGGCATCAATACCGTGGAGAGAAGGCGCATCAGCGTGGTCTTGCCTGCACCATTAAGCCCCAAAAGCCCGAAAACCTCCCCGGGTTTGCACTCTATATTAACATCATCTACTGCCCTGATCTTTCCCCTTTTCCTGTCCTGAAAGAGCTTGGTCAGATTAAAGGTCTTGATCATAAAGACTTAATTCCGATCTCTTTTTTCCTTAATAATCGATAATATCACTTGCTCCTTCAGTATCAACCCTTTCCTGCCAGCGAGGATTTTTTATCTCACCTTTAGCTGTGGAGTGAATTATTCTATAAACCCCATAACCTTGCTCATCTAAAAAGATAAAGTATACCCCACCCTGTATATGATCATAGTTCCACCTTTCCCAGGATAATGAGGATATGGAGTAAGGGTGTCTTTCGATATCATCCGGCTCACCGTACAGTATGAAGACCCTGCCCATGTCAGTTTTCCATCCATCCCTTTCCACCTGACTGGATGAGTATCTATTTTTAGCTTTTTCCCATCTGTCATAATATTCGATTTTAAATTCGTTCTCCGGTGTAGATGGATCCGGATCATTCCTTTTCCAGAAATCACTGATGAACTGCCTTTTACCAGCCAAATTAAGCTCATCGTACATATTCAGCTCTTCCCTGCTTGCGATATAAGAGAGCATATTTCTGAGAACCTTTGCGTCTTCCTCAGTTTCTGGTTCAGCCTTGATTTCTTTTAAAGAAGAAGTTAATACCTTAAAAGGTTTAGACCTTGTAGTCTCCTCCCCTGAATCCATATCCTTAGCCGTTAGTTTTAAAATATATTCCCCCGGGGACAAGGAGCTGATATTCAGAGCACTTATCACTGCCGCGGAGCTGCCTGGTTTGGAATTGACCTGGGTACCATAATCCCTTGGATTTGAGCCGGTCGAATTCAGGATGGAGTAACTTAAGGAATACCCCTTTTTCTCATTTTGCGGTTTAAACTGAAGATTATACAATTCCGCATATAAATAGAGCATACCCTCTCTTGAGATATATTCCCCTTTGGGATTAGGTAATATGCTCATACCTGACTTGTTGAATTTTACATTCAAACTATCTTCTTCTTTTAAATTCAAAGCAAGCTGGACATCGCTAAATTGTAATGATTCCCCTTTGAAATCAGGAACATGAATTTCACGCTGTATGACTCCTACTCTATTTGAATTAAGGTCTGCAACTTTTAACTCCAGGTAATAGACACCCGGATTTATGGTATCCCCCAGTATATCGACTGTCTGGGCATCAGAGGTTTTTACCTTTTCCAGGTCCATTACCAGACTTCCCACCTTCCATTTTTTCTCCTTAATTACTTCACCTTTCTGATTTCTCAGGCTAAGCTCAAGAGATATAACGGTTCCGTACCCCTCCATTTGTTTTATATAGTCCAGCTCCTTCTGTTCCAGGGAGTAATAAACCTCTAAATAGCTTTTAGTTGGATCTTGCAAATAATTGAAAACAGAATAGTCTAAATTCAGTTTAAGTGAATCAGAAGGCATACTTTGCGCCTGGTTCTGAGCAGGGGAAATAAAAAAGGTTAAAACTAATAGGAGAGTCACCCCGGAGATTTTTTTTATCTGTTTTCTCATTTTATTCTCCTTTGATAAAGTTGCTTTCTAATAGAGTTTCTAATATTTTAAATTATTGCCTTCCTTCTTTGTAGGGATATTGAAGTTCATACTCTCCATAACCGGTTACGTCCACAAACAGGAATCGACGATTCAGGCGATAATAGTACCAGATCTGATATGGTCGTGAGTTGAGCTCAAAGGGATGTCGGTCTACCTCATCCGGTGCCCCGAATTTAATGTAGACCATCCCCATATCGGTTTTATATCCTTCCTTATCATATATACGAAAATGAGCATTAGCATATCCCACCCTTTTATAATACTCGTCCTTTAACTCGTTTTCCGGTGTATCGGGAGTTGGGTCTTTGGACTTCCAGAACTCCTGCCACTTTTTAATTCTTTCTTCCCCCTCCACTTCCTTTAACTCGTTCAGCTCTCTGGTATTGGCAACATAACGCATAAGGTCAACTGCTTGCTGATAATCGGCTTTCAACTGATAGAGCAGTGACCATTTTATCTCCAGCTCCTTTTGTGTTTTTGTTATCTCCTTACCTTTTTCGTTTAGCAATAACACTCTGAGATTATATAACCCGTTTGCTATCCCGTCTATCTGAATCTTCTTGAACTCATAGAGAATCTGATCAGCTTTCGATAACTGCGTGATTTTCGAGGTATCACTGTATACTATAGCCTTGTTGTTTGCCTCTATTTCATAAATAAGCAAATAATCCAGGGTGCCTGACAATTTTAAATTATAGAGCTCTAAATAAACCCAGAAAAGATTTTCCGGGTCACCAAAAGTAGCGGAAACACTGGGGATTACCTTTTGACCCCTTTTATTAAATTTACTGGAATCTGGTTTCTCCTCTATACTGCGAGCTAATTCCAACCCGCTGAAAGTAATTTTGTTCTTCTCCAGGGATTGCAGGGTAAGTTGATGTTCCTGTTTAATCGCCTTTTGCGAATTCTTATCGATAAGCTTAACACTTAATTTATACTCCCCTTCCGGGAGATTTAAATTAATCTGGTTTATGAGGAAATTTACGGAAGACTGGGTTTCCTCATAACTTTCGACTATATACTCTTCCTCATGGGAGCTGGCATTAACCTGCTTGTTTTTAGCGAAAAGAACGATTTCTATCTCGTACCTTGCTTTGAATCTATCCTGGTCTTTTACAAAAGTTAAGGCATTGTTGAATATCTTATAGTAAACCTCTACTCTCCAGTCATCGCTCTGGTTTTCTGTGAAATAAGCATAATCCATAAGAAAACCTTGCTCCTCAGATTCCTCCGTATAGCCGAAATCGGTCTGCGAAAAGGAAACCTTGGTTACCAGCAAAAATATGCTCAAAACCAGAAGAAAAATTTTCTCTTTCATAACTAAAATATAAATATATTATCCGAAAATAACTACTTAATTTTTTATATCTTTATTAATAAATTTACCCCCTCATCAATCTTTGATCCGGCCTTTTTATTCGTATCTCAGAGAAACTATAGGATCTACTTTTGCTGCCCGGTAAGCTGGATATATCCCGAATACCAATCCCACACCCACTGCTACCGAAAAACCTATGATCACCCAGGGTAAGGAAACACTTGCAGGTAATGGTGTGACTGCACCGATGAGCTGGCTTAAAAGTAACCCTATGATTATACCCAGAATACCTCCAGTGCCGCTTAAGGTCATAGCCTCAATTAAAAATTGCCAGATTATATTCCTTTTTTTTGCTCCGATAGCTTTTCTGATCCCGATTTCCCTGGTCCTCTCTGTAACCGAAACCAGCATTATGTTCATCACCCCTACCCCCCCCACCATCAATCCTATGGAAGAAATCACCACCATAACTAAATATATAGCCCCGGTTATCTGATGGTAGACCTCCATTAGATCATCCTGTGTTGAGACAGCAAAATCATTTGGTTTTTCCGGAGGAACAGCCCTTCTTATTCTCATGAGCTCGGTTATCTCGTCAATAGCTTTGGACATAAGCTCCGGAGATTCAGGCCTGGCAACCAAAAGCAATTCCTTCTCATCTGGATAAAGCTGCATATAAGTCCAGTAAGGTAAAAGCACATAATTGTTCATGTTTTCATCCAGAAGGTTGGGTCTTTCTTCCATTACCCCGATAACTGTGAATTTCCTGGGTGAAAAGTTTTCCCCACCCAGCTTTACTTCTTTACCTATGGGGTCCATGAAAGGGAATATCTTCTCTGCTAAATCCGCACCTAACACCACTACATCAGCATGATAATTTATATCTGCATCTGTGAAAAATCTACCCTCGGCTATGAAGTTATTGTTCACCACCTCATATTCCGGCATAACACCTGAAAGCTCGAAATTGGTCACCTCTTCTTTACCAAATTTTATTACTTTTGGACCTGGTCCCCAGTTCTGGGGAGAAACCTCACCAATCGAGGGGCAGAATTCTCTTACTGCTATGGCATCCTCAAAAGTAATAGGTTTTCGTTTCCTTTCCTCTTCCGACCTTCTCCCTAACTGGATTCCGATATCAAACCTGGTAACATAGATGGTATCGGAGCCTAAGGATTCAATCTGTTTTGCCATACTATTATTTAAACCCTGAATAATGGAGACCATTCCGATAACTGATGTAACTCCGACCAGGACACCCAGGACAGTTAAAAAGGACCGCATTTTATTAGCCTTAAGCGCAGCCAGCGCCATGGTAATAGCTTCTTTTATCTCAAACAGAGTCATATTTTAAATTTCATTACTTTTTATTTCTTATTCATATCTTAAACAAGCTATAGGATCCAGCTTAGCTGCTTTCATAGCTGGAAAAATCCCAAAGAAAAGACCCACTGAGGTAGCTATGATTACTCCGGCTATAACTGACCAGAGCTCAATAGCTGCTGGAAGCGGGGAGGCAATATCCACTATCTTGGCAATCATAGCACCCAGGATAATACCTATCACTCCTCCTACCAGTGATAAGGTAACAGCTTCAACCAAAAACTGCCATAAAATATTTTTTTTCTTTGCTCCTACTGCTTTTCTTACACCGATCTCCCTGGTTCTTTCTGTGACCGAAACCAGCATTATGTTCATTATGACAATACCGCCGACCACTAAGGCGATGGAGGAGATCCCGATCATAACTAAAAAAGCTGTGGCGGTGAAAGTGCGATAAATATTCATAATCGATTCTGCCGTTGAAATATCGAAATCATCCGGTTTATCGTACTGTACATCTCTTCTTGTTCTGAGTATCAGTCTAGCCTGATCCTGAGCCTGCTGCATAGTGCTGAAATCTTCTACCCTGACATAGATAAGCAGAAACTGATTTGAGCCAAAGAGCTTATTAAAAGTGGTGATTGGAATCAACACGAAATTATCCTGGCTCTGCCCTAAAAAGTTTCCTCTTTTTCCGGCTACACCTATAACCTTAAAGTAATAATCACCTATCTTGATATTTTTGCCTATTGGATCCTGGCTGGAGAATAGTTTGTCTGCTATTTCCCATCCGATAAGAACCACCCTCCGGTTATGCTCATCCTCAAAATCCGAGTGTGATCTTCCATTCTCCACATTGAACTCCATGATCTCGGAAAAATTGGAAGTAGCTCCTACCACTGCGATGTCGCTGATATAATCCTTTTTATACTTCACTTTTCTTGTAGTAAACTGCCTGGCTCCTACTTTCCAGCACAAAGGGCAGTTTTCCTTAATCGCCTCCATATCTTCCATGGTAAGGTCTTTTCTCTTAAGTGCTTCATGAAATTCCTCATCAGTTACAATTGCTCCGAATTTATCTACGAAAAAGGTGGAAGAGCCTAAGCTTGATATCCTGTCAGCTACATATTTATTCATTCCCGCTATAATCGAGACCACAGCGATTACTGTCATAACCCCTATGATCATTCCTATCAGGGTAAGGATTGACCTGAGCTTGTTCGAGATAAGTGACCTTAGGGCAATCCCCACGCTTTCAAAAAACTGCAAATTTTCCCTCCTGCAAAAAATAACCTATTTTAATCTCTCTTCCTTTTCTATCATTCCATCCCTTATATGCACGATCCTATCCGCATATTTGGCTATGTCAAACTCGTGTGTGATTATGATTATGGTATTACCCTCAGAGTGAAGTCGATCAAAGAGCTTCATAATTTCATTACCGGTAACTGTATCCAGGTTCCCTGTAGGTTCGTCTGCCAGAATCAGGGCAGGATTATTCACTATTGCCCGAGCTATGGCTACCCTTTGTCTTTCTCCTCCTGAAAGCTCATTCGGTTTGTGAGTCATCCTTTCTGCCAGATCCACCATCTGCAGAGCCTTTTTCGCTCTCTGGATTCTCTCTTTTGATTCGGTACCGTTATAGATTAAGGGAAGCTCTACATTGTGCAGGGTAGATGCTCGCGGCAGGAGGTTAAAAGTCTGGAAAACAAATCCAATTTCCTTATTGCGGATAAAAGCCAGTTCATCGTCATTCATCTCGCTCACCAATCTGCTGTTCAGATAATATTTGCCTTCAGAGGGCGTATCCAGACACCCGATAAGATTCATCAGGGTTGATTTACCCGAGCCTGAAGGTCCCATAATCGCCATATACTCCCCTTTCTCAATTTCCAGATTTATACCTCTGACAGCTTGAACCTTCTCAGTCCCTATCTCATATACTTTCCAGAGATTTTCGGTTTTAATCAGCACTTTTACTTTCCTCTTTTTTCGCTTTTTTCTCTATCTTCACCTTATTACCATCTTTCAATGTTCTTAGCATTTTATAACTGCCGGTAATTATCTGGTTATCCTCTTTCAAGCCCTCAACTACTTCTATATTCTGCTGGTCAGCAATACCGGTCTTCACCGGAACGAACTTCGCTCTGCTTTTCTCTACCAAAAAGACCCCCTCTATTTCTTTCTTCTTCTTTTTTTCATCAGCTTTTTGCTCCGGGGAGGTCGAAGCTCCAGCTTCACCTTCTTTGGATTTGGTATTCAGAGTATCTTTTTTCTCCTCCCTCATCACTATAGCAGCTATAGGTATGTTCAGAATGTTTTGATGAGAAGCAGTAGTTATATCAACTGAAGCCGACATCCCTGGTTTTATTCCCTTAATCTCGTTCTTTATTAATATCTTGACTAAAAAATTCACCACCTGGTCCTGGGTGCCATAACCGGATACCTTGGCTGCATTCCCTATCTCTGAAACCTCTCCCTCAAAGGTGGTATCCGGAAATGCATCTATTTCAATTTCGGTCTCCTGACCTAATTTCACCTCTGCGATATCGGTCTCGTCTATCTCCACCTCAACCTCGAACTCAGCTAAGTCCGAAACGGTCATAATCTCGGTGGGATTGTAAGTAGCCCCGGTTACCATCTCTCCCTCTTTTTTCTTCAATTCGGTAATCTTCCCGGTCATAGGAGAGTTGATGGTGGTTTTTGCCAGAAGGTCTTTTGCCTGCTTTAAGGAAGCCACGGATTGCTCATACTGAGCTTTAGCTACATTATACAGAGTCAGAGCTTGATCGTATTGTTCCTGGGAAGTTAGATTTTTCTCATATAGCTTTTTCTGGCGTTCGTAAACCAGCCCTGTTTGTTCCAGATTTGCTTTTGCAGAGTTCATCTGCGCTGTGGATTGATCTACCATGGAGTTATACTCCGCAGGGTCGATCTGAACTAATAACTGTCCTTTTTTAACCATATCTCCATCTTCGACCGGGAGGTTTATTATAACTCCGGGGACAGTAGCGCTGATCTTAACATCCTTAATCGCCTGAATTTTACCGCTTCCGGTTACTACAGATGCTAAATCACCCTTTTTAACCTTATCCACCTCTACCTTATAGGTTTTTTCTCCAGACCTGAAAAGATTTACCATGACGAAAATTAATATTATGGCAATTACACCGATTATAATTATGATTTTGTTTCTTTTCTTCATCTATGAATTCCTCCGGTTTATTTAATTTATCATTTACCAATTGCCTTCTCGTACTTGGCAACAGCTAAATTGTAATCGTAAAGGGCTTGAACCTGATTGCTTTTAGCGGTTTTATAGGAGACATTTGCATCCAGAAGTTCCAACATCGAGGCTGCACCCAAATTATATTTCTCCTGAGTTAACTTCAAATCCTCCTCCGCTGATTTCAAAGCCTCCTCGGTTAATTGTATCTTTTGCTCGGCTTCCTTCACGGAAAGAAATGCCTGTCTCACTTCAAGTTCCAAATCCCTTTTACTCTGTTTTAGGTTTTCTCTGGCTAAGTTAAGGTTGGCCTTGGCACTTCTCACATTGGAGGTAGTGGCAAAACCTTCAAATAAATTAATACTCAACCTTATCCCTATATCCCAGGAATCATAATTTTTCCAGTCGCTGCTTGAGCTGGGAAATTCAATATCACTCCAGGAGTAATCCCCGAAGAAAGATATACTGGGGAAATTGGCACTTCTGGCAATGGTGAGACTGGAATGAGCCTGATTCACCCCCATCCTGGACTTATCTATCTGGGGATGTTTTTCCAAAGCGCTTTTTAGCTCAGATTCCAAATTGGTTTCTAATTTTTTATATTCCAGCCTGGCATCGATCTCTAGGGGTGTGTTTATATCAAGACCTAACAGGCTATTAAGGGAAGCTTCTGTTAATCTAACATTATTGGCATAGGTGATTAAATTCAGGCTATCGTTCCCCAGCTGAACTTTAGCCTTGAGATAATCGGAAAGAGAGGCTGAGCCTAAATCGTATCTTGCTTTTGCCATATTAAGCTGTTCTACGCTTTTCTTCACCGCATCCTTTTGTACCTCGTATAGCATCTGGGCTTTTAAAAGATCATAACAACCCTCTTTGATATTTAACTCCACTGATTTATCAGCTAATTTTAAATCATCCCAGGCAGACTTTTTACCTGCCTTTTTCAGATTATAGTTAGCCCAGTTTGCCCCACCATTGAAAATGGTTTGGGTGAGTCCTAAATTGAAACTATATCGATCTCGAGAACTTATCAACTGACCCAGCCTGAAATCCAGGAGATCCTCACTTGTCCTGCGCCAGCCTGAACCAAGATCGAGCCTGGGCAATAAACCAGACCAGCCACCTAATAGTTCCCATCTGGCTGACTGATAATTCTCCTGTGCAGAACGAGCGGTGAAGCTATTTTTCAGAGCGATATTGACACAGTCCTCTATGGTGAGAACCTTCTTTTGAGGCATTTGCGCCAAAACTGAAAAGCTGATCCCCAGGATAAGTATTAAGCAAATCGATAGAGTAATTACCTTTCTCATCTTCACTCCTTTTATAAGTAATTCTTACCAGCTAATCGGGACACCCGATATAGACATTCCCAGAACACTTAATCCTATGCCAAATATAGCCAGAACGAGCCAGCTTATCAGGGAAGCTGTATAGGCTTTGCCCTTGGTGAACTTATACAGTACAGTCAAACCCAGGGCTATCAGGATTATCTCCCAGATGGAGAAGATATCCACAAAAGAGAGCAGTAAATATCTGATTTTGGTAACGTCACCTTCCGGCATCAACAAAGCTAAGCTCGTTTGAATGTCAGCAGAATTCTTTACTATAATAAGTGGGGTTTTCAGAACTGCCCCCAGAATAGGAACAAAGGAAGCATAGGTTACCACTGATAGAACCTTCTTATATCTGCTATCTCCGCCCAGTATGATGTTGCAGAAGAAATAAACCAGGGAGGTAAGCAGGAAAATCCCTATGAGATTTTTTAATATCTCACCCACGGCAGAATTTATTCTCTTGGCGGTGTCAACCTCTGCTATCTTATCCAGAACTTCAGGAGGGGCTGAGGATAATTGGGGTATCTGGGAGACTATCTCCTTTTGCAAAAGAAGACTTTGAGGCAGAATTATCTGCGCTACGATAATGGAGATAACCAGAATGAGAATAAAAGCTGGAAACCACGAAGGTTTATTATTCAAAAAATTAAAAACTTTTCTGGGTTCGAAAAATATGCCGGCAATCCTGGAGAGAAATCCCATTTTCTCCACTGCTTCAGGCTCAATAGATTTTTTTCCCTCGTCCATCTTTCCTCCGTTTAAAAAAAGGTTACAATTTATTTTAACGAAATAAACACTAAAAAGTTTCAAAAATCAACGAAAAATGGAGTTGCAGGGGGAAATTTCAGTAATTGAATGGAAAAAATATCGGAATAAAAAATAGAACCAATAAAATCATGAGGATTTAATTTTTAAATCTTTAACTCTTAATCTTTAACTCTCCCTGCTCTTTTACCGATCAACAACGCTACTATCAGTACCAGACATGCAATAAAAGCCATGGGAATTTTGAGCCCGGTCGAAAGCTGGCTTTTACCTATGAGCAGTGGTAGAATAAGAATCGAGACTAAATTCATTACTTTTATTAAGGGATTAAGTGACGGACCAGCAGTATCCTTGAAGGGGTCGCCAACCGTATCTCCAATCACGCTGGCTTTATGAGCCTCCGAGCCCTTTCCACCATAAAGTCCTGCTTCAATAGTCTTTTTAGCATTATCCCAGATTCCACCTGCATTGGAAAGCATAACTGCCAAGAGCTGACCGGTTAAGATTGTCCCGGCTAAAAATCCTCCTAATCCCTCTACTCCTAAGAGGAATCCGACTATCAAAGGAGAAAGTATAGCCAAAAGCCCGGGTGTAACAAGCTCCCTTTGAGCTGCGGCAGTGGATATATTCACACACTTATAATATTCGGGCTTGTTTTTCCCCTCCATTATACCGGGTATCTCTCTAAACTGTCTTCTTACCTCCTCCACCACTTGAAAAGCTGCCCTACCCACTGCTCGTATAGCTAAGGAGCTGAAAAGGAAAGGCATGGCTCCGCCGATGAGAAGACCAACAAAAGCTTTGGGCAGATTAATCTGAATGCCTGTCTCAAAAAACCTCAAAGCTGGATCAAGCAGGTTTATATCAGAGCCGTAAGACCTGAAAAGTGAAACTGCAGCTATCACCGCAGAGCCTATGGCGAAACCCTTGGTAACTGCCTTGGTTGTATTTCCTACCGCGTCCAGTTTGTGCACTATATGATAAGCTTCTGGATTTTTATCCTCCTCTAAGACCTTGGACATCTCGAAAATACCGTTAGCATTATCCGATACTGGACCATAGGAATCCATAGAGACAATGATTCCGGTTGTGGTGAGCATGCCCATCCCGGCTAATGCTATACCATAAGCTGCCAAGGCAACGTTACCGCTAAAAATGAGATTTGAACCTAGAATGGTAATAGAGATTACTATAATGGATAAAACCGTTGATTCCATGCCTTCAGAGAATCCGGACAGAATTGTGGTTGCTGGTCCTGTTTTGGTTGCTCTCGCAGTCTCTTTAACCGGACTGTACTCCACAGCAGTATAGTACTCGGTCAGATAGCTGATTAGTACAGCCAGGATAATTCCTGAGAACGTCGCCCAGAAAAATCTCATATCCGGTGTACCCCAGGGTGTTTTTATATAGAAATAGTTTATTATACCGAAGCCTATAGTTGATGTCACCGCAGAGGCCACAAACCCATTCTGGATAGGTCTCATCGGGTTGAAATCTTTCCTGTCTTTACCTTTTACACTCCAGGTTCCCAGGATGGAAGCGAAAACCCCTACTGCCCTGACTAAGAGAGGGAAGACGATCAATTTCAAAGCTAAATCCCTGCCAAAGGGAGTGGGGTTAAAAACAGCATAGGAAGCTCCCAGGATCATAGCCGCCACCAGTGTGACCTCGTAAGATTCGAAAAGGTCTGCTGCCATTCCAGCGCAGTCACCCACATTATCCCCAACGTTGTCCGCAATCACTGCTGCATTTCTGGGGTCATCCTCTGGAATGCCAGCTTCAATCTTACCCACCAGATCCGCTCCTACATCTGCTGCCTTGGTAAAGATTCCTCCACCTACCCTCATAAATAGAGCCACCAGGCTTCCTCCGAAACCAAATCCTAGCAGCACCATCATAGACTTCTCTCTGAAAATCATAAATATGATTGTTGCTCCTACCAGCCCCATCCCAATGGTGAACATCCCGGTAACCGTGCCGGATTGAAAAGCGGTCTCCAGGGCATTTTTAAAGGAAGTTCTGGCTGCATGAGCTACCCTCACATTACCCCTCACTGCAACCGACATCCCGATAAGCCCGGTCATAGCTGACAGGGTTGATCCTGCTAAAAAAGAAAAGGCGATCCCCCAGATCAACTTCCAGTCCGGGTTTCCATTTGGGAGGACATAGATATTTTTATAAACGAAAAATAGTAAAATTGTCAGAAATATTATGAAAATAAACATAACCCTGAACTGACGGGTAAGGTAGGCTTTGGCTCCATCCTGGATAGCTTTAGCCACCTCTATCATCTTAGGAGTACCCTGTTCTTTTTTAATAACCTTGAAAGCCAAATAGAGCCCATAGGCTAATCCTAAGATGGCAGAAATTAATACAAAATATAATGCCAGATTAACCGTGCGGTCAAAGGGAGGTAAAAGCACATCTCCTTCACCGGCCAGGATATTGCCTGGTAAAATTGAAAATGAAAAGAGTAAAAAAAACCCGTTTAATAACCTGATGACTTTTGACATCCTACCTCCCTGGGGAAAACTAACTGATTAAAAAACAAAAGGCAGTTTTATATAAACTGCCTTATAATTTTTTTCTAATAAAGAACATCCTATAATTGTTTCCTTTAAGCTATTTTAATAGAAACTCCACTTTATATTGTACCCAGACTGCTACTGGCTCCTTATTGCTGATGGCAGGTTTGTATTCATTCTGCTTGGCAGCTTCAACTGCTGCATCGCAAAAGATATCCGGGTTCACACTACCGGTTTTAATACATTTAGCATCCCTGACTTTTCCATGCTTATCTACCAGTGCCTGTACCCAGACCATCCCCTCTACTCCTGCCTTTTCAGCCAGCTCCGGATATTTTGGCTTGATCCATTTTATGGGTACTGGAGCTTCCTCATATGGTATAAACTCGTCTGCTGTGGGCAGATATTCTTCCTCTGGAATATCAATAACTATGTCCTCTCTTCCTGTCCCCTCAGTAGCAATTGTGGGATTTTGCAATGCTCCTAACTCTGTTTGTGAAGCTAAAGTTACGGTTTCCTTAGCTTCATCATCCGGAACTGCTTCAGGGATACCAACGGATGGTGCTGCAGCTGCAGCCGGTGCTGCTACTGCTACCTGCCTGGCTTGAGCCTGGGATAAAGAAGGAGGCGCTCCTAACTCTGCTATACTCTTTATGGTTATCACCCTGGTAGCTGTAGGTTTTTGTGATGTGATATGTGAAAAAACCAGAAAGGACCCAATCAGAAGAATATGCACCAGCCCGGCAAGTAATACTGCCATACCTAAATTCTTTTGATATACTCTTTTAAGCTCGAATGCTCCATAAGGGGTTGCTACTCTCATTTTTTACTCCCTCCTTTGGGCTTGAGCTTTCCGGTGATAAGCCCTTCATCTTCGTCAGTAAAAGGAGCAAAGCTGAAACGGTAACTGAATTTATCGTTACGCTCTTTTATCTGTCTTTCAATCATCTGAATCTCATCGATAATATCTACCATTTTAAAATACCTGGCGTCTTTATGAATTTTGATCAGGGTAACCAGCTTCGGTCTTTCCTGATTCTTCGCTGAAAGCAGTGCTCTTAATGAATCATCGGGTAATGGCTCTGGCTTCTCTATACCCATAGACCAGAACATTTTTCCTTCCTGGTCTACTCTAATGGTTAAAAGATTGGATTCCGCAATCGGGACTGGAACATCCTCTGGAGGAAGGTTGATCTCCATTGCCTGAGGCATGCTGAAAATTGTGGTTACCATATAGAAAATCAACAATAGAAATGCGATATCTACCATAGGGGTCATATCTATACGGATCCCTATCCTTCTTTTGGGTCTTCTTAACCCGGTACCCTTTTTCCCTCGAGGACTTGGTCCTCCTACATCAACACCTGCCATAAAAAATCACTCCTTAAGCAAAATTGCTTTATATGGTCTCCTTAACTTCCGGTCTCCGTCTCGGTAACCAACTGGAATCTCGGCATATAGTTGTCCCTCATCGTAGTCATTAGACTCTGCATCGTCCCATAACGAGCTTCCTTATCTGCTTTAATCACCACAAAAATCCGGGGGTATTTTGCCCGGATGGAATTTATGATTCCAACCACCGTATTGAGATTTGCTTCTTCATAAATTCTTTCCGTAACTCTTTCCTTTTTCCCCTGAATCTCAACTTCTTTTCTGGATAAATAATCAACAAAAATTGAGTCTTCTTTGGTAATGGTTATCGTCAGTATATCTGTTTCCGGAAGCTTAATCTCGGAATGTGAGGATGGAAGAGCTACTGTTTTCTTCTCCGGAGGTTTAAACTGGGTTGTAGTCATATAGAAGATTAAAAGCAGAAAAGCGATATCTACCATAGGGGTCATATCGATTTTGATCCCTATTCTCCTTTTCATCTTCTTTAACATTACTTTTCAGCCTCCTTGTTCTTCAGAAGCTGTAAAACCTCATAAGATGCCTCATCCATAGTATAGTTAAAAGCATCCACTTTATTAACGAAGAAATTATATGCCACAATACCTATGATAGCGTTGAAAAGCCCTCCGGCAGTATTTACTAAAGCTTCAGCTATTCCTCTTGCCAACATCATAGCATCCACCACTCCTCCAACCCTTTGTGAAGTCGCCGCAAATGCCCTGATCATACCGATGGTGGTTCCTAAAAGACCTACCATAGTTGCGATAGAGGCGATAGTGGACAGAGCGATTAAGTTCCTCTCTAAAAGTGGAACCTCTAAAGCATTGGCTTCCTCTATTGCTCTCTGAGTCTCGCTTAATCGCTTCTCTGAGGAAATGCCTGCATCCTTCAACTGTTTGTATCTCTCAATTCCAGCCCTTAGCACATTAGCGGTTGTTCCTCTCTGCTTATCACAGGCAGCAACTGCACTATCAAAATCTTCTTTATCCAGCATCATTATCACATTCTTGAAAAAGGACTGAACCGAAGCTTTTCCCCGAGCTTTTCTCAAGGTGAAAAGTCTTTCCAGGATAAAAGCCAAAAGCATAACGGATAAAGAGATCAGTACTCCAACCAGTGGTCCTCCCTCTCTCAGGTATGTGGGCAACTGACTCCAGATTAAAAATCCTACTGCTAAGGAGACCACCAAAACCAGAGTTACGAATACAGATTGTTTCACGAAAAATACCTCCTTTAATGTTTAGAATTTAAATTCAAATTTCTCTTTTTATCTTACAACAGCCTATCTCATCCTGACCTCCTTCAACCTCTTATAAATCATTGGCTTTAACACTATTCAAGACCCAACATCCTAAGCTGATCCACAGACCTATCCCGGATATGCTCACCAGGGTAACCACATTGAAAACTTCCCTGAGCTGTTTTACTCCGAAAGCACTGGCCAGGGGAGTGGTTATCCCTATTATTGACAGGACGATTGCTACAATCCACAGAACGAAAGTTATTGAATTGAATCTAAGTGTCCTTTTGACCTTAAGAAGATATCTTTCTTCCAGACTGGCCTTGCTGTATATGGATAGCAGGTTGAAAATTCCCAATAGAAAAGAAATGATAATTATTAACAGAAACAATACCGCCAGGATTCCCATAAGTGTTCCTCCTAAACCAGAATAGGTCATCAGGTTTCCGAATTTAACCAGGTATTGCAGGGCATTATAGCGCATAACCGTCTCTCCCCGGGAGAAATTAAACCAGGGAAGGAAAAGACTCAAAATCATCAAAACGGAAGTCAAAGTCAGTATGGTTTTTTCCACAGGCGAGAAGACCGAAACGAAGACCACACTATGGTCTCTTTCTTCTCTTTCCCCGTGTTCTTTTCTACTCTTGACCTCCTCTAAATATTTTTTCTCCTCCTCTGCGTTTTTCC
>Ga0224495_10000982_pt1 | contig 21237 bp, 15 predicted proteins | sample SF_Jul11_sed_USG_FD_168128 | JGI IMG/M metagenome (GOLD analysis project Ga0224495, IMG submission 168128) | Sediment microbial communities from San Francisco Bay, California, United States - SF_Jul11_sed_USGS_4_1 | ecosystem: Environmental > Aquatic > Marine > Sediment | place: USA: California...
TGCTTTAGCTTGCACAACAAATTGCGCAAACGCTGCCTTGTCGAAAATTGCAATGTCGGACAACACCTTGCGATCAACCTGGATGTTGGCCTTTTTCAGCCCATTCATGAATACGCTGTAGGTCATACCCTGCTCGCGAGCAGCGGCATTGATACGTGCGATCCACAGGGTACGGAACTGACGCTTTTTCTGGCGACGATCACGATAGGCGTACTGACCCGCCTTCATCACCGCCTGCTTGGCAATGCGATAGACGTTCTTGCGGCGACCGCGGTATCCCTTTGCGAGATCAAGAATCTTCTTGTGACTTGCCCGCGCTACTACTCCACGTTTTACTCTAGGCATGATCGGCTCCTTATGCGTATGGCATCATGGCGCGAACCGATGCTGTATTGGTTGAGTGCACTTCGGTGATACCGCGCAATTGACGTTTGTTCTTGGTGGTCTTCTTGGTCAGGATGTGACGTTTGAAGGCCTGTGAACGCTTGATGCTACCGCCGGCGCGAACAACAAAACGTTTTTTCGCTCCGCTTTTGGTTTTCATCTTAGGCATGATTACTCCTTAAGTTATGGTAGAAGGTGTTTTCCGGTGGAAAAACTTGATGACCTACTCACCACTTTTTATCGGGACTATATTACTGCTCTACCGAATTGGCCGTCCCATTCCCGCCAATCCGGTCAAACTTATTTCTTCTTGCTCTTGGGTGCCAACACCATCACCATTTGCCGACCTTCCATTTTAGGAAACTGCTCCACGACACCATACTCATCAAGATCATCCCTGACTCTTTGAATCAAACGCATACCAATTTCTTGATGTGCCATTTCACGACCACGAAAACGAAGTGTAACTTTAGTCTTGTTGCCATCATCCAGAAATTTGATCAAGTTTCTCAACTTGATCGCATAATCACCCTCGTCCGTGCCAGGGCGAAATTTGATTTCCTTGATCTGAACCTGCTTCTGTTTCAGCTTGGCTTCATGCTGCTTTTTGCTCTCGGCATATTTAAACTTACCTATGTCCATAATTCGGCAAACAGGAGGGTCAGCCAACGGTGAAATCTCCACCAGATCCAACTCAGCCTCATCAGCCAAGCGCAAAGCTTCTACTATAGTTACGATCCCGAGGGGCTCTTTTTCCACACCAATCAACCGCACTTGTGGTGCGGTAATCATTTCGTTAGTGCGTTGCGATTTATCTTGTGCTATTGCAATATCTCCACTTGGACAATATCAAGCCGTGCTACCCGTTTTAATTTCGGTCAGTAAACGCTGAATTAGAACATCCAACTTCATCTGACCTAGATCTTCACCACTACGGGAACGCACGGCCACCAAACCTTCAGCCACTTCCTTGTCGCCAATAATCAGCTGATATGGTAGTTTCTGCAAGCTATGTTCACGGATTTTATAGGTAATCTTCTCATTACGCAAATCCAGTTGTACGCGCAATCCTGCTGCGCGTAATTTTTGCGCGATTTGGGTCGCATACCCCCCTTGGATTTGTGAGATATTCATCACCACCATTTGCATCGGTGCCAGCCACAACGGAAAGGCACCAGCATGATGCTCAATCAATATACCAATAAAACGTTCCATCGACCCCAGAATGGCACGATGTAGCATCACCGGCGGCTTGCGACCGTTATCCTCATCGACGAACTCCGCCCCCAATCGAACAGGAAGGTTAAAATCCAGTTGGATCGTTCCGCACTGCCACAGCCGCCCCAAACTATCCTTAAGCGTAAACTCAACCTTGGGGCCATAAAATGCGCCCTCGCCTGGCTGAACCTCGAAATCCAAGTTGTTTTGCTTCAAAGCAGCCGCAAGGCCAGCTTCTGCCTTATCCCAGATTTCATCTGAACCAACACGTTTTTCCGGGCGAGTTGAAAGCTTGACCAATACTTCGTTAAAACCAAAATCCTTATAAACCTCATTCAGCATTACAATAAAATTCGACACCTCGGATTGCACCTGCCCCTCGGTACAGAAGATATGCGCATCATCCTGAGTAAAACCACGAACTCGCATCAATCCGTGCAGCGAACCTGAAGTCTCATTCCGATGACAAGAACCAAACTCCGCCAAACGCAGCGGCAAATCGCGATAACTATGCAGTCCGTGATTAAAAATTTGCACATGCCCTGGACAATTCATCGGTTTTACCGCGTAGTCGCGATTTTCCGATGCCGTAGTAAACATGTTGTCGTGGTAATTCTCCCAATGTCCAGACTTCTCCCACAGCGTCTTGTCTATAATAGTAGGGGTGCGCACTTCGTGATATTCATGCTGACGAAATTTGCGGCGCATGTATTGCTCAACTTCCTGCCACAGTGTCCAACCCTTGGGGTGCCAAAACACCATACCTGGCGAGGAATCCTGCATATGAAACAATTCCAATTGCTTACCCAATTTGCGATGGTCACGCCTCTCAGCTTCCTCAATCTGAAGAAGATAGATATCGAGCTCTTCTTTTTTTGCCCAAGCTGTACCATATATACGCTGCAGCATCTCGTTCTTTGAATCACCGCGCCAATATGCTCCAGCCAACTTCATCAGCTTGAACACCTTCAGTCTCCCAGTCGATGGCACATGCGGGCCGCGACACAAATCGGTAAAATTATCCTCAGTATACAAAGACACATCCTGATTCGCTGGAATAGATCCAATTATCTCGGCTTTATAATGCTCGTTGATGCCCCTGAAATAACTCACTGCCTCATCACGTGGCAACACCTTGCGTACCACCGGAATATCACGCTTGGCAAGCTCTGCCATGCGCTTTTCGATCGCAGTTAAATCTTCTGGAGTAAACGGACGTTTGTAAGAAAAATCATAGTAAAAACCGTTCTCAATCACCGGCCCGATAGTAACTTGTGCATCGGGAAACAGTTCCTTCACCGCATGTGCCAGCAAATGTGCCGTAGAGTGGCGGATAACCTCAACACCCTCCGTATTCTTATCAGTAATAATCGATAGCGCCACATCCCGCGCAATAGAAAACGATGTATCCACCAATCGGCCATCAACTTTACCGGCCAGCGCTGCTTTTGCTAAACCAGCGCCAATACTGAGCGCAACTTCAGCAACCGTCACAGCTTGATCATAATTTCGTTGCGAACCATCCGGCAGGGTAATAACAGGCATAACTTCATTCTTTCCAAAAATACAGATGGCGATAATGCTGCCGCAATCGTCAAAATACAAGGCCAAGCTTCTAGCCTCATCAAGTCACATGAAAAAACACCCTCAAGTTGTGATTCAACTAAAGAAAACTATACATTATAATAGTAGCTGAAAATTTACAGCCAAGTTTTATTCTTACTAATTGCCTTTATAAATTTTAATTTGGATATTTGTTTCCCTAAAAATCATTCAGAAAATATGTGCAATTAAGGAACGAGTAATGTTTTTTGCAAATTAATTGTTTAGATAAGATTGAAACTTGGAGTACCAAACAAATTTATAAAGAAGTCCATCACATCCTGCAGTCAAACCAGGGCGACCATCTCTAAGGAACTGTTATGCCTAGTAGCGCCTATTCCTTAATTCTCGCACCCGCAATGCTGACCCTAATAGCCTGCGGATCCCTCCCAGTTAACCGCAATATAAACAACAGCACTTCCCTGGCAGAAAACCCCAAAACACCCCCTATAGCCAGCCCCGCCTATACCGGCACTCAATACACCATCAGTGTCATTCAGTTCGTCAACAAGGTACCCTCCAAAATTTCCAACGGAGGTGAAGCGGCCACAAAAATCATGGCGGGACTATTAAATAGTTCTGGGCTGAAAACCATTCTGCTTGACCCTAATTCACCCATCGAAAAAGACAGCCATACACTAGCCACACAATCAGGGAATATTAGAATCAGATCCGCAAATACCTCTGACGATATTAATGATCCTGATTACCGAATATCCGCGACTATCACAGCATACACTGAAGTCGAAGAAGGAATTGACACCCTCGTTTTCCAGAAAAAAGTAATTGTTGCGCGCATCGCCGTAGAATATACATTGGTTGATCTTATTACTGGCAAATCACTATTGGCTGAATCCGTACTTGGTGAATATCGCAAGGATATAACCGGCACTTCTAGATCGGAAAATATTCCTGCCATTGACTCAAATTTGCGTGATAGTACATTACTCGACGCCCTTGGAAAAGCTACCGAAAAAATTATCAGAAGGTTAAGCAACTTGCCATTTCAAGGAAAATTGCTCTCAGTTAATGATCAGGATGTAATCCTGAAAGCAGGCACTCGGTCTAAATTGGAAGAAAGTGATCAGCTTGACGTTTATCATTTAGGTGAGGCTATTCTTGATTTGAATAGCGGAAAAATCATCGGTTATTTGGAAAGCAAGGTTGGAGTCATTGAAATTGTAGAACATCAGGATGAAAACCTTTCGAAAGCGAACATTGTATCCGGTATTGGAATCCAAGCAGGTGATATCGTCAGACAGGCGCCTTGATCCAAGCACAACGCTTAAAACAACATGGTGCTTTTATTCTTCATCCGCAATCCAATACCGTCTCTCACTAAAAAGTATCTAGCATTATTAATATAATTTTTACCTATTCCTATTATCACTAATATCGGTGACAACCATGCTTGCACAGGATGAATAGTCAATCTTGGTGTGGAGCCGTTCCAGGAGCATGTGCATGTTCGATTCTCTTGCGTGTCATTTCTTTGTGAGACACATTTTTTTCGTACATGTTGGCATGCTCCTCGTTAGGAGACGTAACGTTATGGTCCATGCCATGTTCATGAGGGAGTCCCCCTTCTTTCTCAGGCAAAGACATCACACCCAAACCGTGCCGGTATACCACTTCACCACCAAGCCACGCGGTGCTGATTACCAGCAACCACACAACCATCAGCATAGCCAGAAATCCATAAGGTGCTACCATGAAGCGCTGAAACCATCCATCCGCGGCTGCGATCAGGAGTAGCACCCCCACCGTCACTAGTGCCCATTTACGATGAAGCATCATGGCCTGATGCCCCGCCTCGTCATGATCGACGCTATTGTAAGCAATCCAGCCAAACATCGAGGCAACAACAGCAAATATCACTGTAGCCCATAGCATCCAGCGTGCGAAGATCAAGCACTGTTCTGCCATGCGATTTTCCTTGAAAAACTTCCCAGCTGCATAAAAGAACAGCGCTGCCGTCACAAAAGCGATCGGAAAATGTACAAACAACGGATGAAAGTTTGGAATGATTTCAATCATGCATTTACCCCTTTAGTCAAAAAAGTTTAAATTCACGCGCCTTGACCAAGGCAAACAGTGCCGGAATCACCAACAGTGTAAGTACCGTAGAGGAAACCATTCCGCCCACCATCGGTGCTGCGATGCGGCTCATCACTTCGGAACCAGTGCCGCTGCCCCACATGATGGGTAGCAGCCCGGCCATGATCGCCGTCACCGTCATCATCTTCGGGCGCACACGTTCGACCGCACCTTCCATCACCGCCGCATAGAGATCACCGGCATTCGCAACTTCCCCTTGTTCAACACATTTGGCCTGAATTTCCTGCCAGGCATTTTCCAGATAGATCAGCATCACCACACCGGTCTCTGCTGCAACACCGGCTAAGGCAATGAAACCAACTGCTACTGCAACGCTCAGGTTGTAGTCGAGCAGCCAGATCAGCCACACCCCACCCACCAGCGCGAACGGTACGGAAAGCATCACAATCAGGCTTTCCGTCACGCGCCTGAAATTGAGGTATAGCAACAGGAAGATGATCAGCAGCGTGACCGGTATCACGATCTTCATCTTGGCAGCAGCACGTTCCATGTATTCGAACTGCCCGCTCCAGGTTGCGTAATACCCGGGAGGAAATGCCACCTGCTCGGCTACCGCCTTGCGCGCCTCAGCCACATAGGAACCGATGTCACGCTCACGGATATCTACAAAAATATAGGCAGACAACAGAGCATTCTCGGTTCGTATGGCGGGTGCGCCCTTGCTGACGCTAACCTTGGCGATCTGCCCTAACGGAATCATCGCGCCCTCCGGTGTGGTCACCAGCACCTCGCGGGCAATCTGTTCCGGCGTACTGCGCAGCTCACGCGGATAACGCACGTTCACGCCAAAACGTTCGAGCCCCTCCACAGTAGTGGTAACGTTCTCGCCGCCCAGCGCGGTCGCGATCACATCCTGCACCTCACCTACACTAAGCCCGTAGCGTGCCAGCGCCATCTTTTCCGGCTCGATATTCAAGTAGTAACCGCCGGTGATACGTTCGGCGTAGGCACTACTGGTGCCCGGAATATTCCTGACTACCGACTCGATTTGCTTGGCAAGACTCTCCATCTCCTCGAGGTTCTTGCCGAACACCTTGATGCCGATCGGTGTACGGATGCCGGTGGAAAGCATGTCGATGCGTGCCTTGATTGGCATGGTCCACGAGTTGGCCACACCAGGAAATTGCAGCGCCTTGTCCATCTCGGCAATTAGTTTGTCGGTATCCAGACCGGGACGCCAGTCTTCCTGTGGTTTGAGGTTGATCACCGTTTCGAACATCTCCATCGGTGCCGGATCAGTAGCCGTACCAGCGCGGCCCGCCTTGCCATAGACCGAGGCGACTTCCGGAAAGCTCTTGATGATCTTGTTCTGTGTCTGCAGCAACTCGACCGCCTTGGTCACCGACATCCCCGGCAGCGTGGTGGGCATGTAGAACAGCGTACCCTCGTTCAGCGTCGGCATGAATTCGCTGCCGAGGCGCATCGCTGGATACAGCGTCAATGCCAAGACTGCCAGCGCAACGACGATTGTGGTTTTCTTGCGGCGCAGCACGGTGGTGATCAATGGGCGGTAACTCCAGATCAGGAAGCGATTCAGCGGATTCTGAGACTCCGGCATGATCCTGCCGCGGATGAACAGCAGCATCAGCACCGGTACCAGCGTCACCGACAGTAACGCCGCGCCCGCCATCGCGAAGGTCTTGGTGAATGCCAGCGGCGCAAACAGCCTGCCTTCCTGCGCTTCAAGCGTGAACACCGGCAGGAACGATACGGTGATGATCAGCAGCGAAAAGAACAACGCGGGTCCCACTTCCTTGCAAGCGGTAATGATTGCCTCCGTACCCGACTCGCCTTCCTTGGAGCGCTCCAGATGTTTGTGCGCGTTTTCGATCATTACTATTGCGGCATCCACCATCGCACCGATGGCAATGGCAATGCCGCCCAGGCTCATGATATTGGAGTTCATTCCCAGTGCGCGTATCGCGATGAAGGCGATCAGCACACCGATAGGCAGCATCACGATAGCGACCAGCGCACTGCGCGCATGCATCAGGAAAACCATGCACACCAGCGCGACGATCAGCCCCTCCTCGAACAACGTATGCTTCAGGGTATCGATGGCACGGTGGATCAGCTCGGAACGGTCATACACCGCCTTGATGCTGACGCCTTCCGGCAACCCCGGTGTGATTTCGGCGATCTTGTCCTTGATGTTCTGTATAACCTCCAGCGCGTTCTGCCCGTAGCGCGCCATCGCGATACCCGACACCACCTCGCCCTCACCGTCGAGCTCCGCGATACCGCGCCGCTCGTCCGGTCCAAGCTCGACCCGTGCGATATCGCGCAGCAGCACTGGCGTGCCGCGTTCAGCTTTTACCACCAGATTTTCGATGTCCGCTTTGCCGCGCAGATAGCCTTTGCTGCGCACCATGTATTCGGTCTCGGCCATCTCGACCACGCGCCCGCCGACATCGAGATTGGAATCGCGTATCACCTGCGAGACCCTGCTCAGCGGAATACCATAGCCGCGCAGTTTTACCGGATCGACCGTCACCTGATATTGCTGCACGAAACCGCCGATCGAAGCGACCTCGGCCACCCCGTGTGCCTTGGTGAGCTGGTAGCGCAGATACCAGTCCTGCATAGCCCGCAACTGGGCGAGGTTATGTTTTTCGCTGAGCACGGCATACTGGTACACCCAGCCCACCCCGGTCGCGTCCGGCCCGAGCTGTGGGGATACACCACGCGGCAGCTTTCCCGCTGCCTGGTTGAGGTATTCAAGAACGCGTGAACGTGCCCAGTAGATATCGGTGCCGTCTTCAAAGATCACGTACACGAACGAGGCACCGAAAAACGAAAAGCCGCGCACCACCTTTGATTTAGGTACCGCCAGCATCGCGGTCGTGAGCGGATAAGTGACCTGGTCTTCCACCACCTGCGGCGCCTGCCCGGAATATTCGGTATAGACGATCACCTGCACATCGGACAGGTCTGGCAAAGCATCCAGCGGGGTCCTGTACATCGCATAGATACCTGCCAGCGTGATGAACAGCGTCGCGAGCAATATCAGAAAGTGGTTGCGCGCCGACCAGTCGATTATTTTTGACAGCATGTCAACGTCCCTCGTACTGCGCAGAATGTGCTTTCATCGAGGTGATCACCCATTCCCCCGGTTCGCGCTCGACAATCTCGAAATCGATCCTGCTCCCCGGTTTGATTCCCCCGGTCAGCGAAGAATTCGCCACCTCGAAATCCATCGTCATCGCTGGCCAGCCGAGCGCCTTGATCGGCTGGTGAGAGATGCTGACCGAGCCATCCTCATAAATCTCGTCCAGCGTACCTTGCACCTGATGACCTACTGTTCTCACCTTGGACTCTACTTTTTCAGCTTTATTCCCGCTCATCCCACCCAATGCTGCCTTAAGGTTGCTCTCCGAATCGATCAGGAAGTTGGCGGAGGTAACCACCTGTTCACCCTCTGCTATGCCATCCAGTAGTTCCACATAGTTGTCGCCACGCCTGCCCACCCTGATACTACGTGGTTCGAATCTCCCCTCAGCCAATTGCACCAGTACAACCTGCCGGGTACCGCTGTCGATCACTGCGGAAGCCGGCACGGTCAATACCTTGCCCATGTGATCGTCCAACACTTTCACGTTGGCAAACATCGCAGGCTTTAGCATACCCTTTGGATTGTTAACTTCCAGGCGCACCTTGACGGTACGGGTCACCGTATCCAGCGTCGGATAGATGAACAATATCTTCCCGCTGAAATCCTTTTCCGGATATGCATCCACTTCAACCCGTGCCATGGCACCTAGGCTGATCGCAGCGATGTCCTGCTCTGCCACTTCGGCGACCACCCACACGGTGGAAAGATCGGCGATCCGGTACAGCACTTCGCCCGGCATGAAGCGCATCCCCTGCACGGCATTCTTTTCGAGTACGATGCCGCTAACCGGTGCGCGGAAGGTGATGTTCTGTGTTGACGCATCACCAGCCGAGTTGACGGTTTGTGCGTCGCCGATATCCCAGTTCTTCAGGCGCAGTCGGCTTGCTTCAGCCAGTTGCTTCATGCTGTCCCTGGCAGCCTGATCCGCATTACCAAGCGCTGCCTCACCTTTAGTAGCCAGCACGTATTCTCGTTGTGCAGATATAAGCTCCGGGCTGTAAACATTAAACAAACGCTGTCCCTTGCTAACCTGTTCACCGGTCGTGTTGACGTATAGCTTCTCCAGCCATCCCTCAAACTTGGGCGCAATCAGAAATATACGTCGCTCGTCGATCTCGATCCGCCCCGTGGCGCGAACAGCCCTGTCGAGTACACGCATGGCCACTGTCTCGCTCTTCACGCCTAGTTTCTGTACCTTGGCCAAGCTGATATTCAATTGTCCGCCCTCACTTTGATCCTTCTCATAGACCGGCACATAATCCATCCCCATCGAATCCTTCTTCGGTACCGGCGAGGTATCGGACAAGCCCATCGGATTGCGGTAGTAGAGAATCTTGTTTGCGCTATCTTCCTTCGCAAAAGTTGCTGCCATTGGCATATGTGTGCTGCGCGTACCCAGCCAGTAACTACCGCTCCCGACCGCCAGTATCAGCATGACCACAATGATCGCGTTATTCGTTTTCATATTTCCTCTCCCAACAGGCGCTCGATGTCGGCAAGACGCAACTGCGCTTCCAGTTGTGATTTGAGCTGTTGGCGTTTAGCTTTCAATATCTGCTTTTGCGCATCCAGCAGCGTGGCGAAATCGACTTTGCCGGTTTCGTAGCCAGCCAGTGCAGACTGGTAGGTCAGTTCTGCCTGCGGCAGCAGTCGTGTCACGATCAGTGTCTCAGTCTGGCGTGCCGTCTCCAAACCGGACACGCTTTCCGATAGCGCCGACATCACTTGGTTAAGAATGGTTTCCTTGCGCGCACCGTATGCAGCCAGCATGGCCTCGGCTTCACGTTCTTCGGAACGTCGCGATTGCTGTTGGAAAGGAATGTTGAACTCGACCATCAGATCCCAGGTTTTAATCGAGTTGCCGGACTGGGTCGGTGCAACCCCCAGCGTAATATCCGGATAGCGATTTCGATAGGCCAGATCGCGGCTTTTTTCCGCGGCCTGAACACCTGCCTCCACAATCTGCAACTGCGGATTGCGCGAGCGCAGCCTGTCCACCAGCATTGAATATTCAAGCTGTGCAGGCGCCGGAAGCGGACGCGACTGAGCAGGCTTGGCAAGCAAGGCTGTCGACGGGCGCGACAGCAAATTGTTGAGTTTGATGTGCGCATGGTGCTGCTCGTTTTCCAGTTCCAGCAATTCCGCATGCAGATCGGTCTGCTCGACCTGTGCGCGGATCACGTCCTGCTGTGTCCCGGCGCCGTTCGCGTAACGAACTTGCGCGATCTGCTCCATACTGTTGAGCAAAGACAGGGTTTCACGGGCAAGGCTTTCGCTGCCAGCAAGGTAGTAATAACGGGCATAGGCAAACTTGATCATGCCAGCCAGATCAGACCATGTCGCAGAAGACTGCACATTGGCCTGCATGGCCTTTGCTTCGGCCAACCCTAGCTGCAGGTCGCTTTTACCGAACCACGGTATGCGCTGCATTAGCAGGTAGCGTGTACCATCCACTTGCGAAGGCAGCAGATTCGCTCCGCCGCCCGAGTTGCGATTGACGACGCCCATCAATTCTGTACGCAGCACCGGGTCGGGCCATGCCCCGGCTGGTTGCAATCGCTCAGCCGCCGCCTCCGACTCGAAGCGCGAGGCAGCAAACTCCGGATTGTGTCCCCTCGCGTAATCCAGCAAGTCTTGCAGGCCTGCACCAAGAGTTTCCTCGCTCGCATGCGCAAAATCACATATAAAAAAACCTAGTAGGAGCGCCGCAATGCCATTTAACATTTTCATTACCCATCACCTTCAGGCTATTTGGCGAGTTCTATATGAATCACAACAATTTTTCCATCGACTTTCTCCACTGCAAAGCGTACCTTGTCGCCCTTATGTAGTAATGCTAATTGTGATGCGTCTTTTACTTGGAAATTCATTACCATTGCAGGCATCTGCACCTCCTTGATCTCTCCATGCTTCAGGGTAACCCTCGATTTATTCTGGTCTACTTTCTTGACCACCCCATCAATCAGCTGTGCACTGGTTGATGAATGTTCATGCATAGCATGTCTGTGATTATTTATATCAGCAGCGAAAGTTGTTGAAGAAAGTGCAACAAAAACTAACGAAACAACCAGTAAATTTGATTTCATGTATATCTCCAAACGTAAAAGTAAGTTGGGTGATGCAGCTAACTTGCTATGGCAGAATTTTGCCCCGTTGTGACAGGCCAAAATCAGCACATACAACCCGGCCAGATGAAAAATCACAGCCGAACTGGACGGTACGAGGCTTAATCTAAACGACTTAGCGTGTATCAGTGGTGAAGAAAGACTCTCGTGCCGCGTCAGGCACGAACGAGAGGGGGAGGATCTAGCGGTGCAAAAGTGATCGACTGGAATTGAGTCGGTGAAGATACATATGATCTGATTAAGGGAAGGAGCACATTCACACTGACATCTATCGCAGCCAGATAGGCACAGCAGGCAATGTGGCAAACACCGCAATTCTTGCAGGATGCGTCGTGCTGGCCATCCTGCATTGCCCCGTTATGAGCAGCATGATCGTCATGTTGCTCAAGGATGCCAGAATGTTGGTACAGATGATCGACAGATTGCGATACTGCGGTAGAACAATCTCCGCGCACAGTCTGCATTGCAACCGACGCAGCCAAGGCGCTGCCGCTAAAAAACGGCAGCCAAATGGCCATCAAGAGTGCGGTAAGTTTGCGAGATACGCGTAACATGCGCACAGCTTGTCAAAAATCTGCCGTACTGTCAAACAGGATGTAAAACGAAAGCCGTCATTGCTGACAGGCCCAGTAATAATCACCCGGCTAAATTTATGAGCGCGACGCCCTCTTGCGCTCGATCTCAGTCAGAAAGCGCTTGCGAATACGCACAGATAGCGGGGTAATTTCCACGAGTTCGTCGTCATCAATAAATTCGATTGCCGATTCCATCGTCAAACGCACCGGAGGAGTCAGGCGCACTGCCTCGTCCGTACCGGAAGCTCGCACGTTGGTAAGTTGCTTACCCTTGATCGGATTAACAACCAGATCATTGTCGCGGCTATGGATACCTATGACCATGCCTTCATATAGCTTGTCGCCTGGCGATACAAACATGCGGCCACGATCTTCCAGTTTCCACAATGCATAGGCTACCGCATCCCCTTTTTCTGCAGAGATCAGCACGCCATTGCGTCGCCCGGGCATATCCGCCTTGACTGGTGCGTAATCATCAAAAACATGTGCCATGATGCCGGTACCGCGTGTCAGCGTCATAAATTCGGACTGAAAACCAATCAAGCCGCGCGCGGGAATGCGGTATTCCAGACGCACACGTCCGTGACCGTCTGGCTGCATGTCCTGAAGGTCGCCACGGCGGCGGCCCAGTTCCTCCATTACAGCGCCCTGATTGGCATCTTCCACGTCTACAGTCAACACCTCGAACGGTTCGCACTTCTCACCGTTGATGTCGCGATAGACTACACGCGGTTTCCCAACTGCCATTTCGAAGCCTTCGCGGCGCATGTTTTCCAGCAGAATGGTCAAGTGCAATTCACCACGACCCGACAGCAAAAACACGTCAGCCTCTTCTGTATCATCGACGCGCAGTGCCACATTAACCAAAAGCTCTTTAGCCAGGCGATCACGAATCTGGCGGCTGGTAATGAACTTACCTTCCTGTCCGCACAACGGCGAGGTGTTCACCATCAGGTTCATGCTCAAGGTAGGCTCATCGACTTTGGGCATCGGTAGGGCTTCTGGTTTGTTAATGTCTGCAACAGTCACGCCGATACCGATTTCTTCAATACCATTAATCAACACGATGTCGCCGGCAACCGCCTCTTCCATCAGCACGCGCTCAACCCCCTGAAATCCCAACACCTGATTGACACGCGCCTTCCTGGACGACTTGTCGCCGTTCATAACCATCACATCCTGCCCAGGCTTGATGCGGCCGCGAGTTACGCGTCCCACACCGATACGACCAACAAAACTTGAATAATCCAGAGCGGAAATCTGCAATTGCAGAGGTTGATCAATATCGGCAGCATCGGGTGCCGGAACACTCTTCAATATGGTATCGAATAGCGGGCGCATATCCGAACTGGTCTTCGCCAGATCCAGCATCGCGTAGCCATTCAGGGCTGATGCATAAACAATGGGGAAATCCAGTTGGTCATCATTAGCACCCAGTTTGTCGAACAGGTCAAAAGTCTGATTGACAACCCAGTCAGGTCGCGCACCCGGGCGGTCGACTTTATTTATAACGACAATGGGACGTAAGCCCAATGCCAGCGCTTTCTTGGTCACAAAGCGGGTCTGAGGCATCGGGCCATCAACTGCATCCACCAGCAACAGCACACCATCAACCATGCCCAGCACCCGCTCAACCTCACCACCAAAATCGGCATGGCCCGGGGTATCGACGATATTGATATGCACACCTTCGTAATTCACCGCGCAATTCTTGGCCAGAATAGTAATACCACGCTCCTTCTCCAGGTCGTTACTATCCATTACCCGCTCAGCCACATGCTGGTGAGCTGAAAAAGAGCCAGCCTGGGACAACAGTTTGTCAACTAGCGTGGTCTTACCGTGGTCAACGTGGGCGATAATTGCGATATTGCGGAGTTGGCGGGACATAGGAACAGCCTTGCTAATAAAAAGGGCGCGCATTCTAGCACAGGGTGGTGCCAGATAAATTTTTGCTGGCTTTTATTTCTCCCGCCAGTATAATGCGCGCCTTGCCGCCGAAATTGCGGCATTTGGTTCATCGTTATCTGACCTAATCTCTCGTGCGGATTCATTTTCGCACCTGTCTAAAAAAATTACGGATCTCTCCGTAAGTTTTTCCGGTTAGCTACGATGTTTAATGCGCCGGTTTACTTCAACTCCCAGCACGACGGACTGTTTTACTACCTGCGCTCTTAAACTTAGGGAACTTTGGCAAGCTCGTCATGCTGGACACAAATTCAGCATACGGTCAATGTAAGCTTGGGTGTTACCATGCGCCTTCATGACGAGTCAGACTACCTTTGAAAAAGTAAAGGAAACACAATGTCTTTTGAAAATTTGAATTTAAACGCAACCATTCTTAAAGCAATTGCAGATACTGGCTATACTGAAGCAACGCCAATCCAGTCGCAGGCAATCCCCGAGATCATTGCCGGAAACGATCTTATGGCATCCGCCCAAACAGGAAGCGGTAAAACTGCAGCTTTCATCCTGCCAACTTTAAATCGACTGGCTACAGTCTCCGCCTTGCCCGGAAAAGGTCCGCGAGTGCTGGTATTAACACCGACTCGCGAGTTGGCACAGCAAGTATGTGATGCCGCCACTAAATACGGCAAGAACATGCGTTTCAAGATAATTAGCATTCTGGGTGGCATGCCTTACCCGGTGCAAAATCGCTTACTCTCGGGCCACGTGGACATTCTAGTTGCCACACCAGGTCGTCTAATCGATCATATCGAGCGTGGCCGTATTGATTTCTCAAGGCTTGAAGTACTGGTACTTGATGAAGCAGACCGGATGCTGGATATGGGCTTTGTCGATGACGTCGAGCGTATAGCTGCTGCCACACCGAAAACTCGCCAGACTCTGTTATTCTCAGCCACGTTGGATGGCGTAGTTGGAAACTTAGCCTCACGTCTACTTAAAACCCCCAAACGCATCAGTATTTCGGCAGCAAAAGACAAGCATGAAAATATTGAACAGCGCATGATGTTTGCCGATGATATCGCCCATAAGAACAAGATTCTCAACCATCTGTTAACCGACACCGAAGTTAATCAAGCTATCGTTTTTACCGCTACCAAGCGTGATGCCGATGGTTTGGCAGACCAGTTGTCGGCACAAGGTCATTCAGTTGCGGCTTTACACGGCGACATGAGCCAGCGCGAACGTAATCGCACCCTGCTAAACATGCGCAACGGCAACGTGCGCATTCTGGTTGCAACTGACGTTGCCGCACGCGGACTGGATGTACGCGGCATCTCGCACGTGATCAACTTCGACTTGCCAAAGTTTGCCGAGGATTATGTGCACCGTATCGGCCGAACCGGCCGCGGCGGATCAAACGGCATTGCCATATCGTTCGCATCCAACCGCGATGGACAGATGCTGAAACGCATCGAACGTTACACCGAACAAAGCATCAAGATGCACACGATCAAAGGTCTAGAGCCGAAGTACAAGTTGCGAACTGGATCTTCCTCCGAGCGCCCGCGCGGCAATCGAGGATCGCGTCGTAGCAGCGGAGGATATGGCGGAGGGAATAATGCAGGCGGAGGATACAGCAGCAACCGTAGCTCAGCCTTCACCGGCAACGGCAACAACAGCGGTGCCGGCTTCCACCACAGTGCACCAGACAGCCGTCACAGCCATTTCGGTCGCAAGGAAGGCCACGGACAATGGCATGGACAACCTCACGGCAACAGCTCGAATGGACACGGCCCATCGCGAAGCCAGGATCGCAGCTTCGGCAATGCAAATCGTGGTGGCAACAGCGCACCGCGCCGCAGTAACGGCCGACCAAGCTATGCGCTTGGACGTGGCAACAACGGTAACTCTCGTTAATTCGTGACTCTACTATCCCAAAAGCACGCTCCGGCGTGCTTTTTTTGTTGGTAATGCATACACACGCTTGACGAATTTCAGACAACCTTAGTCAGGTTATCGACAAATTAGATTTATGCATAACGCATAACCATAACGATTAGAAATTATTTCTCAGGTTATGTGCGCGACAATTTTTAAATTTTTACACTTGCATTATTATATGGTTACGTGTATATGTTAAAGCTATATATCTAGTTTAGATCATAACTCTACACGTATAGATATATTTGGCATAGTTACTGCATAGCGTAACTCAGCAGTTTGCATCACACATATTTATACTCTACAAAGGAGCAATGAAATGAAAAGTTTTCAAATCAAAAAACTCGCAGCATCTACTATCGCAGCAGCAACTTTTGTAGTCATGACACCTGCAGCACAAGCAGCCAACGTAAGTAGTGCTTTTAATGTCAACATCAACCTGACACCTGCTTGTTCGGTATCCACTGCTGCTGGCAATATCACAATGACCTATATTGATAACGACCCGGCAGGAGTGACCGGCACCTCAACAGTCGGCGTTACCTGTACGAGTGGTGCTCCATATACACTATCTCTGGATGGCTTGATTGGCCTTGGCGCTTATGGCCCCTTTGCTGATGCTGAAACCGGATTAAATTACACCATGTCGTTCGATGGCACTGGTGTGGGTGGCGCGGACGTAGCATTGGTTGGCAGTGGTGTTGAAATAGTTACAACCATTGGTGCCAATATCGCCGGCCCCCAGAGCGGAATCTGCAATGGAAACATGGTAGCTGGCGTCTGTACAAGCCTCGTTCCTGAAGCTCATACCGTATTTGTCAACTACTAAGATCAGATGAGCGGTTTGCATCCCAGTCAATACCTGCTGGCATGCACATTCATGATGAGTGTCTGGGCCACACCGGCATTTGCCGGGACGGCCCAAACCTCTTTCGCTGTCAAAATCAATCTGCTGGATCCGAATTTCGCCCTGTGCCGGAGTACATCCAGTATTGGAATATTTGGCGCAGCCGTGACCGTTTTTTGCTCCACAGGGACTTTTTCAGGCTACTCAGATAATGACCCCAAGCTTCCCTGGACTGCGATGCAAGACAGTACATATCGTTTTGTCACCCAAATCTCTCGTTCCGGTGAAACGCTTGGCACCGTTGACAGCTATACGGGCGGAGGAACTGTGACATCATGGCGTGTCATCAAGCTAGCCAATCGAGATTACCTTGAAATGATGGTACATTGGTAGCTTGATACAATCGTTCCAATTTATGAAAGCGATTCTCCCCATGACGACTTTTACCAGACTGATTTTCCCTGCCCTGTTATTGATGTGCCTGACTGCACAGGCACATGCAGGTACCTTTTCGGTCAGTCCGATTCGCATCTTCATGACGCCCAGTGACAAGGCCGTTGCCGTGACTATCACCAACGATGGTGAAGATGAGGTGGTGATGCAGGCCGATATCTACGAATGGAGTCAAAAGCCGGACGGTGAAGACGACATGACGCTGACCGATGATATGTTGCTCTCCCCTCCCATTATCAAGATTGCCGGAAAATCACGTCAGGTGGTCCGTCTGGCCAGGCTGCTCCCTGTAAAGTCTTCCGATCAACTCACCTACCGGATGATCGTACGGGAGATACCGGAAGCCAAGCCAACCAAGGACAAAATGCAAATCCAGCTTGCACTGGCTTTCTCCATGCCAGTCTTCATTACACCTCCGGCGGCAAAAAGAAGCCTGAATTGCACCGTAGAAAGAACCGCAGCCAATGCCGTCATTGCTGCATGCGAGAACAGTGGCAATGCCTACGCCCAGCTGCTGGATTTCGAGCTATCGAGCGAGTCAGGAGAACCAATAGCCAGCCGCAGCCAGGGAGCATATATCCTGCCAAAAATGAAGCGCCATTTCGACATCAAGTCTACCAATAGATCCATCCCCTCGGGAAAGGCTAAACTTACTGTTAAACTGGATGACGGTTCAACACAGACTTTTGATGCCGACCTAGGCGAATAGGAATGCCAGCGTGGGCTTTGCTTCCCTCCCGCGCCTGATTCTGCTATTCGGTCTGTGCGCCCCGGCATTTGGGCAGACAGAACCGATCGGCTCGCCTGAACCCGCGGCAGCCGATGCGACCAGGCCTGTTCCGCTGCTTTTTACGCGTACTGTTTCAACACCCCAGGTACCCACTCCCTCTTCGGATAAGATTCTGCCGCTTGAAGTCATCATCAATGGGACAAAAAGTGGCACGTGGCTGCTTATGGAACGCGCCGGGGTGATGTATGCCCCCATGGACGCATTTGTTGAATGGCGTGTCCAGCTACCCGCTGAAACCAAGCCGATTGACTTCACTCTCTACAACCAGACGTACTGGCCGCTTTCTGCCCTACCGGGATATAAATTCAAGATAGACCATACCAACCAGTCCGTATCGCTACTATTTTCCCCTGAAGTTTTTTCCGCAACACGACTTAGCCAGGAAAAATCGAAAAGGCCCGTAGTAAGCCCCGTTCTACCGAGCCTATTTTTGAATTACGACTTGAATTATTCGACTTCAAAATTGAACAATGCCCCCGATCTGAAGGATTTTGGATTACTCACGGAAATCGGAGTCTCCAACACATGGGGCGTCCTCACCAGCAGTCACGCGGGACGTAATTTAACCAGCGATACCCATTCCAGTAACCCACGAAGCTGGGTTCGCTTGGAAACGACATTTACCAGGGATCTTCCAGATAAAAACCTGACCCTGAGAGTCGGAGATACGGCAGTCCGTGACGGAATGTGGGGGCGCAGTGTCTACTTTGGCGGCATCCAGTACGGCACCAACTTCGCACTGACTCCGGGTTATGTCAGCCAACCCATCCCGGCACTTCCGGGTGTCGCCACGGCGCCATCGACGGTCGAAATGTATGTCAACGATGTGTTGCGTCAGGTGTCTACGGTTCCAACCGGACCTTTTGTGATAGACAATTTTCCACTCATGACCGGAAGCGGAGACGTACGAATGGTGGTGCAAGACATGCTCGGGCGAGAAACCGTGATCGAACAATCTTTTTTCACCACGACCGAACTGTTAGCACCCGGGCTCGATGACTGGAGCATAGAAGCCGGCAGCCTAAGGCAGGATATCGGTATCGCCAGCAATCATTACGGGCCTGGTTTTGCGACTGGCACATGGCGACATGGCTACAGCAACGCACTCACGCTGGAAGGACGTGCCGAAACAATGTCGCAATTACGAACGTTCGGGGTCGGTGCAGTATCTGCCTTGCCAGAACAAATTCTCGGAAAGGCATCACTTGCACTGAGCAGAGGGCCGGGCCAGAACGGAGCATTATGGTTGCTTGGCCTGGACCATCAACGACTGCACAGCAGCACGTCCTTGCAGATCCAGGGGGCGACAGCCCATTTTCATCAATTGGGGCAACCCCAAGCCACTTCACCCGTAAAACTCCAAATGGCAGGCAACTGGAGCTACACGACCAAAACTTCCGGATCTTTCGGTATGGGCTTGGCCAAGCTGGATCGGTTTGACGGCACCAGCGTGTCAACCTTGTCGGGCAACTATTCCACCCGTATCGGCAAGCGCAACAACCTGAACTTCACAGTCAGTCGTGCCTTCAACGGTGCAAGTGGCACATCGATTGGACTCTATCTGGTCATGCCGATGGATAACAACCGGATTTTCAGTGCCTCGGCCAACAGACATGGGACTCAGCAGGATTTCTATGTCTCAGCCACACAAAACCCAAGTCACGACAACAACCTCGGTTGGCGCACCCTGGCCGGTCGACAACAGGAAGCGAGCCGTGCGGAAGGCGGCGTTTACTATACCGGTCGCTATGGCAAGTTATCCGGGGATGCGAGCATTTCGCCCGACCAGACTGCTTTGCGCCTTGGTGCCAATGGCGGAATGGTGTTCGCAGATAAGCACCTGTTCGTCACCCAGCGGGTGGATCAAAGCTTTGCGGTGGCCGAAGTGGCTGGTTTTGATAATATCGGCATCGGCTTGGGGAGCAATGTCCTGACCCACACGAATGCGAACGGCGTTGCCCTGGTACCGCGCCTGATGGCCTACCAGAACAATTCCATCAGGCTGGATCCCAGTGAACTGCCGATCAGTGCCGAGATCGATAATATTGAGCAGGATGCGGTGCCCGCCTGGCGTAGTGCGGTCAAGGTCACGTTTCCGGTGCGCGGCGGTCGCGGTGCGCTACTGAAGATTGTCTTGGAAGATGGGGAAGACGCACCCGCCGGTGCCACGGTGCAGATCGAGGGCGATAACGAAGTGTTCTATGTGGCCCGCCGCGGTGCCGCCTTTGTCACCGGACTGGAAGCCACTAACCATATCCAGCTGAATTGGAATGGCCAGCAGTGTAAACTTGAAGTCGCACTTCCCCCGGAAATGCCAGACGAAATCGCGCGTGTTGGCCCACTGCTTTGCAAAGGAGTAACACGATGAAACCGGGAATCGCCAAACATAAATTTTCCCTGTGGTTGACAGCCATAGTGTGCTCGACCTGGGTTGGACATGCCGAAGCAAATGCCATCTGCAATGCCAGTTCGCCAGGTTTTACCATCGCCTATGTACCGGGCAACCTGACCACTACGATCATCTCGACCACCGTTTCAGTGACATGTACTGCCGGCCCCAAGAAAACAAATATTCAATATGATCTGGCTGTCGATAACGGATTGAATGCGCTTGGCACTCAAAACCGCGCTGTACTAGCAGGCAGCTTCATCAATTATCATGTTGCGACCGATGCAGCCTGTGCGACCCCATGGCAAGGCGCTACCCTCATCCCCAATCCCAGAGCCAAATTTGCGTTAGCCGCAAATACTACCGTTACCAATGTTTACACCTATTATGGTTGCTTGCAGCCAGGTCAACTGGTGCTTCCGCCAGAAGGAATATATACAGACACGGTTACCATAACCTTCTCGACTGGAACCGCATCAGGTGCAGGGACAAGTGTTTTCACCGGCAGCGCATTCCCTGTGTCAATCCTCGCACCAGCCACCTGCAACATTACGACACCACCCTCAAACATACTGTTCAATTACCCTTCTTTCAGCCCGACCCCAGTCCTTGCCAATACCAGTTATAGCCTCAACTGCACCAGCACGCTGCCCTATACCATGGCACTGGACATTGCCGCTGGCACAGTGGCCGGCTTGAACTACACCCTTGCTTTAAACACGACGGGAACCGGGGGGGCAAGTCCTTTGGCAAGCGTTGGCACCGGAACCGTACAAAC
>Ga0224495_10000983_pt1 | contig 21199 bp, 13 predicted proteins | sample SF_Jul11_sed_USG_FD_168128 | JGI IMG/M metagenome (GOLD analysis project Ga0224495, IMG submission 168128) | Sediment microbial communities from San Francisco Bay, California, United States - SF_Jul11_sed_USGS_4_1 | ecosystem: Environmental > Aquatic > Marine > Sediment | place: USA: California...
CAAAGATGATCTGCGTTTAAATCGCGGTAGATCCAGCAGCGGGCGCATTTTTGTCTAAACGATTTCAAAATTTTGATTTGCAATTCATCCGAAACTTGCACGTCGGAAACTACAAACAAAAATGCAAGTTCGTCGGCGCCAAAAGCGGTTTTCTGGGCTTCGGAGCGAGGCACAACTACCGAGGCTTCCAGCGAAGCTTTAATGGTCTGCTGGATTCGGGCATTTTCCAGGGCGGTATTCACCGTTTCTTTTAATTCCCACACGGGCGCGTATTTTTGTTCCAGAGCGGAGTTTTTCCATTTCTGGATGTCCGGCCAGAGATGCTCAAAAATACTTTTTTGCGGATGATACAATCGCTGAACTTCTTCGGCGGTAAAACTGAGAACCGGGGCAAGCCAAACCAGCAGACTTTCAAAAATAATTTTTACAGCGCTCAAAGATGACAATCTTTTTTTGGCAAACTCGTCCGGTACTTTTGAATTTGTTCCCGAGGGGCTGTTATCGCAGTACAACCGGTCTCGAATGATATCAAAATACGTACTGGAAAGGGTTATTGTGCAAAACGACAGGATACGATGATATACCTGATGAAACTCGTTATTTTCGTAGGCAGCGGTAACTTTTTCTCCCAGAGCAGAAAGCTCATGCAAAGCCCAGAGGTCGATTTCTTCCTGAATCAGGTTCTCGTTTAAATTTCCGGTATTTTGTCCATCGTTTAGATTTCCGAGCATATAGCGAAAGGTGTTGCGTATTTTTCGGTAGCTGTCCGAAAGCCGTTCAAGCATGTCAAAACCAATTCGGTTATCGGTGCGGTAATCTTCCGATGAAACCCAGAGTCGCAAGATATCTGCGCCGTATTTTGGTATAATATCGGTAACAGGAGAAATTACATTTCCAATGGATTTGCTCATGGCGCGTCCTTTGTCGTCGAGGACATAACCATGGGTCAGTACCTTTTTATAAGGCGCGATTTTTTCCAGAGCCAGAGCGGGCCATAAACTGCTTTGGAACCAGCCCCGGTGCTGATCTGACCCTTCAAGATACATATCTGCCGGAAATCTCAACCGGGAATTTTTCTTCAAGGTTGTATACCAGCTAACGCCCGAATCAAACCATACATCGAGAATGTCATTTTCCCGGTCAAACTCTGTTGAGCCGCAGTCGCATTTTGTACCGGCTAACAACAGTTCTTCCGAAGTTTTTTCAAACCAGATTTCAATGCCTTCTTTTTTTACCTGTTCAATGACATGATCCAGACTTTCTTTTGTCATGTGGGTTTTTCCACAGGCCTTGCAATAAAAGGCCGGAATGGGAACGCCCCAGGCTCGCTGCCGCGAAAGACACCAGTCCGGACGATTATCAATCATCGACTCAAATCTCTTCTGACCCCATGCAGGTATCCATTCCACCTGCCCTGTTTTTTCGAGAGCTGATTTTTTTAGCGAATCCACGCTCATAAACCACTGCGGGGTAGCTCTGAAAATTAGCGGCGAATGAGATCGCCACGAATGTGGATACGAATGGTTAATTTCGGAATGCGCCAATAAAAGATTTTTTGATTTTAAAAGTTCGATAATTTTTGGGTTGGCGTCAAAAACAAATTCGCCTTTCATCGGTTCAAAATCCTGCGTATATCTACCCCGGTGATCTACCGGAGAATATGGCGGCAAGTCATATGCAAGACCAACGCGGTAGTCATCCTGACCATGACCCGGGGCCGTATGAACGACGCCCGTACCCGCTTCGAGCGTAACGTGATCGCCAAAAACAATTTTACTTTGACGGTCAACAAAAGGATGCATGGCATGAATTTTTTCAATATCCGTTTTGGAAATTTTTTCTCTGGAGCTAAACGTCAGCCCGGTTGCCGCAAAAAAACTTTCTTCAAGACCGGAAGCAATAACCAGATTGCCTTTATCGGTTTTATAAACAGCGTATTCAAATTCCGGGTGAAAGCAAAGTGCAAGGTTCGCCGGCAATGTCCAGGGCGTAGTGGTCCAGATAACCACAAATTCTGGATTTAATTTTAATGCGGAGAAGTCGGCAGCATTTTTTACAGGGAAGGCAACGTAGACAGAAGGCGATGTGTGATCTTCGTATTCCACCTCAGCTTCGGCCATGGCGGTCTGGGCAACGGTATCCCAATAAACCGGCTTTTCTCCCTTGTAAATAAACCCGGAAATAAACAGGTCTCGAAAGGCTTCCAGAATTCCTGCCTCGTAATCGGCGCTCATGGTATAGTAATAATTTTCCGGCGCCTTTTTGGTTTTGCTGTCCAAATCGCTCATATCCGAATTATCCCATAAAACGCCAAAGCGGCTTTGATCTCTGGCCTGAATTTCAATAAATTCCGCGGCGTATTTTCGGCAGGCCTCGCGAACTTTTTTGGGATCTTTTTCCTCGCCTTTTTTACGGTTTACCAGTTTTTTTATTACAGCCAGCTCAATGGGTAGTCCATGACAATCCCACCCCGGAACATAAGGAGCATATTTTCCGTTGAGCAAATGAAATTTATTGATAATATCTTTTAGAATTTTATTCAGGGCATGTCCTGTATGAAAATTACCGTTGGCATATGGCGGCCCGTCATGAAGAATAAATGAATGGGTATTTTTAAGCGATTGCCGCGATTGCAGAATGTTTTTATAAATTTCATTAGATTGCCAGTATTCAAGAATCTGCGGCTCCCGTTGGGCCAGTCCGGCGCGCATGGGAAAATCCGTTTTTGGCAGACAAATAGTTTCAGACCATGGATTTTTTTCTTCGGATTTATCGCCTTTTTTAAGATCACTCATACGGTAAAAACATGCGTTTGATACACACCGTCAAGTTTATGAATCTGACAATCGCAGGAAAGCGAAAAGCAAGGAATGCTCTTTTGCTGAACACCACAAGAAAATGCCTTTGATATGAATTGCTTCTGGGGATACTACTTTTAACAATACAAATAAATTCGATCTTGACATAATATTATATAAAATATACTTTACATATCTTTTAAATATACGAATATGCTATATTGCATAGAAAATAATATTTAAGAGTGGAAATAAATATAGAGTGTTTTCCGGTAATAGCGGCGAAACTGTAAAAAGCCAGATGCGCTGTAAAACAGGATTTTTGAGCGGATGTATGTCCGTATATAACCCGCAAAAAAGGAGATTTTATGGATTGGTTGACAAAAATATTTTCCGGGGGAGCCGGGAACATTGTAAACAGTATTGGAGATACCGTTGACAAATTTGTTTTAACGGGAGAAGAAAAAGAAAAGTTCAAGCTTCAGATGGAAGAGCTTTTGCAAAAACGCGACTCGGAAGTTGAGCAAACTATTCGTAGCGAGCTTGGAGCCAAAGAAAGAGTTCTGGTGGCAGAGTTGTCCCAGGGCGATAATTATACAAAGCGAGCCCGCCCTACGGTTGTTTATATGGGACTGGTTTTCATATTTCTGCAAACCATTTTGCTGCCCTTTATCAAGGGAATCGCCGGATGGGAATTCGTTATTCCTGAATTGCCCACAGGGTTTTGGGCTGGTTGGTCTGGCATTGTAGGTACCTGGGCTATTGGCCGGTCTTTTGAAAAAGTAGGAATCCAGAATAATTTTACGAGAACTATTACCGGCAGCCTACCCGTTTCAAGGTTGCTAAAATAAATAATCAGGTCAGAGGAGAATAATATGGAACAGTCACCCGGCGTTAACGCCATTGTAAAAGTGATGAAGCAAAAAAATTATACCGTTTTTGAAGATCCAAGAGGCCATGATCTAAATATTGTTGGTCTGCGAACCAAAGATATGACGCCCAACACGTTTAATGACTGGATGAATCTTTTTTACCGGTTTGATGGACGATGGAATTTTTTTGCCTTCCCGTGTACTACCGATCCGGGTACTTACTGGCTGCAAAATCCCATGAACGTTAAGGGTACGGCTATTTTAAAACCGGGGCAATATCGAAAAGCGTATTCGATTGGAATGCATTTTGACTATCGCGCCCTTGTTCAATCGGGCAATCTTACGGTGTATAGAGACGCCAACCGCGACAACAAGCTGGATGTGGCGGGGCAGGCAGAAGATACAGGAAGTGATTTCGGCGTAAATATACATCGCTCGCATCCCCAGCTCGCGATGACCAGCGTTGACAAGTGGTCGGCCGGTTGCCAGGTTTTTCAGGATCCCGATCATTATGCGTTTTTCCTGAAAATATGCGATATGGCTGCCGCCAAATTTACCAACTCCTTCACATATACCTTGCTGACCGAGGAAGATTTTGGATAAATATTATGAGCTCCAGTAAGAACGATGCATTGGCCAAAGACTGATTTTGCTGGGGCAAGGTTTAAGCCGGGATTTTCAATTACTGAATGACCAGGGACTCATTAGAACCTCGCAGATTGTTGATCGTCTAAAACAATTATCCGAAAAATAACTCTAAGTTGAAGACCCTCGCCTGAAAAACATTTTACAGGCTGACTCTCTCCTGATTTTTAACCAGACTCGGGGTTTCCCATATGATATCGGTAGCAAATCTTAAAGTTCAATATTCCGGCGATCCTCTTTTTGAAAATGTGAATTTGCAGTTAAATCCCAAAAACCGGTATGGAATGGTCGGAGCCAATGGTTGCGGAAAATCTACGTTTATGAAAATTCTCTCCGGAGATGAAACGTCTTACAGCGGCGAAGTCAAGATTCAGCGTGATCTGGTTGTCGGTCATATGAAACAAAATCAGTTTCTTTATGACAATGAAAGAATTGTAGATGTCGTAATTTCGGGAAATGACATTTTGTTTCAGGCAATAAAAGAAAAGCAGCGCCTTCTGGAATCGGAGCATGAAGTATCTGCCGATGAAATTGCAAATGTAGAAGAGATTATTTATACGCACGATGGCTATTCCGCCGAGGCCGCCGCTTGCCGAATACTCGACGGGCTGGGCATTTATTTTGACAAGCACTTTCAACCCATGAAATCTCTTTCCGGCGGTTTTAAACTCCGGGTTTTGTTAGCTCGCGTATTATATCAAAATCCGGATTATCTGCTTCTGGATGAGCCAACGAACCATCTGGACATTGTTTCCATTGCATGGCTTGAAGACTATCTCGTAAACAAATTTCGCGGAACGCTGCTGGTAATTTCCCATGACCGACATTTTTTAAATCGTCTTTGCACTCATATTCTGGACGTTGATTACCGGACAATAACTACCTATACGGGAAACTATGATTACTTCATGGAAGCCAAAGCCCTTGCTATGGAACAAAAGCTCCGGGAAACACAATCTCTTGAGAAAAAAATTGAACAACTCCAGGCCTTTGTCAGCCGGTTTAAAGCCAAGGCATCCAAAGCAACGCAGGCGCAATCCAGGGTTAAACAAATTGAAAAAATTGAAATACCTGATATTATACCCTCTTCGAGACGCTATCCGGATTTTAAACTGGAAATGGGCAAGCGATCAGGTCGCGAAGTTTTAAAAACTTCCTCCCTGAAGAAAGTATACGGCGAAAAAAACATTTTTCACTCCCTTGCCTTTGAAATGGAAAGAGGAGAAAAAATCGCTCTGATTGGACCAAACGGAACAGGAAAATCTACGCTAATAAAAATTCTTGCCGGCGTTTTAAAACCGGACTCTGGTAATGTTGTCTGGAATTCAGAGGCCAAAATTTCTTATTTTGCCCAGGAACACGCAGAAGTCGTCCATGGTAAAAAAAGCGCCTTTGAATGGCTTTCCGAGAACTCAACCGGATGTACGCCCGGTCAGGTCAGGTCGGTTCTTGGCGCGCTTCTTTTCTCAAAAGACGAAGCTGAAAAGTTTGTGGATACCTTGAGCGGGGGCGAAGCCGCCCGGTTAAACCTTGCAAAAATTATTCTTGAAAAACCAAATGTGCTGCTTCTCGATGAGCCTACAAATCATCTGGATATGGAAACCATTGACGCGCTGGAACTGGCGCTTCAAAACTATGAAGGAACCATGATATTTGTCAGCCACGACAAAAGCTTTGTATCGAGCCTTGCCAAAAGTATTTTTGAAATATCTCCGGATGGCGCGGAAATTAAAAAATTTTCCGGCGACTATGCGGAGTATCTGGAAAACTTTGGCGCAGATTATCTTAAAAGAATCGACGATAAAAACTTTAAAGGTATCAAAAGTGACAAAAAACCCTCATCGGGTCAAAATACCTATGAGGCTCGAAAAGAAAGGAAAAGCGCCCGGGGAAAACTTCAAACAATCATAAAAAAAATAGAAACAGAAATACAGGAAATGGAAACCCGAAGCGAAGAGCTTGATACAATATTTGCCGACAGTTCTCTGATTGTTCCAAAAACTCCCAATGAAATTAAATCGCTTCATGCGGAAAAGGAAGCCCTGAAAAAATCAATGGAACAAAAGTTGGCGCAATGGGATATATCCCATCGGCAACTTAAAGAACTTTCGGAAGAATTTGACTTGAATTCTGCGCCATAATCAATATTCGTAAATGGCCATTAGTCCGCCGGGAGCCGCAGCAATATGCAACCGATTTTCTTCTTTTTTGTTCCGATAATCATACGATACTTTTGAGTTATATTTGCTATCATATTTTCTCCAGTCGCTCATGGACGAGACAGGCTGGGTAAATATCATAATTTCCCCTATTGCAAAACCTGGAAGAAAAGTAATCAAGCCGTCGAGAACAGGACGGTTAAAGGCCAACCATATCACAAGACCTGCCGCAAGATTTACCGCAAAATTTGCCGAATGCATTAAAAGCGATGTATTGTCTGCCTCCCATTGTGCGCTGTCGCGAAGAAGGTCTTCGGCTTTCCTGAGTTTGGCCATTCTGGAATCTGCTGTATCGTCTGGCATGGTCGCCAGAATGTTCCGGGCATACATGGATGGCATGGGAGAAATAGCCATGAATATGGCTCCAAGGCCTGTAGTAATCGCTCCTGTCATCATGTCCTGCTGAAAATGATCCCGTTTTGTTTTGTCCGTCCCGCGTTCAATGTTGCTGGCGTTAAAAAATAAAGTGAGCTGAGCGGCGGTACCAACTGTATAGAGACTCAGAAATCCCCAGTACCAGAATCGGGAAGCCGATTCCTCATTTTGAAATGAAGAATTAATGCCGCTTAACCTTTCTTTTAACGCCATATCGGATATATTTTCTTGTTTGTTTTGAGCAGATTGCGCCATAATTCCTGAAGAGATAAAAATAAAAGCGAGAATCAAAATTCTAAATAATTTCAACATGATGCCTTTTTGCGGAATGAAGGAGCAGGGGCAATTCTTTTTTAAGTTGTGTTGCAACGTCCGAAATGTACAGAGTTCAGGGCGGCATTCCGACTTCGCGCTTGACAAGGAATCCTGGATATATACTGATTATTCAACAGGACGCCGCCGATAATAAAAGCAAAAGAAATGTGGAAGTAAAGCTCTTCCGCATATATAATAATACTATAAAAAATGATATTAAAACGATTTCATATAATATATGCCACAGCATTGTTTCTGTTTTGCATTTTTCCAATATTCAGCGAGGGAAAGGATAAAAAAACAAACGAGAAGGGTACAGTAGATGCCGGAGCATCGTATTTTTCACAGGATGAAATGCAGTTTGTACTCGGAGATAAAGAGCAACCGTGGAATTATGGCAGAATAATGCTTGCGCCGTTTTATTCAATGGGGATTGGCAAATTTGCCCCGATTATTCCCTACAGCACCGGCGTTTTATTATCCTTTGACCACGGTATCCACCATGCGTTTAAACCTGTTTATAGAAAAAAAAGCCCGCTGATACCCGGCTTGAGAATGGAAATTGCCTATAACATATTTGGATCAACTCCGGTGAGCGGACTGTCCGTTACCGGAGGATTGATCTGGTTATTTCCCCTTGCCGAAGGAAGAGCCGGAGATATCGAGCTGTCTTCAACTGTTGGCATGAACTTTATGCGGGGACAGATCGGCAGCGGATCATTTAACAATGATGCCTTGTATTTAACAGCATCTTTTGGTTATAACCTGTCATTTTCAAAAATTTTTTTTTCCTTGCACGGCAGATTTTCGTATATTTTTGATAAAATCGATCCATGGATGGGAGTTGGGGGATTGTTTGGAATAGGATATAAATTCAGCGCTGCTGCGGGAGCGGAACGCGAGAGTGGGAACAAATGAAAAATAGATTAATATTCAATTATCCGGGGATTATATTAATTTCAACATTGTACTTGTCTTGTACCAACAAAATGAACCAATTGGCCTTATTAAAGGCAGCCAATAGCGCTTTTCCAACAGGAACAGTCCTCGACAAAAATGGCGACGGGAAATATGACGGCATTGATGCAGACAACGACGGTGTTATTGATATGGTTTTCGTTGACCCGCAAGGCCCTCCGGCAACTGGAATTGACATTGATAATGATGGAAAAGCTGATTTTTATTTGTATACGACTGAAACAGGATCCATCTTTAATACAAAGGCGGACGGCTCAGGAACAACCGTTACTGTGGTTATCAAAAATGGTATACTGCAAGGATATGATACGAATTCCGATGGAACGGTTGATAAATCTCCCCACAATGCAACCTTGTATACGATAGGCGGAGGAGCAATAACCAACTTATCGGGAAGTTTGATTTTATCATTAACAGTAAATAACTCCAATATTGAATACCAAACGGCATCAACTGCCGTGATTCCGTCATTTAATACCTCATTATTTGCAGGAGATTATTATAATTTACAAATTGTAAGTTCTACTGTTAGTTGCGGGGTCGTAAATGGTAGCGGTATCGTATCCAGTAGCGGCATTGCCGTACAACCGACAATAAACTGCGGTTTGTTTTCCATCGGAAACAGTACTGTTGCCATGACAGGAGTATCCGGAAAATCTGGAATCAGCGATGGCACAGGAAGCGCAGCGGGTTTCAATAATCCAAAAGGCATGGCGGTTCTCGGCGGAAATATATATGTAGCGGATACGGCAAATAAGTTAATTAGAAAAATCGTACCGTCAACGGGTGTGGTAACAGTATTTGCCGGTGGCGCTTCAGGCGGCGGAACATGTGCTGGTGTTGCGTCTGCGACATGCAATGACGCTACCGGTACTGCGGCACAATTTTTAGATCCGGAAGGAATAACCGCAGATACAGCTGCGAACAGACTTTATGTTGCCGATACGGGCAATCATTGTATACGTAGAATCAATACCGTGGGCACTGTCACAACAGTTGCAGGTAGCGCGGGTACGACCGGGCTTGTGAATAATGCAAATCCTGGATTGGCACAATTTTCTTCCCCTAAGGGAGTGGTTATGGATGTAGCAAACACAATACTTTACATAGCCGATACCGGCAATAATGCTATTCGAAAATATGATATAGCAGGCACCGGAGCCGTAACAACTCTGGCAACTGGTTTTTCCGCTCCCGAAGGGATAACGATAAATAGTACATTCAATGCCTGGTATGTTGCAGACACGGGAAGTCATACCATAAAAAAAATAGTGGCCGGCCCAGTAGTTACGACTTTTTCCGGAACCGGGATCGCCGGGTTTGTTGATAATGCAAATCCTTTGTTGGCACAATTTTCTTTGCCCAAGAAGATTACTATTGATAATACAGATACAAACCTGTATGTTGCGGATACGGGCAATCATAGTGTGCGCAAAATTGTTATTGCCACAGCGGCAGTTTCTACAATTGCAGGAACCGGTACTTCTGGTTTGATAAATGGCAATGGCGTTACTTCCTCTTTTTTTTCCCCTAATGGCATTGCTTTCTCCAGTCCGAATATCTATCTGTCGGATACCGGAAATCATGTACTCAGGCAAATTAGCAGTACAACTCCCTTTACGGTTTCAATGCTGGCCGGGTTAAGCAATACGGTGACATTGTCGCTTACCGTAAACAGCGTTTTTAAGGAAATTCAAACTATTTCAGCATGGTTCCCTGCATTGCTTTATAATAGCTACTCCGTATCCGGCGATAATTTTAACGTGCAAATTGTATCTACAACCCAACCCGGCGGTTGTCACCTAACCAATAATGTTGGCACAATCAGTACGGCCAACATTACCAATATTGCTGTAATTTGTCCTTAAGTGTGCAGAAATTATTGAAATTACAATAGTTGTCATTTTTAAAAGGCTTAAATCAGGCAGAACACCCGAAGTCAATTTTCTGCTTTTTTCCCTGGAACCTGAAAAAATCAGAGCATTTCCCCAATAACAAAATAAAGTATCCATTTATTATTGACAGGATACAATTTAAGGAGATTGTGATGATATCAACAATGCAAACTTTTGATACGCTTAAAATTTATGAAAGGCTGAAAAATGCCAAAGCCGGCGAGGAACTTGCAAAGGAAGTTGCGGAAATCTTGCGGGAAACCACAGAAGAGAGGCTGGCCTCAAAAAATGACTTGAAGAATACAGAAGTTCTATTGCAAAATGATCTGAAAAATACGGAAATCAGGCTTGGTACAGAAATTGAAAAGGTAAAGCATGAGCTTCGTGCAGAAATTGAAAAAACCAGAATTGAGGTTACAGCGAAAATCGCATCTGAAGTCAACAAATCAAAAGTCGAAATTATTAAATGGGTTGTTGGACTGTTGCTTGCCCAGGCCGGCTTGATCGGCGCGCTGGTGAAATTGACGTGAGCAGGAATTTTTCGGGATTCTGGGCGGGCAGATTTAACAAAAAATCTGGATGACTCGTGAATCCGCCCGAATGTACATGAGCAAATGTTTTTTGCCCCCACAGGGGGCAAAAAAAGAACTTACCGGATCAAGCCAGTACTTTGCAATTGTATTCTATTTCCCGTTTAAAACTCTTGACACCTCATTTTATACTGCTTCATTGCAACTAAATTTGCAGAAAATTTATGGCACATAAAATTACAATTGAACTAAGCGATGAGGATTTAAAAAGAATTGAGCATCACGCTAAACTGGAAAGTCTTTCGATTCCGGAATTCATCGCTGTGGCAGCCCTGAGATATGTAGATCAAAATGAATTAATTGATGAATTCGAGCTGGTAGATATTCTGGAAAAAGAAAATCTGCTTGAATAATACTGCAAAAATACTATAAAACTTTATTTTTTTTTGTACAATTCGATGCAATCTTTAAAAAATCAACCTGTTCCAATTCCCCGCATTCTTATTGCCGGGGTAAACAGCGGAGCAGGCAAAACTACTGTAACTCTTGGCGTTATGGCCGCACTCAAAAAAAGGGGGCTGATTGTTCAGGGGTTTAAATGCGGGCCGGACTATATTGACTTGAGTTATCACACGGCTGTTTCCGGAAGGCAATCCAGAAACCTGGATAGCTGGTTTGTAAAGCCTGCGAGAGTAAAACAAATTTTTATTAGAAACTCCCGGGATGCAGATATTTCCATTATTGAGGGAGTTATGGGTCTTTTTGATGGCCGCAACGCCTCCGATAATCGCGGCTCCACGGCAGAGATCAGTCAAATTATTTCGACCCCCGTGATATTGACAATCAATGCAAGAAGCATGGCTCGCAGCGCCGCCGCCATAGTCAGAGGATTTCAGGTATTTTCAAAAAAAACAAAAATTGTTGGAGTAATTGCCAACAATATAGGCAGTAAATATCACCTTGAAATTATTCGCGAGGCTGTTGAGAAAGAATGTCAAATTCCTCTGCTGGGCGCTGTCTTGCGTGATGAACAATTTCAGATTCCTGAGAGGCATCTGGGGCTTTTACCTGCCATGGAAAGAGGGGAGTTAAATCCTTTTTTTCAGATTCTGGCTCAAATGGCGGAAAATTCCATCGACCTCGACATGCTCATGGAGCTGGCCAATTCTGCCAAAAATAATTGCCCGGTTTCTCCCGTGGATAAACCATACATAAAATCCCCGATTCGAAAAAAAATTTCCGTTGCTGTGGCGCGAGATGCTGCCTTTAATTTTTATTATCCCGAAAATCTGGAAATCATGCAGCAAGCCGGAATGGATCTTGTTTTTTTTTCTCCGCTGAGAAATGAACCCGTTCCCGAAGGCGCTTGTGGATTATATCTGGGCGGCGGGTTTCCCGAAGAGTTCGCTGCCCTTCTTTCAAAAAATACCATTTCTCAAAATTCAATACGCGATGCGATTGAAAACGGAATGCCCACCATTGCTGAATGCGGTGGATTTATGTATCTTGCAAAGGAAATTGTTGATAAAGAAAAAAAAAGATATTTCATGGCGGGCATATTACCCGGCAGCGTAACCATGCAAAACCGGCTGGCTGCACTTGGATATCGCGAAGTAACGGGTTTAAAAAACAATTTTCTTCTTAAAGATGGCGAAGTTATGCTTGGCCATGAATTTCATTATTCGACGTTTACTAAAGACAAAGAGCCTGTAAATCGCCATATTTTTAATCCGGCATATCATATGAAGGGCAGAAATATGGATAGCCCATCCGGTTACATTTATAAGAACCTGATCGCCGGCTATGCTCATTTTTATTTTTTATCGAATCCAAAACTGGTTTTGCGATGGTCCAAAAAATGCTTCGATTACAGGGACTAATGAAAGAATTTATTTTACAGCATTTAAATTCAGCGGATCATCAATCCCGGCTTCTTCAAATGTACGCATTTCTGCCATAATGCGCGACGCTGATTCCAGAAGGTTCATGGCCAGAGCCGCCCCGGAACCTTCCCCCAGAGCCATTCCGAGATCCAGAATTGGTTTTAATTGAAGCTTTTCCAATATGATCGAGTGGGCAAGTTCCCGGGATTTATGCGCTGCAAAAAGCACATGCCGCACGTTTGGCTGCAATTGACAGGCAATCAGAGCGGCGACACCCGTAATAAAACCATCCAGAAGAACCGGTATACGCAGATCACAGGCTTCCAGAATTGCTCCAGCAAGTCCTGCAATTTCATAACCCCCAAAACAGGCAAGATTTTGCAGCGGATCGCCGGAATTTCCATGCAAAGCCAGTCCCTTTTCAACCACTTCGATTTTTTTTCTCAAAGTCTCAGGTCCTATCCCTGTTCCGGAGCCGACGACCTCTTCAGCGGTAAGTCCGAGGATAGAGGCTGTTAGGGCCGATGCCGAAGTGGAATTTCCAATTCCCATTTCACCAACGGCCAGGATATCTGGCCGTGACAATCTTTGAACCAGAAGTCTTCCGGATGCAATAGAGTTTTTTGTCTCATCCATCGTCATTGCCGCTTCTCTGGTAAAATTTCGGCTGCCCCGTCGAATTTTTAAGTGTATGATTCCGGATGCATTGTGAAAATCATGACTGACTCCCATGTCTACAATATGGACATTGATTCCGTTTTGGCGCGCTATTGCATTAATAGCCCCTCCACCGGCCACAAATTGATAGACCATTCTTGTGGTAATTTCAGGTTTATATGCGCTTACCCCTTCTTCGGATATTCCATGATCGCCAGCCATCAGAATCAACGTCTTGTGATGAACTTCTGGAAAGGCTCTATTTTGAATGGCCGCAAGTCTTAAAATAATATTTTCAAGATCTCCGAGACTGTTTCTTGGTTTGGCCAGATTTTGAATGCGCTTTGCGGCTTCTTCCGGAGGAGTATAATTGTTTTGAGTGGGGCTTATATTGTTATGCAGGGATAAACCAGACAGTTCCGGCTTTTGTTTTTCGCTCAATGAACTCTCATGGTCTCTCGTGACGCCCCATGTTTCATAAAAAATTACACTATCAAGATTCATGCGGCTGCGCCATCCAACCGACTGAAGCAATGGCTCGTCGGGAAACTCTACCGGATAACCCACGGTTAAATATGCAACGGGAATAACACCTTCAGGGAGATGAAATATTTCAGTCATCGTCGCAGGACTATGAAGACTCATCCAGCCAACCCCGATACCTTCTGCCCTGGCGGCCAGCCAGAAGTTTTCAATGGCAAGGCAGGTGCTGTAAATATCCGTCTCTGGAATAGTCGCGCGTCCAAGCACATGCGGTCCGCCCCGCTTTGTATCGCATGTAACCAGAAGATTTAATGGAGAATCCAATATACCCTGTAGTTTTAAGGCGCGGTAGGTTACATTTAAATCGTCTTCATAATTTAAAGCGGCGGACTCATTTACTTTGCGAAAGTTATTGTAAACGCTTCTGCGAGTATCCATATCCTGAACAACGATAAAATTCCAGGGCTGCATAAACCCGACAGACGGCGCCTGATGTGCGGCATCTAAAAGTTTTCTCAAAAGATCATCGGGTACGGGTTGGGGTAAAAATGAACGAATATCACGTCGCTCATAAATAGCCCGAAAAACTCCGGATCGTTCGGAATCTGAAAACCTTGAAGGCGCATTATTTTCGGATTTTTCCATAAAAGCGCTTTCACCATGGCTTTATTAAAGCTGTTGTCAAGCGTAAGACTCTAAATATAGGCAAAAAGATTTTTCCCAAGATCTGGAAATTTCAACGTTCTTATCTGAGCCTTGTCATCCAGCCGTTCAATAATTTGCAGCACGTTTTCTGGCGGAGTCTGACTCAATAAAAATATATAATGATTTGGGCTGCTGACAATAAAACGTTCGTAACTTTTCAGAAAGTTCCGGCAATGCTCTCTTATTATGCTGCTAACTTCTTTATCCAAAAATCTGTCGGAAACTACATGAATAATATTCGCAGATTCATCGGAAAGAACAGTAAAACTTTTTACAATATTGTAAATATCCCGATACGGCTCTTCAATATGAATGTTTTCCTGCTGTCGTCGAACATACATACGATTTAATACTGGAATTATTTCATTAAAATAATTTGTAAATTCCGGAGTATCCACAGCCTTAAGCAATTCCATACTGCCGCCGGATGCATCACCTAACAAATGTCCATCTCTCCAATAAAAAAATACTGCTGCAATGGTAACTTCTCCCGATTTTAATGGCACAAGCTTGATAGCTCCTGTTTTGTTTAAGAATTCCGGAGGGATCCTTTTTCTGAAAAAAGAATTTTGCAGCAATCTTTCATCGACTAAGATATTTCCGGTTTCATTGTCTGGAAACCTCAATATAGAATCTTTTGCCAATATATAAAAATGCCGTTCCCAGGAAGAATCAAGGCCATTGGCCGTTGCAATAGAATAACAGGCAATATCTCGGTCATAAAACATAATAGCCAGACCATCGGCTTTTGCGGATTGTTTTATGTATTCCAATACGATATCAAGCTCTTCTCCCGGCGCGGTGGCTGAATAAAGTTGTTCGAGAGCCGCCGCGAACGGATCTTTTTCAATGGACCGAAACCCGGTAGAGATATCCTCATCTTTTTGTTCCTCCGACAATTGCATTTTTTCCAGGCCATCCTCTTTTTCTTTCCGGTCTTTTCGGCTTACTTCCTCCATCAGATGTAACAGTTCAGGGGTAAACGCTTCCTTGCCAGATCGATAAACAATACCGGATTCAGAAATTTCATGTTTTGCCCTAACCGGTTTCCGCCATTTTGCATCAAGCGGATCAAGCAAAATAAATTCTGAAATACCCGATCCTGCATATTCTTTTTCTGGACGATGGTGGTACGCTGGAACGCCTTCCTCAATATCAGAAATAGAAGATGAGATTGTCGCATCAATGGAGACAATATTTGAAGCGCTATTATTTTGAAATAATAAATCCATTCCCTTTTTCATTTCAGCCAGCGTTTTCATGTGATCATTTATTATTTTCTCATAAACAGCATGCTTGTTTGTGCGAGGGGCTCCTGAAAACCATAACAACAAGGAAAGCATTAGACATAATACCAAAATGTAAGGGTATAGAAATTTATACGATGGTATTGCATCGGATATATATCCAATGTATACATTTTGCGATTTTGAAAAGTACCAAAACAGATCCTGGTTGGATGATAAATTTACAGAAACATGACCTTGTTCTCCCATCTCAAGGCGGCTTAAATATTTTTGCAACTTATATATATTATCATTATTTAAATATCCAGGCGAATTTTGAAAAATATTTCCGCGTGTTACATCCGTTAAAAAAATACTGCCGTTTTGCAGGTATGCCGGGTATTTTAATATAACGGCAATAATTCCCTTGAGTTTGTTCTCCCTGCCATTAAAAACAGGATAAAAATAAAGGAGTCCTTCATGGCAAACATAGGCAAAATGTTTTTTTTCAGTAACCGATTCTTCGAGAAGCGGAGTAATATTCATATCCGAAAGTTTGTCGCGCGTACCGGCCAGCATATGAAAACCGGAATTATAGATCATCACATCCTGAATCAACGGATGAATGGATTTTACCATGTTTAACTCATCAGAAATATGCCCTTCCATCCAGATTAAATAATTCAGCGATCCCGAAGCAATCAGACCCGAAAGCTTCCGGTCAACTTCATTGACAGTATCTCCGGCTCCAGCGGCATATTCTTTAAATTTATTCATGTTTATATGGTCGTTCAAATAGTATCTCTCAATACTATATGCCAGTATTCCAAGAGACCAGATGAATATAAGATATCTTGTTTTTTTTCTTTTCATTAGAACCTCTGAAAACCAATTCCGGCTCCGCTTACATTGCCAACAAGAAGCTCCGAAACTCCCGATCCATTTTTTATACCCTGAGCGTTTATGACTCCATTGGATATTACTATCCCCGATCCATTATTTGTTAGAAAAATAACTGCCCCGTTAATTTCCATTGTCTCCCTGAACATTTGCGTTCTTATCAGGTATTGTAAAATCATTTTACGAATAAAAACGACATCCTGCTGTAGATGATACGCATTGGCAAACGATCGTATTATTCCTTCAGTCTCGCTGCGAAATTTGCTGGCGGAAATCAAACCAAACAACTGGGGGCTAGGTACAAGAATCCGGGACAATTCGAGCGGATTTTTCCCGTTGTACTGCGCCAGAATTGGCCCCAAAGATTCGCTTCCCAGATAAACTTTTGCAGTAAGAGTATAGCTTTTGATTTTGCCCGCCATCGGCACCATAAATAATCCTGGATATTTCGGGAGGTCAATTCTAAGCGTGGAGATATCAGCTTGAGCCGGGCTTCCCTGGGCAGGCCTTTCCTTAAGTTCGCGTCTAAGGCGGGCAAGTTCGTTGCGTAAAAAATCCACTTCTTCGCTTAGAGCTCCCTGCTTCACCTCGGATTCTGGAAAAGATTTATCCACATCGACGTGAAACATCGTTTCCTTTTTGTTTCCTGCAGGATCGACTGAAGTAAAGTAAATATTATTGCTGCCGGTTTCCAGTTTTACAATAGCTTCAAACTCTCCTGTTTTAGGATCAATTTTTTGAATTTCAACTCCTGGATAACCCCCAATGGAAGCGGCAACGTTGTCTGATACTGATCCCCGCACTTTAATTGACTTTAAACTTGTTTGGTCGGCCAGCGCTCTTACAAAAAGTTCCGGGGGTTTGTTGTCCAGAAAAAATGTATACTCTTTTTTATCCAGCCGGTTCAGCTCATCCAGCCAGGACAATACCATGGAATTTTTTCCATCTTTTAGCGTCACCTCTACCGTGAAATCTTTTCCATCAAAATTCATGGCGGCGGGTTTATCATCGAGAAATATTTTTCTTATTCCACGGTCAAACTTTCCTCTAAGAGTAACCAGTTTTTCTTTAAAGCTGTTTGCGCCAGGGTCAAAGGACGCTTTTACTTTGCCGTTAGAATAAGTAATTTTAAATGAATCTTCTTCTCGGCGATCATCATCATATACTTTGACAAGAGAAAAATTATTATCCCCGTCTCTTAATGCAATATTTTCAGAAAAACTTTTATCTTTTTTGGTTTTTAGTTCATATTTTCTGTCTCTCGACTTATCCATCAAATAAAATTCTTTTAGAGGCGGACCGAGAATATTTCCCGAAAGTTCAAATGTATCTTTCAGGGTAAACTCCGGTATCAAATCCTTTCTCAAATCCACAATAGTTATTTTAGATACAAAATCAATTTCAAGAGTCTTGATTGTTGTATTGCTCATTTTATCGCTGGCAGTAATCTGATATGCATATTTACCTTCTTTTTTTATGCTGGCTTTTGCGATAAAGGTATATGCTTCGCCGCCAACTGGCTTTAAAATGGCTTCAACATTGTCAGGTAAAACCACGACGCGATCCATATTCGCATCTTTCACTCGCCCGGTTATCGCTACAACATTGGATCTTATTTTCGAGATGTCAACAGGATCTATTTCCAGTACCGGAGGGTCGCGGTCCAAAATAAAATCTTTAACCACAGTAACTGAATTTTTTCCAATATCCTCCATGGTTATATTAATTTTATCAGTAGAGTCTAATGGATAATTAAAATGAAATCTTCGAGTTTGTCGGTTAATTTCGGGAATCACAGTCTTGTTCCCGATCTTAACATCGAGCTGTTTCAAATTTAATTCTTTATATGAGCCAGAGACAACAGCGCTCTTTTCACCCTCATCCGGCGGCCTGAATACAAGATCAAAGGTTGGCGCCTTATTGTCCACAATAAACGTACCTGTTGATTCATTGGTGTTACCCTTTGAATCTTCTATTTCTCCCTTGAACAAATATTTTCCATCCTGCAAATCGTTTGTTTTTATCACCGTCAACCGCGTATCATCAGATTTGGAAGTATTGATATTTTTTACGGGAGTCCACTTTTGAACCGTTGCCACATTGGTGTAATCAAATTCATCGGCCGTTGCAATTAATTTGTAATTTAAATCGAGCTTCTTAATGGATTCTTTGCTCAAAATAGAAGCATATATTTCTATTTCGCCCTTGCGTGCGTATCCGGTATGATCTATTCGAAATTCTATCTGGGGTATTGATTTTTCAAGGGTAAACACGCCGCCACCGTCTGTACCACAATACAACACATCTCCTGAAACCATAGATGCTGTTACCGAGGCTTCGGATAGTCCTTTCCTTGAGTCATAATTGGTAAAAACCAGACTCGATTTATCAAGGCGACTCAAACCGCCGAATGTGCCAATCCAGAGATATTTGCCGTCATCTGCCAGACTCTGAACGCTATCATCAATTAAACCTTCTTCGGTAGTATATGCGTCAAACCTCATGGATGAGCGGTCGAACCGCGACACACCGCCGCCCATCGTACCAACCCATACTGCGTCCGTATTTACCGCAATGCTGGTCACGAGTGAGCTGTTTAAACCATTGTCGGCGCCAAAACTAAACCAGGCGTCTTCATTGCGGTCATAATAACTGATACCGTCGCCTCCGCCAGCCCATACATTATTTCCATGCGAAGACAAAGTCTGCACATTGCCTCCTGCAAGACCTTCAATGGCCGTATAGGCCTTCCATTGATTTGTTGCCTGGTTGTATATATCCACTCCGAGAGAAGTTGCGATAAAGAGCTGCTCATGAAACGTATAAACGCTGTTCACATGGTTGTCCGAAAGCTTGCTGTTTTTTTTGGTAAATGTCAATATTTTATTATTTTTTAAATCTATTTGGGCCACTCCTCCGATAGTTCCAACATACACATATTGATCGTCAGAATCTACGGCAATTGAAGTCACAAAATCATCCGGTAAACCGTTTTGACTGTTGTATACCTGTATTTTTTTGGAACCTTTGTCATATCTTGCAAGTCCTCTTGCGGTTCCCGTCCAGATATAATTTTTTGTCTCATATATTTCTTTAATGGAACGGTTGGGTAAATTTACATCCCAGGTTTGAAATGTACCATCGGCAAAAACCGGATTCGCTGCAAAAAAGGAAATGCAAGCCCCCACAATAATTTTGCCTATGTGCTTTTGAATGTATGTTTTGGTCATTTCCATTAAGCTACTAATATCCCTGTTTGTATCTTGACTGATCCGGTATTATTCTGCGGGCGTACCAATCCTTTCCGTAAACCCAAATTGTTTGTTATATTATCGGAATTATTTCCATAATGTAGAAAATAAAAAACTGCATGAGCTGGTAAAATTCAGGGATTGGGCATGAACTCAAAATTCAGCCCATTTGAGGAGAATTTTGCGTTCCAGCCCGGACGTTACACCCATGGATACGCAACATACAATTCCGGTGTTGTATTCTGAATATAGCCCAGGATTTGCTCCACACATTGAGGATATAGCCGGATTTTTGGTATTTCATCAATATCCATCCACGACACATCAATGAGGGTTTCATCCAGATGTAAATGGACATCGCCTGATATCTGATCTATTGAAAATACCATTTGACAGACGTGCTTTCTGCCATTAATGTCCGGCGGAATAGATTCGCCGAGAAAAAGAAATTCTCCTGGAGTTATCTCTACGTCCAGTTCTTCTTTCCATTCCCGTATTAGCGCCTGCCTTGCGCTTTCTCCTGTATGCTGGCCTCCGCCGGGCAAAAGATAATATTCCTGATTGAACTTTCGATGCTTTACCAATAGTATTTTATTGTCTCGAATGTAAATTCCGGCAACTCGAATTCTAATATCTTCTCTGTTCATTACATATCCGAAAAATATACTTATGCTGGCCCGGCCATTAAAATCTTCTTAATATCATCAGAAAGATCGCCCAGAGATTCTGCTGCCTGGGCTTTAAATTCTGCAAATAATTCCTGAGCGTTTGTGTGATATTCCTTTTCGAATCCATTTTTTTTCCAGCTTTTTTCTGCACATAGGATTTCATTTATTTCAGGGGCAAGGCCTGGAATTTTTTTAGGGCGCATGGTTTTTAAATACGGATTTTCTTCAAAATCCTCAGGGTGATTAAACAAACGCTTCATTAAATCTCCACATAAATAACTTCTGGCTATCGCAAGAGTATAATCCACCGGAAATCGTGTGTTGTGAATTGTCCCGAAAGGTCCGCCACCTTCGCCCGAATTTAGAAGAATCCCGCTTACCGCATGATCTTTCAGAAATTTCATGAGGATTTTCATAATATGTTCATCTTTTAAGTCGTAAAAAGGGCCGCCCTCCCATTTTGAGTATGTCGGAATGGGTTTTAATACCCCTGTTTCGGTACCCGGCGTTTTAGATGTATAGCCAAGTTTGAGATAATATATTATCTGTTCTTTGTCTATGATATTTACAGGATCCAGGATTGCATTTACGTCGCGTGATAGTATAATTATTTTTTTGGGAAGCGGGAACATGCCGCCGTTAATGGATCCCTCAAGACATGACAGAGGAACGCTTGCTCTACCGTTGGCCGTCGGGTCGGCGGCAAATACAACATGAGTAGACGGACTTACCACTACGTTTTCATAAATTGCCATTGCATCAGACGGCATATTTTGCAGAGTATTCAACACTTTTTTTT
>Ga0224495_10000984_pt1 | contig 21161 bp, 18 predicted proteins | sample SF_Jul11_sed_USG_FD_168128 | JGI IMG/M metagenome (GOLD analysis project Ga0224495, IMG submission 168128) | Sediment microbial communities from San Francisco Bay, California, United States - SF_Jul11_sed_USGS_4_1 | ecosystem: Environmental > Aquatic > Marine > Sediment | place: USA: California...
GTCGAGCGGGCTGGATGCTGCCCCTGCACCGAACATCCCGTTGTTTTGCGAACCCTCGATAAAGCCCGACGAATCGAGCAGCAAGTCATCAGGCAGCTTGATGCCATTGGTTTCCGGTTCCATGCCGACCGCCAGCACCACCAGATCATGCGTCGTCGCATATCGGTGGTAGCCTTCGGTATCCACGCCGTGCAACACCGGGTTGCGATTCTTGTCTTCAGCAATCTTGGCGACCTTGGATTTGACGAAACTGACCGACGGGTCCTGCTGGACCTTCTGGTAAAAATCTTCGAGTCGGTCGATGACGCGGATGTCGATGTAATAGATCGTTGATTTGCCTTCTTCACCGCAGGCCTCGCGCACGTAATGCGTCTGCTTCAGCGAAGCCATGCAGCAGATGCGCGAGCAATGGCGCAAATGGTTTTCGTCACGCGAGCCGGCGCACTGGATGAAGGCGATGTTCTTTGCTTCCTTACCGTCTGAAGGGCGCAGCAATTTGCCACCGGTCGGGCCGTGCGGATCGGCGAGCCGCTCGAACTCCAGACTGGTGATCACGTTGGCGAAGCGATCATAACCGTAAGGCTGGATCTTCGCCGCATCGTAAGGCCTCCAACCGGTCGCCCAGACGATCGCACCGACGTTCAAACTGATTGTCTCGGACTCCATGAACAGATCGATGGCATCGTATTTGCAGGCCGCCTGCGCTTTTGCCGCATCCGGTGTACCGATGATCGAAGGGTCGAGCACGTATTGCATCGGATATGCCATCGCGTGCGGCAGGTAGGCTACGCGTGTCTTGCTCAGGCCATATTCGTAAGGGTTCGGTATTTCCGCTTCGACCGCCGCGGCACAGTCGCCGCAGGCGGTGCAGTTCGCATTGACGTAGCGCGGAGCCAGTTTCAGTGTCACCGTATAGTCGCCACGCTGCCCGGCCACACCGCTTACTTCAGCCATCGTCATCACGCGCACGTTGCGGTTGCCTTTCAGGCGGCGCAGGTTGATCTCGAGGCCGCAGGTCGGGTGACACATTTTGGGAAAATAACGGTTCATCAGTGCCGTACGCCCACCCAGAGTTGCATTGCGCTCGACAAGTATCACCTGCTTGCCGCACTCGGCAGCTTCCAGTGCAGCTGTGATACCGCTGATACCGCCACCTACGACAAGGATGGTCTGGTTGGTTGCGATGGATGGATTCACTAAACCTCCGATGTATATTGCGACAATGTGCGTATCTCGAAGCTCATTTGCTCCAGATCCCCAAGGATCCATGTCGGAATGGCATCTACACCGGGGGCGTCAATACCGGCCACTGACCCGGGATTGACCAGCCAGCACTGCCCTCCCCCGACATGCGCCTGCTTGCCGATATGTGCAGTATGGCTATGCCCATGACAGACCAGATCGTAGTCGCCGGTGCAGGCAAAAGCCTGTCCGTGATGCGGCATATGAGTAACGAATATCCTGCGCCCGCCAAGGGTCAGTGCAGCTTCCTGCCCGTGATAGATGAACAAGCCACCGGTCTTTTCGTTCATCCGATACATGGCTGCGATATCTCCGATATTGTTTCCATGCACGGCGTGGATGGGAATACCGAGTTTTATGGCCTCACGCAGGGTGTTTGCTCCAATCAGGTCCCCACAATGTATTACAGCTTTCGCCCCGGCTGCGAGCGCCTCTGCAACCGCAGCAGCAAGCGGTTCTGCACGGTCATGGCTATCGGAAACAATACAGATTTTCATTGCGCCTTGCCGATGTTCCGGGAGTTTCTGAAGTTCGTTACGGTGGTTAACAACATTGTCTCCATTAAGCCTAATTGGTGGTTTTAGTGTCTATAGCCACGATGGGGGAGATAGAACATAGCCCGAATGAGGGGTATACTTAAAAACTTAGCAATCTGGAAAGGTTTATTCTGCACAACGCCCGAGACCATAAAGTTGTATCGTATAATAATATACTAATGAACTATAGTGTTTTGCCATTGCCTTATGGGTTCATTTGTTTTTTTGAAAACGGTTCACATTCAAGCAGGGTTTATGAGCAAGAAAACAAATTCCATTAACAAAACAACGCTCGCGGATTTTTCGTGGACAAAAGATTCGGCCTTTACGCCTCCTGCAAAAAATGAGGCTGCAACTGACCGCCAGACGATCACGCCCGAAAACACCAAACCTGGCGATCTTTCCCCAATACTGGACAAGTTTCTTGCTACCCTCCTTCACACGATAAATGCGTCAGCCGGGATTATAAGGATTTCCCCGCCCCCTCATGGCCAAACCCCTCAAATATTCCGCTCTGCCGGTTTTCCGGCTGACCTGCTGGAAGAAGAGGACACAATAAACATTCAATGTGAGTCCTTTGCAAAAAAGGCCATCGGACACGAGCTTTTTTCGACGAACCTCGATGAATGCAGGACGCACCCAAAATGCAACTATCGCGACTGCCAGGTTCAATCGATCATTTCCGCTCCGCTCAAAAACCCGGGCGCACCCGATAACCAGATTGGAACACTCGCCCTGTTCTTCGACACTCCCCAAGAGCCAACGGAATCCATTTCAAAAACCATCCACGAATTTACCAATCTGCTTGGCAGCATGGTCGAATACAACAAATCATGCAGTGAAGCGAAACGGACCGATCTTATCGCCGAACGGCATTCGATCGCCAACGAGATTCATGATTCACTGGCGCAAACACTGGCTTATACGCGCATGCGGACGAGCCTGTTGCTCGAGTCCATACGTACAGGGAATGAGCTGATGGTTACCAAATATGCTCACGATATCGACGAGGCGCTGGAAATCAGCCAGAAGACCGTGCGGGAATTGATTACCGATTTTCGATGCGCAATGGATCCTTCCGGCCTGCCACACGCTCTGCAGACGCTGACACAACAATTTTGCCAGCGCAATGACATCGAACTTGAATATATCAACCGTGTCGCACACCTGGAATTGCCCCTGGAGTATGAGATCCAGATATACCACATCGTGCAGGAAGCTTTGGCAAACATCGCCGCCCATTCTGACGCAACTCATGCCCGCCTGACTGTGGATCTCAGATCTGATTATTTTATCTTTACCGTTGAAGACAACGGAAAAGGCGGCTGCACCTTTACACCGGTTGAGGGTCACTATGGCATGCTGATCATGCGCGAGCGCGCACAACGTATCGGCGGCGAAATCAAGCTGGAAAGTTCAAAGGGATTCGGAACCCATTTACAACTATACTTCCCCCAACCAGGGTCAAATTGGAGGTTGGCTAATGAGTGAGAAAATCAAAGTTGTTCTGATTGACGATCAAAACCTTTGCAGATGCGGATTAAGTGAGTTGCTTGGCAACTGTTATGGATTCACCGTTCTCGGTGCAACCGGAAATATTGAAGGTCTGCGGGAATTGATGAATAAAAACAAACCTGACCTTCTGATCATGGACCTTCGCATGAAGCCGATGGATGGGCTGACCATGCTCGGGGAAATCCGGAAAGAAGGATGCACGATTCCCGCTGTTGTCTTGACCATGAGCGATTCTGACATCGATCTTGCAAACGCGATTCGCGCAGGTGTCCGGGGTTATCTGCTGAAAGACATGGCACCCGAGGATGTAGTTGATGCCATACGCCGCGTTGCCGCAGGTGAACTGGTTGTCGCTCCCGCGATGACAATCAAGATGATCGAGATATTGCGTGGTGACCAACCAGGAGATGAGCCAAAAAATTCGTTGAAATTACTGACTGAGCGCGAACGTGAGATACTGCAGTTGCTGTCGCGCGGGGAAAGCAATAAAGCCATCGCACAAACGTTATCGATCAGTTATGACACGGTAAAACAGCATGTGCGCCACATTCTGACAAAACTGAACCTGTCTTCGAGAGTCAAGGCTGCCGTTCTTTTCACCGTCGAACAACAGACACAGAATACCGACGAAAGATTTTAATTCCTGTGCCTCAACCCCTTATGGTTCTCCAACCTCGAAAAAAGCCGCTTCAAGCGGCTTTATTTTTTGTATACATCATCCGTGTACCGATACCCTTCAAGCATAGCTCTGTTATTTTTCACCTTCCTTGGTAGATTCCGGGAATGCTGCCTTGAAATAGGGTGCATACAGTTCGTCCATGCCAAGAATGTGGTTAACCAGCCAGTCAGTCATCAGGAACTTGGAGATTTCCGCGTTAACCGTTTCATCCCCTGCCTGATGACGGCGCTGGAGTTCCTGAACCTGCTCAACCAGCCGGTCATGCGCTGCTTTGTGCTGTGCAACCCCGGGGTAATTTGCCTTGCGCATAAGCTGTTCTTCTGCAGCAAAGTGCATTTTTGTATATTCGATCAAGGAGTTGAGGATCTCGCCAATCACCTCGTTCTCTTTTTTCTCGATGATTGCCTCACTCAGCTTGTCAACCAGTTTGAACAGGGTATGGTGATGCTCATCCATCACAGGATGATTAACGGTATATCTTGGCGACCAATCTGAAAGACCCATGATAAAGCTCCTTAGTTAAAGCCACAGGCAAAAGAACAAAAAATCTCATGATTAACAGCGCACCAACATACTATTAAGAATTGATTCCATATGCAATGGCATTATTATCAAGATGCGATGTGTTTGCTGCTCTTCCAGGCTGTTTGCATCACGCCCTGGTGACCGATTGATCCCCAAGAAAAACGGGGCAGGCCATTCCTGGCCTGACCCGTTGTATTCTTTGGTAGGCACGATTGGACTCGAACCAACGACCCCTACCATGTCAAGGTAGTGCTCTAACCAGCTGAGCTACGCGCCTATTACAGGGGTCGCATTGTATCTGAAAGCCCTCCGCGCTTCAAACGAAAACGCTAAAAAGCTGCTTGTTGCCCAGCAAACATACCTTGTTTCGCCCGAGCGATAGAGCTTCTGCAATAAAGGGCCTGATGCCAATAGGCCGTGTTATTGAGGCTTCCTGCTTCTGGATCAATAATCGCCTGTGGCAAGATTATCGAAACGTGTGTATTCGCCGCGGAACGCCAATTCAACTTTTCCAATCGGTCCGTTACGCTGCTTCCCGATGATGATTTCCGCCTTGCCTTTCTGTGGCGAGTCGGAGTTATAAACCTCGTCGCGGTAAATGAACAGAATCAGGTCAGCATCCTGCTCGATTGCGCCGGATTCGCGTAGATCGGACATGACCGGCCGCTTGTCAGTACGCTGTTCCAGGCTGCGGTTCAACTGTGACAATGCAATAACAGGCACATGAAGCTCTTTTGCCAGCGCTTTTAAAGAACGTGAAATTTCCGATATTTCCGTAGCGCGGTTCTCGCTGGCCTTGCCCACATTGGAACTCATCAGCTGCAGGTAATCGACCACGATCAGGCCAAGCCCATTATTCTGGCGATGCAATCGACGTGAGCGCGCTCGCAATTCCAGAGAGGACAACGCAGCGCTTTCATCGATTTGAATCGGTGCATCGTTCAGCTTGCCGAGTGCATGTGTCAGCCGCCCCCAGTCATCATCCTGCAAACGCCCGGTTCGCAGGTCCTGCTGGTTGAGCTGGCCAACAGAACCAAGCATGCGCATTGCCAGCTGGGAAGCTCCCATTTCCATGCTGAAGATAGCCACAGGCAATTTGCTGTCCAGCCCCACGTTTTCAGCGATATTGATGGCCAGCGCAGTCTTGCCCATGCTGGGCCGGCCCGCAATGATAATCAAGTCGCCTGGATGAAGACCGGAGGTCTTGCGGTCAAGGTCGGTAAAGCCGGTCGCAATGCCGGTCACTTCGCTGGGATTATCGCGCGCATAAAGTGTCTCGATCCGCTCCACAACCTGGATCAATAGTGGCGGCATGGCTACAAAACCTTGCTTGCCTTTCGAGCCCGCCTCGGCAATTTCGAACACCTTGCTTTCAGCCTCATCGAGCAGTTGCGCAGCATCGCGCCCGGTCGGATTGTAGGCACTGCTGGCTATCTCGGTGCCGACCTCCGCAAGCTTGCGCATGATGGAGCGCTCGCGCACAATTTCGCCGTAGCGGCGGATATTAGCTGCCGAAGGCACGTTTTGCGCCAGCCCCCCTAGATATGGCAACCCCCCCACCTTTTCCAGCTCCCCTGCGATCTCCAGTGCCTCGGCCACGGTGATCACATCTACCGGCTTCGCCAGATCGCTCAAGCGCACAATTTGCCGGTAAATCATGCGGTGTTCCTGGCGATAAAAATCGTCGGCAGTCACCAAGTCTGCAATCCTGTCCAGCGCGGTTGAGTCAAGCATCAAACCACCTAGAACCGACTGCTCTGCTTCCACAGAGTGGGGTGGCAGCTTGATTTCGTTTATCTGCGCATCAGGATTGGAAAAATTTTGCATTTTTGGGATTTTTGCTTACCGTTGCTTGTTTTGTATTTTACCCTGCCGCTCTGGAAACACCTATAAACAAAAAAGGACTGTTGCCAGTCCTTTTTCGATAATTCCGGAAACATTACTCCGATTTCAGCTCTGTAGTAATCAACTTTCACCAAGCACCGAAACCGTGATACCAACCACCACGTCGGTATGCAACGCAATATTTACCTGAAAATCGCCGATCTGCTTGAGATGCCCCGCAGGCATGCGCACCTGCGATTTTTCGACCTCAAAGCCTTGCGCAACAAGTGCATCGACTATGTCAGCATTGGTAACCGAACCGAAGAGTTTGCCGTCCACACCGGCTTTTTGCACGATCTGTACTGTCGCGCCAGCCAGTTTTTCACCACGGGCCTGCGCTTCTGCCAGCCTGGCCTTATCTGCAGCTTCGATCTCTGCACGGCGCGCCTCGAATTCGGCCATATTGGCTGCGGTTGCACGCTTTGCTTTTCCCTGGGGGATCAGAAAGTTACGTGCAAACCCGTTCTTGACCTTGACCACATCGCCCAGCTGGCCGACATTGGTCACTTTTTCCATCAGGATTATTTGCATGGCTCTGCTCCTTAGTGCAAATCAGTATAGGGCATCAAAGCCAGAAAACGTGCGCGCTTCACCGCTGTGCTCAACTGGCGCTGGTAGCGCGTCTTTGTGCCGGTGATGCGAGCAGGGATCAGCTTGCCGTTTTCGGTTATGAATTCCTTGAGGATATTCACATCCTTGTAATCTACCTCGGGGATCTTCTCGACTGTAAAACGGCAGAACTTGCGGCGTTTGAACAGGTTATTTCGGGAAGAGCGTTTGTTCTTGTCATCTTTCTTTTTGTCTGGGCGTGCCATGATCTTATCCTTATTCCAAAATTATTGAGCAACTGCGCCAGCTTCTTCTGCCGCTGGTGCTGCTGCACCTTCCGTCGGCATCGAACGCGACTTTTCTTCCTTCATCATTGCTGATGGCTCAGTCACAGCCGCCTTGGTCTTGACAGTCAGGTGGCGTAACACTGCATCATTGAAACGGAAGGCATGCTCGATCTCATCCAGCGTTTCCTTGTTGCACTCGATGTTCATCAACACGTAATGTGCCTTGTGGATTTTCTGGATAGGGTATGCCAACTGGCGGCGACCCCAGTCTTCCAGTCGGTGGATCGCACCCCCCTTGGAAGTGACCAGCGTGCGATAGCGTTCGATCATCGCGGGCACTTGCTCGCTTTGATCGGGATGCACGATAAAGATAATTTCGTAGTGTCGCATTACATCTCCTTATGGTTAAAGCCCCCCGCTTGCGGTGCGGTGGAGCAAGGTTTGCGGGATCTGCCCAACTACTCTGCAGGTATCCTCACAGGGGCGCGCATTATAGCGAAATGAGCTTACAGGTCAAGGAGATTCGCGACAACAAACGGTTTTGATCAACCTGCTGCTGCCTCGGATAGATTCATTGAAAATGTTGCTTGAAGGGAAACTAACAGGTCGCGTAGAATGGCACGGATGTGGTGATTTCAAATTAATTGAACACAATACAATAACAAGGGTTTTTCGGCAGCGAGTTGAAGAGCGTTCCCGCGCTAGCGCTTCAGAAAGCTAGTTTGGGTGGTGCTCTTTGTTTATTTAGGCATATTTTAGTGGGAAGTAATGCTATGGCAGACACCAAACAATACGTGTACGAATTTGAAAAAGGCGACGGAAAAAACAAGATGCTCCTGGGTGGGAAAGGCGCAAATCTGTGTGAAATGACGCAGATCGGCTTGAACGTTCCGCCTGGCTTTACCATCACCACCGAGGCGTGCCTCGCCTATCTGGAAAAAAACCGGCTGCCAGACGGCTTGATGAACACCATCAAGGAGCATATGCAATCACTGGAAAAGAAAACCGGCAAAGGCTTTGGCAGCGATAAAAACCCTTTGCTGGTTTCGGTCCGCTCCGGCTCGTCCATGTCCATGCCGGGCATGATGGATACCATCCTCAATCTAGGCCTCAACGAAACCTCGCTCAAAGGCCTTATCAAGCAAACCAAGAATGAACGTTTTGCTTATGATGCCTACCGCCGTTTCATACAGCTGTTCGGTAAAATTGCGCTCAACATCAGCGACGAGCATTTCGACGAGCGGATGGCCGCAATCAAGCGCAAGTATGGCGCGCCATTGGACGTTGATTTGAGCACCGAGCACCTGAAAGAACTTTCAGAGGAATTTCTGAAAATTGTGCAACAGCGCACCGGCAAGCCGTTCCCCCAGGATCCCTATGAACAACTGGAGATTTCAATCGGCGCGGTATTCCGCTCCTGGATGGGCAAACGCGCAGTGGATTACCGCAAGCAGTTCAAGATCACCAAGAGCCAGGCCAACGGCACGGCAGTAAACATTTGCACAATGGTGTTCGGCAACATGGGGAACGACTCCGGAACCGGCGTTGGGTTCACGCGCAACCCCGGCACAGGCGAGAACGTGATTTATGGCGAATACCTGGTCAACGCCCAGGGCGAGGATGTGGTGGCCGGGATACGCACGCCCAAGGCAATCGCCGAGATGGAGCAGGAAATGCCGGAAATATACCGCCAGTTGATGACGCTGCATAACCGGCTGGAGTCTCATTACCACGAGGTGCAGGATTTCGAGTTCACCATAGAAAAAGGTGTCCTGTACTGCCTGCAAACGCGCAATGGCAAGATGAACGCGCGTGCGATGGTGCGCACATCGGTGGAAATGTTCAACGAGGGACTGATCTCCAAAGAACGCGCCTTGCTGCGTATCGAACCAGCGATCCTGGAGCAGCTACTGGTTCCACAGCTGTCTCCGGATTTCCGCGGCAAATCGCTGGCACAAGGGCTGCCCGCTTCACCCGGCGCAGCCTCCGGCAAGATCGTTTTTGATGCGGACACGGCCGAAGCACGTGGCCGTACCGGCGAAAAAATCATCCTGGTCCGCGAAGAAACCAAACCGGAAGACATTCATGGCTTCTTCCAGGCACAGGGCATCCTTACCAGCCGCGGCGGCAAAACCTCCCATGCTGCCGTGGTAGCACGCGGCATGGGCAAGCCCTGCGTTTCGGGATGCGATCAGATCGTGATCAACGACCATCTGCGCAACGCGCAGATCGGCAGTACCACACTGCAGGAAGGCGACATCATCACGATCGACGGCAGCACCGGGCATGTTTACGCCGGCGAAGTTCCCACGGTAGAAGCTGAATTTTCCGAGGAAATGGCCACCCTGCTGGCCTGGGCTGACGAGATTGCCAAACTCAAGGTGCTGGCGAATGCCGACACCCCGGCTGATGCACTGAGGGCAAGGGAATTTGGCGCTAAAGGCATCGGACTGTGCCGCACCGAGCGTATGTTCAACAGCACTGACAGATTACCTATCGTCCAGGAAATGATCCTGGCAGAGACCAGGGAAGACCGCCAAGCCGCACTGGATCGTCTGTTGCCAATCCAGCGTGCCGACTTCAAAGGTATCTTCAAGGCGATGAAGGGGCTGCCGGTGACCGTGCGCCTGCTCGACCCGCCAATGCATGAATTCCTGCCGACCGCCGCACAACTGGAACTGGAAATCGCCCACCTGCACCAATTACGCGACACCATCAAGGGCCTGGAAGAACTGCCGGATACCCTCAAGCTGCTCAACCCGAAGCTCTATCAGCAGTATGCCGACGGCCTGCTGAAACTGATGGGCAGCCTGGATACCTTCAAGGACTCGCACATGGAAGATGACGTGATCCATAAAAAAGAGATAGTCCTGAAAAAGGTGCGCGCCCTTGCCGAGGTCAACCCGATGCTGGGCCATCGCGGTGTCCGGCTGGGCATCACCTACCCGGAAATCTATTCGATGCAGATTCGGGCGATTCTCGAAGCAGCAGCATTGTGCGCAAAGGACGGCATCGAGATTTACCCTGAAATCATGGTGCCCCAGGTCGCCACGGTCGAAGAGCTCAAGCGTATCCACAGCTACGTCCAGCGCATCCACCAGGAAGTGAAGGCAACCCACGGGATCGACGTGCAATTCAAATTCGGCTCGATGCTGGAAGTGGTGCGTGCCTGCGTACGCGCCGGCCGCATGGCGGAAACCGCCGAATTCTTCTCGTTCGGCACCAACGACCTGACCCAGGCCACGTTCTCCTTCAGCCGCGAGGACGCAGAGAACAAATTCCTCCCTGCCTATAACGAGACTGGCATTCTCGAAGACAACCCATTCGAGGTGCTCGATATCAAGGGGGTAGGCCAATTGATGAAGATGGCGGTAGCAAAAGGCCGCGGAACCAACCCGGAACTGAAAATGGGTATCTGCGGAGAACATGGCGGCCATCCCGGCTCCATCCATTTTTGCCACCACATCGGCCTCAATTACGTGTCCTGTTCCGGCCCGCGAGTCCCGATCGCACGCCTTGCGGCAGCACAAGCCAAGCTGGAAGAAGACAGCTACAAGGAACCGAGTTAATCCGGCTGCGGCCAAACTTTGCCAGGACTCGGCTGTGCCGCGTCTTGGCGTTAACGCCACGCGGGCTTTCAGTTAATAATAACCTGCCCCCGCAAAACCTCAGGTTTTGCGAAACAAACGGCTTCAGAGATTCTTTTCGGCGATGTTTGTCGGGATATGGTCGATACTCTCTTGGTTTTTCTCTTTCCAGTATTTCCTCACCCCGTCGCGCCCCTTCTTGTCGGCCCATTCAATAAGCAAATCCCGCTCCCCGGCAAACGAGTAATTCGGGACTGCAAAGCCGCATGAGGTCTGCACCAGCTCGACCTTCAGGTCAAAAATCTGCCGCGCCCCGACGAATGGTTCGAACAAGGAACACAATGCCCCCCATTCGGCATCATTGTGATGAATCACTTTAGCCTGCCCATACAGGCGCAAGATCAACGGCGGGCCTTCAAATGAACAGAACATGATCGTCATCCGCGGGTTCAGTTGCACATGGGCCGAAGTCTCATTGCCACTGCCCGTCAGGTTCAACCAGGCCACGCGGTTGCTTCCCAGCACGCGTAAGGTGTCCATTCCCTTTGGGGACACATTGACCCGGCTATCTTCCGTCGCCGTTCCAATGAAGTATATTTTTTGTTGCGCGATGAACTGCCTGTGATTCTCCGATATTTCCTGATAAAACTGTCCCATTATCTTTCCTGATGCACATTTTGATCAGCCAACTGGCATGAAATGCGGCGAGTTGCGTTCGCAATCACCACGGACAGTGCATTTTATCCATTCAATCTGCTACGCGCAGTGAAATATTTCGGTAAAATGCACAGTTGCGAGCTAATTGTGGCGAGCGCTTCAGTCTAAGGCGATTATCAATCATGAAAATACACGAATATCAAGGGAAGGAGATTCTGCGCGAATTTGGTGTGCCCACACCGCGCGGGGTGGCATGTTTCAGTGTCGATGAAGCGGTATCCGCGGCGCAGAAACTTGGGGGAAATGTCTGGGTCGTCAAGGCACAGATACATGCAGGCGGACGCGGCAAGGGTGGCGGCGTGAAAGTAGCCAAGTCGCAGGAACAGGTGCGCGAGTATGCGAACCAGATCCTGGGCATGCAACTGGTGACCCACCAGACCGGCCCCGAAGGGCAAAAGGTTCGGCGCCTGCTGATCGAGGAAGGTGCGCAAATCGTCAAGGAATATTACGTCGGCATGGTGATCGACCGCAGCAAGCAGCGCGTGGTGCTGATGGCAAGCAGCGAAGGCGGCATGGACATCGAGGAAGTCGCCGCACACACCCCGGAAAAAATCCACAAAGTCTGGATCGATCCGGTCAAAGGCCTGACCGATGCTGAATCGGACGACATTGCGCGCAAGATCGGCATTCCCGAAGCCGCGCTGGCCGAAGCGCGCGCCTGCCTGCAAGGCCTGTATCGCTCGTTCGTGGAAAAGGACGCGATGCTGGCGGAGATCAATCCGCTGGTGCTGACCGGGGACAATCATGTCCGCGCGCTGGACGCGAAGTTCAACTTCGACAGCAATGCGCTATACCGCCGCCCGGAAATCGTCGCGATGCGCGACCTGGACGAAGAGGATCCCGCCGAAGTCGAAGCTTCGAAGTTCGACCTCAGCTACATCTCGCTTGACGGCGACATCGGCTGCCTGGTAAACGGCGCCGGGCTGGCGATGGCAACGATGGATATCATCAAGCTGTACGGCGGCAATCCGGCGAACTTCCTTGATGTTGGTGGCGGTGCTTCCAAGGAGAAGGTCACCGAGGCATTCAAGCTGATGTTGAAGAACCCGAATCTCAAGGCCATCCTCGTCAACATCTTCGGCGGCATCATGAAGTGTGACGTGATTGCCGAAGGCGTGGTTGCGGCGGCACGTGAAGTGCACCTGAACGTGCCTCTGGTGGTGCGTCTGGAAGGGACCAACGTGGAACTCGGCAAGAAGATCCTGGCCGATTCCGGATTGCCGATCATCTCCGGCAACGACATGGCTGACGCGGCGCAAAAGGTCGTGGCCGCAGCAAAGGGGAAATAAAGATGTCCATACTCATTAACAAAGATACCAAAGTCATCACTCAGGGCATGACCGGCAAGGTCGGCCAGTTCCACACCTATCATTGCCGTGCCTATGCGAACGGCGCAAATTGCTTTGTCGCCGGCGTGAATCCGAAGAAAGCGGGTGAAAATTTCGAGGGCGTACCGGTCTACGCTTCCGTGATGGACGCCAAAAAAGCCACCGGCGCAACCGTTTCGGTGATTTACGTACCGCCTTCAGGTGCGGCGGCTGCAATAGACGAAGCTGTCGAAGCCGACCTCGACCTGGTGATCTGCATCACCGAGGGCATCCCGGTACATGACATGCTGAAGACACGCTACAAGATGCAGGGAAAGCGCACGGTCCTGATCGGGCCGAATTGCCCGGGGCTGATCACGCCGGACGAAATCAAGATCGGCATCATGCCCGGACACATTCACAAGAAAGGCCGCATCGGTGTGGTATCGCGCTCCGGCACACTGACCTACGAGGCTGTCGGCCAACTGACTGCGCTGGGCATGGGGCAGTCTTCCTGTGTGGGTATAGGCGGTGACCCGATCAACGGCACAAAGCACATCGACGTGATGAAACTGTTCAACGATGACCCGGAAACCGATGCGGTCATCATGGTCGGCGAGATCGGTGGCAGCGACGAAGAAGAATGCGCGCGCTGGATCAAGGACAACATGAATAAGCCAGTGGTCGGCTTCATTGCCGGCGTCACCGCGCCCGAAGGAAAGCGCATGGGACATGCCGGTGCGATCATCTCCGGTGGCCAGGGCGGTGCAAATGAAAAACTGGCCGTGATGGAAGAATGCGGCATCCACATCACCCGCAACCCGGCTGAAATGGGCAGAGTGATGCAAAAGGTCCTGAAAGGCTAAGCAGCAAACTCAGGGCAAGCAGCGAAACTATCGATTTTGAGCTGCTTGCCCTTCCATAAAATCACCCTCCCATGAACAGACGCACTGTACCTGTTACGATGAAAAACAAACCCCGCAAGCAATTGATTTAACATATTGTTTTTATACCCATGGGAAACTCGGCCAAGCGCCACCTCAATCCGGTATAATGCCGCCATTTATGCCAGATTCAGCAGCAGACAAAGTCATGTTTTCTTCTCTCAACCTCGACTCGCAAATCCTGCGGGCCATCGAGGAAGAAGGCTACACCGAACCAACCCCCATTCAAAAGCAGGCCGTTCCGCATGTTCTTGCTGGACGCGACCTGATGGCGATGGCGCAGACCGGCACTGGCAAGACGGCGGCCTTCACGCTGCCGCTGTTGCAGCTTTTGTTACCGCAGGCCAACAATAGTGCCTCCCCGGCGCGTCACCCGATTCGCGCACTGATCCTGGCACCGACACGCGAACTGGCGATACAGGTCGAAAAAAGCGTTGAAACCTACTCCAGACATATCCAGTTGCGCTCTACCGTAGTATTCGGGGGAGTAGACATCAAAATGCAGAAACCCGCGCTGATGAAAGGCGTCGAAATCTTGGTGGCGACCCCGGGGCGCCTTCTGGATCATGTCGAAAGCCGCAACGTGTTGCTCAATCAGGTGCAAGTGCTGATTCTGGACGAGGCCGACCGCATGCTCGACATGGGCTTCATGCCCGACCTGAAACGCATCCTCACGCTGCTCCCCAAAAAACGCCAGACGCTGCTGTTCTCGGCCACATTCTCCGACGACATCAAAAAACTCGCGCATGATTTCCTCACCAACCCCGTCACCGTAGAAGCAGAACGCCGAAATACGGCGGCAGAGACGGTCCAGCAATCCGTCCTGATGGTAGATCAGGACAACAAATTCGATGTGCTGGCCGATCTTCTTCGCGCTCGCGGGCTTGGTAGCCAGGCACTGATCTTTACCCGCACCAAACTGACCACGGCGCGGCTGGCACGAAAACTGGAGCGCGAAGGCATACCCGCCGACGCCATCCATGGCGACAAGACCCAGCTGGAGCGCATCAAGGCTCTGGATGCCTTCAAGGAAGGCAAGATCACCGCGCTGGTGGCAACCGACGTTGCCGCACGCGGACTGGATATTGACCAGTTGCCGCTGGTAGTCAATTACGAGCTTCCGACCAACGCCGAGGACTACGTCCACCGCATCGGTCGTACCGGTCGCGCAGGTGCCAGTGGCGAAGCGATATCGCTGGTTGATGGAGAAGAAGAAAAACGGCTCGTGGAAATCGAGAAACTTCTGAAACGAAATTTTTCTCGAGAGCAGGCGACAGTTACCCGGTCCCCGCGAGCATCCTCAAGCAAACGCCACACCAAACCAGCCGCTCCGGCCCAGGAAAAAAAGACTGCCCCGGCGGACGCCTGGTTCATGAAGCCGTACGAACCCTCCAAAACAGTCTCAAAAATTGAGGAACAAACCACCCCGCAACAGGAAAAACCAAAAAAACAAACCGCGGCTTTGCTGACCAGACAACCGGCAAAACATTAGTTTTTTTGTTCAAAAAAAACAATAATCCGGTAATAATCAGGCTACCAAAAAGTTTTCCTGCTGCTGGAAGCGTCTATAAACCCCCAAAAACCTGCCGAATCCGTGTTGCAGCTAACTAGCATTTAAAATGGGAGCTATATACTTAATTAGCCATATAAAATATTGGCACAAATCATTATGCCAATATTGTCTATCATTCAATCATTTTTAATATTGATTTGGCTAAATTCGTATAAACCATATTTGCTTCTTCAATATTTACTTTTATTCCTTGTTCTTTTCCATTTTTTGTATGAACCCATCTAGCACCACTCCAATCTCCATCTTCAGCAGTTAATTCGTATATAGGCTTAGATAACTTCTGAGACACAGGAATAAGGCCGCTGAAATTTTGCACCCCAGCAAGATGGTATGGGTCATCATATGTAACAGCATTTTTAAATATTTTTTCATCAACGATCATATCTACCTTCTCCAATTCAGGAACAAGCTTTTCATTGGAAATAGTCTTAATCTTATCCAGCCATTGAAGATATGCTTTTGCCATTTGTTTTGGCGCGTCCTCTTCTTTTTCTTTTTTATTATCTACGGTATAAATTCGATAATTTTGTGTGATAAAACCCAACATTTTTGGATTTTCCATCGGCAAAGAATCCGCCTTGCCATCTTTAAAAGTTGCACTTTCTTCAGACCACCTTGGAAGTACATTGCTTAAAGAATCTATTGCCTGATAACAATAAAAATCAGGTGATAACGGTAATATGAAATAGTCAGAACTCATTAATATGCATTGATTTGTAGCGGAAACACTTGGGCTCATATCTATAAGAACAATATCTATATTATGTTCCTTTGCAATACGCCTTATTAACGTATTAAACGCCCCAACAAATTTCCGCAATACCGGGATTGTTCCACTACTTGTTAGTGCCGTAGCTATTTGAATATCTATTTCAGATAGTCTAATATTTCCAGCCAATATAAATAAGTTATTGTTTTTGGTTTTAGTAATATTTGTAGTGCCAAGAGCATTAGTAGGGGTTGCACTTTCTAATGCGAATGTTGGCGCAAGACTATTAAAAATGTCTGTATTTTGCTTGCTATCGTAAAAAGCAAATAGCGATTCGTAATCCTCAAGACCAAGCGTTAACCCAGTTAGATTACATTGCGGGTCAGCATCAACTATTAATACTCTTTTCCCTAAAGATGCCAACTTCCATCCAAGATGGAAAACAGTGGTTGTTTTACTAACTCCGCCTTTATGATTAAACAATGAGATAATCTTGGTCACAGCAGGTCTCCTAATTTTTGATCTGTCAAAACCACTTTTTCTTCCTATTATAGTGCCTGCAACATCATCAAAGTTTGCATTAATTGGCTCAATAACTTTATCTGATTTTTTAGCCATTCGTTAATTCCTTGTATGTAAGACGCTGATGCGTCATATGTGTGATTGTGGCTTCTATGAATTCCATAGTTCCGAATTTTGCTGTGTTGTGACGGAATGCAAATTCATTAACATAGCGGTGCAAATGCTTATGGCTCATGTAGTGATAAACACCATAATATCCGCGTTTCAGTAATGACCAAAAGCTTTCAATCCCGTTTGTGTGGACTTGCTGTTTAACATATTCCCCAACAGAATGATTAACAGTATCGTGATTGTATCCAGAGAGGCCGTTATAGGCTTTGAAGTTGTCTGTGTACACTGTGCTGCCAGCCACAACGTTAGTGCCGATAAACCCCTGTAAAGTGCTTGCATCGGTTCCATTAACATGCTTTGCTATTACTGCACCACCACGCTGCTTAATACCTACAATAACTGCTTTCCCGACTCCGCCACGTCCAGCATTTAGCTTTTTGGATGCGTGTTTGTTTCTCTCTTTGCCACCGATAAAAGTCTCGTCAACTTCAACAATGTCATGCAGGCCGCCGTTATTATCATTATTCTTTGCAAACCAAGATTCACGAATGCGCTGCGCCAAAAACCAAGCAGACTTTTGAGTGATGCCAAGCTCTTTAGCCATTTGAGTAGATGGGATGCCTTTACGCGCTGTGGTCATCATATAGATCGCCATGAGCCACTTTTGAAGGGGTAGGCGGGACTCTTCAAGCATAGTCCCTGTACGGACGCTGAAATGCCTGCGGCAGTCCTTGCAGCGATAAGGCATAGGCTTGTGGTCTTTGCACTCAGATGCCGATAAACTACCGCAATGAGGGCAGCACTTGGTAACGCCCCAGCGCTTCTCTTCAAAGTACAGGCGGGCGGCTTCTTCGTTAGGAAATTTTGCGAAGAACTCGTAAAGGCTGATTGTTTCCGGCTTGTCCATAATTGCACCTCTTGGCTAGATAGGTGCAATTTTACTCTTATTTTATGGCTAGTCAAGTATTTTTGGCTAGTTAAGTATATAGCTCCCTTTAAAATAGGGTGCCGATTTTTTGCATCGGGCCCGAAAGACCGCTCGCTGGAGATCGAAAGAGCCGACATGTTGCATCCTTACACTCCGATCCTCGCCGCTTTCCTTGCTGCTGGCATGCATACCGCTGCATTCGCTCAAGCTTCCAATGTGCTGCCATGCCATGAAAATGCCAGGAAATGCGCCACAGAACTGCGCGCTCAAAGCCCGGTGAAAAAGATGTCGTACTGGGTTTCTGCATTCAAGAAGCCAGTTGAGCAAAGGGTGGGAATCGCAGCTGACGAACTAGTGGCGTATCTCAATTTCGACAACATCGCAGGAGGGATCTCCAATAAGCCACATGCAACTCCGGTTCCGGAAGACTTTCTCAAAGACGTGAAAGATGCAATCACAGAGTTGCCACCCCGGATACAAAAGCTCATTTCGAAAAAACTGGCGGGTATCTACTTTGTGAAAGACCTGGGCGGAACCGGGTATACCGATTACATCGACAACGGCAAATTCGGGCCGAGCGCCGGATTTGTCGTGCTGGATATCGATGTGCTTTTGAAAAACTCCGCCAATGCATGGGCCACATGGAAAGAGCGCACACCATTTATTCCTGATCCCGGATACCGGCTGGATGCCGTGATTGAAACTGGCACACAAGATAACCGCAAGAACGCGATCCAATATATCTTGCTGCACGAACTGGGTCATGTATTGGCCATAGGCGGAATATTCCACCCGCTATGGGGGCAGTCTTCAGGCAAAGCCCCTCTGGACGGCTATCCGTTTGCCCAGCTTTCCTGGCAATACGGTGTATCAGACGACTTCGAATATCTCAGCAAGTTCGAAACGCAATTCCCGCTACGCAAAAATATCGCATACTACTTTGGCGCAAAATTGAACAGCAATCAGATGGCAATGACCTACGACCAGCTCGAAGAGACCAGTTTTCCCACCCTCTACGCAGCCACAAATCCGAGTGATGATTTTGCGGAATCTTTTGCCAGCTATGTTCATACCGTCATGCTGAAACGGCCGCTGGAAATACACATTTACCGCGACGGCAGTAATATAAAAACCAGCAAACCCTGTTGGGGTGAACCCAGGTGCGCAGCAAAACAAAGGCTTCTGGAGGATCTCCTGGGGGTGCGCTAGTCTTTCCTTCCTTTGTACACACTGCACAGCCAACCTTGAACTTCACAGGGTGGCATGGCGCTGTAGATTCAACAGCTACCTCCCCTCCTTTAACCGCGCAATCTCTCTGCGGTCCCGCTTGGTCGGCCTGCCCTTGAAATGAAAAAACTGGGGTTGAGACTTCAGTTGAGCAGCGATTACTTCACGCCGCTGACGACTCTCATCGGTCTCGCGATACAACTTCTGTGCCGCTGGTGCCGAACCGCGTTTGTTTGACAGCGCCAGCACATCGACGACGAATCGAATCTGCCCAACACGGATGTCCAGTCTGTCCCCCACCGCCACCGCCTTGGCAGGTTTGACGCGCGTCTCGTTGACCAGCACCTTTCCGCACTCGACCGCATCGGATGCCAGTGAGCGCGTCTTGAAAAACCGCGACGCCCAAAGCCATTTATCAATGCGAAGCTTGTGATCTTCATCCGTTAAATTCATTCTTGTTCACCTGGCATGCAGACACCCAACCTGGCAGTCGACGCGGCTGGAGCCACTTGTCCGTTTCCTGCAAACGGTGGAAGCCCCATTGTTTCATCTCAGCCTTCAGGCTCATAAAACCGGATCGAATTACGCCCCTTCTCCTTGGCCTGATACATCGCCCTGTCTGCCATTTTGACAAGCTCTTCTGTACCGTTTACATGGTTGTTAAACAGCACCACACCAATGCTTGCCGTACATATATGTTCGACTACAGCCTCTGCTTTTCCCTGCAGTTTTAATTTTAGCTCATATGGTTCGCCCAGATCGGCGCGGATCTTCTCTGCCACTTTCCGGGCACGAGAAATTGACGTTTCCCTGCCCTCATCCAGTTCATTGAGCAACACGATAAACTCGTCACCGCCAATTCTTGCAACCGTATCCATTTCCCTGATGCGACTGGTAATGCGATCCCCGACCTCTTTCAGCAGCAGATCACCCGCACTATGTCCATATGTATCATTGAGCGGTTTAAAGTTATCCAGATCGAGGAACATCAGCGCACCGTAACGCCCGCTTCGCTTGCTGGCAGCCATGGACTGCTCCAATCGGTCATAGAGCAAGCGGCGATTGGGAAGTTCGGTCAATTCATCATAAAAAGCCAGGTTGCGGATCTTGTCCTCTTCCTTGAGGCGGTCAGTGATATCACGGGACACAACAACGACACGCAATGCATTGCCCTGGCTGTTTCTGATCAAACCGCCGCAGGATTCCATGAAATGAACACTGCCATCAGGCAAAACAAAGCGAAAATTCAATCGGTGACTGCGGCCAGTCTCAACAGTTTCCCTGAAAGCCTGCTTGACGCGCTCCATATCATCCGGGTGTATTTCGGCAAAGGAATCAGTGCCCTTCAATGCATCAAGATCGCCAAAAAGCTTGCCGTAGGATGGGCTGTTGTAAAGCCTCCGCCCTTCCAGATCAAGTACAGCAAGAAAATCTTCCACGTTTTCTGCGATCATACGGAAAAACTCTTCCCTTGCACGCACAGATTCTTCGGCTTGCTTGCGCTCGGTGATATCGGTCAGAACGACGCGTACCTCTTGCACCTTGCCTTCCGCGCCAAGGCGCTGGCAAACCAGACGAGCATAAAAATGCGCTGCCCCCTGGCTCTGGATCGCCAACTCGCAGGAATGAGCATCGTCGCTTTCCAGTACGTTTTGAAAATGCCGGTGCCAGCGGTCTTGGTCTTCAGCAACAACAAAGGAGGCAAAGCGGGTGTGCAGCAGCTTGTTGCGCTCCACGCCAAGCAACGCAGCGCCTGTGAGGTTGACTTCCTCGATTACTGCACCCGGATCAAGGGTGATATATCCGACAGGCGCAAAATCATAGAAATCCGCGTAGCGGTCGCGCGATCTCTCCAGTTCGACCTGTAACTGCCGCAGAGTCTCATTTTGCATCTCCAGTTCAATCTGCTGCACCCGAAGCTCATGCAGGAGTTTGTCGGCTGGGCGAAGCGTTTGATCGCCTTCGAGCTTGTACGGAAGCTTAGCCTCGGCGGCTTTCCGCAACGCATCTTGCTCATTTGATCTATTGCCCATCATATCTCCTTACATAGATGCGCAGTTCTCATGCATGGCAAATACATTCTATACCTATCCACTAAATTCGGCATTCGAAACGCAGCTTTATGATCTGCGTGCGTTTTTTTGCAAGGCTCGCGGCAACAACCGACTGGCAAAAGCAGCATATCGAAAGGCACGGCCAGAGCTTTTATAGCTATTGGTTATTTGATTGTAACAAACAAGTATTTCACAGGAATATGCAATGCCACTAGACTGCGCTTCAACTGATGGCGAGATGTTGTTTTATCCAGCCGAATATTGA
>Ga0224495_10000986_pt1 | contig 21131 bp, 20 predicted proteins | sample SF_Jul11_sed_USG_FD_168128 | JGI IMG/M metagenome (GOLD analysis project Ga0224495, IMG submission 168128) | Sediment microbial communities from San Francisco Bay, California, United States - SF_Jul11_sed_USGS_4_1 | ecosystem: Environmental > Aquatic > Marine > Sediment | place: USA: California...
CCACCTCAAAAAGAAAGAAAGGTTCAACAGAAAGAATTAATTGATGATTTAGAGATTTATCTGTAATATAACAGTAGAGGTTTACTATGGAAATATCATTTTACTTTAAAAATCTGGATTCAACTGATGCGATAAAGGCATATTGTCAGGAGAAGCTAAATAAACTCAAGGACCGTTTTCATCATATAGAAGGTGTTGATGTACGTTTTAAACTTGTACGACAACATCAGGTTTGTGAGATTACTGTGCATGCGGATGCAACTGTTTATCATGTTACCAAACAAGATAAAGATCTTTATGCAGCTATTGACCAGGCAACAGATACCTTGCATATTCAGGTGGATAAACATCATAAAAAGGCAGATAATCGTGCAGTAGCATTGAACGCCGCAGATGTATTACCCAGTTTCGAGCCAGGAACTCCTGTTCAGGAAGATATAACTATTCAGATTTATGAGGCACCGCCTAAACCCATGACGGATGAAGAGGCGATTTTGCAGTTGCAGAATGAGAAGTATCGCTTTCATTTATATCATCATGCAGATGAAAGAAAATATTCTCTTGTATTTGCCCGACCAGACGGAAATTTTTCTCTGATAGCTCCAACCAAAGAGCTGGGACAGTATCAGGAAAAGGTGGTTAGTTATTCTAATAATGAACTTAAAGAGATTTCATTTTCTCTTTATCCGGTTTCGGTAAAAAATATTGCAGAGGCAGTTGAACAGATCAGGGAAAATAGCCTTGAGTATCTTGCTTTTGTTAATGAAGAAACAAAAAGAATAAATGTATTGTTCCATGGTAAAAATGGGGCACTTGCAATAAAAAGACCTGCTTGATAAAATCGGAGGGGCTGGTGGGGTTCAATATTCCGGTCTCTCCTTTTTATATATATTATCTATAAAGCGGCATTGTGCATTCAGGATGCACTTAAGGCAATCAGGTTTTCGGGCAGTACAAAACTCCCGACCAAGAAATATAAAATATAGAGAGATATGAATTAACATATATTCTGGTAAACAGGAGAGAAGTTCCTGCTCAATTTTTTCTACCCGTGAATCTCTGCTTAAAGCAAGACGATTCGATACTCTTTTTACGTGAGTATCCACTACGACACCTGCCGATTGATTAAAGGCGCAATTCATGATGACATTTGCAGTTTTTCTGCCGACACCCGGTAATTTAATGAGGGCATCAAAATCATCGGGTATTATTCCGTTATATTTTTCAACAACCTGCTTTGCAAACGCAATGATGTTTTTGCTTTTGTTTTTATAGAATCCAGTAGAAAAGATGATTTTTTCTACATCTTTTAATTCTGCTTTTGCCAGTGAAAAAAGGTCGGGATAGCGGGCAAATAGAACAGGTGTAACCTTGTTCACCTGATTATCATTAGTTTGTGCGGAAAGTATTACGGCAATAGCAAGCTCTTCGTTATTTGTAAACGTTAGAGTGGGTACTGGTTCTCCATAGTAATGATGCAAAGTGTGGTAAATAAATTTAATATATTCTTTTTTTTCATTCACTGGGTTTTATAATTTTATTAATAAAAAAATTACTGTTTCATGTTTTTAAATATGGAAGGTGCATCACTCTCATGTACCAGTTCGCCGCCTGTTTTTCCGCTTTTGAACACAAGCAACGCCTGAAGCAGTGATAAATATAAAATAATTTTTATCAGGCTGCGTTTTTTTTCAGGGGAAAATATTAAAACCACAAGAGAAAGGAGAGAGGTAACAAAAAGTAACATTGCCGTAATTTCAGCAATTTCTTCATGTTTTTCAAGTGCAGTACTGATTGTACTTTTTTTTAATATTTCAGCTCCATTTGAGCCGGTAATCAGGGTTCCTATCGTCGAAATTAAAATAAAAATTGCAATAATTACAACCGGAGTCCATATTGAATTGGTAATATTATTATTTTTTGTTGTAATTAATAGTGATGCAATAAAAAATGGCAGAATAATTGAAAGAGCAATCGGAAAATGGACAAATAGCGGATGAAGTTCATATAACATGGTAGTTAGAGTTTTGAATAGAAATATTATGGAAACCAATTTTTTTAAGGATTATAAACAGAAATAAATGGATCAGATTTTAATCATTATTATTGTTGCCGCATCTCTTTCATTGCTGCTGAATATTATTATAAAAAAATTAAATATGCCGCCTATTTTAGGGTATATGTTATCAGGATTTCTGATAACTATTTTTTTTGATATTGATCCGGGGCAGCCACTTCTTCAAGAGGTAGCTGAGTTTGGGATAGTATTTCTTCTTTTTACCATCGGAATTGAATTTTCTATGGAAAACCTTGCCAAAATGAAAAAAGAGGTTCTTGTTCATGGCTCTTTACAGTTTTTTATTACAGCACTACTTTTTTTTCTGATCTCTCATTATGTTTTTTTATTATCCATAAAAAGTTCTATTTTAACAGGTTCCGGTCTTGCGTTATCTTCTACTGCAATTGTGTTAAAATTTTTCACAGAGCGTGGTGAATTAAAAAGAGCATACGCTGGTCAATCTCTGGGCATATTGATTTTTCAGGATATGTCGGTAATACCAATTTTATTGTTAATTGGTATTCTTGCCGGAAGTGATCAAAGTATCGAAGAAGTATTATTTAAAACAGCAAGGCATGCTGTTATTATTTTTATTATATTATATATTTTTGGAAAATATATTTTAAAAAAATTCCTGGCTCTGGTTAGTGATACAAATTCTCATGAAATTTTTATTGCTTCTGTACTGCTGCTCGTTATCGGATCTTCATATTTTGCACATTACATGGGTTTTTCTTATTCGCTGGGGGCTTTTCTTGCCGGCCTGATGATTGCGGAGACTCCGTACAAGTATCAAATCGAGGCAGATTTAACCCCTTTTCGTGATCTATTACTGGGTCTTTTCTTTGTTTCGGTGGGAATGCATATTGATTTCAGGGTATTTGTGGAAAATTATATTTCAATTATATCACTGGTGATAATTATTATGATTATCAAGGCATTGATAATATATTTTATTTTAAGGTTTACCCATTGGCACAGCACCTCATTAAAAAGTGGTGTTGCTCTTTCACAGATTGGTGAATTTTCTTTTGTAATTTTTGAACTTGCAAACAAGCATAATCTGATAAAAAGTGAATATAGCAGTTTTTTAATTATGATTGCATCTTTATCTATGTTGATTACTCCATTTATATTAAATAAACTTGAAAGTTTTTTAAAGTTTGGAAAACTTGAACCTGCGGAACGGTTGTATCTGGCGGAACCTCCTCCTCCTAAAATGTATGATCATATCATTGTATGCGGTTACGGGTTTTTATCGAGAAAAATTTTAGAGCAACTTCAATCCCTGTATATTCCGTATATAGCCATTGAATTTCAGCGAGGCCTGGTTGAAACAGGAAGAGCTGCTGGTCATAATGTAATGTTTGGTAATGCTTCCCAGGCATCCATTTTAAAAAAGGCAGGGATTGATCGAGCTCTCGGAGTTATTATAGCTGTGGAAGATGAGAAAAAAGCCGCCCTTATAAGTGAGCGGGCTGGAACCATCAGGCCAGATCTTAACATTGTTATGAAAAGTGCAAAAAAAGAGATGTTTAACTATTTAAAAAGTAATCCATCGTTTTATATTATAGATGAAAATGAAGAGATGGCCCGCCAGTTGATACACTATGTGATTAGCTGTGATATAAAATAGATTATTTTACAGAAAAAGAGTTCAGAATAGAATGAACGTAATAATCTGCTGAAATGTTTTTATCCGGGGTAAATGTAAAAATCCAGTGGATCGGTTTTCTGTTCTTTGCGAATACATTTTCTTCTACCATAAAAATAATCATAGGGTAGGTCGTAGAGTTGTAATAATCATCGATCTCATAAACAATTACTTTATTGTTATAGCTGCTATTGATTTTCAGGGGCAGCGTGCTTTGGCGTATTTCGGCCCAGATAAAGTTTTTATTCAATTGAATATATTGCGCCAAATTTTCCATGATAACTTCAGGCTGATCTTTTGTAAGGCTGATCCAACCTCTGTTCGGGGCATCTGGCCATGATAATACAGCCTCCATTTTGTAAGGGGAAATCTGAAATACAGGATATTTCCTTAAAGTAAAAATGTTGAACAACGAATGCTTTTCTATTTTCCATGGTTCAGGAGGTGACCACTTCATTGATCTGGACTCTATGGCAGATTCTGATATAATGGAATTTGTGGAAGAGGCGGTTAAAGTGTTGATTTCTATCCAGGTTTTAATACCGACCGTTGTCCAGAAATAGTAAAATAAAATAACTAAAACCCAGAAAGAGGCAAGATAATAATGAGTAAGTTTTTTATTTTTTAATATAAACTCCAGAAAAAAGATAAATCCAATAACCAGTGTAAAGATAATTACAGTATAAATCATTGCAGGATAAAAAACAATCACAGGTAAAATTTCTACCAGAAAAATAAATGCTACACCCGCGATTATTTTCAGCAAAGATCGTTTAATGAGAAAAATATAAAACCATGTCAGTAGTGTTGTAGCAGTTGCATAAAACAAAGATAAAATGATATATTGAAAGTTTGTAGAGGCCAGAGAAATAAAAGACGAAAAGACAAATGTGAAAAAAAGCAATAGTTTTTTTGTATAAAAAAGAGGATCAATTAATTTAACAGCTTTAATATTGTTTAAAATATAAATGACCGTTCCATCGGTAAATTCAAAACGGGTCTCTCTTTTTAAAGTTACACGGAATTTCTTTATTGTGCTGAATGGATAATTATGATTATCTACAATTATAGAATCGTTTTTGAGCCCGGCTTTTTTGTATTGACCATTTAATAATATCTCCACCACTCGGAAATTTAACCATTGATCGTCATGTCAGTTTGCTATAACAAGATTTCTTTTTTCAAAATCCTTGCTTTCTTTATTAAAGATAAATATTGCGCTCTCTTTTATTTTTCCTTTTTCAACTGCCACAACAAGGTAGCTGTCTGAATTAAATACCGGTTCATGTCCATCGAGTGTGGTCATCTGTGCTTTGTCTTCTGCTGAAAAATAGGCTCCGCAATCAATATGGGAATGGACGATGGAAAACAGAAAGCCTCCTTCTTTTTCAGCCTCTTCAATGGCCCGGTTCATTTTGAGTGTATCGATCAAGAAAGCATCTTTGGAAGTTCTTGGATAAGATTCAGGATCAATTTTATGATACTTGTCCTGAAGATTCTGGGCTGCAGTATAAACCTCACGGCCATCATTATATTTGATTACCCATCCGCAGCTTTCAAGTGGATATTCGCTCATGGCGTGGTTGTAAATTTCAAGCATGGTTGATCGTTCAACAGTTATACTCATAATTATTTCAATTCCTTTATAAAATTAATGACCTCTTCCGGGTGTACCTTTACCTTTACCTCAGGGTAACTTTTCAATACAACTCCATTTTTAATAATGAAAGTAGATCTTGCGATTCCCATATAGATTCGTCCATACAGTTTTTTTTCTTGCCATACTCCAAATGCCTCTGTGATTTTCCCTGTATCATCTGAAACAAGTGGAAATTCCAGAGACTGTTTTTCAATAAAACGGCAGTGTGATTTTATGGTGTCACGCGAGCAGCCAACAACCTGCGCATTCAACTTTTTAAAAATTTTGCTCTCTTCTTGAAAAGCTCTTGCTTCGATTGTACAGCCTGGGGTACTGTCTTTGGGGTAAAAATAAAAAATAACAAGACCTTTTTTCCATAACTCATCAAGCTTAATGCGTTTACCGTCTGGATTATCTGTAATTGAGTTTGAATCAATAATGATTCCTTCAAGTCCTTTGGGAACTTTTTTACCTTCTTCCAGCACACGGCCAATTTTTACCCACTTATTAGAGTGTCATCTAAATTACCGAAAAAGTATCTGCGGAAAAAAATAATTTATTATAGATGGTTTTTTCAAATTAAGGTTGGAATCTGAAATTTATACTCAATTAATGATATCCCTCAAATCTAAGAAACTAGCGAAATAAAAAATTTCTGTTTGGGTGTAGTATTTTTCCTACGGCACAGAAGTTTGACCTGATGTATTAAGTCCCCAACAAATTATGCCCGAGTCAAGAACGCAGGTATGCGTTCCGCCAGCTGAGATTTGGGTTGGGTTAGTTAATAGAGGTACCGTAGTCTGTCCCGATGAATTATCCCCCCAGCAAACTACACCATTTAGATCAAGAGCACATGCCATTGTATTACCAGATGTGATTTGATATGGTGTTGATAACGTGGGTACTGACGTTTGGCCATACATATTATCTCCCCAACAAATTACGCCCGTAGAGTCAAGAGCGCATGAATGCATTCCTCCAGCTGAGACTTGAGTTGGGGTAATCAGTACAGGTGCCGTGGTCTGTCCCCATGAATTACCTCCCCAGCAAATTACGACCGCAGAGTCAAGAGCACATGTGTGTGTGCCACCGGTTGAGATTTGAGTTGGATTAGTTAGTGCAGGTACCGTGGTCTGTCCCCATGAATTATCTCCCCAGCAAATTACACCCGTAGAGTCAAGAGCGCATGAATGCATTCCTCCAGCTGAGATTTGAGTTGGATTAGCTAGTGCAGGTACCGTGGTTTGTCCCCATGAATTATTTCCCCAGCAAATTACGCCTGTAGAGTCAAGAGCGCATGTATGTGTACCACCAGTTGAGACCTGTGTTGGGCTAGTTAATACAGGTACCGTGGTCTGTCCCCATGAATTATCTCCCCAGCAAATTACACCCGTAGAGTCAAGAGCGCATGTGTGTGTGCCACCCGCTGAAACTTGAATCGGATTATTGATTATTTTACAATCGAGGTGGCAGCTTGTTTGTGTTTCTGATCCTGTACAGAATCCATCACCGCAGATATTATTTGTAGTTTTATTAGAAGAGCTTTTGTTATTGCTGCAATGTTCCATTGATAATTGAATAAATAATAAAATGATAAATGAGATTAATTTTTTCATAACTTTTAACCTATAACTATAGACAAGTTTAATGAGATTTTGTAAATAACTTTTAAAATAAAATAATAAATCTCTTTTTGCCTCTATAATGATAATTCAGTATACTGTAGATATGACAATTTATGCAGCAGCGATAACCCTGATTATGGTAATGGACCCCTTTGGTAATATTCCTTCATTTATGTCGATTCTGGGTAATATCGATCCTGCACGCAGAAGAGTGATCATTATAAGAGAGATGGTAATCGCACTTTTTATTCTTCTTTTATTTCTGTTTTTCGGAAAATATATTTTATATGGTCTGCACCTTACCGAATCAGCTCTCACCCTTTCAGGTGGCATTGTACTTTTGTTTATTGCTGTTAAAATGATTTTTCCTGTACCTGGTCTGGTGAATGTTGTCAACAGTATTGAAGAGCCCATGGTGGTTCCTCTGGCGGTTCCTCTTGTGGCAGGGCCTTCGGCGATGGCAGTGGTAATACTTTTTTCAACCAGGTATCCTGAGCAGATGGACCGCTGGTTTTTTGCCCTTCTCTTTGCATGGGCGTTTTCATGTGTTGTACTAATGTTCTCTGACTGGCTGGCTCGATTTCTGGGTACACGCAGTATAAAAGCAATCGAACGTCTTATGGGAATGATTTTAACAGTGCTGGCTGTTCAGATGATTCTCTCTGGAATTGAAAATTTCATTCATAGTTTATAAATATGTTTCGTAAATATCGGGGGATTAGCGGAGGCTCTTTTCACGTCTGCTAAAAACAGGTAACAGGTAAAACTTTGGACTGCGAAAGCCGTAGCGAAAGGGGTGCCCCCCTTTTTTATTTTAATTTTATAGATATTGTTATCTCTTTATAAAGATCAGAAAAAAAGATGGGGTCGCCGTTGACCGCCTGAAATTTACCCTGATGCGAAAACCTGGATTATTTTTTCGAAAGGAGTTTTCATTTCACAATGTACTTTAATAAGAAGAATACTGTTTTTGCAGAAATAGACAAAGTGGTTCGTTCGCCTGGCAGAAAATAACTGCCGCTGATTCACATAGAGTGTATTTAAAATTGAGTACGAAAGCATAAAAATTTTACTGGACTTCTCCAGTACATCCTCTATAACAGGTTAAAATTTATTATTTAATTTTTCTGTTTCAGGAGAGTGGCTAAACACCTTTCATAAAAACAGACGAAATTCAAGAAAAATGTAAAGGGGTAAATATGGCTGAAATCGCTGCGATAAAAGAAAAACCGCGTACGGCGCTGGTGATAAGCGGTGGAGGATCAAAGGGTGCATTTGCTGTCGGAGCGGTAGATTATTTAATGCATGCTAAAAAAATAAAGTTTGATATTTTGTGCGGAACAAGTACCGGTGCGCTGATTTCCGGATTGATTGCATCGAACAAAAGCGAAATGCTTCGCCCTCTTTATACCTCTGTTTATACAAAAGATATTATTTCGAAAAGATTTCTTCCGGCCGCACTTCTTTTTTTTGACTCTCTTTATTCAACAAAACCTCTCGAATCATTGATAAAAAAAAATATAACCCTACAAGATGGAGCCACTATTTTTAATTCTGGAATTCAGATGTTTTTAACAACAATGAGTTTACAAAGCGGAAAAACAACCTACTTTCAGACTGGGCCCGAAGCCAGAAAATCTTCTAAATATGGAGTATATCATCTTCACGATTATAAAAAACTGCTTGATGCTTTGCTGGCTTCCTCATCGCAACCGGTACTGATGCCCCCTGTTTCCATTGATACCGGAGCCCATGCCGATCAATATGTAGATGGTGGGGTAAAAGATGTTGCACCTTTAAGAGTTGCCATAGATAACGGGGCAACAGAGATTTATACTATTTTACTGAACCCGGCAGATTTTCCGCGCGACGATAAAAAATTTGATCATATTATGCCTATTGCCGGCAGAACTCTTTTTGCCATGTGCCAGGAGATTATGGAAAATGATATCAACATATGTCAAGAAACCAATGACAAGATCGATAAATATAGCATCTTAGGTTCCAATATTCTGGATAACCCCTACGCAGTAAAAAAGAAGATTAATCTGCATATCATAAGGCCTGAAAAACCTATTGATGGCGGCGATCACGGGCTTCGCTTTGACCCTAAAGAGATGAAGGCCATGGTGGAGTCGGGTTATAAAACTGCAGAAAAGATGTTTTCTTGATATGAATTGGTCTCATTTTGTATTTGCGTAATATCATATCGTGCGCAAAAAAATATAATTCCTTATCGACATCAATAAAAATAGAAGCAATGAGCGGTGAGATAATTTTCTGTTTGTAAAAATGTCGCAACCGGTGGGTAAAAAAAATGAATAGCCTGTCAGTAAAAAAGTGCAAATATATTAGAAAATTACAATATTCTTATGCCGATTTCGAAAAACTTTAATATACTGAATTTTAAAGGAATATTATGAACAGCATAACTTCAACAAGAAGAAAAAAACTGGAAGATTTTGTCGCAGAAGCAAGAAAATCTATTCCTGAAATTTTTCCATGGGATTTAAAAGAATACCTGGATCAGGGAAATGCACCTGTTTTACTGGATATTCGTGAGCCTTATGAGTTTGATAAAATGCATATTAAAGGATCAGTTTGTGTTCCCAGAGGAATTCTCGAAACAGCAGTGGATATCGGCTTTCGCGATACAATACCCTGGCTGGTTGAATCCAGGCAAAAAGAGATCATATTGCTCTGCAGATCTGGCAACAGAAGTCTTCTTGCTGCAAAAACATTGCAGGAGATGGGGTTTGAAAATGTACGTTCCCTAAAAACAGGAGTTCGTGGCTGGTCAGATTTTGAGCTCGAGTTGGTTGATTACCAGGGAGAAGTAATTCCCCTTGAAGAGTCTGAAGCCTATTTTTATGGAAAAAGTCAAACTTTGTAAAATTTGTTGAATTAAGTTTTTAAGAATATCTATTTCCCTCAATTTTATTAAAAGGCTACGATGGTTTTCTGGGCGTTTCTGCGATTTTACTTTACCTATACAATCAGTTCTTTGTGAGGTGATTATATCACTACTGGAAACTCACATTGAAAATTTATTTAACCAATAGCAATAAAAAATTAGTGGGTGCCATTTCTATACTTGCATCTGCTTTTCTTTTTTATATTGCTACATTCTTTGTGAAGCTGGGAGCCCCTGAAACTTCAGGTGATAGTATTATTTATATGGCCATGCGGTTCTGGCTGGGATATCTTTTCATATTATTCTGGTATAGTCTGATTAAAAAAACCTCTTTGAAACAAATGAAAGTGGTGAATCGAAAATGGTTATGGCACAGAGCATTCTGGAATATGGTTGCAGTGATGTTTTTTTATCTGGGTGTAATTTATGGAAGTCTGACGGGTGCAAATATTTTAAATATGACTTATCCAGTGTTTGTTGCGATGTTATCGATATATTTATTGAATGAAAAACCTGATATAACTACGTGGTTTTCGGTATTCTTTTCTGTTCTGGGTACTTTTTTTGTGCTTTGGGGAAATGGTGATGCTTCTGGAATAATCGTACGGCCAGGTGAGATTTTTGGTCTATTTTCTGGAATAACTGCTGGAATTTCGATAGTGGCTCTAAGGATAATTCGTATAACAGATACAACAGAGGCTGCGCTTTTTTATAATTTCAGACTTGGATCATGGTGTACATTTCCTTTTTTAATTTATTACCTTATTAATCGTGGTACAGGCGAGTCCCTACAGAGTTTTTATTATCCTCTACTTTCGGGGGTGAGCGGAATTTTAGGTCAGGTAGCTTTGACTTATGGTTTTAAATTTGTAACAGCAGTCCATGGATCGATACTTTCTGCAAGCCGTCTGTTGTTTGCTGTATTGATTGGCTGGTTATTTTTTCGCTATGAAGTTAATTTATACAGTGTATCTGGTGCCACTGTAATTTTTATTGCTAATATTATGCTGGTAATACGTAAAAAAGAAACAGCATAAGTGGGTTATATATTTTTATAGCAGATTAATTAATACATTATTTATTTTCTTGTTTTTATTATTTAGTTTCAATTTTTTCAACAAGGTTTCATAAACATTGATTACAAGAGGTAAACTGATGGGTAAAAAAGTTCTGGTATCATGGAGCAGCGGAAAAGATTGCGCCTGGGCATTATATAAACTTTTGCAAAATGAAAATTATTCTGTAGAGGGGCTTTTTTGTACAGTAAATAAAGAATTTAACAGGGTAGCGATGCATGGAGTCAGAGTTGAGTTATTGAAAAAACAGTCTGAAAGTCTTGATCTTCCGCTGGAAATTATTGAAATTCCATTTCCCTGCAGTAATGCAGAGTATGAACAAATTATGGGTGAATTTGTTAAAAGATCAAAAATTAAAGAAATTGAGCATTTTGCATTTGGGGATCTTTTTCTTGAGGATGTGCGGAATTACGGAATAGATAAATTGAAAGGATCAGGAATCGAGGCAATATTTCCAATTTGGGGAGTTCCAACGAAGCAATTAGCCAAAGAGATGACTGAAAATAATCTTGAAAGTGTAATTACTTGCATTGACCCTCTTAAAATTTCATCAGAGCTCATAGGCTCAGAATTTAATGAGAATTTTTTAAAGAATTTACCGAAAAACATTGATCCATGCGGAGAGAATGGTGAGTTCCATAGTTTTGTTTTTGATGGACCGATGTTTAAAAATAAAATCGAAATTTATTATAAAGGCGAAATTGTAAACCGTGACAATTTTCTTTTTATAGATTTATTGTTAAAATGAAATCTGTTGATATATTGATAGAATTTTTTTTGTTTCATCATAACAAATTTATTTTGCTATAAAATAATTCTATGTACATATTCAGCGTTGTACACCATAATGTTTTTAACAGAATTTATTTCATTTTAAAAAAAATACAAGATAATTGTTGTCATAATATATACATTTTTATTTTTGTTTTATGGCAACTAACAAGAAAATTCAATCCTTGAAACAGGAAAGCAGTAAAAAAACAAGTAATACAAAAAAAAGTTCAGCAAGCAGTAATGCATTAAAAAATAAAATAGATAAATCAGATAGAATAGAAATTGGGAAACAATATCAGAATATTTCGTTTTTAAAATCTCTTTTTGTTGTTCCTGTGATCTATCTACCTTTGTTTACGCTTCCTTTCGTATTTTTAAGTGCATATTTGTCTTATGCGCATCTGATGTTAATGGGAGCAAAAAATGTTAAAAAATACAGAGATTTTTTACCAGAGAAGAGCAGCCACCGGTATAAAAAAGAAAATCAGATAGTAATGACAAAACGAAATTCTGTTGCAGTTTGGGCAGGAAGTAAGCTATTCTGGCAGTTTAATTGCTCTTTTTATTGCCCCACCAGCGTAGCGATATTTTCCTGGCATTCCTATCTGGTAAAGGCCGTTGAAAATTTCTGGTGTCCGTTTTATCATCAAAAAAAAGATCAATATACAGATGCACCTATAGATTATTCATATTGGCATGAGCAAGAGGAGAATAAAAAACATCTTCATCCAGAGGACCGCGATAATCCCATCTGGAATAAAGATGTATAAAATGTTTAAAAGTTTTTAAATAGTTTGAGAAAAATTATGGGGTTTTTTGCTGTAGATAAAGTTTGCGTAAAAAGCCCTGTAATTTTGAAATTCGTTCATCTGTACTTTGTCTATATTCTGCTTCTGATGGAGTGTGTAGAAATATCAGTTAGTTATAGATCTGATATGACCTGGCTTTTTAAATCAATAATTTTTGGTGGTAAATTTGCTTTACCGTAAGTTATTTTTACAGTAGAACCTTTTCCTGGATTTTTTGCATAAAGAATTTCATGGATCATTGACACCATTGTATCACCTGATTTTCCTTTTAATGTAAGAACAAAGTAGTTTTCGTTGAGCTTTCTTTCTGAAATGATTCCAATTTCTGCTTTGGTAAGGATATCACTAATTCCTTTTGTGATAAAATTGTAAAGGGACAACATTTCAGCCTTTGTTTTATTTTCATCAGTGTGCCAAATTATTTCTACAATATCTCTTTTGTATAATTCATTAAAATAGTTGTTGTCCGCATTTTTCATTGATAATGTCTGCATAAACGCTAAAAATCCCATACCCAGCGGGAGGCCTAAAAAGCCGAGTAAATACATTACTTTTTTTGCTGTTTCTTTTCTCATAATACATCATTCAGAATGCTGATGTGCAGAATAGAAATAATTTATAACCTGTGTTTCCAGGTTATTTGAAAATTCATTCTATAATTCCATAAAGCAGATATGAAGATGCCCAGTCCGTTTGCAGCATAAATATTTACAGCCCATTGGCTGCTCAGCAGCATCGCAATAGAGTAGTTGATTAAAGATCCCGCAAGGCAAACAAAATGAAAGGTGATCAAGCCAACAAAAACTTTAGCCACGCTATTCAGTTTGTAATCAGAAAATGTCCAGAGATTGTTTAATATAAAATTGCTGATAATGCTCAACTCTATACCTGCCATGATGGCTGTTGAGTCACTAGTGCTGATAGATCTGCAATAATATAAAGCGCCCTGATTAACAAACACACCGCTCATTCCTACAGAAAGATATTTTACTATTCTGAGGGGAATATATATGCCCAGAGTACGCTTATACAATAAAATTATTTTGTCAATATTGTGTGCAATAATTTTATTTCGTTTGTTTAATGGCATTTTAAGTTTTTAATTTTGTTTATCACATTTATATAGAGCGAATCTTTCAAAATTTTCCGGGGTTAGAAAAGAGCAGTTTGGAGGTAGAGTACAATTATATTTTTTATCAAGTAATACGGTATCGGGATTGATCCATGTTGCTTTAAAAAATCTTTGCATATTTGCCATCAGACCCCAGTCATGTGACATTCTTGCGTCACAGTATTTTATGGCAATTCCATCTGTTATTAAATATTTGTTTTTATAAAAGTCATTATAGAATTCCTTGTATCTTACTGGATAATCAATCAATGTTAACGAGATAACAATTGCCACGGAAAATATAGCTACCGAGCTTCTAAAAAATGTTTTTTTCAGTTTTATGTTTTCTTTTAGTTTTTGCTCGAGATAAAAAAAGATCGGATTAAAAATGAGGGTAATCGATAGTGCGTAATAGGGCAAGGATGTTACGATGTAGTATTTTCTATATTTTGAAGACAAGATAAGAGGTATTGATGCACTGATACCAATCATAAGAAAAATCAGGGATTCTCTGTTTTTTATTATTATTGGAGAGATTCTTTTTTTTATAAATATACCTGTAATTAAAATGATAACCAGGGGAACAAGAAGTTCGTTTAAAAGATAATATAACAGCATCCAGGAAGAACCATTTTCTCCGGCAGCGTTTCCGCTTAAACTTTTTACAAGTTGTTTATCCAGATAAATTGCTAAAAAATTTTTTGCTTCTTCAGGAAGAAAAATTAAATATAACGTAACAATCAATGCAAATGATATATAAAAAGTATCAATTACTGCTGTAGAAAATTTTTCTTTTTTGAGAAGCCATTTGATTCCCGGTAATGCCAGTGGAAAGATTACTGCAGGGTTTTTTACGATGATTCCAAATGCTAATATTATTCCTGACAGTATAAAATAAACCGGGCGTCTTATGGGCAGTTCATGTTGTCCTGCTGATTGCGTATATATAGCAAGCAGTGAAAAGACAATGAGGCTGTTTTCGAGCATATTGTTGCTGAAGGACCAGGTAACCATGGGCATGAACGCTAAAATCAGAATAGAGGGCCAGACTCCACTTAGTTTATCAGTTTGATGTTTTAGCTCGTTTTTCCAGATTTGGTGCATTAAAAAAAACATTAGAACAGAACAGATCAGGCCATAGATACCATCAATCAAGTGGTTGTTTCCCATAATTTTATATACCCAGGATTGAAGCCAGAAACCAAGAGGAGGATGATATGGAAAAATTTCATTTGGATAATAAGGATGAAAAGGTTTCCAGAAGGTACCCATTCCCTCTGCCATATTGCGAGCGATCGAAGCATAGATTGTTCCATCAAGAAAAAGCCCAAAGGTAAAAAGACGAGGAATCAACAAAAGGAAAAAAAATGAAATTGAAAAATAAAATAAAATATTTTTAGCGTTTTTGTCATTTAAATTCATCTTAAAAAGATGAGAATCTTTCAAAATATGGTGTAAAGACATTTTCCTTCTGTATGAGGGCCAAGATAAGTATGTCAGTGATCTCAAACCAGAAGTCAGGAGTTTGATAAATATTTGGATTGGGGAAAAAATGCAAGCACATTAAAGGAGTTCGTATTTTTTTTCGCAGGTTTTGTATTATTTAAATTATTCGTCAGATAGTGAAAATATTAAACTAAAAACAGCTCTTTTTAGACTTTATGGTTATGAATATTTATGTCCTGTTTTAACCCGAGATTCACTCTTAACTATATATAGTATGAGAAATTTACATTTTGTGCAAAAAACGTTTTAATCCATCAAGTGAATGACAGAGTGAAAAAAATAAGAAACTTATTAAGATCTTTAATAAAGAAATTTATAACGGTAATATTATTGGGCGTTACATTGGTCTTTGTTGAATCAGCATGGAGCACAGGCAAAACCCTGACTCCTGCTCCAGTAGAACCCAAATATTCCACAGGCAGATACGATATTTCAGGTAATATAGCTTTTTTTGAAGATAAAACAGGCACAATGTCACTTGAAGAAATTATAAAAAAACAGAATCAATTTAAGATGCTAAACAACCGTTATCCATCCTTTGGAATCACCCAATCTTCCGTGTGGGGAAAATTTACAATTCTGAACAGTTCCGAGCCTTCCAAAGTCTGGCATCTAATGTTTAACTATCCTATTTATGAAAAACTGAACGTGTTTGTCTCTTATGATAACGGAAAAAAGTTTAAAGAATTTAATCTCGGAACACGTTTAATTGATTCCAGAAAGGAAAACATTATTTGGAAACCAAATATTTCTGTTTTTCTGAAACAGAATCGTTCAGTTCTTGTTTACTTTCAGGCTTCTAACCCTGCATCAAGTCTTGAGACGCAGCTTATTCTGCTGACCCCACATGACCTTCGACTAGAAGATCGTAAGAACACCATGATTGAAGGATTTTTCATGGGCTCCTTATTGATAATTTTTCTTTCTAATTTGTTTATTTTCATTGTTATTCGATATAAAAGTTATTTTTACTATACATTAAACGTTTTGTTTTCAGGTCTCTCTATTCTGTTTATTGCGGGTCATGTTATGAATGACTTCTTTGAGAATTATTATTACGCTTATTCTATTGCATCAAACATTACATTTGGCTTGGCACCTATATGTGCGATTTTATTTGGTAATAATTTTTTACAAACAAGGAACAATGTACCATGGGTATATTATATTTTACTAATACATGTTGGTCAATTTATATTTTTTATACCTTTCTCAGTAATTGAACCAACCCTGGCTTCTGAATTGTATAATATTTCAATGCTTTCTTGTACCATTTTTTTAATCCTGGCTGCTTTTAAATTGGCCAGAAAATTTGTTTATGCCAGAATTTACATAGTTGCATGGCTTTTATTTCTGATTAGCCTTGTTTTAACCATGTTGCGCAATTTTCATATTATTTTTCTACCTGTCACATATCAAGCCATTGAAATTGGCTTGATCATCGACCAAACCCTGCTCTCTTTTGCCCTTGCCTATCGTATCCGTTCCCTTCAACGCCTTGCAGATTACGATGTTTTAACTGGAGTAAAAAATCGCAGCTCGTTTCAAAGATATATATTACAGACAATCAGCAACAGTGGTAAATCAGCAGCTCACTCATGGAACATGATATTAATTGACATTGATAATTTTAAATATGTAAATGATACCTATGGTCATGAAGCAGGTGACGATGTTTTAAGAGCAGCAGCGGCAACTTTAAGCAATTCTATTCGATCAGAAGATTTTTTGGCTCGCTGGGGGGGTGAAGAGTTTGTTATATTACATAAAGGAAAACCGACGGATAGTCTCATAATTGCTGAAAAACTGAGATTGATAATTAAAGCGAACCCGATTCCCCCTGTGGGTATCATTACTATTAGTGCAGGTGTTTCAACGTATAATGGTTCAGAAAGCATCCGTGATTTTTTTAAAAAGGCTGATACTGCTCTGTATAAAGCTAAAACATCAGGAAAGGACCGTGTTATCATGCATGACAATGCAACTGATGGTTGAATTTTTTTAATATTTTTTCTTATACGAATTAAATATAAATTTCTTTTCAAGAGGTCTCATTTTAAAATTTCTCATGTACATCATGAATGAATCTGATCATAAACGTTTTCTATTAAAAAGTGTATTTGGTCATGATAGTTTTCGAACCCTCCAGGAAGATGCAATCGATTCCATTTTAAACAGACATGATTTATTAATGATCTTACCTACTGGTGGCGGTAAGTCCCTCTGTTATCAGCTTCCGTCGTTAATAATGAAAGGGGTAACTGTTGTAATATCTCCCCTTATTGCATTAATGCATGATCAGATAAAAGCCCTTGAAGCTCTCGGTGTTTCTGCAGGAATGATTTCATCGACACAAAACCAGAATGAAGTTGAAAATGTTTACAGGCAGCTTGTCAATCGGGAACTCAAGCTCGTCTATGTTGCACCTGAACGTTTTAAAGGAGGACGATTTATTGCAATATTACAACAAATAGAAATAAATTTTTTTGTAATTGATGAGGCTCATTGTGTCAGTGAGTGGGGGCATGAATTCAGAGAAGATTACCGGCGTCTGGATCTGTTGCGTAGAACATTTCCTGATACAGGTATTGCTGCTTTTACAGCAACAGCTACAGAAAAAGTACAAAAAGATATAATCACAAATCTGAAAATGAAAACACCATCCATCTTCCGGGGACCTGTCTTCCGAAATAATATGAAAATTTCATCCACCTATAGAATACAGGATGGGCGTAATCAGTTACTTTCCATAATTCAAAATCATTCAGGTGAAAATGGAATTGTATATTGTTTTACCCGAAACGCCACTGAATCACTTGCGCAATTTTTACAAAAAAATGGCATTAAATCAAGCCCTTATCATGCAGGTTTGTCGGCTGCTGTTCGAAATTCTACATATCATGACTTTATTCATGACGAAATACATATAGTGGTGGCAACGGTTGCCTTTGGAATGGGTATTGATAAAAGTAACATCCGGTTTGTTGTTCATATGTCGCTTCCCAAAACTATTGAAAATTATTATCAGGAGATTGGCCGTGCTGGCCGGGATGGTTTGCCTGCTAATGTCTACCTTCTTTTTTCTGTATCTGATTTAATGCAACGAAAAAGCCTGATAGATCAACTTGAGGACCCCATATATAAAGATCATACCCTGGGTAAACTTGATGCAATGATTAAATATGCTGAAAGCGAAAACTGTCGGCACAGAATTCTGGCAGCCTACTTTGAAGATCCCCACCAGAAAAATATGAATGGCTGTAAAACCCTTTGTGATAACTGCTTCGATGATTTTAATCCAGGAATATCTCTAAAAGAGACCGTAGATATTACAATAGATTCCCAGAAGTTTCTCTCTGCAGTATATAGAACAGAGCAGCGATTTGGAACCAATTATATTATTGATATTTTACGGGCATCAAAAAATCATAAAATCATTGAAAATTGCCATGAAACTCTTTCTGTTTATGGAATTGGAAAAGATTTCAGCAAGCCCCAATGGCATGCTCTTGCACAAAGACTTCAGGAATTGGGCTGCCTGCAGCGGGGCGAATTTCAGGAGCTAAAGATCACGAATAGCGGATTTGCTATTTTGAAAAAAGAAATTTCGGTAGAAATGCGAAAAGAAAGATTATTTTCATCTACTCTTGCAGTTACGAATAAAAAACAGCTTACCCCTATGCTTACCAGTGAAAATTCATCTAACTTTGAAAAAATGAAAGCATTAAGAGCACTTATTGCCAAAAAAGAAAATGTACCTGCATATATTGTTTTTAATGATAAAACTCTGATAGAAATGGCTGAAAAAATTCCTTTAAACAGAGATGAAATGCTGGCCATTGGAGGTATCGGAGAGAAAAAATTTGAACGTTATGGAAATGAATTTTTGAAACTCTGTAAAGAAATTGCTCAAAAGTAAATTTTTTAAGAGAAGTTAGTATGGTCATAATAATGCAAAGATGATATTTATTTGATTCAAAATTTATTTTAAGTATATTAGCATATAACGATTATCTTATGGGTTAATATTTCTTTATCGATTTGATATAGCCAAACAAAATTACCTTAAAAAAATGATTTCTTTTTTATATCATAGCTTGCCAATTTATCAGATTGACAAAATATCAATTAATATATAGTGTCCATATATCTGTCCATATCTATCATGATATCATGAAGCTCAAATTTATAGGTATAAACACAGATAAAAATTTTTTAAGGAGAACATATGAAACATATTAAAGACAACATAAGTCATTTTCTAATGGCTTTTTTAGTACTGTCGATATCACTTTTTTCGGTCAATTGTTCAAAAGCAGCAATTGATGCGATAAAAAATATTGCCGGTAATAGTCTAAATACTTACAGTTCAAACTGTGGGAATGGGTTTGTTGATGCTGGTGAACAGTGCGACAGCAATGGAACAAATAGCGCAACCTGTATTGGAGCCACCTGTCAAACATCTTTTTGCGGAGACAATACAGTAAATAGTGCTGCAGGTGAGTCGTGCGATCCGCCAGCTGCCGGAGTTTGCAGCAATAACTGCCAGACTATAGTAGCCGGTATGGCCTATTGTGGTGATGGAATTGTAAATGGTACCGAACAGTGCGATGCTGGCATGGAAACAACGACATGTAACCTCAATTGTACTTTTACCGTATGTGGTGATGGCGTAGTAAATACAACGGCCCTGGAGATTTGTGACCCAGGTCAAAATCCAACATGTAACTCTACCTGTTCAGGAACTCTTACTGCAGGTTGTGGTAATGGAGTTGTAGAAACAGGAGAACAATGCGATGACTCCAATACGATTTCTGGTGATGGTTGCAGCTCAACATGCCAGTTTGAAAACCTCGGTACGACAGTTTCTATATCAGGTACCCCTACAGGAGCCGGTGGAACCTATTTACCCGGAAACAGTGTTACCATCAGTTATACCATTGTAGATCCACAGGGCGTTGCCAAGGTTGCTCTGTATGTTTTAGGTGATTATGATCCAATGTTACAGCAAGAACCTGGATTTCTATACAGGAATGAAAACATTCAGCCCGTTCAGGCATCTGGGAGTGTCACCTTTACTCTTCCTCCTGTTTACACAGGAACCTATTACCCTGCATTGGTTTATAAGGATACCTCCGGGTTTGAAAGTTTTCTTTTGTTCAGCAGTACGACCAGTACCCAGTTTATGGTTACCTCTGTCTCTACAGCTGGATCACAGGGTGGGCCAGCAAACCTGCTACCCTCAACTGTACCGGTCACTTCGATCACGGTACCTGCGGGTCAGGGATCATGTGGAAACAACACAAAAGAGCTTCCTGTGGAACAGTGCGACCTTGGTTTAACAGGTGGTGTTGGATGTACGGCAACTTGTACCTATACGGCACCTGGTGCCTGCCCGGTGGGAGTTTCACCTCTAACATCTATAGCTGCTGATAAAACAGCTATAAATGTATCTACAGGTGAAAGAGCAAAGGTCACGGTCACTACAAATGCTACATGCGTTCAAGATTTAAGCGTTTTTGGAAAAGATGCAACCGGTAACCAATCTGATTCATGGAGCAGACACACAGATGTAGGTCAATATATCTCGAACTGGCCTAGAACGCATTATATTGGTAATGCAACATTTGATCTTGGTCTATATATCTATGATGGTATGTGGAACGCTTACTTATATGAAAAAGATCCAGCGGTGCCTGCAAATCTTCGTTATTCCATTAACTGGGGCACAACCTGGACTGCTACGAGTATTCCTGTAAAAAGTGTAGCGGTATCTGGAGGTACGGCAGATTATGCGGCTCCAACGATGACTGCCATTTCAGCTACACCTGTTACAGGAACTACAGCTTCAAGTGGAAATATTATAAATGGGACTCAAGTAAACGTTTCTGTAACCCTGACAGATGATCTTTCTGGAGTAACCTGGGTTGGCGTAAACGCATTTAATACAAATGGAAGCTATTT
>Ga0224495_10000987_pt1 | contig 21122 bp, 22 predicted proteins | sample SF_Jul11_sed_USG_FD_168128 | JGI IMG/M metagenome (GOLD analysis project Ga0224495, IMG submission 168128) | Sediment microbial communities from San Francisco Bay, California, United States - SF_Jul11_sed_USGS_4_1 | ecosystem: Environmental > Aquatic > Marine > Sediment | place: USA: California...
AAAACCCGTAAACCCCTTCTTTTTCTCCTATCTTATCTCACCTTCTACACCGACCCAGACATGCCACGCATGCCTCGGCCATGACAGAACCTCTGGGTGCTCCGCGCACACCATTCAACCTCTGCTCACAACATGAAGTCGTCAAATCAGGCTTCTATCTCCTTTCTGTCTTAGGACCCGAGTCACCGTTGGCAAGCTCAGGCATCGAGAACCACACGACGTGATCAACTCCAGCTCAGCCGAAGCCTCAGATGATGAGAGTTTGAATACGATTAGAGCATGCTGAAGCTTTGCATGAACTGACGACGAAGGCTCAATACAGATTTAAATGCGAATTCTCCTTTCTAGGGATTGATTCGGAAATGAAAATTGTTGTGGTTGATCACGTTTTCTTAGAGAAGGAACACGTTGAAAGATTGCAGGCACTTGGCGACTTGAAGGTTTTCAGGGAGCCGCCCAAGAACGAGGACGAACTGAAGCACCGAATAAGCTCAGCGGAGATTGTTGTTGTCGGTTGGAGCCACCTGACCAGAGACGTTATCGAGTCGGCTAAAGAGCTCAAGATGATCGCGATTTGGGCTACCACGTGTCACTACGCAGATCATGAGGCAGCCAAAGAAAGGGGCATTGTTGTTACGCACGTTCCCGGCTATGCTACTGAAGCTGTTGCCGAATACGCTTTTGCTTTGTTGTTAGCTGCCGTAAGGAAGTTGCCAATAGCTGACAAGCATGTTAGGCAGGGGGATTTTGATTGGCGTCCCTTCAATGGCGTTGAGTTGCAGGGAAAGACTTTGGGCATAATTGGCACTGGCGCTATTGGCTGCAGGGTTGGCGAGATAGCTCGTGCTTTCAAGATGCGACTTCTTGGCTACGATAAATATCCAAACACCAAGCGGGCAGCGGAGATTGGGCTGACGTACGTTGATCTTCCAACATTGTTGAGGGAAAGCGACATCATCAGTGTGCATCTTACTTTGACGCCTGAAACGCAGGGTATGCTTGGCAAGGAGCAGATTGAGTCTATGAAGAAGGGCGTTGTCATTGTCAACACGTCTCAGGGTAAGGTTTTTGATGAAACGGTTTTGGCTGCTGCGTTGAAGTCAGGCAAGATTGCTGCTGCTGGCTTAGACGTGTTTGCGGAAGAGCCTCCTGCCAAGGATAACCCGTTGTTCAAGCTTGATAACGTGGTGCTTTCTCCGCATGTTGGTTTCAACACGGTTGAGGCGGCTAGGAGATGCACCGATATATGTATTGATAACGTTGCGAAGTTTCTGGAGGGCACCGTGCAGAACAAGTGCTAACACTTGAACACAGAGGATGAATTGACATGCATTTGACCAAAGAGGAAGAAAAAATACTCAAAGGCGAACTTGGCGAAGGAACGCAGAAAGCGCTCGAGTTGCTAGTTGCCATCGGAGACGCATACGACGCTGAGAAAATGATTTCGATCAGCCGTGCGCATGCGGCTTCAAGCGGTCAAGAAGGCGACCTGTACTTTGTTGAGCTTCTGGCTAAGGGCGGAGCCCGCTGCGAAGTGCCGACTAGCACGAACCCGGTTTATGATTTGGATTTTTTTGACAGACGGTTTCCTGTTCCGAAGTTTGAGGGCGGCGTGGCTCACAAGGTTATGGAAGCCTACGAAAAGGTGGGCGCCATCCTCAGCTGGAGTTGCACACCGTACATGGCTGAAAACATCCCATTATACGGCGAGACTGTGGCGTTTTCCGAGTCCAGCGCCACGCCTTACGTGAATTCCGTTATCGGTGCGAAAACGAATCGTGAAGCCGCTCAAAGCGCATTGGCTGCAGGAATCATTGGCAAGACACCCTTGTACGGGCTGCACATCAGAGAAAACCGGAAAGGCACATGCCTAATCAACGTAAAGGCTTCGCTGAAGGACGAGTTCGACTACACCCTGCTCGGCTACGCTGTGGGAAAGCTAGTCGGCTACGGCATTCCTGTGCTCACTGGCTTATCAAGGCAGCCAACAACAGAGGAGCTGATCAATTTCTGCGCCATGTCGAACGTGCCCGGAGCCATATCCATGTTCTACATCCCCGGATTCACGGTAGAAGCGTCAACTGTCAAAGAGGCTTTTCAAAGCGACAAGCCAAAGGACAAATTCACGATAACTGACAGCGATCTGAAGAATGTCTACAAGGAGCTGCAGACCACAAGCGGCAAGATCGATTTCGTGATGCTAGGGTGCCCGCATTACACTCTGAAGCAAGTTGAAGAAGCGGCGGAGCTGCTGAAGGGCAAGAAACTGCATAAAGGCGTGTCCTTCTGGATTTGCACTTCGGCTACAACTAAGCTGCTGGCTCAGAGAGCCGGCTTGGTCGGCACAATTGAAAAAGCAGGTGGAAACGTGGTTGTTGACACATGCATTGATGAACCATGCTGGGTCACATATTACGGCGGAGTGGGCATGACGGATTCGCCCAAATGCGCGTATTATCGAAGATTCAAGGAAGCGATTGTTTCGCGGCTTGAGGACTGTGTTGAAGCCGCAGTTGAGGGGAAATGGAAATGACCAAATCTGAAGTTACTTTGAAGTGTCACAAGATCATCGGTGGCTGCGGCGAAGGCGAAGCCCTAGTTTCCCATGAGCCCATCTGTTTCTATCTCACTAATCCTAAGACTGGAGTAGTTCGCGAGCGGACTCATGAGCTATACGGCAAGAATCTAGCTGGCAAAGTGTTAGTGTTTCCATCGGGAAAGGCAAGCTCGGTAGTTCAGATTGACGGTCTCTACAAGCTGGCAACAAACGGACTTGCTCCCCAAGCGTTGATAGTTAAAGATGTAGAGACCGTGCTTGTCGTGAGCGCCTTTCTTGTGAAGGTGCCCTTGGTGGACCGGTTGGAGAGAGACCCGTTTGAGGTTATTCACACCGGCGACTTCGTTAGAGTAGATGCAGAAAAAGGCAAGGTCACTGTAAGCAAGCACTGATCCTAGTATGCTAAGGTTGCGCAGTTGTGCTCTTTGATGCTTAATTGATGAGAACTAGACCGTTCCATACTATTTTGTCCTTTGTTGGAATGTCGAAGGGCAAACCGGCGTTTCTGGCTGTTTGGTACGCGTCGATTCCCATTGCTTCCATTGATGGTCGTGCTCTGAAAGGGTGCCTGCACGGTCCGCATGAATCTACTGCTACGCATTTCGGGCACAGTTTACAGGAGCCAGCGATGAAGCCTACTGCAAAGCGGTAGCCCTGCGAGAATGCTTGTGCCTCAACCTTGTGGACTATGCGTTGAAGCTTCAGTTTGACAGGGTTGAAATGCTTCTTGTAGCTATCAGAGGATCTTGGGTTCTTGTAAAGGGCTGAAACATCGTCTGCCTTTCTAATTTCCACTTTCATTTCAGCGGGCATCTGCATCTCGATTTGGATGAGAACCGCATGATTATACTTGGCCAGTACTTCTCTGAACTCTTGAACACTCATCACATTGGGCGGGCACATCAGGTTAAGCCCGTAATCATCGCAGACGGGTATGCGGCATTTGAGCCGAACTCTTTCATCAACCGTGACGCCTTTTGCACTGAAGGAAACAGCGTTTGTTGCTCCTAGTTTTCTTGCCAGTTTACACAAGTCCTGAAGGTGCGCTTCGGTCTGTGCCATGAAATATCACATCAAATACTCTAAGGTGTTTTCTCACTGCTTTTTCAACATGGGCATCTTAATGCCCTTCTTCTGGGCTATTCGCTGCGCTTCCGGATAGCCTGCGTCCGCGTGACGTACAACTGCTGTTCCCGGATCAGTTGTCAACACGGTGACTATCCGCTTTTCCGTTTCTTTTGTTCCATCAGCGACCAGACACATGCCAGCGTGAATGCTATAGCCCAAGCCTACACCGCCTCCATGATGAACTGAAACCCACGTGGCTCCAGCAACCGCGTTCAATAACGCATTGAGTATGGGCCAGTCAGCTATGGCGTCGCTTCCGTCTTTCATGCCCTCAGTTTCACGATTAGGCGAAGCCACGCTGCCACCGTCCAAATGATCCCGTCCAATCCAGATCGGTCCGTTCAAATCGCCTTTGCCCACCATGTCGTTAATGATCTTACCGAACTTGGCGCGTTCACCGAACCCAAGCCAACAGACACGGGCAGGTAAGCCTTGAAACTTCACCTTCTCCTTGGCTTTCTCTATCCATCGACACAGCTCCTTATTGTACGAAAACTCCTTCAAAACAACATCATCCAACGTGAAAATGTCATCTTTGCTGTCGATCAGACTGTTCCACCTGAACGGTCCGCGTCCCTCACAGAACATCGGTCTAATGTATCTTTGAACAAAGCCGGGAAACGCAAAAGCATCCTTAAAGCCGACGTCCAGCGCTTGCTGCCGAAGATTATTGCCATACTCAAACGCCACAGAGCCCTTCTGCATCATCTGAACCATAGCCTTAACATGCGTCATCATGCTCTGCTTAGCCTTCTTAATGTAAGTCGCCTGATTCTTCCCACGAAGCGCATCGCTCTCTTCCTTCGACAAACCGCTAGGATAATAGCCGTTCAACGGGTCATGCGCCGAAGTCTGATCAGTAACCACATCAGGCACAAAACCACGACGAACCAGCTCAGGATGCACCTCAGCCGCGTTGCCAAGCAAACCCACACTCTTAGGCGCCTTCTCCTCTTTCGCCTGCTCAACTATGCCCACAGCTTCATCCAAATCATCAGTCCACATCTCTAGGTAGCCGTGCTTCAACCGGCGCTCAATCGCCCTCTTGTCAATCTCCACAACAAGCGCTATGCCATCATTCATCGTAACCGCTAACGGTTGAGCTCCACCCATCTCACCAAGCCCTGCACTCAAGACCACTCTACCTTTCAAGCTGCCTTTGAAATGCTCCTTCGCCACAGCAGCCAACGTCTCATACGTACCCTGCAGAATACCCTGAGTACCAATGTACGCCCACGAACCAGCCGTCATCTGCCCAAACATAATCAAGCCCTTCTCCTCCAACTCGTAATAGTAATCCCATGTTGCCCACTTTGGCACCAACATGCAATTCACAATCAAAGCACGAGGAGCCCACTCATGAGTCCGAAACACAGCCACAGGCTTACCACTCTGCACCAGCATAGTCTCATCAACTTCAAGACCCTGCAACGTATCAGAAATAGCATGAAAACACTCCCAATTACGCGCAACCTTACCAGTGCCACCATAAACAATCAGGTTCTCTGGGTCCTTAGCCACCTCGGGATCAACCATGTTATACAACATACGCAGAATGCCCTCAATCTGCCAATTCTTACAATGAAGATCAGAACCAGAAAGATGCCCCAACGGCTTAGAAACCCTAAGCTTCTCCATAACCGACGCTTCTCCGTGAAGAAGCATATCACACACGCTTTTTAAATGGTTACTGCTGTTTTTCCACGAAGCCAGTCTGCTCCCCTAACAAGGGAGTTGTCTGAAAGAAGGGCTATGTTCTGTTTCAACCTAGCACTTTATTGTTTCAAGTTCGCTGAAAAAGTACTTCTTGTCGTCTTCTTTCTTGATTTCCTCGCCAGCTTTTCTCGCCAGTTCCATGTTCTCCTCGCATCGCGCTCTCTGACCTGCAACAGCGTATGCTCTAGCTAATGCTTCGTAAGCGAAGGCAATGTCAAAATCTGCGATGCCCTGTTGTTTGCAGATTTCCAAGCATCTTTGAGCGTGATAAACCGCTGGCTCACTTCTCTTGACCACAGAGTAAACTCTTGAGATCTGCCATTCGCCTCTCTCAAACTCTAACGGTGTTCCAACCTCGCCCCAATGAAAACGAGAAGCATGAGCAGCATGAATCATCTTGTCATCGTCTTCTTTGGTCCTGTCCTTCTTATCAAGCAAATTCCACGTAAGATTGAACAAATCAACCGCAAGCTTCTTGTGCACTTCTTCACGCGGCACCGACTCGCCCATCATCTCACCACATTTATCCTTCTTGCAAGACATCAGTCTGCCGGACGCACTTAACATCTTGTGACTGTGACATAACAGCAACAAAGCATCAGATGAAGTGCTCTATTCAGCTGTTCTATCTTTTCTCGCTGTTGTAGAACCGTCTAAGCTCAGCAGCTACAACGTTATCGTGATCAGGAAGAGTCTTCATTCCTCTCCGTAGCCAAACTGGCAAATAACGCTGACAAAAAAACGTCGCATAACGCTGATCAAAGAACACGATAGCACCCCTGTCCTCCAACGTGCGAATAGGTCTGCCCGCTGCCTGCGCAGCTTTCTTCAACGCCGGCACAACATAACCATACTCTCTGCCATGCTCAGGAAACCGCTCCTCAAAATATCGTATCTGCGCTTTCACTTTCGGCGTGGGCTCAGCATAAGGCACACCTACAACAGCTACCGCGTTCATTTCGTCACCCGGATAATCCGCGCCTTCAGAAGAGCGCCCACCCTGAACACCTAGAAGCACAGCGCCGCCACGCTTAGCATAAGACTTGAACTTGTGAATCAACCGCTCATTTTCACGAGACTTCATGCCCCGACGCTCATGGAACAACGGCTTCTCAAAATAATCTTCAATTCCAGCTTCGCGCAGTCTCTCCAAAACCTCATACGAAGCCGTAAAAATACCCACGTTAGCAGGCGTATTATGCACAACCTCAGCCAAACGCCTCACAAGCTTACTGTACATAGCAGGCGTGCGCTGCTCCATAGCCGTAGTCACACCCAAACATGCCAAGCTTAGTATGTGTTCTTCGGGAAACGGCGACGGCACAGCCTCACAAATAGTCGAAGAAGGCAGCTTCGTCACTTTCACATAAGCTTCCAAAGGCTGAAGCGTACCCGACATGTTAACACTGCAATAGACCGAAGAGTAGACGGGCTCAGTTATCTCAGCTGGGTCAAGCGCAACAACCTCCAACTTAGCTGAAGGCGCACCAGTCCGAGCCAAGTAACGACCCAAAACATGCGTGAAAGCAATATTATCCTTCGTCTCAAGCCACTTCAAAAGAAACTCGCTCACACGATGAACAAACGAACGAGGATACTTGCCCTCAGACAACAACTGCTGCCTAATCACACCGCCAGCCCTATGCATCTCCTCAAAGAACTCTTCCGGATCACCAATATCCGCCGCTTTGGACAAACTCTCAATCAACTCAGCCGGAGACACGTAAGTTTCTTTTTCAACGCGAGATGCAATCCTCTCTGTGAGCGCCTTCAACTCCTCCGCAAACACAGCCAACTCGTGACGCCGGAACCGTTCGCCCTCAAGCTGCGCCTGCCTCATAGCATACTCCGTAAGACTATCACTCGCGATTTCAACAGCGGTTTCGGGCAAATTGTGCGCTTCATCAACAATCAATATGACTTCGCTCAACGGTTTATCCAAATGCTTCAAGAATGGACGCCGAACAGGAGGATCGAAAACATACATGTAACTTAAGGCTAAAACATCCACATCGGGCAGTGCTTTCTTAACCAGCTCATAAGGACAGAATTTCTCAGCTTTGCAGATCTCCTGCACCTCTGAAGCCTTATACGGTCTTGACGTAACATGCTCCTGCAGCTCACCGAACCGTTTCTCTCTTTTCTCAATGTTCTCAAAATGAGGGCACTCATGCCTCGCCTTGAGCGACTCGCAAACCTCGCTAGCTGAACCAGCATCCAAAGCATGACGAAGAATAAACGGATGAAAACACATCTCAGTGCGACCACGAACCGACAATCCAGAGACTTCTTGCCGCTTCGCAACCGCACTGAGCTCTTCAATAACACGTTCATGCTGACGATGAGTTTTTGCCACATAAAGAATCTTCAAACCTTTTTCCTTAGCCACAGGCAGACAAGCTGAAAGCGCTGAAATAGTCTTGCCCAAACCATTGCTGCCCTCGATAAGCGCGTGGCGCTGTGTTTCAACAGCTTCAAGAATTGTGTTGATGAACAAGTCTTGATGCGGACGAATACTCGGATACGGAAAAAACTCGTTAACGTCAGCACGAAGCTTAGGCTGAGCAATTGCAGTCAAGGATAATCCCTGCTTCCATGAAGTTTATGCAAGTCTGGTTGAAGCTTCTCCCTCTTAGCAGTTGGGCACAAAGCATTAACAGGGCAAGGCTCGTGAAGAGGATTGCGCGCACGGCAGAACCTTCTACCCAAAGTAATCAGCAATAAGTGAATAGCCAAGTAGTCACGCGGCTGGTACAAAGACTCCAAAGATCTACGTATTCCTTCATAACTGGCTTTCAAAGGCGCCAACCCAAGACGCTTTGAAACACGGTTGACATGGGTGTCCACAGGCACAGTAGGCTTCTTTGCAACGAACAAAAGCACAACATCAGCAGTCTTCGGTCCCACGCCCGGAATACCCATCAACTGCCCTCGGCTTTTTTCCAGAGGCTCAGAGAAGATGAAACCAAGCGAGCCATGAAACTCTGTCCGAACAGTTTTTGACAATTGCTTGATCTTGCGAGCCTTATTTCTGTACAATCCGCCAACACGGATGGCTTCTTCAAGCTCCTTCACGTCGGCATCAGCCAGCGCTTCTGGCTCAATCTTGTACTTTTTCGTCAGGTTGGCGTAGGCTCGGTCACGATTTCGGTCATTCGTCGCCTGTGACAGAACAGTTCTCACCAATACTTGGAAAGGGTCAGATCGTGAACTCGAAATCTCAGGAACTCCAAACTCCTTGCTGAGAATCTGCGGGATCTTCTGTGCTCTTTCCTTCTCTCTCATTTGTGGTTGTCGCCGATTTGATTTAAAAGCAGATAGTAGGATATACGAAGCAGTAAATAAGCCTAGCAAAGGTTCTGATTGCAAAATGCCCGCGAAAATCGTGCAACAAGAAATCAAGCTCAACGAAACCGACTACTGTGCTGTGCGACTCGAAACCAAGAACGCAACCTTACTGCTTCTAAGCGAAGGCGAAGACCAACTCGGCACCTTGGCTGTTGCCCTGCCCCAGCAAAACAAAATGCTAGGACCACCAGTGTCATCCATATTGCTCGGAGACAGAAACGCCGTAATCGCTCGCCTAATCGCCGAACGCCTAGCACACAAGACAGGCAAGCTGGGTCTGGCATCTGTCTTCACGACCAGCCTAAGCGACACCGATGCTGGAGCAGTTTTTCTCAAATTGTTTGATAGAGTGTTTGGCGAAGAAAAGGAAGTGAAGAAATGAGTTTGCGTGGTTTTCTTGCCGACATGCAGAGGAAGAATCAGCTTGTCCAGATTAACGATGAGGTTTCGCGTCGTTTCGAGGTTTCAGCTTTCATGAAGGAATTCGACAATGGACCGATATTGTACTTTGACAATGTGAAGGGCAGCCACTCAAAGATCGTAGCAGGAGTCTGCGGAACGCGCCAACGACTCTGCTGGGCACTAGGCGTCAGCCAAGAGACACTGTACCAGAGAATAATTGAGGCTTGGCGTGAACCCGTTCAGCCCAAAGTCGTTCGAGGCGGGCCCGTCAACGAAGTAGTTGAGAAAGCACGACTGTCCAAGCTGCCCATCCTGACACATTTTGAACGCGATGCAGGGGCTTACATCACTTCCGGGGTCATTTCTGCACGTACCTCGGATGGAAAGATCGAAAACGTGTCCACTCATCGCCTGCAAGTCTTAGACGACACTCATCTAGCTATCCGCTTAGTGCCACGACAATTGTACAGCATGTGGAAAACTGCGAAGGAAAAGAAAGAGAACGTTGAAATCGCTATCACAATTGGTGTACATCCGGCGGTTATGTTGGCTGCAGCGTCGCCCGTGCCCTTCGGCGTTAGTGAATTCGGAGTCGCAAACAAGTTTCTGGGCAACAAGATGACTGTGGTTAAGTGCGAGAACGTGAACGCTTACGCACCAGCTGAAGCAGAAGTGGCGCTAGAAGGCAGAATCTTGATCGACAGGGAAGTCACTGAAGGGCCTTTGGTTGACGTAACAGGCACGTACGACATTCAGCGTAAACAGCCAGTTGTGGAACTTGTAAGCATGATGCATCGACGCGATTACATGTATCAAGCGTTGTTGCCCTCTGGCTCAGAACACAAGCTACTGATGGGCTTGCCGCATGAAACCATGATTTGGGAAGCAGTTTCAAAAGTAGTGCCCAGAGTCAAGGCGGTAAACCTCACGGAAGGAGGCTGCGGCTGGCTACACGCCATAGTCTCAATCGACAAGCTGGTAGACGGAGATGCCAAGAACGCATTAGCCGCCACGTTCGGCGCTCACCCCAGCCTTAAGCACGCGGTTGTAGTTGACACAGACATAGACGTTAACGATCCAACTGCAGTGGAATGGGCAATCGCTACACGATTCCAGGCTAACGAAGACCTTCTCATCATCCCTCAGGCTCGAGGCTCATCACTTGATCCCTCAGCTGACCAAGAAACAGGACTAACCACAAAAATGGGCGTGGACGCCACACGACCTCTGAACAAGCCGCGTGATAAGTTTGAACTGGCGAAGATTCCCGTCAACAAATCCACAGTTGACATCATAAACGAGATGAAGAAGACCTTGAAGAAATGAATGTTCCTTAAGCGCTGCAATATCGTAATCTTGAATTCTGCCACGATGTATCCTCCAACTGGCTACTGCGAGAATGTCAAGATCCGTCATAACTGAAAGAGTGACAAAATCAGTCTAAGCCCAAGTAAGAGCGCTATGATAGACAGTATCTTCGTTAATGTTTTTCCTTCGACTCTTTTAGCAGCCATTACCCCGATCTGTGCTCCAATGAAGGCACCAGCAGTCAATGGAAGAGCATAGTCCCAAGGAATGTTCTGTAGAAGTCCATGAGCAACCACTCCCGCTCCGTTGGTGAGCGCCATTGCAAACTCCGAAGTAGCCACTGCAATGTGTGGCGGCACGCCAACTAGAATCATTGTTGTCGTGTCGGTTATGCCCCCTCCTAGACCTACCAAACCCGTGACGAGTCCCCCCATGAAGCTGCTAATCAAGGCTAAACTCGGTCTGCGTATAGCATATTCGAACACTTGGTTTGATGAATCAACGCATCTTCTCTTCCAACGGTTGTTGGTAACATGCTCGCAAGTTTCCTTCGAAGCCGAACTTCTTCTGCTCCGTATCAAGAGCACCGAGATGAAAACCACGAAGAGCCCGCATATGCCCACAAGAATGTCTTGAGGCAGAATTTTCGTCAAATATGCCCCTGCAAGAACGCCGGGAATATCGAGTATGTCATAGAGTAGGCTGATTTTGTAGTCGACTCTTCGCTGCCTCATGTAACCAATAGAGGCTGAGAACGTTGTTCCCAGCATTGCCACCACGCTGATTGCCACGGCATTTTGGGCAGGCAGACCTAGAAACAGAATCAATGCGGGAACCATGAAGATGCCTCCTCCCAGACCGACCATGGACGCAGGTACACCAACCGCAAATCCTAACAGCAGGAGCAAGGGGATCATGATGATGCTCATCTGAGTGTCCTCATGCTGCTTTACGAGTAAGACGTTATCCAATTGTTTAGGCGTGTCTAACAATTGCGAGCTTATATTTTTTCCTCCCACAATCAAAAGGTAGAAAGGGTCCAAAGGATAAAGGCGGTAAGAATAATTCGAGAAGCAGAGACCATAAAACTGCTTGCTGACTTGGTTCGCCGGGAAATACTGCGATTGGCAGTCGTTGAGCCTCTCACCCAGACTCAACTAGCACAGAAGACGATGCTCACTGAGCCTTCGATGTCTCACCAATTGCAGACATTTCGGAAAGCAGGTCCTGTAGGAGCCAAACAGACCAAGATTGGCCCTCACGGCACATTAGAGAAGCACTATGAACCTACAGCAAGGCTCTTCATCGAAGACTGGGACAAAATACCGCCTGACTTACGAAGATACTTTGTTCATAGTCACATGGAGAGACTTCAAGGCATGCTCAGCGTCTTGCAGGTGACAGCAGAGGAACAGGCGAGACATAGAAGTTAGCTCTGAGGAGATTAAGGAGCTGGCGCAGGCAATCGCAAGCCGCATAGCTTTGGTTGGAGAAGAATACGAGAGAAAGAGACTGGACGTAGACAGGGAAACTCTGCTAATGAGAATCTACAGTGAAACACTAAGAATAGAAATGGCTCAGACTAGGTGGAAGGATTTCTTCTTAAGGTTCGGAAGTCCAATTAGCGCTCCCTTGAAGAACTGGGAACCACCTATCCGGTTGGTGAACAAAAAAAGGAAAGAGGGGTTGTCACGCTGACTGTGTCAGGCTCTTGGTGTAGCCAAAGGAGTTCTTCTGGCGAATTTCATTAGGAATACCATTAGTAGAGCGAGAAATGCTGCTATAGCTACGAAAACGTACATCAGAATCGTTGTGTTGTAATAAGCTGTTTGTAGGTTGTCAAGCTGGCTTCTGAGTTCGCTGATTTGCCCCTGTAATTGCACGTTGGTTGACTCAAGCTGTTCTACTTGAGTTTCCAGTTCTGTGAGGTCTTCCTGCAATTGTGTGTTTAGAGACTGTTCTTGTTCAAATAAGTCCTTATAAGGAGATTCTATGTAGAGGACAGGCTCTGCTGTTGGGTTATCGGACATGTACCAGCGTTGAGCTTGCTCATTCCATATGTCAGTCCAGACTCTTACCACTAGTTTGACGTAGCCTGGAGCAATATTGCTGGGCAACGTGAACAGAACGTAAAAAGTGCCTGTTTGTGCTTGCAGAATCTCAACGGGCAAAGTTGAATTTGTGGAAAATTGCTGTCTGTAGACAGTTTCGTCTGTGTAGAAGTAGTCTATAGACATAGTGATATCAGTGACCCTGATTTTGTCATCCAGATTGTTGTAGATATCAAGTTTGACGTAGCCCGATTGCCCTTGGAGATAGATTTCACTGTCCAGAACACAGGAAGTGATTTCAGCCGCATTCACCTGCGACAGCGATGCCAAGAGGCACAGAAGGGGTACTATGACAACTAATCTTGCTCTCCTTTGCATTTTTCTGCATCTCCAGATTATGTTTGCTGCCATGTTTCTCCGTGCTGCAGATAAGCCCTGTGAACTCCAAATTCAGATTGTGAAGCAACATCTTACCAATCCGTAGAATGAAGCATGCGCATGCGTTTCTTAGACGGTTTCTATTCCGCTGTGTTCTATTTTCTCCCATTTCATCGGATAATGCAGCGTCTCTTCAAGCTGGCTTAACATCCTTATGATATCCAGCGTATAAATGAATGAAAGTCTATGGAGTATTGTGTATGCTACGAGCGTCTTCTTTTCCTTTACATCTAAAGCTAGCGCGTAAGCAGCGATGACCACTTCCAGCAACACGAAAGCTAAGAACCAAAAGACGTAGATAAAGGGAATTGCCTGAAAGAAATCAATCGCTATTCCGATCGCGGTGCCTCCGCTTGGAGGACCTTGTCCTCCGTTTGATGGTGCCCGTCCTCTTGACCATTCAGGAGGTCCGCCTGCCATTCTAGGCTGATAGATTGTATACGGTGATATTGGATTGAAGCAGAAGACTAGTAGCCACATCATCGTGAAGAACATGAACCATGGAAATATTACTCCGTTGAAGATTGTCCAGGGCATCACGAAAGTGCCGGTACGTCCATATTTCCTATTCAAATTCATGTCTTTGTGTTTGTTGAGCACTTGGAAACTTCCTCGGTACCATCTGTATCGTTGTTTGGCAAGGCTCTTCATTGACGTTGGGGCTTCTGTGTATCCGATGGCTTGAGGTTCATACACTGTCTTGTATCCCGCTTTCAGGATTCTGAGAGTGATGTCAGCGTCCTCGGCGAACGTGTCTCCTTCGAATAAGCCAGCCTCTTTGAGTACTGATGCTCTGAATGCTCCAATTGGTCCTGGTACAACTGTGACGTTCTGCAGGTTGGCTTCGCTTCTTCGGTGAAGGTTGATCCCGACAACGTATTCTAGTGCTTGAAGTTTTGCCAACAACCCTTGTCGATTTCCGACTTTCACATTTCCTGCTACTGCGGCGATGTTTGGATCGATGAAATGTTTGATTAGATGTTGAAGGGCATTTGAATCCAGAAGTGTATCAGCGTCGATGCAGACGATGAATTCTCCTTTTGCAGCTCTGATTCCAGTGTTGAGGGCATCCCATTTTCCACCGTTTGGTTTTGTGAGTACTCTGGTGAAATCATTTTGTGCTTGCGTCGTTGCGGTCTCAAGAGTTCGATCTGTGGAGCCATCGTCTACAACGATTATTTCCTTGGTGGGGTAAGACAGTTTCAGGAGTGCTTCAATAGTTTTTCCTATGGCTTTTTCTTCGTTGTAGGCTGGGACTATCACAGTGACCAATGGAGTCTCATGGGCAGGGATGATGTGGGCATTGTGTTTTTGACGCATTCTGTGTAAAGTTGCTCCTCCAAGTGTGACCACGTTTCGGATTCCGAACATTGCCAGTGAGACGAGGAATAGATAGAAGGATATTTGGTAAAGGAGGTCTGGGTACAGAAACATCACGCCGATTTGGATTATTATGATGAGGATTGTGGTTCCCAAAATCAGTCTTGCGACTGACAGTCCAGAGTGTCGGACCGGTGAAGAGAATTTTCTTCTCGCATGGGAATACCAAATGAATGTGGCAATTACTGTGATGAGGCAGATTAAGAGGGAACCGTAGGTTACTATGTAGCTTAGTTGACTGAAAAACATTAATATGGATTCCAAGTTGATTGGGAGAAAACCCCAGAGCACAGAAAGTGGCAATAAACACACTGCGACAAAGAGACCTGTCAAAGACAATGCTTTTCTCAACTTGTAGGCTCTCCTTACACTGAAATCAGGCTGAGGTGAATGGTGAAAACTGCCTGTTGGGCTCGTTCACTTGGTTGCAGTGAACTCGCACTAGTTGTGGTAAAAGCGTTGTGTAGGACGAATTCAGACGAAAGATCTGTCTGCACCCCGATAAGCGCACGCTCAGGGCAACACAACCACGCCTAGAATGAGATCTTAGCTGATGAAGGCAAGTCTCCTAGCAGTTTTGTTGCAGCCGCACCTACTTTTTCCCTGTTTTCCTCGTTGCTGTAGACCCTTAGAATGTTGATGAACCCTTTGAGCACGTCGAATATGCCTGAGATGTCGCTGAGCCGTTGCGGAATCTTCTCGCCTTCTCGAGTTCGACTGAACACTGGAATCTCCATGGGCTCCAGCAACACAGAGTGGCTGTAAGGCACTGAAGGCAACGTGGGCACATCAATAACCACGGCTTTGGAGTCAACGTTAGCTTCATCAGCGATTTGATCACGTAATTGGTCTCTTATCTTTTCCACACTGAAAATGCTTGACACTGTCTTGTCACGAACATAGAAGGTGCGGTCATAAGCACATTTCAACAATCGGCGCCTCTCAAGATTCTCAATGATCTTTTTTGACTTCCTGGATTTCTTCAACATAGCCCATACGGTGTAGTCGTCGAAAGCCAAGTATTCTTCAGGCGTTTTGAAGTTGACCAAGCCAAGCTCGTCTTTTGCATCTTCCATTGCTGTGGCAAGCATCAGCTGCACGGCTCGTCCCACTCGATGAAAGTATATGCTTTTGAACGACTCAATCCTGGCTAAGATGAAGGATTCTAACGCTGACAAGGCGCCGACATCAACGGCTAAGTTTTGGTCAAGCATGTCTAACGTTTGTATTAGGCGGAGAACATCGACGTAGCCGTATTGTGCGCCTGTGTGATAGGTGTCGCGAACCACGAAGTCTAACTTGTCCACGTCAACGGCGCTGCGGACAATTTGATCCATGAAGGCTCGTTTTGGCTTGCGCAGCCAACCCACTGACAGCTTAGCTACGTCGTCTACTTTGAAGCCAAGTCTGTTGATAATGTCTTTTAACTCAGATTTCTGCACAATCCACACGTTGATGTCTTCGTGCGTTTTCTTGAGGAATTTCACCAGCAGGTGTTCAAAGACGTGAGAGAATGGACCATGCCCAACATCATGGAGCAGCGCTGCGATGCGAATCAGCTGATACTGCCTGTCGTTGAAGTGTTTTGACAAGTAGGGATTTTGGGCCATTAAGCCGGCTAGGTGCATGACGCCGACGCAGTGTTCAAACCGCGTGTGATTAGCTGCTGGATACACGTATTCGGCTCCAGCTAGCTGTCTTAATCGTCTCAGGCGCTGCACAGGAAAAGAATCTATGATCTGCTTTTCAGCCTCGGTTATGTAAACGTAGCCGTGCACTGGGTCTTTGATTTCACCCCAATACTGCCTCATGTCTTGGGCGCCTCTATTCTGACAGCTTGCTTTAGTCAAAGCTATTAAAGCAATCGATTCGCATGCAAAGAATTGAACGGAAACTCATTTATGCCCAGCGACTTGACAAGAAATCCACGAAACAGCCGAGCTGAACAAGTTGGCTAAACAGAAACTGAAAGGAAAATTCATATGCATCGAAGGAGTCGACGGCAGCGGGAAGACGACTCAAGCCAAACGACTGGTCAAGAATCTAAGACGCAAAGGCCACGACGCAGTCTACACAACTGAGCCAAGTGATGGAAAAATCGGCACGTTTATACGGGATTTTGTGCTCAGCCGCGAGAGTCGTGTTCCAATTATGCTTGAGGCTCTGTTGTTTGCAGCCGACAGGGTGGACCACGTTCAAGCCGATGTTGAGCCTTTGTTGGAGCAGGGCAAGACTGTGGTGTGTGATCGCTACGTTTGCTCGAGCTTGGCTTACCAAGGCGCTGCTGGACTGGACCTAGACTGGATGGACTGCATTAACCGGTTTGCCCTGAAGCCAGACTTGACGCTTTTCCTCGACGTTCCTCCTGAAGTGGGTCTAAACAGGCTGAGGAGAAAGAAGTCTGTTATGGAGAATGCGAAAAACTTGAGGAACGTGAGAGATGTCTATCTGAGTCTGGTGCGGCAGAACCGCATGATTCTACTCGATGGACACAAGTCTGTTGATAAGGTAGCCGAAAACGTTCTGAAGGCAGTTCTCAAAGAACTGAAGCAATAAGCACTTGTTTTTCGTCATAGCAAGTATTTCAGTTTCATGGGGTCGCTTTTGCTTTCAACGAGTTCCTTGTCGATCTGGCTTTTCAGGTAAAGAATGAAGTCTTTTCTTGGTATGCGCTGGTTTCCTCTGATAAAATGCAGAAACAAGGCGACAACTTCGCCTTCAAAAGCGAAACGGAGAACGCTGTAATCAAATTGAAGCGACTTCTTTTCGCCACTATCTTTCCTGATGTGATAACGCGCACCGCAAAACATGTCGAGCATGGCTATAGGCTGCGCCCTCAGCATCGTTTCGAATCTTCTAACCTCTTTCTGATCGATGAAGCAGAAAGCATCCGAATCAGCAATACCAAACTCAAAGTTGACAAAGCAATTAGGAGGCGAAGCCGCTGTCAAAGTTGCCAAATCGATGGTTTGCTGGTTGAGTATGCGAAGCGCCCGTACAATTGCTACTTGGAGAATCTGCGTGGAGCCTGAATGCGTGAACTGGGCAAATAGAGGCGTGCCTTCTGGAAATTCGTCATAGCATCCAAGCAATCGTTCTTGCCTACTTTTTCATTCTCTTGATCTTCTCTAGGTTGTCGAGAAGTGAGGCTAGGGTTGTGCTGAGTTTTTCGAGTTGCGCTGGTTTTTTTTCTTCGCTGATCTTGGCTTGAACCTCTTTGATTTTGGCTATAACTGTTGATTCAAGTCCGCTGAGCATTATTGACTTGCCCGCTTCTTCCGGTGTCTCTCCCTCTTTGACTACTATGACGCGTTTCTTGCATTTGGCGCACCAGAGTTCGCCGCTCTTCAGCTTGAATAGTGGTGACGCGCACGCTGGACATGATAATTCGCTGAGTGTGGCACCTTGCTTCAATAGGTCCGCCATGTTTTGCAGGTCTTTTTGATTTGTTGACACTTGGGGTTTCTTCCTTGCGAAAAGGTTTTAATGAGTGGTAGATTATTTGAGTATCGCTCTGGTGCCATTTTGTATGGGGGCTTTGCTACATGGTCGGAAAGAAAAAAGTGAAAGAATACGAGCAACGTGTCGAGGAAGCAGTGGCTGTTCTCGACGCGGTTTCAGAGGATTCGACAACTCCACGGAACATTAGAAGAGCGGCGAAAGGCGCTATAGAGTCTTTGAGGACCACGCAGTATTCTATGGCAGTTCGGGCTAGTAACGCTATTTCAATGATGGATGAGATTTTGCAAGACCCAAACATGCCGCCTTACACTCGGGTTAAATTGTGGAACGTTATGAGCATACTGGAAGCCATCAAAGATTAGGTCTAGACCTCTATCTTGGTGCAGAAAATAATTTTTTGACTCGCATCGTTCCTTTTCTATTTGCTTCTTGAGTTTTGTTTTTGTCTCGGTTGCTGTCTCTGGCGCAGTTTGACTCGGTTTTGTCGTGCGCTTCAACATAGTTTGGCGTGAAGTTTGATGTTGGTTCGAGTGAAGTTAGCGTGTGAATCAGAGCGTGCGCCGGGTGCATAAGGCTAAATATGTTTTCTGTCAAGAATAGATTCTGCGAGGTGATAGTATGGCTCGAGTAGCACGAGAAATGGTTGAGAAAGCCGGCATCAAAGTCGACCAACTCGTAGAATTACTGGTCAAGAATGCTGCAGCTGAGCTTACAACTTACTATTACTACACTATCCTCAGATGCAATCTCATAGGACTGGAAGGAGAAGGAATCAAAGAAATCGCAGAAACCGCCCGCGTCGAAGATCGCAACCACTTTGAAGCCATCGTTCCCCGAATATACGAATTAGGCGGCAAGCTCCCAGAGGACATGAAGGTTTTTCATGACGCTTCAGCCTGTCCGCCTGCAAGACTGCCGAAAAACCTGAAAAACGTAAAAGCGATTCTGAAAGTGCTGGTTGAAGCAGAAAGATGCGCAGTACGAGGATATACACACATCTGCAACATAACCGCAGGCAAAGATCACAGAACATACGACTTATCTCAAGCAATACTTAACGAAGAAATCGAACACGAATCATGGTTCAGCGAATTCCTAGGCGAAGGACCATCAGGACATTTCATGCGCAGAGGAGACACATCACCCTTCGTCTCAAAATTCCTCAAGTAAGCACCTTTGCTTCACCATCATCTCCCTTTTTTTCTTGAAGAAACCCACACGTACCAAAGCATGCAAAGCTCAAGTGACGCTCATGAGTACAGAAATAATCTGGCTTGGCATTGCAGCCAGCTCAATCGCAGGCTTAGCCACCGGCGCTGGGGCCCTGCCAGTACTTTTCACCAAAAAAGTCTCAGATAGACTACTGGATACCATGCTGGGATTCTCAGCCGGCATAATGCTAGCCGCCACTTTCTTCAGCCTGATAGTTCCAGCTATCGACCTAAGCAACGTATGGATTGCCGTTCTCGGAATAATCACAGGAGCCATCACACTGCATATTGTAGATCGCTTCATCCCTCACTTCCACCCAATGTTAGGCGCTGAAGGACCAGCTTCAGGGCTTTCAAAAGTCTGGCTGTTCGCATTGGCCATAACTATTCACAATTTCCCAGAAGGATTAGCAGTGGGAGTAAGCTTTGGAACCGGAGACGTTGCAGCTGGACTCGTAGTTGCCACGGCCATTGGGCTTCAGAACATGCCTGAAGGTCTTGCAGTTGCACTGCCTCTGCTGAGGGAAGGATACAGCAGACGCAGATCTCTCTGGTACGGCGCTCTAACAGGATTGGTGGAACCCGTTGGAGGCTTACTGGGAGTCGCACTTGTATCGGTTTTCCACCCGATTCTGCCTTGGGCGTTGGCCTTTGCTGCAGGCGCCATGCTCTTTGTTGTCAGCGACGAAATCATACCAGAAAGCCACAGAAAGGGCTTCGAAAGAGAAGCAACCTTTGGCCTTATGGTAGGATTCGTCATAATGATGTTGCTGGACGCCTTATTTTCGTGAGAATGGGCAAACAGCAGCGAACTGAGGGGATCTTGAATCATGAAAGTCTTCACCGTGAAAGACCTTGCAAAATACAACGGCAAGAATGGAAAACCAGCTTACGTGGCATACAAAGGAAAAGTGTACGACGTAACAAACAGTTTCCTGTGGAAAGACGGAAGACATCAAGTTACCCACAGCGCTGGCACAGACTTGACCACTGCAATAGAGCAAGCGCCACACAACGAAGACATGCTGGCAAGATTCCATGTCGTTGGAACCCTACACGGAGCCTACACACTCAGTTCTAGTGAGGCGAAGGCTAGTAGGCGGGAATCGATATAGCGCCCGCGGTTTGGGTTCGGGGAAGAATTTCTGTCAAAAGAAATCTAGCGACGCCTGACCCGTCCGCAACGGTTTCTTATGAGGGAAACCAAATCGTGGTTCTAGGCTTGAGCTTCATTGGCGCTCTAACAGTTCTAGCATTTCAGAAGCGTCTGTTGTGGGTGTTTTGCAGACATGACCTTTGCAGATGAAGGCGGTGGCTTTTCCTTCGTTTTCTCTTAGATCTTTTGTGACTTTGGCTATGTGAGTTATTTCTGGTGTCTCCTCAGCTGAGGAGCGAAATAGAACGGTTTTTCTGGGGATGAATTTGCTACGAAGGGTCTGCAGCATCTTTGAGGTATCTTGTTTATGTGGATTTCCAACGATTATTACTTCGCTTGATGGACCCAACGCGAAGTCCAGTGCGCTCAGTAGTTGGGCGTGTGAATGAGGGTTCTTGGAAACCTTGAGTGAGAAGGTATTCATGATCTGGTCTGCTTTTTCTTCGAATCTTGATTCTCCTGTCATTCGCGCTAGGCGGATGAGGCTCATGGCAGCAATAGAATTACCTGATGGATATGCCCCGTCGTGGATCTCTTTGTTTCTGGTCAGAGTCGTTTCGGAGTAATCTGCGGTTTGGAAGAAGCCTCCGTGTGTTTTGTCCCAGAAGTGCGTTAGCATTCTTTCAGCTAGGTCAAGAGCTTGTCTGAGATATTTCACATCAAAACCTGCTTCATAAAGCTCTAGGAGCCCGAAAATTAGGAATGCGTGGTCATCCAAGAAGCCAGTTATGGCTTTTTCTCCTTGTCTGTAACGGTGAAGTAGGTTGCCTTCCGAGTCTCGTAGGCATTCCATTACGAATTTGGCGGCTTTGGCTGCTGCCGTGGCTAATTCGGGCTCATCGAATGCTTGGCTGACCATTGCCAAAGCTGCGATCATTAAGCCGTTCCAATCTGTGAGGATTTTGTCGTCTTTACTTGGATGAATCCGTTTCTGGCGTGCCGCATGGAGTTTTTGGCAGGCCTCG